>Ga0194133_10004056_pt1 | contig 20093 bp, 20 predicted proteins | sample TA2KigOf40mmetaG_FD_155448 | JGI IMG/M metagenome (GOLD analysis project Ga0194133, IMG submission 155448) | Freshwater microbial communities from Lake Tanganyika, Tanzania - TA2015055 Kigoma Offshore 40m | ecosystem: Environmental > Aquatic > Freshwater > Lake | place: Tanzania: Lake...
CGAGAAATTTAAGGTTCCGGTAGGGCTTTCTGACCATACCTTGGGGACCACTGCCTCCGTGGCATCCGTGGCGTTGGGAGCCTGCGTGATTGAAAAGCACTTTACCTTAAGTCGGGCGGATAAGGGTCCGGATTGTGAGTTTTCGCTAGAACCTTTAGAGCTCAAACGACTTTGCGAGGAAGTAAGAGCGACATGGGCAGCTTTAGGCAGTCCTGGTTTTGGTCGGGAAAAAGCGGAAGAAGGTAGCAAGGTGTTTCGGCGGTCCCTCTACATAGTTCAGGATGTCAAAAAAGGGGAAAAGTTAACTGATAAAAACCTCCGCCGCATTCGGCCAGGCAATGGATTATCACCAAAATGTTTGAAGAACTTTCTTGGGAAAAAGGCTAATTGTAATATTTCAAAAGGTACTCCCTGTCACCATCATTTTGTGGATTAAAATTACAATGCATAAAAAACGACGCACCTTACACCTTTTTGGAGGCGGGAATTTATTAGTAGAAGCTGCAAAAGTTGGAATACAAAAAAAGTTATCAGTAGCTATAAGAACCAGTGAAAGGCTAATAAAAATCAAAAATTGGGTAGAGAAAATTGAAAAACTACAAATTCCTATTTTAGTAGGCAATTCAATTTCGGATCTCTCAAAAAAAATGCCAAGAATCAAGCCTGAAGATATTGGAATCTCTTTTGGTGCTCCATGGATTTTTGAGAAAAACTGGATTCGGCAATGGCACGGGAAGCTGTTTAATTGTCACAACCGTCCTCTGCCTAAGCATCGCGGTGCTGGAGGAGCAACCTGGTTAATTTTGATGCAAGAAAAAATTGGGGCTTCGACAATTCATAAGATTGACGAAGGTGTCGATACTGGTCCAATTGTTTTTCAAAAAACCTATAAAATCCCAGCAAAATTAAATAATCCGAAAAGTTTGGATTCTTTTACAGAAATAAAAGGAAAAAAGTTCATACAAAAAACCCTACCAAAACTACTTAATAAAAACGTGCCAAATAAGCAGCAAAATAATAAAAACTCTACTTATTGGCCAAGATTAAGCACCCAGATCCATGCTTGGATAAACTGGAACTGGTCCGGAAAGGCTATCAAAATATTTTGTGAGGCTTTTGGTGAACCCTACGAGGGGGCCAAAACCATGTTTGGAAAATCCACAATCCACATTTTCAAAATAAAAATAAACAAAAGAAATAAATTATATTTTCACCCTTTTCAATTAGGACTCATTTTTCAAAAAGATAAAAGGGGAATGCTGTATGTGTCCCACCATGAAGGAGTTATCTGCGTTGAAAAATGGAGTACAAAAAACAACACAACGCCTAAAGTTGGTGACCGACTCTTCACGCCCAATAAATATTTAGAAAAAAGCTTTTCGGCTAAAGTACAGTACCTTCCAAATGGAAAAATTAAAACTAACTAATAAATATTTAAAATTGCATAAAAACATTAATTTGCAAAGATACGCTTTCTGTAAATAAAAAAGGTAATTATTTGCAGATAAAAGCATGTAAAAAAAAATCAAAAATGATAAAAAGCCCACCAAAAACAAAATCATAAATGATATTTGGTAAACATACCTAAAAGAGATGTTTATACTTTATGGGTCATGCGTGCATATCAGAAAGTAAGCTTCAAAAGCGCGGGGCGGTGGGAAAACGGGGCCAAGCCACAAAAGGGCCAAAAGATCATGGTTTGGAATTTAACCTGAATAAAATGAAAAATAATATTAAAAAAGTATAAAACAAATACACTTACTTCCTACAAAATGATCAAAAAAAACAGTAGTGAATTAGAGCAGCAAATTTGTAAAATCTTAAAAAAGGTTTCACCGCAAATTACAGATGGTAATCTAGAACAGATCTTAAATGGAAAAAGCATTACAGATCTCAAAATCATAGACTCGTTAAATTTTGTTGCGCTGCTCTGCGAGCTGGAGACTGTCTTTGGCGTCACATTGACGCCAGAAGACGTCAGCATAAAAAACTTCGAAACCTTAGAAAAAATTATAAAAATTCTGCGAGCCAAAATTCAGTGAAAAACATCGGCGAGCTTTTCCTGAGTTCTATTAAGGCGCACAATCGGAAGACTGCCGTGATCTATAAAAGCCAGAAAATTTCCTATCGGCAACTCGCCCAAAAAGTCGCGGAACTAGCAACTTCCCTGCGGGCTGCCGGTATTCGTCGTGGTGATGTCGTTGGAGTTTACGGAGTTCACAGTCCAATGCATGTTGTCGCGATTTTCGCCGCGGCCCTGAATGATGCGGCATTTCAAATTCTGCATGTTGCGAGCCTTCCAGAGGGCATTAAGCATCAGATTGCTGACTCCGGAGCTAGGTTTTTAATCGGGGAGAAGTTCTGGATCCAAAAAATTGAAGGAACCCTGCGCGACCGCTCGGTAAAAATTGTAGAGTTAGACGAGTGGGGAGGCTTGGGGTCTTTCCGTGCTCGCAGAGGACGAAAAAGACTGGGCAGCAAGGCCCCGATGAATATCCCCGCAGATGTTGCCAATATCATATACACCTCCGGGTCCACCGGCTTGGCGAAGGGCGTGGTCATTCCGCATCGGACCCTTTTGGATGGTGCCCGGATTGTGAGTGGGTACCTCAATATCACAAAAAAGGATGTAATCTTAAGCATCTTACCATTCAGTTTTGATTACGGCCTAAATCAACTAATGACCGTGATCAGCCAAGGCGCCACGATTGTGATGCATAATTTTGTTGCTCCCAATGACTTGATCCGTGTTGCGCGCCAAGCCAAAGTGACGGGCTTGGCTGCCGTACCTTCCTTCTGGCCCAATTTTTTCAACCCAAAACTGACTCATCCAAAAGCAGGCCAATCCATCCGGAGTCTCCGGTACATCACCACCGCCGGAGGGCCGCACGGCAAAAAACTTCTGCTGGCCCTGACGAAGTTTTTTCCCCAAGCGAAGGTGATCATCATGTATGGGTTGACGGAATCCTTCCGCTCGACTTACTTACCGGCAGAATTGGTTTTAAAAAAAATCGGCTCGATCGGGAAAGCAGTTCCGGAAGTCGAAATCCTGATTCGAAATGAAGACGGGGAGGAGTGCCGTGCCGGAGAAAGAGGCGAGTTGCTGCACCGCGGAGCCTTCATCACTCACGGATATTTAAACAACCCCGAACTAAACAGAGAAAAGTTTATTGAAATGGAGACGGCAGGCCCCGGGACGCTCAAGGAGCGGGTAGTTCGATCCGGGGATCTCGTTTCCCGGGATAAAGAGGGCTTCATATATTTTCACGGAAGAATTGACTCCCAAATCAAGTCTTACGGCTTCCGGATAAGCCCCACCGAAGTGGAGCAGGTAGCCTTGTCCTTCCGCGGAGTCTCCCACGCCGCGGCCTTCGGCATGCCGGATCCGCTGGCCGGCCAGCGAGTTTGCCTGGCTGTCAGCCGTTTTGACGGGGAGGAGAAAAAAACAGACGAATTCCGCGAACATCTGCGCAAGAAACTGCCGAACTACTCTGTTCCAGCGAAAATCCTATTCTTCAAAAAAATGCCGACAACGAGCTCCGGAAAAATCAACTACCCGCACCTCAAGGCCAAGGCTGATGGTAAAAACTAGCACGAACGACCTTTACAAACTATGGATGGGGTTGGGAATTTGTAAGGGAGACGGCATCCTCTGTCATAGTTTTTTGCCCTCTTTGGGTCTAATTGAAGGCGGTGGCTCCGGAGTCATCCAATCCTTGATCCGTGCGGTGGGTGATTCAGGAAATATAATTTTCCCCTCCTTTACCTATAGTTACTGCAAAAACCGGGTTTTTGATTGGCATCATTCCCGCTCCGCGGTCGGGGTTTTGGCTGATCTGGCCAGAGATTTTCCGGGCTGCGAGCGCAGTCTCGATCCCAACTTCTCCATGGTATGTCTAGGCCCGGAGGCGCGCTCGCTAATGACAAGGAACAGCAAGCATAGCTTTGGTGAAAAATCAATTTATCACAAAATTTACCTGAAAAACTTCAAGATGTTATTTCTGGGGGTTGATTTTACCGCGCTTAGCCTGTTTATGCATTTGGAAAAACTAATCAATGTGGGATACCGATATGATAAAACCTTTACGGGCGAAACCCTTAAGGACCAAAAGCGATTCGCTGACGAGGCAGTTCATTTTGCCCGGAATCTGGATATAAAATTTTCAACCGACCGCAAACCGATGGGCGAAATTCTGGCCAGCCATTCCGAATGTCGAAAGGCATTCTGTGGGTTTAAGCCTCACTGGTGCATGCCTGCCATGACCATCGGGGACTTGGTCTTCGACAAAGTCCGGTCGGAACCCTACTTTCTCATCCGAATGAAGGCCCCCCTGTGAACCAATGGAATCAGCGTTATTACCACGGCTGGAAGAATAAATATCCTTTTACCGACATCGTTTCCCTGGTTTTTAATTACTTCGGCGGAGCCAAGCGCAGAAAAAAAATCAGAATCCTGGATTTGGGATGCGGCGGCGGGCATCACCTTATGTTTCTGGCTCAGGAAGGTTTCGACTATCACGGGATCGATGGTTCCTCCATGGCCATTCGGCTCGCAAAAAAGAGGCTTGGTAGCGAAGGATTCTCAACTCGTTCCGTGATTCAGGGCCTTTTTGAAAATATGCCTTACCCCGAAAACTTCTTTGACTGTATTCTGGACCGAGGCGCATTGGTGTGTAACCGGCGGCGAGAAATCGGCGTGATTCTTGCAAAGCTTCATCAGGTGCTCCGCCCGGGTGGAATCTTATATAGCCAGTACTTTCACGTGTCTGATTTCAACCGACGGGGCGCCAAAAACTTGGGCCAAGGCGACTACACCGCCTTCCAGGGTCGGCTCCAGCAAGCGGGGATTCTCCACTTCGCTACCGAACGGTCTCTGCGGAGTTTGTTCAGCCAGTTCAAACTCCTCGAAATCACAAAAACTAGCTCCGAATCCAGAATTCTGCATCCGCAAAGAAAAAGCGTTTGGCTGGCTATCACGTGCCGGAAATAAAGCACCATCGTATCCTTTTGGGCGGAATCGGGGGGGACTCCCATTCGGTGGGGTTAAATATTCTCCGGCAAGCCCTGACACATAATAGTTTCGAAGTGGTGTTTTTGGGTATCCAAAACAAGATCGACGACTTTTATCAATACGCGGACCTTGTCGATGCTGTTCTGATTTCCAACATGGATGGCCATGCTTTCCAGTATTTGACCAATTTTGCGGAAAAGTACCACGCCCAAAGAAATCGCAAGACCCTGTGGTATTTGGGGGGAAACTTGGTAATTGGCGATAACTTGGGTGCCGAGAAGAGGTTTCTAGAAATGGGCTTTCATCGGGTGTTCGTAAAATTCGTGGATATTGGAACAGTTCTGGAGGTGCTCAAAAAGGACTTGCACAACAAAGGCAGCCCCAAAACCAGCCCACATATATTTGAGGACAGGTCCCCAGGATTTCACGACCGGGGATCCGGTTGGTTTGAGGAAAAGATCCCCCGGGATAGATTCCTGCGCTCCCGGCGCGATATCCTGGCCCATTGGCGCACCGGCCAGGCGGCGCGGAATCTGGAGGAGAATGCTTGTTTTTTGGGATCGCAGCCCAATTTTTGTGAAAAACAGCAGCAGGTTCAACGCAAGGAAATTTCCACTCTCGTTCAGCCGCGCTCGGGTGTGGCCACCGTGGAAAAGCAAATCGGCCTATTTCGGGCTTTCCGTGCCGCCGGAGCCGGAACGCTTTCTTACCAAGTTGATTCCTTCACGCGAAACAACAATTACCCAGCAGTGGAGGAAATCCTCAAGGAGCCTCCCTTGGTGGCCAATGATATCCTCAACGGATTTCCGGTTATCAACCACGGAGTCGGTTCCCTGCGAAAAATCATTCAAACCGTCAAAGTTCCACTGCAAACCCGCCACAGCACGCGGGACCCGCGGCTTTTGGCGGAAATCTCCCTGGCGGGGGGGGTTACGGCATTTGAGGGAGGAGCTATTTGTTACAATATTCCCTATTATAAAAACTACCCGATCTCCGAGGCCGTCAGGAACTGGCAATATGTTGATCGCTTGGCGGGATACTATTTTGACGAGTACGGCATTCTGATTGACCGAGAATTTTTCGGAGTGCTCACGGCCACCTTGATTCCTCCGTCCATGGCCATTATCGTCAATCTTCTTCAGTCCATTTTGGCGGTGCAGCAGGGGGTGAAATGCCTGAGTGTCGGTTATGCTGAACAAGGCAACCGTTACCAGGATGTCGCTGCGATTGAATGCCTAAAAGAGATCACCGAGGAAATTCTGCAGCGCCTCGGGCACAAGAAGGTTCAAATCAACAGTATTTATCATCAATACATGGCGGCCTTTCCCCCGGAACAGTCCCAGGCGGAAACTCTTATTAAAAACTCGTCGACCACGGCCGGGCTGGCGCGAGCCACCCGCATGTTGACCAAGACACCGGTGGAGGCGATTAAAATCCCAGGCCTGATTGACAATGTGGCTGGAATTCACCTCAGCCTCCAAGGATTAGCGGCGGCCTCCGCCACCCTCCTCCCCCGGGCAGGGGTCGAAGCGGAAAAAAGAATGATCCGTTTGGAAGTTGAGCAGCTTTTCGAGGAGGTTTTACATCAGGGAGGCGGGAATCTCGTCCACGGCATCATCAAGTCCTTTGCCAAGGGTGTCTTGGATGTTCCCTTTTCCCCCAGTGTCTACAACCGAGGCGAGGTAGTCACCGCCCGGGACCACGAAGGGGCGGTGCGGTATTTGCAGCCCGGAGCGCTGCCGTTTTCCCGGGAAATCAAAGAATTTCATCGCCAAAAACTCTCGGAGCGGAGAATAAAAGAAAAAATAAAGGCAGGAGTTCAGGATTATCTTTTGGTAGAAAGAGATGTAATGATGATTGCCAGAGGGCAATATGCATCATGGCCTCTGGCAGCATAAAAACATTAATCAAGCAAAAAATCTTAGTTTGCCAAAACCTTTGAAGTCAAATGAAATTAAAATTGGAAAAAAACTCCATAACTTTGCGCAAATCTTATGGCCTTACAATCGAAGTATAACTGGAAATGGAGTAAGAAAAACCCTAGATGAATTAAAAAAAGTCTTACCTAAACTAAAAATATTCGAAGTGCCAAGTGGTACAAAGGCTTTTGATTGGACAGTGCCAAATGAATGGAATGTACAAAATGCTTACATAAAAACACCGGCCAAAAAAATTATTTGTAATTTTAAAGAAAATAATCTTCATCTTCTCGGATATAGTATTCCCTTCAAGGGGAAAGTCACCCTGCAAAAACTTCAAAAACACCTGTATTCCCTACCAAAAATGCCTTACGCAATACCGTACAGAACTTCTTATTACAAAAAACGCTGGGGCTTTTGCATTGCAGATAACCAAAGAAAAAAACTTAAAAAAGGTCTTTATGAAATAGAATTAAATTCATCAATAAAAAAAGGACATTTAACATATGCGGAGTACATAGTCCAAGGCAAAACCAAAAAAGAAATTCTTTTGTCAACTTGGATTTGTCACCCTTCGCTTGCAAACAATGAACTCTCTGGTGTAGTGGTTACAGCCTATATTGCAAAATGGATTTCTGAGCAAAAAAAGCCCAATCACACTTTTCGTTTTGTTTTTGTACCTGAAACAATCGGATCCATTGTTTATTTAAGCCGAAATTTAAGTCATCTTAAAAAAAATGTTAAGGCAGGCTTTTGCCTTTCATGTCTTGGTGATCAAAGAAGTTTCTCTTATTTGCAATCAAGAAAAGGCAATACAATAAGCGATCGGGCTGCGTTGCATGTTTTAAAATGGACCTGCTCAAGTTTTAAAAAATATGATTGGAATCAACGGGGAGGTGATGAGCGCCAGTATTGCGCACCAGGTATCGATCTCCCCATCGCTTCAGTGATGCGGACAAAATATGGTGAATATCCAGAATACCATACTTCCTTTGATAATTTGCGAAATGTCGTAACGCCCCAAGGCTTGGGCGGTGGGTTTTTTCTGGTAAAAAAAATCATTGAAACGATCGAAAACAACTATTGTCCTGTTGCAACAAAAAAAGGAGAACCATTTTTATCGAAATTTAATCTACGGGATTCTTTAGGTGCAGCAAGGTCTTTTGATGAAGAAAGTCAAATCATAAGCAATATTCTCACATGGGCAGACGGGAACAATGATTTGCTTGAAATCGCAAACAAAATAAATCAACCTATTTGGAATCTTTATTTACCTTTAAAAAAATTAAAAAAATACAAATTGATAGTGCTTAAAAAACAATAATAAATCTAAATTGAAACTTCAATTAAACAAAAGATTGTTAAATAAGGAAAACATTGTTAACTTAGTGCAAACTAAATTAACAAAAACTCCGTGTCTTGACACAAAATTTGATATAAATCAAAAAATATTTCCAAATAGTAATATACTTCTTGAATCAATTATAAGGGACAATACTTTTTGGAAAACAAATTATTTTTTGCGAAATAGTCAAATTAGAAAAGCTTTTGAATCGAAAAAAACTGTTTGGATTCCAATTCCAAAGGCTTGGTTAGATGAAGTAGAATCTTTCGGAATAAAAATAAATAAAAAAAAATCTCTTTTAATCTTTTATTTTTTGGTCTGTGCAAGCCTAATTCGCGGAATTTTGTTTTATTTAACAATTCTTTCTGCGAAGTCAAAAAAAATTAATATACCAAATAATAAAAGTATACACTTTATATATGATTTAAAAAATCATTGCCTGCCGCCTAAAAAAAACAAAAAAACATTTGATTTTGTTTCATGGTTTATTTTGAAATACCTAAAAAAAAATAAGGGCTACGTAATTGCTCATAATAATAAAAATATAAAATTGACTGAGCATTTAAAAGTAAAAATAAAATACCTTAATCCTTTTGCAATTAGCGAAAAACTTTCAAAAAGGCTTACATTTTGCAAATCGGGCTTAAATATTATATTTATTGCATCTTTAGAAATTTTTCAGGGTAAATGGTGGACTGCCTTGTTGCTGCCGGATTTATTAAAAGGATTAATAGTCCGTATAAATAATTTCAAGAATTGTAAAATATATATTAATAATGGTATCACGTTTAAGCCAATCTGGATGTACGAGGCTGAAGCAAAAAACTGCGAAATATATTTTTATTTTACATCAACAAATAACTCCCCCATCAAAACGCATAACAAAAAATGCCTTGAATCTGCAGGCTGGAAGACAATGCGCTTCAAAAAGTTCTTAATTTGGCATAAAAACCAAAGCCGGTTTATTTCCAAAGTTAATCACTGCCGTTTTCGAACAAAGGTGGTAGGCCCCATATGGATGTACGATTCCATAAAACCTCAAAGCATTAAATCCTTTAATAAAAAATCAATTGCAATTTTTGACATTGCTCCTAAAGAAATAGGAATCAGAAACTCTTTCATTGCTTCTAACAATTATATCTCAGAAGAAAACTGTATAAAATTTCTTTCAGATATTCTAAGAACCGCTGCATTATTTAACTTAATTGTTTACTTAAAACCAAAGAGAAGTTTTCAATGGAATTCACATGATAACTCAAAAACCTATTGCGAATTTTTAAAAGCTGCAACAGAAAAGAAAAAGCTGCATCTATTAGATGTAAAAACATCCCCGCAAAGGATAATTCCCAAAGTAAATGCTATCTTTTCTTTTCCTTTTACTTCTACTGGAATTATTGCAAAAAGCATGGGCAAGCCATCTTTTTATTATGATCCAACAGGTTTAATTTCTAACAGTGACAGATCTGCTTTCAATGTCCCCATCTTATCAAATAGATATGCATTAAAATCAGCAATGGCTAAATTAAATAGATAAGCTTACGTTAAAGGTATTTAATTAGAGACCAATTTAAAGACACAAAATACATAATTTATACAAAAAAAATCTTGGCAGAAAACCCTTAAATTTCACCAATAAAAATTATTTAAAAAAGCGGATTGGTAATATTTCTGCTATTAAAATCAACATCATTAATAGCAAAAAAACTAAAAACCAACATATTTCTACAATCCCAGCAGTTTAATTTGCGCAAGAGATCCAGCTGCTCATGAATTCCAGTCCTCTCGGGTCAGCATGAGCTTCACAATGCATTAAAATAAAAACACATTATGCTTGTCAAAATTTTAAACAAAATAAAAGCATTTTACTATTTTTATTTCAGCAGGAAAATAAAGCTTTATAAATATAAAAACTTTAACGAGTACAAAAAAATTCAGATTGCAGCAAATCTAAAAAAAGAAAATCAAGTTTGGGCAACTGAGAAGTCTCTTGAAAATATTTCAAAAATGCTCAAAAAAAAATACCGGCCATAAAAAGTGGCCTTTGCCATGGCGTAAGAAACGGCACTGAAATAAAGTTATTTCAAAAGTTTCTTGGGAAAAATACTCATATCCTAGGAACTGAAATCTCCCATACGGCAAAAAAGTATCCAAACGTTATGCAGTGGGATTTTCATAAACTCAAAAAGCAATGGGTAGGAAAGTTCGATTTTGTTTACAGTAATGCTTTTGACCATGCTTATGACCCTGAACTTTGTATCCGAAATTGGATTTCATGCCTTCAGCCAAAAGGACTTTGTGTAATAGAATGGAGCAGGAACAATGCAGAAAATAATTCAACGGTTCCCTTTGGCGCATCGTTAAGAGGATTAAAATTGCTTTTCAAGAAAAACGCGAAAATCGATTCAATTTTATTTATAAATGAAAAAAATATAAAGCGCTTTTTATTTTTTCTTTGCAAAAAATGAAAAATTATTTGTATTTAACAAAAGGTTTCCCACGCCTTGGAGTTGATCTGTTTTTGGACGAAGTTTTGAAGAATGTTAAGAAAATCCGTGTCCTTGATGCTGGAGCAGGGGATCGAAGGTATGCTCATTATTTTAAATACTGTGATTACGAATCTTGCGATCATCCAGAAATGGATTTTAACCATCAAAAAAATCATACATTTTATTGCGATTTAAATAACATTCCACGGCCCGAAAATTATTATGATTTAATTTTATGCAGCCAAGTGCTTGAGCACGTTCTGGAACCATCAAAAATTCTTCAGGAGTTTTATAGGGTGCTCAAACCAAACTGTAATCTAATAATCACTGCTCCACAATGCAGCGGTTTGCACATGGAGCCATACAATTATTTCAATTTTCTCAAATATGGCCTCCATTACCTTTGTGAAAAGAACAATTTTAAAGCAATTGAGATACGGCCTTTGGGGGGAATCTTTTTTGTCTTAGGGAAATGCTTGGATCAGATCTTTTTGGTTTTGCTTCAGAAGGTAAACATCCCAACACCGACAAAGAGCTATTTGCATAAAATATTTTTATACTTAATGACACCTTTTAACTTGTTGTTATACATTTTTGACAAACTTGATCTTGAAAAAAAATGGACCCCAAATTACGGGTTAATTGCTAAAAAATTATCTGAAAAAAAAGCATAAATTTATTCTTTCTTACAATGGTGGAACCTCACGGGGCGAAACCTTGGCAATAAATATTGGCAGGGATGAGGCTTTGCTTCGTTTCTTTCAGCCCCGTATCTCATCTAGGGTAAAAAAAAATGTACCAGCAGAAACAGTTGTCGAAGATTCTGTTGTTTGTTGGGTAGGTTTGATTTATAACCTCCTCAAAAAAACTTTATGCGCCAAACCATCAAAGCGTTATTATATTGATCGCTTTACTGACAGAAGAGTGGCTCAACGCCTTAACAAAGAAGGCACCGTTTTTCTTGGCCAAGCTGGCATTAGTCTTTGCTCCTTAAGAAAAGCCCGACATTTTGGTTCTTTCGTGATATTGGACCGAACCAATACACATATCCTCCATCAAAATCAGGTTTGGGGTAAATTACTTCAGGCTCACAAAATTTCATGGAAACCAAGTTCACCTAGAGTTACAAACGTTCATCTTGATGAGTACCATGAGGCAGATGCGATATTAGTTTTATCAAGATTCGTGCGTGATACATTTGTTAACTATGGTGTTCCTCAAGAAAAAATCTTTGTATGTCCTTCCGGTATTGATTCCGAAAAGTTTACACCGAGTCCCCAGCAAAAATCCGAAAAAGCTATTCTTTTCGTCGGCTCCATCAGCCTGAAAAAAGGCTCTCATTTATTAGTTGAACTCGCCAGAAGGCTTCAATTGAGCGGCGCCGAGGTTTGGCTTGCCGGCACTGTTTCGCCTGAAATGAAAAAAATTCTTGGAACCCGGCCTGCCAACTGCCGAATTCTACCATTTCATTCCCAGGATGCCTTGCCAGACCTTTATCGAAAGGCCCGGTGTTTTGCCTTGCCCTCGTTTGAAGAGGGACTTCCGAAAGTGGTTTTGGAGGCCATGGCGTGTGGATTGCCGGTAGTAACCACCCCGGAGGCGGCTGCCAAAGAAGTTGTGGAGGACGGCGTGACAGGCTTTGCCATAAACTCATCCGACCCAGAGCAGTTGTTCCAGAAATGCAGACTGTTGCTGGAGAAACCAGAGCTAGCCCGTACAATGGGCTTTGCCGCCAGAAAAAAAGTCGAAACAACCTTTACGGAGCTGCATTATTACCAGAGGTTTAGGAAAATTATGGAAACCTTGCTCGGCAATTTAAAAAATTGAGGCGAAATCAGGCCTCAGACATTTGTAATCAAAAAGATGCGGCTTTTTTTGCCCCTTCCATTGGCGCGTCTTCTGTCCAGTGCCCTGTTTGCCGCTCACCCAATATCACAGACCAAGCCGCTTATCGTGCAACCAACCCTCCTTTTTTTGGTCTTCGGCGAAAAAAATGTCTGCATTGCAAATTAGGATTCGCTTGGCCCATGCCCAGCCAAAAGAGTCTCTTAAATTACAATCAAAAGTATTTTGAAAAAACAGGACAAAAAGCCGAAGGGAAACGGGCAGACGCGTTTACCCGTGGCCTTGCCAAAATAAGGGTTCAGTATTTGGAACGCCATTTGCGGGGTGCGCTTTTCGGCGGAAGTTCCTGCCTGGAAATCGGGCCCGGGGAAGGCTACCTCGCCGAGATTATTTTACGGAAGCATCCCAGGTTAAATTATCTAGGGATCGAAACAGACACTAGTTGCCACCCTGGCCTTAAAAAAAAAGGGGTGATGCTCTTAGATTCATCGACGGCTCTGCCACCCCTAGATTTGGTTATCCTCTCGCACGTGCTTGAACATGTCACAGATCCCCTAAAGCTCTTGAAAAAAATTCGCAGCTCTTTAAGGCCAGATGGTCTGATCTTCATTGAGGTTCCCTGCCAAGATTTTCTTCACAAGCGGATTGATGAACCTCATCTCCTGTTTTTTGACAAACGGTCAATGGAAGCTCTGCTACATCAGGCTGGATTTGGTATGCTCCAGATCTCCTACCACGGCCCTTCTCTCAAAAATTTGGTTGCCAACAAAAAATTTTTTGACACATGGCAGACTCTCCGCGCCAGACTTGTCGGATGGGGCCTCCATTCTCTTTTAGGATCCATGGAGGATGGACTCGAACCGTTGACCCCTTTGGAAAGAGCCATGGTGAAGCCTTGGCTGGTTCACCGGGAATCCATGGAGCCGGCTTGGTGGCTACGGGCCGTGGCGATCAAACCATGAGACAAAAAATCAAAATCTTTTCCGACGGAGCGGACTTGGAGAGCTTCCGAAAACTGGCAGACAAAAGCTACATTCAGGGTTTCACCACGAACCCGACCTTGATGCGTAAGGCAGGGGTGGAGGACTACACAAAATTTGCGAAAGAGGTGCTGGCCATCATCGGCGAAAAGCCAATATCGTTCGAAGTGTTTGCTGACGATGAAAAAAACATGGCCAGGCAAGCCCATATCATAAAGGAATGGGGGAAAAATGTGTATGTAAAAATCCCCATCGTGAACTCGCAAGGGAAACCCATGTTAAAACTGATCCAGGATCTCCACGAGGAAGGTGTTAAGCTGAATATCACGGCGATCTTAGCAGAGGAGCAGTTGGAAGGTTTGGCCAAGGTTCTAAGCGCTAAAGTCCCCTCAGTGGTCTCGGTCTTTGCGGGTCGGATTGCTGATACTGGCCGGGATCCGAGCCCGACCATCCAAAAAGCGCGCGAGATATTTTCGACGAATGCAGCCGCGGAGATTCTTTGGGCCAGCACCCGGGAAGTTTTGAACATTCGTCAAGCAGATGCCTCCGGGGCGCATATCATTACCGTGACCCCGGACATCTTGAATAAGTACGAGAAGATGCATCAACTGGATCTTGTGAAACTGTCCCGTCAAACATCGGAAATGTTTTGGAAAGATGCGAACCAAGCAGGCTACCGACTGGATTGAAAGTTTTACGAAAAAGTCTCAAGGCTTTTGAGCCGTTGGTCGGCTTATTTCCCGGCCGCTCGGGAACATTCGTACGCAGAGTGTACTGGGCTTTCTTGCTTGGCGGGTTGGGCCTCCGCGCGAACTTGGGGCCCGGCTTCAGGGCGCTTGGACCTGGAGCAATCAAGGTAGGTGAGTTTTTCGGCTGTGATCAGCTCTGCTCCCTGAACGCCTGCCAGAACGGTGTCATCCGCATTGGAAACCACGTCTCCCTTGCCTCCAACGTCATCATCAACGCCGCGTGTCATGGTGTAATTGCAATTGGGAATGATGTGATGATCGGACCTAATACTGTTTTGAGAAGCAGTAATCACGGTTTCGCCTCAACGCGCGTGCCGATGAGGAGCCAATCTCACCAGCCCGGCACAATTCGGATTCTCGACGATGTTTGGCTGGGAGCCAATGTGACGGTGGTGGGAAATGTGTCAATTGCCCAAGGGGCAATTGTGGGAGCGGGCTCGGTGGTCACAAGGGACGTGGGGACTTTCGAAATTGTGGCGGGTGTCCCTGCCAAACTTATCCGGAAACGTTCTGACTCCTGAGATATGACCAGACCAAACAAAAAAGCCGTGGCCATTACAGGAGCCGGGGGTTTTCTTATGTCTGAAATCTCCATCAATCTTGCTCGCCAGGGGTGGAAGATCGTACTTCTGGACAGAGACGAAAGTGGGTTAAAAAAAGTTCATGATCATATTATAAGAAATGGGGGAGAGGCGCTTGTTTTAAAATCTGACGCTACCCAAAAGAGTGATTATCAAAAAGCCCTTAAAAATATTCTAAATCGATGGGGCAAACTAGATGGTGTGATTCTTGGTGCGGGAATTAACGCACCCACACCTTTTTTGAAAATCACGGTTGAGGAGTGGAATCGGATTCTCGATGTGCAGTTAACCGGAACGATGTTGGGCTGCCAGGTCTTTGGAGAACAGATGCTGAAACAGGGCAAGGGCTCCATCATTACCATTTCCTCCGCATCCTCAGGTCCGCCACTTTCCAAGGCTTTTGCCTACTCGGTGGCCAAGGCGGGGGTGAAGAACTTGACGCAAAACCTTGCCCGGGAGTGGGGGGACAAAGGTGTGCGTGTCAACGCCCTCCGCCCGGGGTTTTTCCCCACGGAGTGGTCCAAGAGGCACTTTATTGATAAGGCGCGTGAGAAAGCGATCCTCGGCCATACCCCCATGAAGCGGTACGGCAAGCCCAGCGAACTGGTCGGCGCCGTTGCGTGGTTGCTTTCGGATGAGGCCAGCTTTGTCACCGGCGCGGAAATCGCCGTGGATGGTGGATTCAGTTGTATGACTATTTAAGGCTCTTTTGGAATCCGTATCTCATCCTTTGGTACAAAAACTCACGCATGAGTTTTACACACAAGGCAGAGCGCTTCCCTCTTCGTCCATGTCGTCCCACTGGTCCCATTTTTCAAAAGAATTCCGTATCTCCCAGTATCCGAATGGTATTGTCCGGATCTACGGTGCCGCGTTCGGAGAAAGTGACCGCAAACCGAGTTTTCCCGGGCTCTTGCTTGCGAGCACAGAAATTCTTTTGAAAACCCTCTTCTATTTCTCCCCCAAAAAAATGTTTGGTTTGATTCGTTGGGGTCGACCCATCGTCAAGAGCATGGGCCTTTATTTCGGTACAGATGCCTATCGGCAACTCTGCGTTCTCAGCGTACTTAAGGATAGGTTACCCCAAGATCTCAGGAGAATTCTGGTGATCGGCGACGGGCCGGGAATTCTCAGCGCTTTTCTCTCCAAAACATGGCCGGAGGCAGAAATTGTCTTAGTGGATCTGGGCGCCACTTTGGCAATTCAAGCGCAAAACCTGACTCGGGCATTCCCCCAATCCAGCCACTGGGAAGGCTTTATCGGCGGGCGGCAGGGCGGCTTCCGATACGTTCCGGCAGAAAGGCTTTTCTTTCCGGATGGCATAAAAATTGACTTGGCGGTCAACGTTGCCTCCATGCAGGAGATGAAGCCGGAGACGGTGAAGCAGTACTTTCAACTTCTGCGATCCCAAGGAACCAAGTCGTTTTACTGCTGTAACCGCTTGGAAAAGGTGATGCCGGGGGGCGAGGTGGCAAGGCTTGCGGATTACCCCTGGAGAAAAGAAGATCAGATTATTGTGGATGGAAAACCGGCTTGGTATGGTTGGTTTTTAGGAACTGGCGGTCTTCCGGTGGTGTCCTGGGGGCCCTTTCAGCTGCCGCTTCTCCGTCGCTATGACGGAGTGCATGCCCATCGATTTATTCGAATGGCATCCTCATGAAAAAAACAAGGGGCCACCTTTTTATCACGGGAGCCAGCCGCGGCCTAGGGGGCACCCTTGCGTCTTCTTTTTGGGGTGCAGGTTGGCGGGTAAGCACTATGGCGAGAAATATTCCCCCAATTAAATCTGGTGGAATTCTTCGGCTGCCTGGTGACGTCCGCTTTCCCAAAGATCTTTTCAGTGCGGCCGCAGCGGCTCGAAGGAAAAACGGACCCATCACTGTTTGGATCAATAATGCGGGAACATCTGGTTGGAAGGCTCTCGATGAGATCGATGAAGAGTTCTGGGATCAGATGATCAGCACCAACCTCAAAAGCGTCCTATTTGGATCCCAGGCAGCTGCCCGCCATTTGCAAAAGGGCGGAGTGATCCTGAACATCTCCAGCCTCGCTGGAAAGCGGGGTAGCGCAAAGAACAGCGTTTATTGTGCGGCGAAATTCGGGGTGAATGGGATTACTCAATCCTTGGCCAAGGAGTTGGGTCCACGGGGAATCCGGGTGAACGCCATCTGCCCGGTCTACGTAAAGACCCCTGGTTTAAAATCCGCCCTGCAGCACTTGGATTCCCCTTCGCAGGGCAGTAATTTCCGAGGTTACCTAAAAAAATTCGCAAAAGAGCAGAGTGCCCTGGGTCGATTGCCGGAAGCACGCGAAGTGGCGGCTTTATGTCTCTTTCTCGCCTCCCCGGCGGCTTCGGCGATCACCGGGCAGTGTATCAACGTCGACTGCGGGGTCTTGCCTCAATAAGCCAAAATATAAAACCTAGCCGAGTTCTCGTGGTGGTGCCCGCCCGAATGGGCTCCTCCCGATATCCGGGCAAGCCGCTGGTTCAACTAGCCGGCCTACCAATGGTGGAGCATGTCAGGCGACGTTCCTTGCTGGCTAAGGGAATCAGCCGGGTAGTGGTAGCAACCTGCGATGAGGTAATCCAAAAAGTTGTTCAATCCTTTGGAGGGGAAGTTGTGATGACCTCGGCCCAGCACGAAAGATGTTCCGAGAGGGTGGCGGAGGCTGCCCGTGGGGCGGAAGAAGGAATCATCGTCAATGTCCAGGGTGACGAACCACTGATGCATCCCGAGCATGTGGAAAAGGTTTTGGCGCCCTTTCGTGATCCGGCCGTCGGAGTGGTCAGCCTGCTTAGTCCCCTCAACGATGAGAGGGACATCCGCTCCCCGGCCGTGGTCAAGGCGGTTTGCCGCGTGAATGGCGATGTTCTTTTTTACACGCGGTCACCGATTCCGCATTTTATCAAAAAGACGGAGTGCCAGCTTTTTCGTGAAACCGGGATCCGAGCCTTTCGATCCCGAAATTTACAAGAATATGCAAAACTGCCCGAAACCCCTTTGGAAAGGGCGGAAGCGGTGGATATGTTGCGGTTTCTTGAGCACGGAATCTCGGTGCGTGGAGCCGTTTCCGAAGGGGTCACTTCCGGCGTCGACTTTCCGGAGGACGTGGCACCCACGGAAAAAATGCTGGCTACCGATCCGGTGCAAAAAGCGCTGCTAAAAAAGTACCTTTGAAGACCCCAGCCAAGTTACGCGCTTTGATCGCTGGTTACGGATATATGGGGGAGATCCGGCATCAGGCGGCCCTGCAGATGGGTGGACTTGAGATTGTAGGAATCGTCGATCCCGCCCGGTCGGGTCAGAAAGTCCATGGTTTGACTGTGGGCAAGGATTACGAAAAAGTCCTTGCTGCCCTTTGTCCCGATATTGTTTTTGTCTGCACCCCCAACCATTTGATTCCTGAGTTTTGCGTGCAGGCGCTGGAGGCAGGCTGCCATGTATTCTGCGAAAAACCGCCAGGTCGGAACCCGGAGGATGTTCAGAAAATGATTGCGGCTGAAAAAAAGGCAAAAAACAGAAAACTCATGTTTGGATTTAACCATCGGCATCATCCCGCGGTGCAGGAAGCCCAGGCGATCTGCCGGGCCCGAGAGCTCGGCTCTATTCTCTGGATGCGCGGGATCTACGGAAAGTCCGGCGGGAAGGGTTTTGAATCGTCCTGGCGGAATGACCCGGCGGTTTCGGGTGGGGGAATTCTGATCGACCAAGGGATCCATATGCTGGATCTGGCCCGGTTTTTCCTTGGGGATTTTGTGGAAGTGGAGGGGTGGCTGGGCACGCAATTCTGGAAAATCCCTGTGGAGGACAACGCCTTTGTCCATCTGCGGAATGCCGCGGGACAGGTGGCCCAGATCCATTCCTCTGCCACTCTTTGGAAGCACACCTTTCAGGTGGATCTGGGCTTGGAGGAGGGATATCTATCGATCCGCGGTCTCCTTTCGAAGACGGGCAGCTACGGCCGCGAAACTTTGGTGGTAGGGCGGAAGAGCGGCCCCAGCCGGGCGGGAGCAGCCGGCAACCCTCCGGAAGAGGTAATCTACTACGACCGGGACGAATCCTGGAAAACCCAAATGGAGACCTTTGTGGATTGCGTCCGAAATGACAAACCGGTTCCTGAAAGCACCAGTGGGGATGCCCTCCGTCTGATGGAGCTAATCGGCAAAGTTTATGCCAAGCGGAGCACGATCCGTTCCCAAGCCGGGGTGGTTACTGCTCCTTTGTTAGGCGTGGCTGTTCCCGGCCTTCCATCCATCCGTCAGGGGACGGAGGACGAAGAGTTAAAGGAAAAAGAGGTTTGGCCCGAGAGGGCTATTGGCAAGTACCGGGCGATGCTGCTGAAAGAGGCGGAACAGCTTTACGGGCGGGCCTCCAACCTGAAAATCTCAGGTTGCCCGGCCTGCGGGAGTCCGAAAAGTCACCCCCTCTTCATCTTGGCGAAGGCCCGGTATCGTTCCTGCGACCGGTGCGAGAGTTGGTTTGTTTCCCCGAGGCCGAAAGATACGGTGATGGCAACATGGTTGACCCAAAGCGGCGCCCGGAAATTCTGGAACAAGACCCTGCTTCCCTCGGCCAAGACAAGCCGAAAGCAGACGGTGATCCTTCCACGGGCCCGCTGGGTGCGGCGTTGGCTGGAACTGGAGAGTGACTTGGGGGAGGGGGTGTGGTTTCCGGCCCCGCCGGATGCCGAACTAGCGCAGGCCATGAAGGGTCTGGGAGTTCCGGTAAAGAGGGATGCCCCTTCGGTGATCTGGTTCGACCATCTTGACAGGGAGATCGACCCTGCGGCTGCCTTGCGCAAACTTGCCAAGAATTTGCCAAAAGGAGGAAAGCTTTTTCTCACTGGATGGCTCAGCACCGGTTTTGATGTCTCGGTCTTGGGTGCGGCCCACCCGGGCATCAACCCATTGGAAAGATTGAATCTTTTGACTCCGGAGGGAGTGAGGCACTTGGCACGCCGCGGCGGGATGGTGGAGGCCGAGCTCAGCACTCCGGGAGCCCTGGATCTGCAAATCGTGCGAAAAAACTTCGGGGGCGATAGGAAAAATCCCACCACACCTTTCATGAATTTTCTGCTTCAAAAAGGGGGCTCCGATCTGGAGCATGAGTTCATGAACTTCCTGCAAAGCAATCGCCTCAGTTCCCATGGACGGATCGTCCTGAAAAAGAAATGAA
>Ga0194133_10004059_pt1 | contig 20084 bp, 12 predicted proteins | sample TA2KigOf40mmetaG_FD_155448 | JGI IMG/M metagenome (GOLD analysis project Ga0194133, IMG submission 155448) | Freshwater microbial communities from Lake Tanganyika, Tanzania - TA2015055 Kigoma Offshore 40m | ecosystem: Environmental > Aquatic > Freshwater > Lake | place: Tanzania: Lake...
GTAGTATCAAACAGTTAATTTGATACTACCTTTGATACTACCTTTGATACTACCTTTGGCCAAAGGTAGTATCAAATTAACTGTTTTCTCTTGGCACCATGGCTTTCTCACTTGTAAAATACTTCGTTAAAAAAGTATTTTTGACTCAGTGGGCCTACTTTTACTGTTGTTTTCTTAAATAAGATAATGGAAATGGGAAAAAATTGAAATATTTTTTGGTTGTCTAGTGACTATCCTTTTCCAATTTCACCTGATCATTATAATTTAAAAAAGCTTTCTTAATTTTTATGTTAAACTATGAACAAGTTAATCGCCTTTTTATTTCATATTATATCTTACCTATAAAATGTGATTAGCCCTTGAACCTTTTCTTAAACCCAGGTGTTCTAACATGTAGCAATAGCCTGGCACCATTTTACAGACGTGTGTCCAGTCTTTGACCTTCCATTCCAAAGCGCCCTCTCTTAATCTGGCTTGCCAAGGAAAGTTTAACCTCACATGCTTATTGTGCCAGTCATAATCCTAAATGAAAGTGTGTTTCTTTTTTTAAAATATTTTAAAGTACGCCTTGCAAAATCAACCATGAAAGGCACACTATAAGGCTGGAAATATTTTTGCTGTCTTCGGCAACCCAGGGGTCAAAGGTTGCCTGGAGCTGCAGGGGTTCGAACCCAGGACCCTCAGATTCCCAGCCTGATCCCATGGCAATCTGCCACAGCGACTCCGTGAATTAATCAGTTAGTTCCTTATGAACTTGGCTTTCTTGCTTGTTAAACACTTCTCAAAGTGTATTTTTGTCTCAGTGGCCTATTTTATCTGTTGTTAATCTATAAAAGCATGATTCAAGTAATAAATAAAGTATCCAATTGACTATTCCTTTAGTAACAGAACATTCCCCTTTGTTAATCACCAAAGTTTAATGTGAATATAAAAATTGTTACTAAGGCCAGTATCCTTGTACTTTTCTTTTCCTTATTGTGTAAAAATTTATCATTGTCTAAGGTCAATTGAGGCTTATTCAGGATCTTACTTAACAAGCAATCAAAAAAAGGTAGCCTGACTCTGCTTCAATGATCCCAATTTTATGATCATTGTATTTCAACCTAAGTTCAATTTCCTTAAGACACTTAAGAAGAGTTGTTTAGGAACACCACCTTTTGTACCAATGATGGTCCTAGTATTTGGCAATACTCCAAACTTTATCATCCATTCAAAACTATGTACCTAGATTTGGTTGCCAGAAAAAAGTCTCTAACTTGTCCCTAAGCATTTGATATCCAAATGGTGGTTTTTCAAATTTCTAGTGGCTCATTAGAGAAGTATTTTCAAGCGGCTTTATCTCAAAACAGAAGATTAACTTAATTATTAGCCAAACTTTTGCCTTGAATACTAATTTAGTGAGGGAGAATTAATCTCACTTACTCATTATAGAAATGAAGAGCTTCCTCTGCTAAATTATTTCTTCCTTAAATGCATCTTTTTGAAGAGCTCAATGTCTGTCTGGAGGGTTTTGTCCACAAAGAAAAACAAGGATGAGTTAGTCATTAACATCAAGTGAATGAAAAGTGCATTATCTTTTACCACTGAGTGTTTTAGGCCTGATGTAACATGATTACACATCATGCACAGCGCCAGGTTTGTTAACATTGACTATGTCAACACAAAAACAACTATGATGAAGACCAAAACTGAAATGCCAGCCATAATTTTCATCAACTTGTCACTTTTTTTGACTTCTAGCAAGATGCTGACTAACTGCAGAGAACTAATATTGCCTTCCCAAGAGACAAAGCTTTTTTCATTTCCTTAATGTAAAGGTGTTGAAATTGGGGTCAAGGTAGTTTTATGGTTGTGGTAACTGTCAGAGCAGTAACTTAAACTTTACAAAGGACATAAAATGTCTCAACACTGTTGTAATTATTAATGTTGATAGCTCAAACACGATGTTGGTAACTTGAATTAAGTAGGCGGGTATTTTTTGTGCAGGGAAAAATACCTAACCCTCCTGAGCGACCTGCCTACTTAAAAAAATCACGGATCCGTCAATTTTAAAACTACAGAAAAGTGACATCAAATGAAAGTGTCAACTTTTTAAGGGGATCGCTTCATCAATTGGATGTCAAGGATTGTAACCAATCCTTCAGCTGCTTCAACAGCCAAAAGGTGCCAAAGCAGCCCAGCTTCAACTTGGCCAAAAACTGATTCTTCACTTCACTTTTGCCAGAGTTGGTTGAGTTTCTAGCTAACCCTCCCCCTTTCATTAAGAAAGATGAGCGCCTCTGACCAGACTAAAGCCTGACATCAGATGGCTTCTTTATACAGATGGAAGAGAGGATCCTCTGCAGGGAGGTTTATACCTCAGATTTAGAGGATATGGGGGTCAATTTGTGCAAACTCATAGAGAGAGTAAGTTTCAAAAAAAGGAGGAGGGAATTACATCTTTGAAGTGATTAGTATGGAAATAGTAGCAATGTTATTCCATTGGAAGCATATAACCAATAGTTTTTTATTGTTTTATTGCTTTATTTAGCTAATTCGTCATCAAATGTTCAAAGAAAATTGCACAAAATGATAAAACTTTGCAAGAGCTGTCTGTATTTACATGCAAGTATGATAAAGTATTCTTCTTTCACCGTCATGTTGTCAAACAGCTGCATGCAAATAGTCACGAATGAGCCTAATGGGGACTTAATGTTTCCAAAACCTGAGTGGAAAATTTACGGTGGTGAGGTCTAACTAGCAGTTGGTACTGCGGGCGATGCGAGATTAGACGATATGATGTCGTTTGGCCTTATGCCAGTTCGCCAAAATCAGTTCACCATATGCCAGTTCGCCATATGACTGCGACGCGCGCACATATTGCTAACCTAACCTAACCCTGCGGGGCTAACAGGACCTAACGAGTGTGCGCACACCCATTACAATGAGCGCATTGCCATCATAAAGCAAACTGGCATATGGCGAACCGACCATGGTGAACCGGCATATGGCAAACCGGTTTAGGGCAAAACATCGTATTTCCAGTTTAGACAATTGCAGGCAAAGCAAGATTAGACATCCTAAGATTGTGTAAGCGGGTAGCGAACTAAGTTCACTTTTTTGTACGAAGTCAAAAAGCAATCACAATTGGTTTTTATATATTGATGTTACTATCCCTGAATCTTAAATCTTAGTTTTGATTGGATAATTTAAGTAGAGTTTTTATAGTACACCTTACAAAATGTGTTCATGAAAGGCACAACTTTTTATTAGTGGTCTTTTTTCTTTGGGTTAACCCAGTGGGAGTCAATCCCTGGTTGTTAAGATGAAAATCAGGCGTGTAACCTCTAGACCACCCTGACTCCCTGATGTGCATAAGATAATATCGGTACCTATTTTACTTTTACCTTACAAACAGTAAGCAATTTTCACTCATAAGAATGGGACTAAGTGTGAGTCACTTTGTTTGTCTTGATCAGTACTATACTAGATATGTATGCCTGAGTTAGTTTGTTCAAATTGTAATATGTAATTGCTTTACTAGACTCATATATGTATATACAGAATAAAACTGATTCAATTTGGGTAAGTTGATTAATGGTATAAGGTTTTTTCCCCTAAATCTGCCATGAGCAGCTTTTTTTCATTAAGACTGAATTTTCCTCATTAGAGAGTTCTGTGTAAGAAAATAACCATTTCATTTTTGAAACTGTGTTAAGAGTGAGAAATAATTTGATTTGTTGATTGACATTTTTCATCAACTTGGTTACCACAAACGTGGTTTTCCATCCTGAAAAGCCTTTTGCCTTCTTTCTTCAAAAGGAAAAAAAGTTTTATAGTAAGCCAAGACAGTTTGGTTTTGACAAAAATATTTACTGCCTTGCCTACATTCAAACAAAACTTGGAGAAAACTGGAATCATATTTTAGGGAAAAAGTGTATGACAAGTCAGGCGTTTTTCAAGACTGTCTTTTGATCACAAGTTCACTTTGCTTGAGGCTAAAAACTGGCAGCTTTTTTTCATCAAGAAACATTTATCATAAAGATTGCATGGAAAGCTGATGTCTGAAATTAAAGAGTTACTTTTTAGCAATTTTCTTTATGAGGATGCAAAAAAGTAGGATATATAACTATAAATATTCCATGGCTGGTTATCATCAAGTGAAAACTATTTCTTTTACTTTTTCGTAGAGATGGGCCCTGACATGACCCGAGCTTACTTTTGACCCGCAATAAATAAGAGGCTGACCCCTTTTTGACCTGACCCGAAGATATTTTTTTTGACCCAATGGGCAAAATATTGAAAAATTTGAAGTCTTTAGGAGAAATTTTCCAAACCCAAACCATAGATGGCTGACCTGACCCAAGCCACAAAAAATTGACCCCACCCTACAAGGGTCAAAATTTTTTGAGCCGGTAATCAATTTGTTCACATTTCCAACAAAAGTCAATTCAAGGTACGCTTGATTACCACACAGATTTAGTGCAACCATAGTTTAACGTCATCAATAGGTGCATAGTATAGATTTAATTTTCTGTATTGTAAGATGGAACCCAAGTTTACAAATACAAATCCCTGAAGACGACTGCAAAAGACCCATCCCATTGATACTTCTTTAGATTGGTACCCTTTTTGTGCTGTTCCCAGTCCTAAAAGAGGGCACACATTCCATCAATAAACAGATCAGTATTGATTCTTCTCATTGTTAAGAAAATTATCATAGGGTTTAGGCAAACACTCTTTGAAGGTCACCCAAAGTTCATGTAACAGAAACTCTTCCATAATTGAAAATGTGAAAATAAGTGTAATTAAAAAATAGCTCATTCTGTTCAAGTCTTCAAACTTGAAAAGGTACATGTAGCCAAGCACTGAAACCTGCTTTGCATGAATCCCCAGTCAGCTCTTTACCTTCCATTCCTTGAACTGAATTCAGAACAGAAACAATGTGTGTTTTATTTCTGGGAGAAATTCACAACATACAAAAAGTAAGATAAAGTCAACAAACACACCCATATTGTCTTTCATTCTAAAACTGTACAATCTAAACTTAGGTCATACATTTTAGGGGCATCTATTTGATCTACCTTCATTTATCACCTTGTGAGGTGAATAGCTTAGGCTAACTTTGGGGTTACATGTTTATAACCAAAATGGTGACATAGCCCAGCTGTTATCTAATTCTCTTGCAAAACTGTTACCAACAGACTTTTGGTTGGATGAAACAAAAAATGATTTTTTCAGCCCATTCAAAGCTAAGATCAGAGCTGATAAGGGAAAGAATTTTTTGCCAAAACTTATTCTTTGAAGATTTTTTGACTTATTGTGACAGAACACTTCAGCAAAAAATCATCTAGCTCTTTTTCTGGAGTGCATTTTATCTGAAAATCTAACTTCAAAATTAATGTTACAAGAGATTCTTCTATTTAAGAACTGATTTTTGTTAACCTTGAATATATGCATATGTCTTTACTCCATTGCATCTATCAATATCACACAGATGATTTTGTAAAAGGCACTCTAAGATAAAATCTCTAAATCAGGTCCATCTTGAGTGTTTAACATGCCAATAACACTCATATGGTATTTGGCAGACTGCTTTCTCGGTCAAATGCCTCAGTTTTGGCATTCAAAAGAATTTATGGAAAGATGTAATCGCTCAGATAATCTTTTGATTAGATTTTCATCGAAAATCTTCTCCTGATGCAGATCTTGAGTGTTTGAAGTGCTGATTTTTACCTGTGGTTAATCATTTGGAGGATGTTGGGTATTAAATGTGCAGCAAGTACATCATAAAGGCTATTACTGGAAAAAAGAAAGCAAGTATAAAAGGTCAAGAAAAAAAGTTGGGATATATTTTCCTCTTGGTCTTTAGAATTTAGTGACACAATAGGACCACTTCCTCCTTCTCTTAAGAAATGTAGATGTTAAACTTATAAAAGAAAAATTTCTCTGAGAGGCAAAAAGTTTCTTTGATAATTCCAAAAAGTAGCATCTATAAGATTCAAGGGTGCAAAAGAGGAACTTCAAACTGTGAGATGTTCTATTTTTATAGTGCTTATAATGTAGAAGTTCTTTTTAGAATGTGAAAGTTTATGATCATTCATTCACTTTTCCCCTTTGAAAAAAGAATTTAATATGATGAAAAACAAACCAAGTCCATTAATCACCAAGGTTCATTGATCACAGACTTGAATCTCATCGATGTCATTCCTCTTTTGTCCCCACATAAAAGATAAATAGTGAAAGGAAAGTAAGAGATAACACGTAAAGGAAATCTAAAGACTTGGTAAAGAAAAAAACTTGTCAAAACATTAACAAAAGAAGAGAACCCCAATTAGTGATCCTTATGAATTGTTTATTGTATATAATTGAATGAAACTTTTTGGATTGGATGGATTAAATTGTCATAGAGCTTTTTTTCATCCAATTAGACACTTTAAATGATGTTTTAAGTCATAAAAGTGACGATTTCTTAAAGTTGTTTTTTCTATAATACACCTACGTGCAACTGTTGGCTAAAGTGATTTTTTTCATCTTTTTCAGGAAGACTTTTGGTCCACAGCTCTGAAAACACTTATAACAGTGTCGACCATCATTCTCTTGGGACTGATTGTAGCTTACCACTCTCTGGAGGTCCAGGTTAATGTATTTGGTTTTCAATTCTCATGAGGTTTTTTTATCTTTGAAAAAACCTCTCTTGATGATATTTCGAGAAATTGTGCATGACTGAACTACAAATGATTTTTCAGAGTGTTGTTTGTCATTTTACTGTATACTGACTACTTCATTTTGTTTTTATAGCTTTTTATGATTGACAATTGTGCTGATGACTGGCGAATAGCAATGACATGGCAACGCATTGCTCAGATAGGCATTGAGTTACTCATCTGTGCAGTCCATCCAATCCCAGGAAAATTTTACTTCCTCTGGACCACAAAATTGTCTAACCATGGGGGAAAAATAGGATCACAATGGGTTCCTGTTGATGTGACTCTGTCACTACCCATGTTTTTTAGGCTCTACTTAATTTGCCGGTAGTTAATTATGACTAAACAAATAAATAATCAATATATTTTGCAACTCCATTTTCACTTTGACTCAGAGTTATGTTACTCCATTCCAAATTGTTCACTGATGCCAGCTCCAGAAGTATTGGAGCCTTAAACAGAATCAACTTCAACACGAGGTAAAAGGATTATGAAAGCTTAAGCTATCAAATAAAATAATATTTTGACAAAGATCCAACTTTGAAATCTTAAATCAGTCTTAGTTTTCATCAAATTTAAAGTAAAGTCTTCTAAAAAAGATTTCAGATTAGGAGGCATAGAAAAAGTTTTTTTGTAGTGATTCCAGCCTGTTTTTTGGAATCAATTAAGATAAAAATTGCTTGTGTTCCAACGATGAATAGGTTTGTTCTGAAAACTTTGATGACTATTTGTCCTGGAACGGTGCTGCTGGTATTCATGGTCTCATTATGGATCATCGCTAGCTGGACCCTCAGACAATGCGAAAGGTAAGGGATTGATATAGACAAACTAGACATCCCTTCCTTCTTTACTTGGTAAAATAATTTACAAGATCTGCAGAGGCTAATGGACCAGATGTTATGCTTAAATAATAACCTGCTCTATCATTTTCTTTCTTGCAACAAAAAAGTGAAAATATTATTTTTCCATATAGAATTTGGTTCAGGAGCCTCTAGGTTCTTCCTAAAATAATCAATTAAGCTACATTTAAGGTTAAGGGTTTGGGATTTCAAAATTTAGAATCAATAAAGAGCTTGCCAATAGATGAATACTTAACAGATCTTTTGATTGGTGGGGAAATATGATTTCAATATGTTAAACTTGATGTTTGTTAAAAGAGACAATTTCTTGATTTTAAGTTGAAGGTCTAGAATTTGAGGTTTTAAACCAAATCTGTCACCATGGTTCTTCCAAGAACTGGGAAATAAATGCTCAACAAAAGTCAATAAAGCTCCACAACTCAAGAGTTTTCTTGCAGTTGAGATTGTTTTTCTAATTAGTTTTGCCATAGCCCAAGGGTTATGCCAGCAAGCTGAGAATGTGAGATATTGGCCTTGATTTCTCACACTAGATTGCAAACTGCATTTCCAAAAGTCTCAAAGTCAAGCATTGGCTCTTACAAATATGTTTACCCTGTGTGATTCATTTGCCTGAGTCAATAATATCCTATATTTTCTCTTCAACAAATTCAATCTCCATAATTTTTGAAAGTGGATTATGTAAGGTTTTATTTCTTTTTTCTGTTCAGACTGAATTATCACATTGTGTGGTAATCTGAAAGATAAAAATCACGTCCAAACTTAACTCAGCAATGTAGATTTTAAATAAAGCATTTTAATTTTAAACCCACCTAGAATGTGAGTTTTTTCACCATAAAATTATTAGTCCCAGTTCATTTCTTTTATATTTTTTCACAACTTTGAGTTGAAATTGATCGAAAAAACAATACCTTATTAGACAGCAAATCCTTTCATTTTTTTTTTGACGAATTTAGTTTGAGTTTAGTGTTGTTTTTGTTATAACATGATATTTATTTTTCCAAACATAACTGAAACATTGTTGATCAGGTATCACGATGAAGAATATGGAAATATCCTAAATAGTCTCTGGCTGGTAGCCATTACCTTTTTGTGCGTGGGTTATGGAGATATTGTTCCCAACACCTATTGTGGGAGAGGAATCTGTTTGCTTTGCGGCATCATGGTGAGTCCCGCAAAGACAAAGATGAACTAACTAGTTCATTCATTGAAGACCTGCTATATTTCTAACTAAACACATCAAACAACACAATTGTCAAAAATGAAAAGCATCTAAAGATTGTCAAGTAAAAGTCTTTCAACTCTTTTAAATTGAAACAAGTGTCAAATTAACTGAAGGAGGTGAAACTTTATGCTCAGATATAGTTCTTCAGAACTTCCATTATTATGAACATGATTGTTTCAACAGTTTTGAGAGATTTTCAAGGAAAAAGTCTTTAGATGCTTTTTTTGGCAATTAGACACATTCATGTAGTAAATGTTGATTTTCTACGCAAAATTTTCATTCCCAGCGTTGTTTAGATTCATTATTGGCAAGTTGTCGACATAACTAAAGAGTAAATTTGTTCATTTATTCAGTGTGTTTATTTCATGTTAACTATATTGTTGCAAATAATTGATTTTTCTCCTTTGTATTATCATATATTTCTTTTATTTTTCATTATTTCCTTTTCCATAAATGCGCTTCAAAACTCCTCCCAATAAAAAAAATACCTGTCCTAATGAATGTTATTTAAAATTGCACACAACTGAAATGTAATTTCTTGGAAAAAATATGTAATATCTTTCAACCAACTTAAACATAAAAATTTGAAACTTTTTTGAAATAATATCAACCCAAATTGTGATTGTCCCCATGCTTATAATATCCCGTAACTTTGCTGTTATATTACCACCAAACCTCTCCCTTCAACAGATATCATGATGAGGAACATGCAAATTTGCTCAACACAATGTGGCTTATAGCCATCACATTCCTGAGTGTGGGCTATGGGGACATTGTACCCAACACCTACTGTGGAAGGGGCATAGCCGTGACAACTGGCATGATGGTGAGTTTACAAAAAAAAGTGTTAAAGATAAGGTATGCACAAGGAAAATCAAAGAGCCAAATGCAAAACATCAAAATCACACGAATTTTGAAAGGGGAAAATAAAGAACTTCATATTTTTACAGCCAACTCAACACTTTTTTTTTGAAGTTTTAGACAAGGAAATTTGGCTTTCAAAAAAACTGCTGATGTAAATTTTTTTCTCTTCAAAAAGAGGTAGATATTTCAAAGGAGTAAATTTTAAATGAAGGCTCAACACCATCTATAATGAAATATATATATTCTGATCTTCTTTTTTTCAAATCTCTCAGATTTTCTTGTGCATACTGTAACCAAAGACATGAAACAAGCTTTTCTGAATCTGAATTTTCAAAGCAATCAACTATGTCTATTGCTATATGTAGGTTTTGCTTGTACAGTTAAACTGTAATATCCATTCTTCTTGACTTTTTTTTCTCAATTCTCTCGGACAGTTGGTTGTCATTCAATGAAATTAAAAGATCATTTCTGTCTGATATGTGATATCTCATTTTGTCATGATGATTGCCACACATAACTACTAATTAATTACACACAGCATGGAACACTTATACTTTTTTAGATTGAAACCTCATCTTTTGAGGTTGTTGAAAGTTACTTATCCATATACTTCATGACAAAATTTAGATTTTTTTTAATTTCTAAACTACAACAAAAAAAGGGGCCCTTTAAGCACTAACTATAAATAATGATAAATATAGGATTGAAAAGGACCCAATCTGACTGTCAAACTTTTTCTTTCTATCCCAGCTGTCATTTACATGAATTGTATTCGCCTTTTTTCATAGTCTTTCACTTTCACTTTCATTATAAAAGGACTGATTAACTTCAAAAGGCTGTTTTGTATACCTCATATGTTTGTTGAATTTGGATTGTTCAGTTGTTTATTTTATATAAATCAGGTGTTTATTATTACACCTAAAAGTGACTTGAAATTGCACTTTTTATAATTTTAAAACAATCCCATGATTATTATTACTATTATAATCTTAATTGCACTTGTATTTGGCCCTCTCACTTTCCTAGAGTTGTTAAGTTTTCTTTTACCAGCTCAACTATCAATAAACAACTATAAATATCTGAAACAAGCAACTGACAAACTTGTTAAAAGTTACACCATAAATTTTTGGTAAATATTCTACAATAAAAACTTAAATTTAAAATGGTACATTTTAAATTCACACCTTACATGTATCATACTAACTGTTCACATGTACTTCAAGTTGAAAACTTTTCAAACAAAGAATTCTTTTCAAACTCTATGATGTCTTAAATTATTCATGAAGGAATTTTGCAAGCTCAGAATTGCACTTTATTGGAAAATTATTTTTCCATTGTGCATCACAATTTTTCAAAACTAAAGCGTTCTCCCTTACTTAATGAATCTTAGCTGAAAAAATCACATCTTTTTCATAAAGTGATATTCATGCTAATTCCAACATGAATAAAAAAAGATAATCTAAATGATGAGAGATTGAGTGTTTTAACACACTATTTGTGGGCTCATTTGTACTTGCTTTAAAATTCTTTCAGTACCTTGACTGCTCATCAATTTTCTAATTATAAAGGTTGTCACAGAACTACAAACATAAAGTACATCTTTCTCTTTTACACCACACTCTTTTGGCCAAAAAAAGCAAATATTATAAGGATAAGGCCAAAGTAGTTTTACCCTAATGGGGGGTACTTTTGAGTTTTACCTACTTAAGCAATAATGCTTTGCTTGTAATTGAATCTATATATTTAAGAATGTTCATCTGTCTGTTGATTGTCCATCAGGGTTTGTGTGTGAAATATGAGCCATGGGCAGTATAATGCTCAAACTCAAAGTGGAAGGGCAATATTAATTCAAATCCAATTTGAAATTTAACATTTAAACAAGTGGGTCAGGGAGGGGTGGGGTATAAGTCTAAACCAAGTGTCCAACATCCTTTTTTTGTTGTCTGTAGAGATGCACAACTTGCTTTCACTAAAATATTGTTTTGTGGGAATGAATGATAACTGGCTTGGCTTTAAATGACTATTAAGTTAAATGTCAAAAGGATACTTAACATCTTCTTTGAAGTTATTGTGATTTGTGAAACACCACATAAAAATAAGACAAAGCACATATTAAAATAGCATTAAAAATAAGTCACAATAAACATTTTAAAAGATTCTTTTCGACTTTTCTCCAACTTCATCAAAATTTCTTTGAAGACAATACTTTCATTTTATTTCTTTGACTATAAATCCTCTTATATGTGAAGCAGTAAAATGCAATGAAAGGTTGTTTAAAAATTTTGTGCTCCAACTATATCAAGTGTTGTTTTACCGACCATTCAGACTCAGTAAAGCTCCCTCTATCCTTCACAAACAGGATGAGGTTCTCTCCTTTTTATGTCCCTTCCAATTCAATAAATTTCAGAGCCAAAGCAAATTGTCCCTCTCAAGTACAATAAAGATAGAAATTGTTCAAGATTCACAAATAAAAAAGAAGCATAACCGCCATTGTGGTATCTGTTATTTGATTCTGGTCCAATCCAACCTCATCAACCACATAGATTTGACTGTCTCCAAAAGCTGCAAATTGTTTTGTCACTTGTCAAACTTTATGGTTGAAGGTTTGTCTGATCAAATGACCAGTAAAAAGTAAAAAGAAGCTCCCTTTGATGTTGTATGTGTAGAATTAGAGTTTACTCCTGTTTGGTTTCCATAGTATTGAGTTATATATATAAATATATATTTGCATGAGAAAAGATGTTATTTAATGTTGAATTTTTATGTGAGTTAGCTATTTTGGATTATTAGAAACATTAGAAAATAGTTTTTTGTCATTAGAGTTTTCTGTCGACACCTTTAGAATCCCTATGGTTTCATCACAGTTATTAATGGCACACAGTTTTTTCATTGCAGTACCAGTTTTTATCCATGTATTTGGAAAACATTTGTCAAGATTTTGAAACAATCAATCTAAAGGAACTACCTTATAACCTTCACAAGGTTACAATTGTCATGATGAAATTTATGAGATTTCAGGTTTGATCTCTAACTGCACCATCAATTCTTCATCCAGGACTCAGTAAAAAGAAATGGCATGGATCTCACTTATATGCTCAAAAAACAGCAGTAAAATTAATTAAGCCAAGGATCTTTTTATAAAAATAAAATCAGCAAACAAAATGCTGAAAAGTTATTAAAAGCAAATAAGATTTGTTTCACCAGCTGATGATTCATACAATCAATATATTAAACTTATTTTTTGGCAAATTTGAATAATCGGGTTATTTGAAAAATTGTACTTGTATTTTGAAACTAAACTTTTAAATTTTTAAACAAATGCTGGTACCCAAAAACTCAATGTTTTGAACAGCCATTACTTTGCTGAAACTACTTTCATACCTTTGTTTATGTTATGTGTATGCATGTATTTTTCAAAAACCTTAGACATTAGCTTCTCGAGTCAACCATTCTTTCTGATCAAAATAATAAAAGATTAATGACTGAATTTTTGGAGATTGTTTGATGCCAAGAAGCTTTCACTCACACAAAACACACTCAATGTAGATTTCCTGCTCATGACAAAAGTACTTTTTCTCAAACCAAAACATTTTGCAACTTTTTGAATTGATGCACCAACAATTTCCTTCAATATGGCAAAAGTTTTTTTTCAATGCAATCATCACTATACATATGAGAGTTCACATATCAGAAAAGCGCATCATCAAATCAAAACCTTCAAAACATTAATAGTTTATATGTTAAACAAAGTTTGCTTAGACTGAGATAGGCAAGTCCTCACAGTTTAGAATAGCTTTCCAATGTACCAATTGATTTTTTTATGAAGATTTTAATGAAATTTTTGTTGGTACCTTAGGGTGCCGGATGCACGGCACTTTTAGTGGCTGTGGTATCTAGAAAGCTGGAGCTTACTAGAGCTGAGAAGCATGTGCATAACTTCATGATGGACACACAATTAACAAAAAGGGTAAGTTGACCTGACAGAGAGAGCTCTTTACCTTTAAGCAATATTCAAAATTGCTTTTGATCATATAGTTAAAAAATGCTGCCGCAAATGTTCTACGTGAAACGTGGCTCATATATAAGCACACCAAATTGGTGAAACGGGTCAGTCCGTCAAGAGTCCGCACTCATCAGAGGAAGTTTCTTCTGGCAATTTATGCGTAAGTCAACCCAAAACTTGTTGATGTAACTTTAAAGTCAGGATATCTGTTTGGGGACATGTTAACTTGTTTTGATTCACAGTTATACCAACAGTCCTGCTGTGGCCTAATGGTCATGGCATCTGGCTGGGGATCTGAGGTTTTAGGTTCAAACACTGGTACCTCCAGCAACCTTTGAACCCGGCATGCAACAAAATTCACAAAAATTGAGGCACAGCCAGGATTAAAAGCATCTGACGTGATTGATTTTGCTAGAAGCTCAAGTCAAAAAACAGAGGGTTTTCCATCAGTTAAAATGTTGCAATGATCCCAATAAAGCTGTTTTATGAGGGTATATCCTGCTCAACAATTTTTATCAATTGCCCTTGATGTTTAGCTAAAATGGTGTATGAATGCCCTAACAAAGTTTGTTTTTGCCTATTCCATTAAAAACTTTTTTAATTAAGAGGTTAAGAAAAAGTTTTATTGACCCAGAAGTTCAGACAGTCACATAAATGGGATCAAATAGCAAAAATAATACAAAATTTTGGCCTTAATACAGAATTAGTGGCTCTATTTTTTCCAAAATAAAGAGATTAACCATAGAGGTTGGCTTAAAGCTTTTTTACCACTTGAAAGTATGTTTCGGGGCATTTTTTCATCACTGAAGGCACATGGTGTTTGGAGAATTTCTTATTGGTGTGGCATCCCAGGGTCAAAGGTTGCCTTTGAAGGTTCTGGGGTTCGATTAAATCACAGGCCTCCTATCTCAAGCCTGGTACCAGGACCATTAGGCCACAACTACACCGTGAAAAATGTTCATGATAACAAACTCTGGATTGGGAGCATTATAGAAGGCCCAACAAGAAAAAACTTCAGAAGGCAGTTTATTATACTTACAAAAAAAATTGACCTTTATTGTTTCTTGAACTTATTCACTGTAATTAAGTAACTCAATTTGCTATAGAAAATTTGAAATTTTTGCCGATTATTAAAACATACCTTTAAAATTATTTTTGGTGAAAATTCTCCTTAAACAACTTCCTTCAGATTTTGCATTCAAGTATATCAAATTGAATTTTATTGTAAAAAATTGCCTTGCACTCCAATTTAGCAAACTGATATCTTTTTACTTTAGTAAAAAGCAAAACTTTTTAAAGGCTTGTTATAAAGTTAAAAAATCACATTGTTTCTTAACAAAATAAATCAAGAAAACTTCTTAGTTTTTAAAAAGAAAAACATAAATTATCAGACTAGCTATTCATAAAGTTTTTTCAATGAAAATAAGAGCTTCAAAAGAAATCTTAAGTCAAAACAAAGCCATTATAAAAAATGATAAAGATCTAAAACATTCATTTTTATACTTTCTGAAAATTTTACAGATTAAGAAAAGTGAAAATGGACCAAAGAAAATTAATGGATAATGCCAATACAATAACAGACATGGCAAAGGTGCTCATAGAAGCATGAAAGTCACTTGATAATGGGCCAAAGTGATGTTTCATTTTATTGTTTTCAGACACAAAACAATGTATATGAAATATTGTCTGATGTCAACAGTAGACAAGACATTATGGATGAGAGAATTGCCAACCTTGAGGACAGAATCAATGCTGTCCAAGTCTCTTTAGATGTTTTGCCTGACCTTTTGACCAGGTATGCAATGGAACAAATAAAACAATCATAAATGACATCAAAATAAAACCATGGTTGTTTCTTACAGATGTATTCAGCAACAATTTGAACAACTTCATCATTTAAGAGCAAATGGCTCACATTCACCCCTTGTTACTTCTCAAAGCAATCCATGTCAAACCCAAAAATCCAACCATCATAACCAACAAGTTTCTTTAAATAATGCTTCTCAAGATCCCAACAGTTTTACATTTTTGGCTGATCCAAATGTCTCAGTACCCAAACTACCAGCTCGTGGACACCAAAATAGTTTATCACTAATAGGGGGTGGATCCTCAGCCCTTCTTGCTCCCTCTTCATCGCTACATGCTGCAAGTATGAAAACTATGGTGAAAAGTTGCCAAAGATAAACAAACAGCAGAAATGATTTGATTTTTCAGGTCAGCCTGGCCCTAATCGGTCACAGTTGGCAACAACTCTCACCTCCCCTCCCCATTCTTTAGCCTCAAATTGTGAGCCAGCGAGCTTACCACCTCCCATACCTCCAACGACTAGGCCTTTGCACACAGCACCCCCACCAGCCTACCACCAGGCCACAGCCATACCGGCCTCAGCCTCATTCCAAACTGGAAATAATTCCAGCTGAAGTTTGCAATCTTCGCTCGTGCCCTCTCAGAACAACAGCAATAACAACACCTGCACCAACCTCAACACAATCGAGCAAACAATACCCACGGATGATGCTACCAAACCTAGTACTCTTCCTGAATCAACTCCTCAAGAAGTTAATCCTTCTGTTGAGTGTTTTCAGCCATCATATGCAATGTCGTCTTGGTCTTCTACATCATCTGTTGCAACCAGGTAAAAGTCAATCTATTCACATGTTAGGTGATATGATCTAGAGCCAGAGGAGTTAGAAGAAAATGGAAAAACCCTGTGATGACCTTCCTATAACCATGGAAATAATCAATCCTGAACTGTTTAGATGCGACATTAAATGTTGGCAACATATCAATATGGGAGGCATTTAAGAGAGAGAAGTAATTGCCGTGGCTGAAAGGTCAAATGCACCTGACTGAGAACTAAGATCTAAGGTTGCAGGTTCAATCCCCGGCTGCCCATGCCAGCAATTTTTCAACCCCAGATTGCAAAAAAATCAACAAGGCAATCTCAGTCAGGGTATTAGTAATCTGCAGTGACTCTTAAAAAGGTGTTTGTCGAGGATCAACATTGCCTGAGTCTGTACTGCACAAGATTATTATAAATTATTAATTCTCAGCTTTCTTTCTGAATAAAGGAAGCATCTTTTATTTAAACAAAACTATTTCTGCTTGGAAAGTTTTTGTGGAAATGAAAAATTATCCAGCATAAAATGATAGCTAGCTTGAATTGACTTTTGGAGTAATGGCGAACAAAAACTGAACACTTGCATTAAAACTTTTGTGTTATGCTGAATAATGGAAATAAAAGAAAGTATTTTCGCTCTGTTCATATGATTTTTCAAATATTTGATACTGATTTTCAGGACCAATACTGACAATCTTTCATCCATGTCACACTATGTCACTAACTTCACAGTTGAGAGATCTACAAAATCAACCCCTGCCACAGCAAATGTTTCCTCTTCCACCACAGCAGCAGAAACACCTGATAAAAAAGACAGAATCTTCAAATCAACAGCAGTTTGAAAATCAAATGAAGTTAACTTAGCTTTCACAAACTTCCCCTTTTGAATGTGATGCTCATATAGATCACATTTGTCCAAATTTCTCAAACTGACTCAAATTCACACTTTCAAAAGAAAAAATTCTGGAAATTCTAAAATAATTTGTGCCAGAAGAATTTTTACACTCTGGTTAATCTTAAAATACTGTGAAAAAACCTCCATCATCTGGTGTTTGACATTGAATGAAAATCTAAAACAACTGAAAAATATAAGAAATTCAAAAATCCACATCCTTTGGGAAAAATGTGTGTTAAAATTGATGTTGTGTTCTGTAAGTTTAGCATTGAAATTTTTAACCTTATTTTCCAAGGAAACAATACAATTGAACAAGTCCTTAATATTTTGTTTGCATTGAAATTACAGCCACATCAAAATCCCTGTTCAATAATTAATGTTTACCTCACAAAAATTGATGAAAATGTGTTGACTGAAATGTTAAACAAAACAAATTATTGTCAATTCTAAGTTTAAACAATGAGGCACTTGCGAAGATTTTACTAAGTCAAAACATGAGATTTTTTAAATTGAGTGTTGAATTGATGTCATGTTTATATAAAAGATATAAATATATATTATAATGATTATCAAAATATAGATATATTATTAGTTGGAATAAAAATAATCTTTTGTACTGAGTTTAAGTGATACCTTTGGATAATATTTACTTGTCTGATTTGGTGTCAATAACATAATGGAACTTGAATCCACATTATAAAAAATTCAAAATAAAATTTATACAAATATAATTTGTGGCAATAAAGACAACTTTCCCAGATTTTTATGATTTTATTTATTATGCTTCTATTTTTTTAGCTAACCCGACTGAAAGTAAGGCAACATAAGCACGTATAATTTTATTAATAAAAATCACAGTTGTTTTCACATGTATTATGGTGGTTTACGACATAAAAGACAGTGTAAGAATGTGTAGGCACTGGAAAGCATGTGTAGGGACCTGTGTACAGGAAAACGTAGGTGTGTTTCACCCAAAAATTGGCAAATGTAAGTGTTATTTTTGGTCGGGTAACAAACTTGATTTCTGTACAAACTAAATAACAATTATATTACTTTTAGCAAACTTCTAAGAAGTCCAACAATCTTATTAAAAATTGATAAAAAGGTAATTGTAAAATAATTTTTTTTTTGTATCAGTAAGGGCTACTATCACTTCAAATATATTTTTCACTTTAAAGATATCTTTGATTATACCCATTTTCTCTTCTTCAGGTTTCCAGATTCTAAGTTTTCAGATGAAGCTGCAAATGATTTAAAAATTTAACCTTTTCTTGCTAGTCTGATTTTATTTTATAATTTTTGATATTCTGAAGTTGTGTCTTTGAGTCAAAAAGGTTAAAGTTTATATTTTAAAAATTATCACACCTACAATTATAAACTTCCTTTGAATGTTTAAGTAACATAATATAAATAAAATTCTAGAGAGATTCTGCAGGGAATATGATTATATACCTTCAGAAATACAAACACACAAAGTAATTGTTTTGTAGGATATAAGACTGGATCGAAAAGAACTCAGATAATGATGGTAGCTTTTTGTAAACCAGGGTTTTAAGGTTTTTTTTTGTCAGCCTCTTGGATTGACCCACCACTCTATTCTATTAGATAATGGATCTTATGATCTCAGCTGAATATTGAGATCATTTTGCAACTGAATTGCCAACATCTTCAAGGGAAAATTTTTATTCAACCTGGATTCTTTGATAGTTTACTAATAATGATTCTTTTTATCATCTGAAATAATCAAGTAAATTACACAACCAAAAATTCAGATTTGGCCAATCCATATCAACCTTAAAATTTGGAATTGAATCTCAATCTATTTTAAAGCAAAAAGTTTACAAAGTTACACTACCAAAAAGATGGAACTTTTAAAATCAGTGTAAAGTAATAAGTAAACTTTAATTTATAGAAAAGTCTAAGCCAAAAGTCCAAAAAAAGTCTTGCAAACATTAACTTCCATTGAAGAAGATCATTTCATTGGCCTCATGGGAGTAACTTTGAAACTTTTTGATCGAAAAAGGAAAGATATCTATTGCTCAATTTCATGAAACCAAGATTGGCTCCTTTTTCCCTACCATTTATAGCATAGAGAATTTGCATTTCACTCAAAACTTGTACCATAAAAGTGAGATTTATCAACCCTTCAAGCAATTTGACTTTCGCATGAAAAACTGTTACACTTCATTTCAAACTTTAATTCACTTTATCAATTTTAAAACTCAGATAAATACTTTTGGCTGTAAAGATACTGATAACTTCTACTTGATGTAATACAAGATTAACTCATGACCTTTTGTGTGAAGCTGTGTCTATAGGCTAAACCTACAAATGATGTATATATAGCCAAGGTTACTGAAAAAGGATTCTTGAGACTTTGGCTTTTTTCAATCATCAAGGTTGCGTGATTTTATGATATTTGGCTCCTGGATTGGGCACAATTTGGACAAATTTGTAGCTTCGTACGCTGATGACACATACGTGCTAATGTCAGGAAAAACTGACAATGATGTAATTATAGACACAGAAATTTCAATTAAAAAGCGTGTTGAATTCTTAAAGTCAATGGGTATAATTGCAATTGAGACAAAGACAGATTTGATGTGGATTGGACCTACCAACCTAGTCAACCACCACAAGAAACCCTAAAGGTCAATGGTGCCATCTGCAAATTTACAAATAACATAAAAGCCTTAGGCATTTATTTAGACAAGGACCTATCATGGGATAAGCAAGCTGAACATGCCATAAACAAAGGGAAGAGCATCCTATCCCACTTCAAATTCCTGAGAAAATATTTTAATGAACAACAATTTTTGAAAATAGTTTCAGGAAACTATTATGGTTCAGTATTCTATGCATGTACTGTTTGGTTTGACAAAATAAAAACTTTTTTTAAAACCAAACTAAATTCCATGCATTTCAGAATGCTAC
>Ga0194133_10004063_pt1 | contig 20067 bp, 17 predicted proteins | sample TA2KigOf40mmetaG_FD_155448 | JGI IMG/M metagenome (GOLD analysis project Ga0194133, IMG submission 155448) | Freshwater microbial communities from Lake Tanganyika, Tanzania - TA2015055 Kigoma Offshore 40m | ecosystem: Environmental > Aquatic > Freshwater > Lake | place: Tanzania: Lake...
GGCGACGGCAGCGCCGTACTTCGGGAATCCGAGGGCGGAAAGTGCCCTGGATCTCCCGAAGAAGGAGGCGAGGGTGCTGCGCGTCGGCAGTGTCGAGCTCACGCCCTGCCCGGTGATGCGTGGCGCCTACTGCGGGCACATCACACGACCGTGGGATGAATCCGGCCGCGTGCCGGGCACCTTCAAGGTCGGCTTCGCCTGGATCCCCGCGTCGTCGGGCCGGTCGATCGGCACGCTCGTGCCGCACGAGGGCGGCCCCGGCTACAGCACGACGGGATCGGGGGAGTGGTTTGCCGAGATGTACGGCGATCTCGTGCTCAATCACGACATGCTGCTGGTCGACCAGCGCGGCATGGGACGCACCGCCGTCATCGACTGCCCCGCGCTCGACAACGGCACGATGTCGTACGTGCGCGCCGTGGGCGTGTGCGGCCGCTCGCTCGGCGACCGCGCGTACTCCTATGGCAGCGAGGCCTCCGCCGACGACCTCGCCGCGGTGCTCGACGCACTGGAGATCGACGAGGTCGACATGTACGGCGACTCCTACGGCACGTTCTTCGCCCAGGCCTTTGCCGGTCGCCACGGCGACCGGCTGCGCACCCTGATCCTCGACGGCGCCTACCCGACCTACGGCGAGTCCGCGTGGTACCCGACCCAGGGCCCGGCCCTGCGCCGCGCCTTCACCGCTGTCTGTGCGCGCAGCGCCCTCTGCGCCAGCGAGCCCGGACTGCCCATACCGCTGCTCGAGACCCTGCTCGACCGGCTGCGCAACAAGCCGATGCAGGTGCGCGCTCCCGGGGGCGACGGCCGCTGGCACCTCGTCGTGCTCGACCCCGAGGCGGTTGCCGCCGTTGCCTACAACGCGACCTATCTCTCGCCGACCTATCGCGAATTCACCGGCACCGTGCGCGCTGCGCTCGACGGCGACGCGCGACCGCTGGGCCGACTCCTCGCGGAGTACTGGTGGACCGGTGACACCTCGGTCAATCCCCGCCAATTCAGCAGCGGTGCCTATTCCGCGGTGTCGTGCCACGACTACCCGCAACTCTTCGACCTGCGACGTTCCGCGGGCGTGCGGCAGCAGCAATACCGCGATGCGTTCACGCGCAAGGAGAAGGCGCAGCCAGGTCTGTATGCGCCGTTCTCGATTCGCGAGTACAAGCGCTCGGGCTGGGCCTCCTTCGGCATGTGCCTGGAGTGGCCGAAGCCTCCGCCGGGGACGTCCTTCGGCCCACCTCGGCCCCTCGGTGGCGCCTACCCCGGCGTTCCCACCCTCGTGCTCTCGGGGGAGCTCGACACGATCACGACCGCCGCCGAGGGCGACATGGTGGCTGAGCTCTTTCCGCGCTCGCGCCACATCGTTGTGGCCAACGGCCTGCATGTCGTCGGCGGCGCCGGTCCGGACTCGTGCGGTGCGCAGCTCGTGCGGCACGTCGTTCGCACGGGAGGCATCGAGATCCCGCCCGCGCTCGAGGAGTGCGCGGCCACGGCGCCGGCGATCCGTGCGGTCGGCACCTACCCGCGTAGCTCGCCGGCGTGCAACTGCCTGCCGGGGTTGCCGATGATGAGCGCTCGCGGGTGACGGTCACCGCCGCCAACACCGCAGCGGACCTCATCGACCGATGGTGGCAGGGTTACTCCGACACCGGCTTCGGCCTGCGCGGCGGCGAGTGGCGCTACTCCGGCACCAAGCGTGTGCGCTTCACCCTCGACGCAGTCAAGCTCGTGCGCGACCTGCCCGTGAGCGGGACAGTGACGTGGCATCGAGCGATCGGCAAGGTGTCCGTCGATCTGCGACTGCCAGCGAGCAGCGGCGTGCGCACGGTCACCGGGTCATGGAACGCCGACACCGACGGTGCACTGGCAACGCTGCGCGTTACCGGGGCACTGGGCCCGGCCACGCTCACCTTCCCCGCTCCGTAGGCGGCAACGCCCCGTCGTGTGACAGGCTGGCCCGATGGATCGGCGCCGATTCCTCGCCGCGGGGCTCGTGGCTGCAGCGTCGCCGCTGCTGCTGACGACCGAACCTGCCCGTGGCGCTCGGCGGATTGCCATCCCGTCCCCGACCGCCTCGCTCGTCACGCGCTGGGACACCGATCCGTGGTCGCGCGGGTCCTACTCCGCACTGCCCGCAGGCGTCTCGCCATCGGTCCGACGTACGCTCGCCGATGCGGTGATCGGCGGGCGCATCGTGCTCGCGGGGGAGTACGCGAGCACTCAGTATCCGGCGACCACCACGGGCGCCTATCTATCCGGTGAGCACGCGGCGCGCCTACTGCTCGATCGCGTCAGGGCAAGGACCGCCGTGGTCATCGGAGCCGGCATCGCCGGAGCAGCCGCGGCTCGGCGACTGACCGACGCCGGTCTCGAGGTGACCGTACTCGAGGCGCGCGAGCGCGTGGGCGGGCGCATCTGGAGCAATGTGGAGTGGGGTGTGCCGGTCGAGTTGGGCGCCTCGTGGATCCACGGCACACGCGGCAACCCCATCGTGCCGCTGGCCCGCGACGCCGGACTTACCCTCGTGCCCACCGACTTCGACAGTTACGTCACGCGCGACACCGAGACCGGCGCGCCATCGCGGCGGGCCGAAGTCCGCTGGGGTCGGCTCGACTCCCTCCTGGGCCAACTGGGGCGTGCTCGACCGCCCCGCACGGTCACCGTGGCCGAGTGGCTTGGCCGCCGGGGCTGGACCACGGATCGCATCGACTCCTGGGCTGCGCAGGTCGAGATCACTCAGGCGTATGCCCTCGATCCCACGCGCTTGGGCGTGCGCGCCACCCAGGAGGGCGCCGCGTATCGCGGAGGCGACGCGATGGTGGCCGATGGATACGCGACCATCGTCGACGAGTTGCTCGCGGGTGTTGACCTGCGTCGGCGTAGCGCCGTCGAGTCGGTCGAGTCGCGCGGATCGCGCGTCGAGGTGGGCCTGGCATCGGGTGCGCGCCTGACGGCCGATGTCGTCGTGGTCGCGGTGCCCCTGGCGCTCGTGCGAGCGGGGCTGCCGGCCGTGGCGGACATGGGCAGTGGCGTGCGGACGGCCGTGCGCAGCCTGGTGACCGGGGTCTTCGAGAAGGTCGTGCTGCGCTACGACGAGCAATGGTGGGGGGACCGTCAGGTGTACGGCGTCGTGGGCGGTGGTGCGCCCGGCGCGCCCGCGGGGTCTCTCGCCTCCCTACGTTGGACCGAGTTCTACTCGCTCACCGACGTCGCCGGATTCCCAGCGCTGGTCGGCTTCGCCGCTGGGCGAGCCGGCAAGACGCGTCCGAGATCGGATGCCGCCTGTGTGCGCGAGGCAACCCTGGCCCTGAGGGCGGCGTTCGCATGATAGGCACGGGTGGGCCGCTGTACGGTAGCGATGCGCGCGGAATCTTGGAGGGTTCATATGTCACTTCGGCGTTCCCACAGAGCCTCGATTGGACTCGCGGTGGCAGCGGCGATGTTCACCTCGCCGTTGGTCCTCGCCACGTCCGCCCACGCCATGACGCCGTCCACGACGTACTGGGAGCGCGGCACGCAGATGTCGCCTCGCTTTCAGTGGAATGCCAACTACGGCTACTGCGGGGAGACTGCGTTCATCAGCGCGGGCATGAGGTTCGGCCAGTACACCTCCCAGTGGACGGCCCGGTCGCTGGCCTCGCCGGGCGTGGATCAATGGAAGGCAGGTACCCAACTCCTGCTGGGCCACAACGCCCTCACGGCCGCGAAGGCAATGAAGCTGGACGCGCGCGAATTCGACAGTGCCGATCAGGTCTCCGTGCCGCAGTACCTCGGCTGGGTCAAGAAGCGGTTCCTCTCTGGCGACGTGGTCATCATCGGCGTGCTCAACAACACCAAGATCCTCGGGGAATGGCCCGAGGACAAGGGTGACCCGTCGTATGACCACATCGTCCCGGTCTTCGGCATCGGCTCCGGCTCGCCTATGAAGGATTCGGGCTACCACCCGACGGACTCCATCACCATCAGCGACAACGGCCTGCACAACATCGGGCCCAACATTCCTTACCTCTACACCTACGAATTTGCCACCTTCCCGCGCACGCGCGCCGAGGCGAATGCCATCGGGGGACCGGTCTATGCCCTGCGCGATCGCCCCAAGAACTTCGCGTCCGCGGTCAGCGGGGTCCTCGATCCGGAAGGCGTGACCATTCCCGTGCGCCTGACATCCGACGCGAACGGAGAAGGAGTTCAGAACGGCAGCGGTCCCAACCAGGTGATGAAACGGCCCCCTGCCGCGACCCCCATCACCCTCACGGCCAAAGTGCACCTGCCGGACAGGTCCAAGGCCTACCGCGTCTACCTGTACGACAACTTCTCGGACGTTCCCCAGCGCGGCTTCAACGCCAAGGCCGGTCGCGCCGTGAGTGTCTGGACCATTCCCGCGGGAGGTCCCAGCGTCTGGACCGTCACGATCCAGGCGATGTCCAGCGATACGCGCGTCTTCCGCGCCGTGCCGGTGTCGGCGCCGTAGCACGCTGGCGCACAATGGCTGCGTGATCGACGTCTCGCCCGCGCACTTCGAGGAGCTCGTCGCCGAGGCGCTGGAGGCCGTGCCGGCTGAGCTCGCGCGGCTGGTCGACAACGTCATCTTCGTCATCGAGCAGGACGGTCCTGAGGATGACCCCGACCTGCTGGGCCTCTACGAGGGCATCGCGCTCACCGAGCGGGACTCGGCGTACGCCGGGTCGCTGCCGGATCGCATCACGATCTACCGCAATCCGACGCTGCGGATCTGCGACACCTACGAGGACGTCGTGGAGGAGGTCAACATCACCGTGGTGCACGAGATCGCCCACCACTTCGGGATCGATGACGATCGACTGCACGAGCTCGGCTACGACTGAGAGTCCCCGCCGATCGTCTTGACGAGCCGAATGGTCGGAAATGGCGGGCTGAACCCCGCAAAAGCGACCATTCGGCTCGTCAAGACGCCACGAGGCCGGTATCCGCGGGTGCCGACTAGATCGGGTCGACCCGGCCGTTCATCCAGACGGACAGGATGCTTTGGCCGCCCGAGCCGTTGTCGTAGCTGACGAACCAGCGCAGCGGCGCAGGAGGGAGAGCAGGGTCCGGGGGCGCGTCCGGGGTCGCGGTGGTCGCCTGCATGAGGTTCATGGACAAGAGCGGCTCGTTGAGGGGATAGGCGCCGGGGTGCTTCCTGCGGTACTCCTGAGCGAACTTGAGCGCCTTGTTGGCGTTGACCCTGAGGGGCTTGTCGGTGCCGGTGCTGCCGGGCCACGGTCCGGGTGTGACGCCCGTCGCGCGGTAGCAGAGGCCATCGAAGCTCACCAAAGCGGTGGCCGTGTTCCCCCAGCGACTGTCCGCCACCCGCACGTTGTAGAAGACGTTGATGCGGGTGAGTGTCGTGGCGTCCGTGGGACTGGTCGTCGCTCCGGGAGCTGCCTGGAGGTCGACCTCCATGCGGGTGTACACCGCGATCTTGACGTTCTCGCCCATGCGGGCCTTGATCTGCGCGGTGACGTGCTTCGACCGGACCCTGCGGTCGGCCTGCTCCATGAGCGGGATGACATTGCCGTTCCACCCGCAGAACGTGTCCTTCGCCCGTCCGGGCTCCTGGGCCAGGCTCGCCCCGACCGGGGCGAGGCCGACGGCGAGGGCGAGGGCTGCGGTGACAGCGAGGATCCGACTGCCGCGAGCGAGGTGGGTGCCCATGAGTGTCCCTTCGTCTACTGACTGCAAACTAGCGGTCAGCGGGGTGCGGACGCGCGCCGCAGCCGGTCAGCAGTCGCCTCGCTGACACCCTTGGCATCACCGTCGTCCACGAGATCGCGCACCACTTCGCGATCGATGACGATCGACTGCACGAGCTCGGCTACGACTGAGAGCGAATCATCGGCGAGGTGAGCCCGGCTGGGTCTACGGTGTCCCCGTGGACTCGTCGACGACCCTGGCCGGCGCGCCCGAGGCTCCCGAGGAGGCGCGGCTCGATGAGACCCAGCGCAGCGGGTCGCCGCGGTCGCTAGCCGCCACCTGGGCGGGCGTACTGCTCGCACCCGGCACCATCATCACCGGCATGGTCGCCGCTGGCGGCTCCGCGGGTCCCGGCTTCGCGATCGGATTCGCCGGCCTCGCCTTCGGCACGATCCTCGGAACCTTCGCGGTCGGTTTCATCTCCATCTGGGGACCGCGCACGGGCATGGCCCAGATGCCCTTGGGCCGACTCGCCTTTGGTGCCCTCAACGTCGTGCCGCAGATCTTCCTGATCGGCAGCCTGATCGCCTACAACGCGCTCAACGACCTCTTCGGTGTCGATGCGCTGGCGACCTCGCTGGGAATTCCCTTCCTCGTGGCGCTGTTTGCCGTTGTCGCGATCGAGGTGACCGTCGTCATCGTCGGCGTGCGGCTGATGCGCATCCTCGGCACGGTCATCAGCGCGGTGATGCTGCTCATCAGTATCGGGCTGATCATCGGAGCTGCCCAGGTGCCCCCGGCTCCCGCGCCGCCGGGGGTGGAGGGCTTCCCGATGGGACCGTTCCTGCTCGCGGTGGGCCTGGGCCTGAGCGGTTCGATCTCCTGGACCGTCCAGGCGTGCGACCTGTCGCGCGTCCTGCCCGCGCGTACTTCACCGGTCGGTGTCTTCGCGTGGGTGTTCGTCGGCATGACCGTGCCGCTGCTGGTGCTCGGCGGAATCGGCGCATGGGTCTCTACCAATGCGGCACTCGATGACCCCATGGCGCGTGTCGATGAACTCCTCGGCGGAGGAGCCATCGCGACGGTCGCGCTAGTAGCACTCGGTACGTCGCTGGCCACCGCTAATGCCTTCAACGACTTCAGCGCGGGCCTGAGCCTGAAGCAGATGGGACTGCGCTTCCCGCGCGCCGTCTGCTCCCTCTTCGTCACGGCCGCCGGCCTGACCCTCGCCCTCATCAGTCGCAATACGCAGTTGGGTCAGCTCACGTCCGACATCGTGCTCTTCGCCGGCTACTACACGGCTCCCTGGTTCGGCGTCGTGATCGTCGAGCTTCTGTACCGCTGGGGCGATCCTCGGCCCTGGGAGACGATCGCGGAGAAGACCCGCGCGGCCGTTGCGGCATTCCTCATCGGCTTCATCCTGCTGCTGCCGTTTACCGCGACGCCGCTCGGCAACCAGATCGCGGCCGACTACCCAATCGCGCTGGGCTGGCTGGGCTGGGTCTCGCGCAACCTTCTCGATGGCGGCGACGGCGCCTACCTCGCGGGCGCGGTGTTCGGCGCCGTCCTCTACGGGCTGTTCCGCCGAATCGGACGGGCGCCGACCACCGTGACCGTCACTACACCGGGCTGACCTGGCCGTTCATGTAGACCGCCAGGATGCTCAGGCCGCCCATGCCGTTGTCGTAGTTGACGTACCAGCGCAGCTTGCCGAAGTCCGGAGGCGCGGTGGTGGCTTGCATGAGGTTCATCGAGACGAGTGGTTCGGTGACCGGGTATTCGTCGATGTGCTTGATGCGGTACTGCTGCGCGAGCCTCAGCGCCTTGTTGGCGTTGACCTTCAGTGGCTTGTCGGTGCCGGTGCTGCCGACCCACGGTGAGTCGACGACGACCGTGGTGCGGTAGCACAGGCCGTCGAAGCGCACCTGCGCGCTCGCGGTGTATTCCGAGGTGCCGTCGACGACCTGGAGGTTGTAGGTGACGTAGTTGCGCGTGAGTGTGGCGGCAATCGTGGCAACCGGCGTTTCTCCCGGGGCGGCCTGGAGGTCGACCTCCATGCGCGTGTAGGCCGTGACGGTCGCATCCGCGCCGAACTTTTCATGAATGCGCGCGGTGACCTTCTTGGAGCGGACCTTGCTGTCTGCCCTTTCCATGAGGGGGATGACATTGCCATTCCAGCCGCAGTCCTTGTCCTTAGCCTGGGCCACTCCCGCAGGAGCGAGGCCGACGGCGAGGGCGATGGCAGCGGTCACGGCGAGGATCCGACTGCCGCGAGCAAGGTGCGTGCGCATGGGGTCTCCCTTCAGGTCCTGCCCCGAGAGTAGCGATCAGCGGGGTGCGGACGCGCGCCGCAGCCGGTCAGCAATCGCCTCGCTGACGCCCTCGGCATCGGGGTCGGGGGGCACCGCTACAACGAAGACGACCCCCGTGGCATCGGCCCGTCGGAGGGAGTCGTAGAGGCCGCGCGCGTAGGCATCGACGGAGTCCGGTGCGAGCAGGCGCGTGGCCCCCTCCGGCGTGGGGATGGCGGACGACGCGATGACGCCGATGCGCTCGACCTCCGTCCCGCCCTCGACCACGGCATCGACGTAGGCCGCCAGGGCCTCGGCGTCCGGTGCCAGCGCGATGCGGGCGGCGGGTGCGTAGTGGGAGGGGAGAGCGCCGGGCACGCGGATGCCCGAAGCCGTGGCGTCGAGAGCCTCCAGCCCGGTAGTGCGCTCGATGTCGGCGACACCGATGCCGCCGGGGCGCAGGACGCGCGGCTGCGGACCGGTGCAGTCGACGATGGTGGACTCGACACCGACGGAGCACGCACCACCGTCGATCGCCATGTCGCTCTCGGCGAGCAACTCGCCGAGGTCGGCGAGCGCATGCGCGAGCGAGGTGGGGCTCACGTGGCCGAATCGGTTGGCACTCGGTGCGGCGACGCCATGGGGTGCGCCGGCAGGATCGGCCTCGTCCATCGCCTGGATCACCGCGAGGGCGACGGGATGACCGGGGACGCGGATCGCTACGGTGTCCTGACCCCCCGTGACATCGTCACCGGCGCGCGCTGAGCGCGGGAGCACGAGCGTGAGCGGGCCGGGCCAGCAGGCCTCCGCGAGCTGCCGCGCATAGTCAGGGACCTCGCGCACCCAGGACCCGGGCGCGTCCGGATCCAGATGCGGGTCGGCGACGTGGACGATCACCGGGTGCAGCGCCGGTCGGCCTTTGACGGCGTAGATCCGCGCGACCGCGGCGGGATTGTCCGCGCGCGCGGCAAGGCCGTAGACCGTCTCGGTCGGGAGTACGGCGAGCGCGCCGTCGAGGAGCGCTGCTGCGACAGCGCGAGGGTCTGCGGTGATCACGTCGCGGCACCTGCCCGGACGTGACGCATCTGATGGCCACCGCTGCCGAATGCCTCGGCCGGTGGTGTCGCACCCTGCGCGACGAGGTCGAGCACGCGCAGGTTGAAGTCGCAGTCGGGGATCGCATCGGGATCGTCCGCGCGCAGCACCTCGGGAATCGCGAGGTAGGCCTCGCGGGCGGCGAGGTAGCGCTGCCGCGAGGCGTCGTAGGAACCAAGCCTGCCCAGCAAGGCTGCGGCCTCGTGACTGCACTCAGCGGCACGCTCGGCGAGACCGGACTCGGCGTAGGCGGAGCCGGCGGCATCGAGCAGGGAGAGCGCCTCGACCGACTCGTGCGCGTCGGCACTGCGCGCGCGCACGATGGCCTCACCGTGGCGGGCGTCAGCCGCGCGGACGGGATCGGGCAGGCGCTCGGCCAGCCGCGCGGACTCGGCGAAGGCGGCGGTCGCTGCGTCGGTGTCGCCGGCCAGGTCCAGGGCCGTGCCGCGGGTGGCGAGGAGGTCGGCCTCGCTCCCGCGATCGCCGAGCGCGCGTGCCGCGTCCAGGGCCGAGTCGATGATCTCGACCGCCATCTGCGGGCTGTCGCGCTCCAGCAGTCGCCATGCGAGACCGGGAGCCGCCATGAGCGCCGCGACGTGATCCTGCGTCGCGCGGAAGCCATCGAAGGCAGCGCGCAGCGTGGCATCGGCTTCGTCGTCCATGCCCTGCGCGGCGAGCGCGGCCCCCAGCACTTGCCGCGCGCGTGCCGTGAGCGCGGCGTCGTCGTCGGAGTCGCGAATCACGGTGAGGGCCTCACGCATCGCTTCGTCGTAGCGGCCTTCATCGACCAGGTGGGCGGCGCGCTCATAGCGCATGGCGCGGCGGTCGGCATCGGGCACCGCCGGGTCGCGCAGGGTGCGGTCCAGGGCCCCGAGCGCTTCGGCACCCGCGCCGTCCGCGCGTGCGATCTCATCGGCGAGGGCATCGAGCTCCTTGCGCAGTCCACGGCGAGACCATCCCGATACCCACGGGCGGGCCTCGTCGACGGCCACGCGGGCCTCGCCCCATCGCCCGAGCCTGGTCAATGCCGCGGCTCGCCCGATGCGGGCCCATCCCTCGAGGGAATCGAGGTCACCGAGGTCGCGATCGACCGGTGGAAGTGAGAGCGAGGTCATGCGCAGCATGCGCTGCCGCTCGTGCTCCCCGTCGTCGCGCAGCATCGCGACGTATGCCAGGGCGGCATCGAGGTCGACTAGGGCCTCGTCCGCGCGACCCAGGGCGATGAGCGCCTGGGCGGCTCGGGCCTGCTGGAGCGCCACGGAGTAGGACAACCCCTGCGCACGAGCCGCTTCCTCGCGCGCGCGTGCGTCGGCGAGCATCGCCTCTGCCTGGTCGCGCATGGCCGACTCATCTGCCATCGGTCCACTATGGCGCACGTCACATTCGTGGGGGCGCAGGGGTGGGTGACGCGGGATTCCCAGCGGATTCCGTGGCCTACGTCACGTCACGGCCATGTCGACATCACCGTGGCGTCGACATCGCGGATGATCATGGTGTCGATCCCACCGGATCACACGCAAGGAAGAAGCCGCCCACAAGGCGGTGAAGGAGGAGAAGTGAAGAACCTGATGACGTGGCTGAAGCCCAAGCCCAACCGCCCGGAGAGCATTCGCCGCACCTGGGATCGCGAGCGCGCCCGCGCGATGTCGCCCTCGCACCGTGACGAGATCGACGCGATTTTCTCGCGCTACCTGTAGTCAGATCCGACCGTGTCCTCGGTGGCCCCTGGCCCCGGGTGACCGGTGCCGCATCGCGCGCATTGTGCGGCTGAGGTCGAGTCACATCGATACTCAGCCGCACAATTCGCGTTTCCGGCCTCGGATTCCCCCGCAGTGGCCGGCAAACCGGCGCAGTGTCAGGATCGTGTAAGAGGGTCCGCCGTGAGCAGGCCTGGGGGAACATCCACCCCCCGGAGGGCGTCACCATAGGAGTACGCCGGGTCCGGGCACCCCCTGGGCCGCCGACGAGGAGGAAGACGTGAACGACGAGACCACGGGCCGCGACCCCTACTCAGACGCCTACGGGGCGCACGATCCCTATGCCGCACCGGCGCCGGGCGATGCTTCGCAGAGCGACACACGTGCCTACCCCCTGCCGCAGACGCCGCCGGCCGCGGACACCCGCGCGTACCCGACGACCGATCCCTACGCGGCGCGGCCGGCGTACCCGACCGCCGATCCCTACGCGGCGCAGCCGGCGTACCCGACCGCCGATCCCTACGCGGCCTATCGAGCCCAGGGCTACGCCGATCCCTACGCCGCCTACGCGGCTACAGCCACAGCGGCTCCGGCGGTGGCGCCGCCCGCGCAGAACCGGCAGGAGAAGTCCGGCCGCGGCGGCATGATCGCGCTGGCATCCGCGGGGCTCGCGCTGACAGCGCTCGTCGCCGGGACCATCGGCGGAGCGGTCGGCTTCACCGTCGCCCGCGTCACGCAGCCCGAGACGGCGGCCGCCGTCGCCGTAGCCCCGATCGGTGCCACCGGCGACGCGATCAGCCCTCCGGCCGGAGGCAGCATCGCCGCGGTCGCTGCCGCGCTGCAGCCCTCGGTCGTGCAGATCAATGTCGCTGGCGGAGGCGGCGAGGGCACCGGCTCGGGATTCGTCATCCGCGAGGACGGCTACATCCTCACCAACAACCATGTCACGGCCAACGGCAACGACATCGCGGTCACCTTCAGCGATGGGCGCGTTGCCGACGCCACCCTGATCGGCGCGAACCCCGGATATGACCTCGCGGTCCTCAAGGTCGACGAGACCGACCTGCCGGTCGTGACCCTCGGGTCCTCCGGCGCTCTCGAGGTCGGGGACGCGGCGATCGCCATCGGCTCGCCCCTGGGCCTGCAGGGCACCGTCACCGCCGGCATCGTCAGCGCACTCAACCGCCCCGTCACCGCGGGCGGGGAGGGTGAGATGTCCTTCATCAACGCGATCCAGACCGATGCGGCCATCAATCCGGGCAACTCCGGCGGACCGCTCGTCGACGGCAATGGCGCGGTGATCGGCGTCAACTCCGCGATCGCGGCTCTCGGCAGCGGGCTCGGCGGACAGGCCGGCAACATCGGCCTCGGCTTCGCTATCCCGATCGACACGGCCGCCCGCATCGCCACGGAGATCATCTCCTCCGGGCGGTCATCCACCCCGATCATCGGCGTACAGCTCGACATGCAGTACGCCGGTCCGGGAGCGCGCGTCGCCGGCATCACCGACAACGGCCCCGCGGCCGCGGCAGGCCTGCGTGAGGGTGATGTCATCACGGCCGTCAACGGCACTCCCGTCGCCGATGCCACCGACCTCATCGTCGATGTCCGCTCGCTGGCTCCCGGTGACCAGGTGACGCTCACGGTCGATAGCGACGGCACAGAGCGCGAGGTCAAGCTCGTCCTCGGAGCCCAGAAGAGCTAGGCAACTCGCGAGTGTGCAGTTGCGTACGCCGAGACACGGCGTGTCGCATACGCAACTGCACACTCGGCGCCTGACGGCGAGCGTCAGACGACCGCGACCGCACCACCGCGGCGTGGATCTGCGACGGCGGTGACGCGCCCGTCAGGTGCGCGGCGCACGGCATGCACCCCCCCGAAGTAGAGATCGCGCGATGGCCACTCCCGCACCGGGGAGTGGCCATCGCGTATCCGGGCGGTGATGCTCGGTGCCCATCCGGGCTCCAGGTCGATGAGCGCCTCTCCCGCATGCAGGCGCGGGGCACCGATCGCGTCCGCCAGATCCTGGCCCTCGTCAAGGGTGCGCAGCAGCACCTGGGTGAGCGCGGACCGGATCCGTTCGCTGCCGCCCGTGCCCAGCGCCGTGACGGTGCCGTCGTCACCGATGACGATTGTCGGCGCCATCATGGAGCGCAGTCGCTCACCCGCCGGCAGGTACGGCGCCCCGCCGGGGTGCAGGTCGGCCTCTCCGAGCATGTTGTTGAGTGCGACTCCCGCGGCCACCGTCCCTGAGCAGGAGCCATTGGATATCGACAGAGCCGCGGCGCATCCCTCGCTGTCGACCACGGAGAGGTGCGTCGTGCCCCGCGCCACCTGCCCGGGCAGCGCGCCGTCTCGGTGTCGACGGGTGGCGCGTCGCAGGGCGTCGGGCAGAGCGCCCCAGGGATCCCCGGACGGCATGAGGGCGAGGGCCTCCAGGACGATCGCGCCGCCGAAGGCGGGCGGGGGATTCGTCCAGATCCAGGCCTGACCGCGTCGCACCCGGATCGGCACGCGCGGCACTGCGGCGTAGGTCAGCAGGTCCGCGTGCGTGACCAGCCCGGCGTGGTCGCTGATCGCCGCAGCCACGGGTGCTGAGTACGCCGCCTCGGGTGACTCGCCGGAGGCGAGCCGGTCGAGCATGTCGGCGTAGGCCACATTGCGGAAGGCGCGACCCTCCAGCGGCGGCGCGAAGAGTGCGGCGCTCGCCGGGGTGAGTTGCAGGATCGGTCCGATGACGCGGATGAAGTCGACCTGCACCGCGTCGAGCATGACCCCCTCGCGCGCGGCTGCGATCGCGGGCGCGAGCACCTCGCTCAGGGGCAGTCGGCCACCGTGCGCGTGCAGTGCGAGGAGCCCGGTCAGCGCCCCGGGCACGGCCACACTCGACCACCCGACGTGGAAGTCCTGCCGCACACCCGACGTGAAGGTGACCGAGAGGTTCGTCATCGGCTCGGGACGTGCAGGGGCGGCGCCGCGACCGGGCATATCGACGAAGAAGTCGGTGACGACCGGCACCTCGCCGGGCACGCCGGTGATGCAGAAGCCTCCGCCACCGAGGCTGGCCAGGGTGGGCTCGCCCACGGTCGCCGCGAAGGCTCCGGCCACCACGGCGTCGTGGGCCGATCCGCCCAGGCGGAGCATGTGTGCGGCCGCGTCGCGGGTGAGACCCGAGCCGGCGGCCACCGCCCCCATGCCCGGAGCCCCCGAGGCGGTCACCGCAATCTGCTCGGACACGCCCCGCACGCTATCCGGCGGGCCTAGCCTGGCGCGGTGGTGGACTTCCACGCGTCGGCGGGCCCCAGCCTCGGTGTCGAGGTCGAGCTCGCGCTCGTCGACGTGACCTCGGGTGAGCTGGTGTGCGTGGCACCCGAGTTGCTTGCGCGTGTGGGTGAGGGGCATCCCGACGCAGAGCACCCCAAGATCAAGAAGGAGCTCTACCAGTGCACGGTGGAGGTGATCACCGGGGTGTGCGCGACCGTGGCCGAGGCCCGTGCGGACCTCGCGGGGTCGATGCGTGAAGTCGAGATCGCGGCCGCGCAGTCCGATGCCGCGATCATCGGGGCCGGCCTGCACCCCTTCACCCCGTGGCACCAGTTGGCCATCTCAGAGGGCGAGCGCTACCAGCGTCTTGTCGACACCATCGCCTGGCCTGCGCGCCGACTCACGACCCACGGAGTCCACGTCCATGTCGGCGTGCGGTCCGGCGACAAGGCCATCGCGACCGTCAACTCCCTATCCGGGCATCTGCCCGTCTTCCTGGCGCTCTCGGCGGCGAGCCCCTACTGGAACGGCCAGGACACCGGTCTCGCATCGACGCGGACCAAGATCTTCGAGTCGATGCCGACGACGGGACTACCCCCGCACCTGCGCGACTGGGCGGAGTTCAACGTCTTCCTCGACACGCTCATCGAGGCCGGCGCCGTCGAGAGCGTTCGAGAGGTGTGGTGGGACATCCGACCCCACCCGGGATACGGCACCGTCGAACTGCGCATGTGCGACTCCATGCCGACGCTGTGGGAGATCGCGGCCTTGGCTGCGCTCGCGCAGTCACTGGTCACTGAGTTGGATCGGCTCGTCGACGGCGGCCGGATGCCGCAGGTGCCGCGCGAGTGGGTGCGCCGGGAAAACAAGTGGCGCGCGGCGCGGTGGGGGGTCGATGCCGACCTCGTCATCGACGATGCCGGCCACACTCGCCCGCTCCGGGAGGTGGTCGACGATCTCGTGGAGCGACTGCTGCCCATCGCGACCGAACTCGGCTGCGCGGACGAACTCGCTGACCTGCGCCGCATCGCTGCCGATGGCCCTAGCTATGTCCGTCAGCGTCAGGTCGTCGCCTCCGGCGGGGACCTACCCGGGGTCGTGCGGTCGCTGCGCGCCGAGCTTGCGACGTCGATCGCTGGTGAGGTCGACGCGACGTGACTGACGCGATCACCTCCCTCACGACCGCGAGGGAGCACGAGCTCGTCGCCTTCCGTCGGCGGCTGCACGCTCACCCGGAGCCGTCGTACGCCGAGCACGCCACGACGCAGGCGATCGCCGAGCGCCTCCAGGTGGCAGGGCTGCGCCCCCGGGTGCTGGAGATCGGCACGGGACTGGTCTGCGACATAGTCGGCAACGCACCGGGCCCCCTGGTCGTGCTCCGAGCGGACATCGACGCGTTGGCCATGCCCGACGGCACCACCACGGAATACCGGTCGCGTCGCGAGGGCGTGGCCCACGCATGCGGTCACGACGCGCACACCGCGATCGTGCTCGGTGCGGGACTGGTGCTGAGTGCGCTGACCGAGATCGAGGCGGTGCCCGGCATCGTGCGGCTTGTCTTCGAGCCCGGCGAGGAATCCGTGCCCGGCGGCGCCGTCGAGATCGTCCGCGAGGGCTGGATCACAGGGGCGTCGTACGTCCTCGGACTGCACTGCGACCCCAAGATCGATCTCGGACAGATCGGCCTGCGCACCGGAGCCCTCACCGCGGCCTCCGATACTGCGGAGATCGTGGTGAGCGGCCCGGGCGGGCATACGGCGCGACCGCAACTCACCGTGGACCTCGTGCAGGTGATGTCGCGACTGGCGGCGGAACTGCCGCAGCAGGTGCGCAGGCGCCTCGGTGCACCGGAGGGGCCGACAGGCAACGGCGATGACGAGGTCGTGGTGGTCTTCGGCGCCATCCACGCGGGTGACGCTGCCAATGTGATCCCCGCACGCGGCACGCTGAGATGCTCCGTGCGTTGCGCGGACCGCGCCGCGTGGGACCGTGCCGAGGCCGTCGTGCGCGCGACCGTGGCCGAGATCCTTGACGGGTCGGGGGCCTCTCATGCGATCGACTATCACCGGGGCACCCCGCCGGTCATCAATGACGCCACGGCGGTGAGCGTGCTCGAGTCCGCGGCCCGCACCGTCGTCGGCGACGAGGGAATCCTGGAGACGCCCCGGTCGATGGGCGCCGATACCTTCGCCTGGTTCGGCGAGCATGCCCCCTCGGCCTACGCGCGCCTGGGCACCCACTCCGGCGACCGGGCCCGCCTGGACCTGCATGCCTCCACCTTCGACATCGACGAGCGGGCCATCGCGATCGGCACGCGCTTCCTCGCGGAGGCCGCGCTCGTCGGCCTGCAACGCCCATCGGCCTGAGTCGCACCGCATGGATTCACCGGCCGACGCCCAGCCGGGATGCGCCGCAGGGCCAGCCGCGGGAGGCTGACGGGGTGAATCCCGTGGACGCCGCCGCCGAACTCATCGCCGGGGGCTTCCGGCGCCTGGTCTCCGGCGACCCCGAGGGCCAGCCCGAGTGGGTGCGCGAGTTGGAGTACGGGTCCAACACCGGATACTTCGGGCCCGGGTCGGCGGCATGGGCTGTCCACGGATCCCTTCCCACTCTCGTGGGCGGCATTCGCGCACTCCTGGTGCAGGCTCTGCACCCCGCCGCGCTCGCGGGCGTGCAGGAGCACTCGCGCTACGAGGAAGACGCGCTGGGCCGGCTCGCGGGCACGACGCAGTGGCTCACCGTGGTGACCTTCGGGGACACGTCGCAGGCGGATCGCGAGTGTGCCCGCGTGCGGGGGCTGCATCGGCGCGTGCGCGGGGTGTACGACGCGGACGGGATCGAGCGCCCCTACTCGGCCAGCGATCCCGACCTGCTGCGCTGGGTGCACGTCGCCTTCACCGACTCCTTCCTCGCGACGCACCGCGTGTGGGGTGGGCCGATCCCCGGTGGCGAGGACGCCTACGTGCGCGAGTGGGCGAAGGCCGGCGAGCTCGTCGGCGTCGATGATCCGCCTCGCTCGGTCGCCGAGTTGGACGAGCAGATGGCCGGATTCGCGCCGGTGCTGCGCCGATCACCGGCCAGTGAGCGCACCGTGTACTTCATCCGGCAGGCACCGCTCCCGCTCCCGGCGCGTCCCCCCTACGCCGTCCTCTTTGCCGGCGCGGTGGCCACACTGCCCGCGGAGCAGCGCCGCCTCCTTGCGCTGCCGGCTGTCCCGCTGGCTCTGGCGCGTCCGGCGGTGGGGACGCTACTCGGGGCGATGGGCGCGATCCTCGGACGGCAATCACCCTCGCAGCGCAATGCGCGGCGACGCGCAGCTCGCCTGGATGTCATCTGAGTGCACGTCCCCCACACGCGCAATCCGCGGCGAGGTCTAGGTGACCGGGTTCAGGCCGTGCCATTGGATGGCGTGGCATCGGGTACGTCGCGCGCCTTCTTCTGTGCCTGCGAGATGACGGTCGCGCCGCTCACCAGGGCCTTGCGCCACGGGGGTACGCCGTCGATCTCGATCTCCAGGGAGAAGGACAGGAAGGTCCGGATGAGGACGATAAGCCCGAGGACGATGACGTTATCAAGCGTGGGGGCCACCGCGACGGTGCGGATGAGATCGCCGGCGACAAGGATCTCCAGGCTGAGCAGCAGCACGCCACCGAAGGTCTGGCGCATCAACTTGTACGCCGCGGACCCACTGCGCGTGCGAGCCCACATGCGCAGGGAGACGAAGGCGGCGAAGAAGAGCCCGATCATGAGCACGGCAGCCGCGATGACCTCGAAGACCTGAGCGACCACCAGCATCGCCGCGGTGTAGGTCTCCTCGTTCACCGGCGCGCTCCGCTCAACGCCACGTAGGTCACGATGACATTCCTACCAGCGCCTCGATCTCCGCGAGGGTCCCTTCGACGAGTTCCCGCGGATCCGGGACGAGTGCCGCGTCCGTGGCAAAGCCGACCGTCACCGAGCCCGCATAGGAGAAGACGGTGCAGGTCATGGGCTGATCACCGGATGATGGGGCGAAGCCGATCACTTGGCGCACTCCCACCCCCGCGAAGGTGAGTCGTGCGCGAGGTCCAGGGACATTGGTGAGTACGCCGACCGCCTTGTTGGCGAAGAAGTCCGTGAGCGCGGTGCTCACGGGGCGTGGGGCGGCGGAGATGCCCCGCTGGACACCGAAGGTGATGATCGGCTCCTCCGAGCGCTTAATGCGGTCCATGCGCGCCCGGGTGCGTTGCAGTCGCTCCACCGGATCCCCGGGATCGAGTGGGAGCACGGCCATCACGAGTGCAAAGAAGTTCCCGAGGTCCTCGGGGAGGTTCTCCGCGATGGGGACGAGGTTGACCGGCACCATCCACTCGATTTCATCGACGTCGTCCACACCGCGAGCGTGGAGATAGCGGCGCAGACCACCGGCGACGGCGGTGAGCAGCACATCATTGACGCTCGCGCCGTGTTCGTGCCCCACTCGCTTGACGTCGTCGAGGGAGATTCCCGGGGACCAGGCCACGGACTTGCGCAGTCCGGGAGTCCCGCTCCACACCGTGCGCACGGTGGATCCGCGCAGAGCGAGCTTGGCCACGGACGCGGTCGTGTTGGCGAAGCGGTTGTCGAGGCCGATTGCTTCGAAGGCGTCGACGAGGCGCCCCGGGCTGCGCACGACCTCGGACCAGATCTCCGCACCCGTCCCCAGAGCCCGCCACGTGTCGCGAGCCAGGGTCGTGGCTCCGCGTGCGACAGCTCGGGCGGCATCAACCACTGCTTCCCCGGTGGCGGAAGCGATGCCCGCCGCGATGCCTGCAGGGCCGCCGGATGGACCAGTCCGTGCCACCATGGCGGCGACGTGCGGATCGGTCGTGTCACACAGGCTCAGCATCACCTGGGTCAGACGCACTCCGTCAGCGATGGCGTGGTGGAAGCGGCACACCAGAGCGGACCCGTCTTGACCGTCCTCGAGCACGACGCGGTCGACGAGGGTGATGTCCCATAGCGGCCGGTCGCGATCCAGTGGCCGGGCGCGCTGCTCGGAGACGTACTGCTCGAGTGCGGCCATGCCAGCAGGCTCGGGCAGTTGCACCCTGCGCACATGACGCTCCAGGGCGAAGCCGGGATCGGCCTCCCACACCCAGCCTCGATCACTGTGGAGCGCCCGTGAGCGGAAGACGGGGAATCGATCGATCACGCGCGCTTCGATGGCCTGGAGGAGAGCGTCCCAGTCAGGGCAGGCGTCAAAGAGCATCACCCCGTCGATCACCATGAGGTTGTTGGGCCGGTCCATGGTGAGCCACAGGGCATCCTGCGCACTCATCGGCCGGGCTTGGGCAGGAGCCTCAGTCACGGGTCACCTCCTGACTGCGGCTGGCTCTTCGTCCCGGCTGGCTCCTCGTCCCGCCTCGGGCACACGGTACGCCGACTTCCGCTTGGCGGCATGGTGGTGGGTGCCGGCAGACCTTGTCGTACACACCTGGCGGAATGCGTACCGCTAGGAGGTACGCAATCGAGTCACCAAAGCGTGGCGTCTATCGGTACTCGTTTCGCCAGTGATCCGCCAGCAGGTCTCGTGGGCAGTGGGGCGGTCGGGCGCCGGCCGATCGGACCCGGTGACAGGATGCGGTCATGAGCGAGCCGGTGTTCGTGCCCGGGGAGGCGCCGACGCGCATGGCGGCGTTCGCCTCCAGGGCGGGAGAGCGAGCTGGACGCGACCTGACGGCGTACGACGACCTGCACGCCTGGTCGATCGCCGATCCCGACGCCTTCTGGTCACTCGTCTGGGATTTCTTCGGCGTCGTCGGCACGCGGGGGGAGGTGGCGGCAGATCCCGCTGTGCTCCCAGAGGCACGCTTCTTCCCGGGCGCGGGTCTGAACATCGTCGACACCTACCTGCGCCCCATGCCCGAGAGGGACGACGCCGACCTGCCGATTGTCGTGCAGACGGGGGAGATTGGAGAGGGGATCGGCGTCGTCGCATCACTCACGCGCGAGGAGCTGGTGGAGCGCGTTGCGGCTGCCGCGGCTGCGCTGCGGGCCCGCGGTGTCGCACCCGGGGATCGCATCGCGCTCGTGCTCCCCGTCGGGATCGA
>Ga0194133_10004064_pt1 | contig 20065 bp, 7 predicted proteins | sample TA2KigOf40mmetaG_FD_155448 | JGI IMG/M metagenome (GOLD analysis project Ga0194133, IMG submission 155448) | Freshwater microbial communities from Lake Tanganyika, Tanzania - TA2015055 Kigoma Offshore 40m | ecosystem: Environmental > Aquatic > Freshwater > Lake | place: Tanzania: Lake Tanganyika...
AGGTATGGAGTCCCTCTTAGGGTGCGTTAACTCATTGAAGCGTTATCCCTTGGTCTTGAAAGACTATCTAAAACATTATCAATCTTAAATTGGCTCTTCTGAAGCGAGAACTGAAAACGAAAAAAATTTTAAGCCATCACAGAAAAGTTCATTCAAAGAGCTGAGAAATGTAATCTAAAGAGTTTGGATCTTTTTATTCCTAGTTTTCTTCAAATAAATTTTGGGCTAGTTAAAGTGCTGAATTTTATCAAGATATTTTCTGCCTGTCGTTTCCGGATTCCCCTTTCCACTACTTTGCTATTTTGCCTAAGTATCCAGTTGTGCCAAGAACCTTCACTGCACCCTCTAACAACTCTGTACGTGAAGTAGTGTGGCATAATTTTAGCATCGAAGTGGTGGCTGTTGTCTTGGATGGGGCTGCAAAAGCAATGGTGCGTGAGACGTTCGAATCCCACAAAAATGCTAGGACGTCACGACTTGGTAAATTCATGAATACCAACAAGTTTTGATGGAAAATTCTCCCCTGAATGCATTGATACAAAAGTAAACATCAGAAGATAAAGTGTAGGAAAAGAAAACTTTGAGATATTTTGAAAAAGTCTCACAAAAGGGATATATATTCTAATCGAGTGACCTACAAAACAACCAATCATGACTGAGATGAACAAACATCTGATATAAGATTATTAATTAAGGTAAAACAATTAATGTCCAGACCCGGGATTGAGCCCCTATCAGTTTTCAGTCATTCTAAAGTTGACTATTAAAAAGATTTTGTCACAACAAAAATAGCATAAGTCAAAAAAGAAATAATAAACAACATTATGTATCCAATAGTATCAGTATTGTTTTATCAGGTCATAGTTTCAAACCCTACTTTCATGGCCATGGGTTAAGGGGCAGTGGGTTAAAACCAAGATTCATATCTTCTACGAATTATTTTACACTTTTACAGGAGCAGAACTTTCCGAGATTCATTCAATTTTATTTACAGAAATATAGATGGAATATGTATATGATTTTTGATTATGAGAAGTGCAAAATATAAAAGTGTTTTATTGTCCCATGAGCAATCTTTCCACACAAGGATTTCTGATTTGGAAAGAAAGGATCTGTTAACTGACCTTGTCTCTCAAATTTCTCAAAGTTTTGTTTGTATAAAGTAAGTGACATTGAGCCTGAGAAAACTTTTTTCTTTCATTCTTTTCTTTTCCCCTTTGTTAGCTGCTTGTTTATCGTGTCAAAAGTTAAGGTTAATGACTGTTTGTCTTTTATTGCTGTCCACCAAATTTTTTTTCGTTTTTGTTTTCTACTCTTTTGCCACATTCACTTCAGATGTCTCACTCATTCGACCCTTTTGCCTTGTGACAAGGCATAACGTTTCAAAACTTTTTTCTGACATTTTCAACAGCCTGTTTTGTCAAGACAAGGCAGAGAATTTTTTTCCTCCTCAAGCGAAATGCTTATACGTTAGATAATATTATTGGCCTGCTCATATAATAAATAAATGTCTTGATTGTTTCAGGTGTTTGCCCAGTTCTTTGCAGCGGCCACGGGGTTTATGCTGGGGGTCAATGCCACTGTGTTGACGGATGGAAAGGTCTTGAGTGTGATGTCCACGACACAGAATGCATCGTAGCTGATTGTTCTGGACATGGTCATTGCAGAGAAGGTGTCTGCATTTGTCAACAAGGATGGTCAGGAGAAAATTGCCAAATCAGTAAGTATCAAAATAATAGTGTGAAAAGTTTCTCTCCTTCTGCGTTCAAAATTAGTTTTTTGCTCACTCAAAAAGTAGGCTACAATTAACACTTGAAACCACAACCCTCATCCGGATTTCTCAAGTGGCTACACTTGTCACTCTCACTCAGTTCCAATTAAAGTTATGCTCTTCAGTTTCAAATTTTGCTTCCTCACAAAAGTTGGCGAATCAAAAGGTTGTAAAAGCACACTATGGTGTGGTGAAGACGAGGTCTGAAACATTTACCTTGAGGTTGGAATCCGATTTCACGTTCTTTTGTAAAGTTAAGTCTCTCTTAACTCAATTAGTTACATTGCTGTTGAGAATCTCCTCGAACACATCGTCATATGGTTCAAAAAGAAAAAATTAGTAGAACTATTCAAGGACGTTTTCAAGACCGAGAATAAATTCTCCACTCGATCGAATCGTAAATCAATATTTACTTCGATTTTTTTGCATTTTATGAAAAAAGCCACAATCTATGTAAAAAGAAAGAAATATGAACCAGTTATACATCATGTATAGAAGAAAAAAGGATCTTTTCATTTCCTTTGCCCTGAAATTGTCAGAAACTAGTTCATCCATTCAATGACACAAAATATTTTCGATACTCGAAAAGATTTCTCTATCGAATATGCGACATCTTTCCGCCCATTAGTCGACAATTAGTTTATATTGTTTTGCTAAATGGCTTTAACACAAATTATCTTACTACAGAAAATTATTTCCTTAATTGCTTGCTGACGATTTTTGGAAAGCATCGGCGGTCAGAAACTGTCGTTTTGCTGATTATTTTTCTTTGCAAATATAGAATAGAGTCATCATTAAGCCCAACATTAATTCATTAATTGTAAAATATAGTGAAATGAAACTCAAGAGAAGACTGTTTTAAACTCTCTGTTGGCTAGAATTTTAAAATATTTCAATCACTCATAGAACAAAATTAAGACTCTTTGGTCTTAGGCTTTTCAAAGTTCCACAATATAAAAAAGGTAAAAAATCAGATGTGAAAATAGATTAAACGTGACTTAATCTAAGATCTGAGAAAAAAACAATGCGTCATAAGGCAAAATATAAATGTAGTCTCAATTTAAGAAAAAAAATTGTTCCACTCATTGTTGCTTCATAAATGAATAAGCATATTTTTCTTCTCATCTCAGCCAAACCTTTTTATTGTTAAAAACTTGCAAACTTACAGAGAAGAGCACCATTCTGTTGTCAAGAGTTATTCCAGAAACATTTGTGCAATAATTAAGCAAACTGTTGAGAACTTTTGAAACTTCTATTAGTTTACAAAACCATGTTCGTGTAAAAATGATCTTAGAGTAATTACATGCACAAAGTAAATAGGAGTGTGTTCGATTGTTCAAGGTTAAAACAAAAATGACACAAAATGAAAAACTATTTACATTTACAAGGAAAAACTTTTATTTTAGATGCAACTTACATCCAAACCAAAGCAAAGTTTTTCAAAATAATAGCATGTTTTTTTCTGTCTAGCTCTTAACAAATATGTCTTTCTGCGTCATTGCAATTTTGCAGTAAATGAAGCTTAAGGCAAGGTTAATTTTGTCAGATAAGGTTTTTTTAGGACTTTTTCGCACAAATAGAAGCTTCATTAAAAATTTTTCATAAAAAACCGAGGGTCGGCTATTCTTTATCAATGAAAAATTACTTTCACTGCAGCTGTTGTTGTCTTGTAATTTCAAACCGGAAGAATTGCTTTTTACCCTTAATAGATGCTGTAAGAGGCAGATCTTTGTTTTTATTGCTGAAGCACCTTAAAAATTAATTTTTTATTGTTTAAAGTAAAGACAATTTGGTTTTAGAGCACATACAAAATAATGCGGTAGTAAAAAGGGTCCGTTGGTCCAGTTCCAAAAAGTAGCTTGGGTGAAATATGAGATAATTTCTTGGTTCTACGATGGCAAAAAAGCTCTTTATTATTTTCACAAAAAGTTTGAAACTGGCCTTTGTTTTTTATTTTCCATCAGATATTTTCAATTTCTTTTGGATTTTTTGCCTTCATCACCTTCTTCATCTCGTCAACATTGATATTACACATCAATACTGAAACAATTTTGTTTCCATTTTCCCATCACTTTTTTGTGTGTTTTCTGGTGTCAATTTATATTGAGACGATGATTGATTATTTTTCGTCTAACGTGCATTTATTTATTGAGTGAAAATGAAATGATGGCTGGCAAGGCTTTACCTTTGAAATATGAAACAAAAAAGTGGTCTGTACTAGCTCTAAAATTTATTTGATATAAAGCCAATTTCAATCCAAATCTTTTATTTGAGCCCTCTCATCAACAGTTTTGGTTAAAAAAATAGGGACTTTACAAGAGTACTTTAAAACTTGAAGGTACTTTTCTAGTCAAAAAAGATTCTTATGCATCATTATGATTCATGTGTGTGATTCGTACCAACAAATAATATTTTGACTAACGATCTTCGGTCAATGACTAACATAATTTTCTTAGTGAATATTTGGAATAATTTTTCTTAGTTGTAAAAAAACCTTTTTACTTGTTAATTAGGAGATTGTCTGGATAGACATTGCTCAGGTCATGGAAGTTGTCAGGATGGCAATTGCTTCTGCGACATTGGATGGATGGGTAGACATTGTGAGAAACGTAACGAGGCTCTTTTCCAGGTAAATTTATTGCTCTTTTTAATTTTTAAAATTAAAATGTTGTCTGTAAAAAACCATTGTATAAATATTGTGCTTAAAGAGAGAGATACAAAAATATTTCCCTTTTCAAAAAGTTTTTTTTTGACTCTTTTTTTTTCTTTTTTTCATCAAATTTATTCGATTGTTTCGACAATGTATTGGGCGTATTTGATGGTCAACCAACGTCTTTGCAATAAAAATCAATTTCTTTTGATATGTTCTTTCCATTAGTGCTTGCCTGATTGCTCTGGACACGGAAGATTTGACCCTGAGAACGGAAAGTGCCATTGTGAGCCACAATGGACGGGCAGAGATTGCAATATAAGTAAGATTTATGTATATTTAGTTTACAAAGATGTCTACTAAGTTTCAACATCGTCGTCATATATTGCTGTCCTTTTAAGTAATAGCATCAGGCTTGATTCCCAATGGATAATCCAGAATCTGAGCTTTTGGGGTGACAAAAACTTGACTGTTTTGTCTCGACTCTTAAGTGCCAGATAGATTAACTCTTAGGCTTACAACGTTTTTGAATCCGTTGTTTGTCCCCAATTAGGTGTTCTTTGAGCCACCGTCAGTCAGCAGATCAGATCAGCTCTTCCCGCTCTCCAAAAAGTCACTCTTTGGCTTTCTTTGTCCATTTTCCCAGAACACAAAAACCTTTTTTGTTGTAATAATCTCCTACCATCCAGTCCGATCCTTTCATTGCTCTTAACACTTAAAACAGTCTTAACAGACACTGACACCAACATTCATACATTAGATAGAGCAAGCAAAATGAACATTAACATCAGACATACAAAAAGAGAATGAATGACACCATTTCTTTTTTTTCTTATCAAGAAATAAAAAACCAAAAAATAATAAAAACATTAATGGGAAATCTTCATTCTTCCATCCCTAAATAAAAGAAGGGAAAAACTTGCCTGCATGCAGTCAGCCAGATTTGTGCTTTCCACATTGAATTAATTAAAATTCAATGAACCTTATTTAACCTCATTTCGATTCCCTACTTAATCCAATTGAGCTGAAACTCTGCTGCTGACTGACTGAATGCTGGGACAGAGTTTTGCTTCTTAATTCAAGACACAATTACACCAAGTTTAAAACATAAATATTACAAAATCTGCAATGTTTCCTTCCAATTTAGCCCTTTGCTCCCTCGACTGCGGGCCTCACGGAACCTGCTTGGGATCAAAGTGTGTCTGCCAGACAGGTGATGACAGGAATCTTACACTTTTGCAGTCTTCAAAAAAATAATACGTTAAAATAATTAATTAGGTTGGGAAGGCATTTCTTGTGATAATGTAGCTTGTGATGAACGATGTAATACCCACGGACAATGCAAAAATGGGACTTGTGCGTGTAGGCACGGGTTTTACGGTAAACATTGTACCCTGGTGGGTTGCGGTGACGACTCTAATTGCCATGGCCACGGTGTCTGCGAAGCACAAGGAATGAGCAATAAAAACAACGTTATTGAAATTGTTTACAGGTATGATTATAATTTCATTACTTGTAAAAATATTAGAAAAAAGTTAGATAGGAAGGTATAATTTGGATTCGACTAAAAATAATTACTCACATTGCATGTTTTTTTAATTTCTTTAGTTGCAAATGCAATCCTGGATGGGTTGGCTCTTACTGTGAGATTCCAGAAGAAGGTGACTGTGAAGATACAATCGACAATGATGGCAGTAAGTTAAAAGCAAACTACTTTAAAAACTATATTTTACTGGCTCTGTTACTTTTTCTCTAAAAGTGTTTTTATGTATCCGTTATGTGGCAAGCTCTATTTTTGCGTTTCATAAAACTCCTGTATAAAGTCTCTGCTGGTTGGTGAAGAGTTTTCTATGCAGATTTTTAAAAAAGTTGTTTAATTTTTTCTTGCTTTCACGGCTGTTAATCCATCTTTAGGTTCACACGTTTCTTTTTTGACATCAAGTTGAAGATTGAAAATTTTTATCACCAATTTTGTTTTTTGTTAGAGCATAAAAGATTGAAGCGATCGTTTTATTTTCGAAAAATATTGGGCAATTATATTGGTAAGCGTTGAGAAAAAGTTCTAGATTCTTGTGCCAAATTGGCCTCCAAATAACCTCAAAAAATGGACTTGAAGAGTATTGAGCCTTAAAAGTGCTTGGCGTTATCCAATGAAAGTCTCAGCCAATAGCGTGTTGTGAAGTGTCTCACTGAGCTATTTGGTTATTATATGAAGGTTTAAAAAAGGTCAATAGAAAGATCTCAAAACGAAAGTTTCTATCCTGAGTCATTACTACACACACAAATGGACAAATCATGAGCTGACCCGTAAGAGTATAAACAATGTCCGTAAAACTTTTTTATTTGCAGCTCTAAAGTTGAACTGAGTCTGCAACATTATTTCAGTAGGTTCTTTTTATTTGCGGTAATATAAGTATTTTTATTTCACGTAAAGAGGACGTGTAGTTTGTTGATCACATTGAGTTAATACACGCGAATGTGAATAAAAGGTTTTTTGTTTGGTCAGTCGAGTCCTTCAAGCTAGCCAACAGTCTCATTTTTGTAAATACGTGGACTTTTCAAGAAAATGATTAATCATAAAATTATTTATTTGTTTTTTAACTTTCATCAAGGTATTCTGGCTTAAAACCAAACTTGGATCAAGGATCAAGGATAACAAAGAAAATAAAGTTCTGAAAACCACAAATAGTTTACTTTTCAATCAAAACGTACCTCTCAAAATTAATTTTTTAATTGGATCCAGGGGGTTCCACTTACATTTTATTATGGTGCTGTAAAAATGGAGCCTTTTTATTGGTGTTAATAAAAATGAAATGAAAATGCACCCGAACAGTCTATTTCAGAGATTAAAAGTTCGATTACGAATAATCATATTTCATGGAATGGAGTGGCTGATTGATTTATTAGCTCATTCGAAATCAATCACGAGAATACTTTGCTAGAGCAATCATAAGAACTTGACTGAGAACTGAGAACTTAGACCTAAGGTTAGTGTTCAATCCCCAGAATTTTTTCTTCCCTAGAGTACGAAAAAATCAACAAGAAATCCTCAGTCAGGGTAATAGTAATAATCTGCAGCGACCAAAGTCAAAATTAAATGCCTTTGGCAGGACTCTTAAAAGGGTGTTGATTGCTCATTTAATCAACATCGAATGAGCCTAAATTACACCAGATTATATTCATTACTAAATTAGAATTAGAAAAAACTGGACATTATTTTATTAAAGCAACTATCGTTAGTATTGCCATTTACACATATTGAGGTTTACTTTATTTGGTAAGAAAGTGATAGTCAGTTGGGCGACCTTCAATCAAATGTAAATGTATTTCGACCATAATCTTTATATTTTTCCTATGCCATCAAAACCATTTGTTATTGTTGGCAAATGCAGCCCTTTTAAACGAACACAAATGCCAGAGAGAGAAAAAAACTTTCAAATCATTCGTCTTCCACAACTTTCATTTTTCATCTACAACTTTTGCCCATCCATTACCATTCATCGAAAGAAAATTTTAGCAAAAAATTATTTTTATTAAATATTAATGTCCTAAGCAACAGGTAAATACTTTTAAAATAAACTTAAAAGTATATTTTCTAGAATGATACCTTATGCGTAGATTATTCTTCTGCTGCAAATCGTTTTCTGCCTCTGTCATTGCAATGCAACGCTTGCATAAACGAATGGGAAGATGCGAAACAAACATTGCTTTTAAAACCCATTAAGTTTTATCTTGGATGACCCATCTGGTAGATTTTCCCATTCCATGGTCCATTGGATTACTCAACACACACTTTTGAAACCAAATGCCAGCGGCTTTTTTATCGAAATAAATTTCCTTCTTTTTTCTCTGGCAAAGTTGCAAGTCGAAAAAATGTAGCAAAAGATACAGCAGGAGATCCGAATTTATGAATAGTGCAGATAGAGATAACTCATTGCTTACTTTTATTAAGGTACTTTGGAGGTAACATATAAAAGAAATATGAAAGATCTTTTGCTTATCAGTTTGACATGGATGGCTTTTGTTGTCTATTGAAAAACAACTTATTTACTACTGAAGGGTAAAAGATAAAAAAGATATTTTCTCTATTCAATTCAATATTGATGAAAATTTGAGGAAGTTTGTGCACACAAGAGGTTTGGTTTAGTTATGAGGTTTGAAGTCTTTTTTCACTATTGAAAATTTTTGAGAGATTTTTTTCAGTCAAAAGGAAAGGCACAAGTATCTCAAGATGATAGTTATCTTGAATGGCTTTTTTTGATGACCGCTGCAAAAAAAGTTGATCAACTGCATGAAAATTAATCTTTGTAATTTTTAAAACGTCCAGAGATTTTTTTCCCAACCAATATTTCTTCTTCCTTGCTTTATGCAACCACTTTTGTTCGAACAGAAAGAGGTAGGGAATAAAGGATCAAAGGCTAACCTCATTTTTTCAAAGCCAAAATCTTCAATACAGGTTAAAGGGTTTTTTCAGCAGCGTAATATTTAAACAATGGACATGTTGTTCCACCGAAAAAAGCTTTTTGTTTATCTATTTATATCTAAAAGAGCAGCTTTTTTTCTGATTCTCTTGAAGCAAACATTATTGCTGTAAGTGTTTGCCTCCCTTTTTTGACAAAGTTCCACGTTAAAACCTATTAACCATTGCACTTGAGTTGTTTGCACAACTTTTTTTCTCTTATGAAAAAACAAGATGACAGGGTCTAAAATGTAACAATGATTTACAATCATTTTTGGGTGACGTCGAAAAAAGTCAAGGTACAATGATTCTAAACCGTTTTCTATTTAAAAGACGTTTTTTGATGTTGAAGTTTTAATTTATGATCCCAGTTCTGAATAAGTTCGGAAAGAAAGGCACTTCGGAGATGCTTCCATAACTTTGAATAGTAAACTCTACTTTTTATTCCAACTCTAATAAAAGATAATTATTGCTGGTATAAAAAGTCAAATCGGCGAATAGAATCTCTATTCTGTTCAGTTGACGAAATGTAGACCCAAATTGATGCATTTTTGATAAGTTAAAGACACTTTGTTTGCAAAAAAACACTCTCATATGCATTTTTCAAGCTCTACGGGGATGCCTCCTATGGTTCTTCCTGTGTGAGTATATTTCTATCTAAAGCTCCTTTTAAAAATATTTTGTTTTGTATTTTATGCAATAGCTTCATCTTACAATGGTTTTTACATTAAAAGGTGAAGCTTTTGAATGAAATACGTTAGATGGAATTGAGTGTTGAGGTTACCTCTGGCTGGAGTTGAACCCGAGCCACCGGGAAGATATCTGACGTTTAACCCACTTTACCACCGTGACTCCTTTTTTACTCTCTTAAAAATGTTTTAGTTTTTCTGAAATCAAAGGTTTCTAATTAAATAAATTTTTGATGAAGTCAATTTCAGTAAATCTGATAAAAATAATTTAGTTTCACTCATATCACAATATTTCAGAAATTTATAGTGAAACATTTCCTGCTGTGTTAAAAAGAGATCTCAATAAAAATGATACATTATTCCAGGGTGAGGGAAGTAAATTGTTTATATCCTTGCTCTCACAAGCCAAAGTACAATTTAAAAATTGAATTGATTGCTTCCAGAAAGAAGAGGTGTTGGTTGAAAATCCCCATGGGGAAAAAATGTATCGACTTCTTAGAAAACCAAAAGATTTTTTCTTATAAATAACATCAGGAAGGCTATAAAAAAGTATTTTGACGGTTTTCAAAGAGAAAATATATGATATACATATCTTGATTTATTCTCACATCTGAGGATAGTAAAACCTCTAAGTCTGCCCAAATAAGTGACCGTCAGATATCAACATCTGCCTATTCAATTAGGGATATTGTAATTGGAATATAGGTTTCAGAGGAAAATAAGAAGAGCATTTTTGTTACAGAATGAAAATTACTACAAAAGACTATTTCTTAGCATTTTCAGATTGCACATTCGAATAAACAATTCACTTCTCTCATACTGATTTTAACAACTCTCAAATCTTAAGTGGGCTAATTCTAAATGTCAAGATAAACAAGCCAATTAAATGCAAGTCTCATTTACACTTTAAAATCTTTTGAGAAATACTCTACTGTGAGAAAATTGCATATTTAAGAGGCTTGTTTACCCTTGAAGTCTTTCTAAACTGCAGTTTATTTTTAGAGGCGAACTTTAACTTAATTATCATTTTAAATATTCATTTTCAATTTCAGACGGACTCATTGATTGCAGTGACAGTAAATGTTGTTCCCATGAGTCCTGCAAGAAAAGCATCATGTGTTTATACTTGGCTGAGCCCACAGAGGTTTTGGCCAGGCGTCCATCCCCAGATTATACAACTTCATTTCTTGACAAAGTGAAATTCTTGTTCGATGGTGAAGAGAGCGTCCAGAATTATGCCAAACAAGATGTTTTTGACAGCAAGTAAGTAAAGAATAAAAATTATAAAATATTGCAGACAGATTGTAAAAAAAGACTTTTCATCAAGAGTTTTTCCTCGTAACGGGTCAAAAAAATGCTCCAACATTATATCATTCCTTTATCTAACACCCCCTCTCAAGTCACACAAAGCTTTCCATTTGTATGGAAATCTTTTTCAACAGGAAGAGATTACGAGCAACAACGTTCCATTTTCTTTCATTAATAAAATGCTGCTTTTTTAAAGAATATTATTAAGTCCAAGTATTAAGCCTTTTTCAAGAAGAAAGCTGAAAACTTTCATTCAAGGATTAATTTTAGCTTTTGACCCTTTGCAGAGAGTCTTATCCAGCAAAATTTATGCAGGTCTTTTAACCAGAGTTGCTTTGGTCTGATGGAGAATTTTGATGACGAGGCAAATTCTATTGAATCGCACCCTTCATATCCTGAAATTACACAGAATCGCATTCATTTCAGACGTTGCCCGGTGGGGGATGGACAGATTTTTCGATAAAAAAAGATATTTTCTTTTTGGAGGCAAACTTTTTCTTTCTTTCTATCAACCAAAATTTAGTGGCTGAAAAAATTATCTGTCAGAATCGGGCAAAAGGGAAAAACTTATTTTGGCTATCCAAAACGTTCATTTTTGTAACTTTTAGAATGAGAAATTTGAAAATCAAGATTTATCAACAGCTTGGTTCATAAATGATAATTTTTAATATATTTTCATTTTCATAAATACTCATTGAGTAAAAAGTGTCCTTGTTTGAGAAATCTCCAATCTAAGAAAACTTTCTTTGGTTATTGTTCGAGAATCCTTGTTGACTTGAACGATTGTTGAAACTTTTATGATGACGTTCTACTCTTTTTGTTATTGCGAAGAGCAAAAAAGTGTCGAAAAGTAATAATATTGTTCCAATTAAATTGTTTCAGACGAGTTTCTGTTATCCGTGGACGTGTCATCACTATGAGTGGTCAAGGTATCATCGGGGTCAGGGTAAGCGTTGATCGTACCAAAGACGCTACCAACTACGGATTCACACTCACACGACCAGGAGGATGGTAAGTTTTCCCATTTTTGTTTTTACAACCGATTCTTTTATGCATCACGATGAGTTTATCAAGTATCGATCTGCATCGGATCGTTGGGCATAGAGGAAATAGCCTTAATTAATGATAGTGTTGAAACAAACTCCGAGTAGAATAATTGTAAAAAGCCTTTTTGAGATAAGTTGTGACCTACTTCAGTTCAAGCTTGTTTAAACATCAGACTATCTTAAGGCGATGGACGATGAAGGCCATCGACGTCATTCATTGCTTCCTCTCTATAAGTTGCCTTCTTTTTCTCCATTCAGCCAGATTTAAATAGCTTTAAAGATGTCTCTAAATTTATGCAAATGGCTTCTCATAAGTCACGCTAGACCTCCTGGGTTGGATTAATTTTTACAAGTGAAACACTTTGTTACAGCTCTTTTTGTGTAACCATATATAACCTTGAATATTTTTTACTTTCAAGCAACACTTTTTATCTAAATAATTACTTATGAGATTTGGTTCGGTACGTATTTTTTGTTAAACTGTATGGCATTAGTGATCTGTGTAATAGGAAACCTCGATGATGAAGAGCAAAAAACCTCTAATCAGTTTAGGATTCTCAACTCAACCACATGTAGGGGTGTCTTGTTTCTGAAACAAAGCCTTGTAAGATTTCTCGACCTCCAATGTTTGTAACACAAGGGTTTCATCACTTCCTAAAAAGAAACACGAGTTAATGTATCACGTACGAACAGAAAATCTATACTCTACAATATGAAGCTTTTTTACAAAAAAAGTCCCCTTGCATAATCAAGCCACCCGATTTCTGGCTGAGTAAATAAATTGGAACAGATTATCAAGATCGCGTTTGAGGGTGGATTATGGATTGTGAGCAATCAAAAGATTTGGATCATTTTCTAGTTTCTCAGATGTTCTCTAATCACGGATAAAAGAATTTGGGGTATTAAAAGAAGAGACAAAAGCAAATCCAGATTCCATTAGAAAGGTTGGAGTTTTCTTTTTCCAACAACATCATTCTCGGCTAAAAGAAATTTCGTCACGTTCCTGCAGATTTGAAGCTGCAGCAAGTTTTTCTAACTTTGCATCAAAATTGCAAGATAGAAAATTCTTGGAGAGTAAAATAATTACTGAATAGATGGTTTTGATCAGATCTAAGTTATAATTGGAAATGACAAGGGGTCGCCGTGGCCGAATGGTCATGGCATCAGGCTGGGAATCTGAGGGTCAGGGGTTCAAACCCCGGCAGCTCCAGGCAACCTTTGACTGACCCCGGGTTGCCAAAAACAACTAAGAAATTCCCAGCCAAAAGAAGTGTGCCTTTTATGAAAAAAGAAAATTTGCAAGGCATACAATAAAAGATTGAAAAAAAAGAAATAGAGTTATACCACAATCAAGATTTAAATTGTTTATAGGTTTGACATGGCTGTCAATGGTGGAGGTGGGGTAACACTTCAATTTCAAAGATCTCCTCTCAAAGCAACAACCAGAACGACTTATCTGCCATGGAACAGAATCTTGGTGAGCCTTATGGCATGCATCTTTATTAACATAGTATTTCATGAGACACATTCTTTTTTAGGTTATAAACCCAATCGTTATGACACCCTATGGTGGAGCTGGAATAAGCTGGGATGAAGAAGACACGTCGTTCAAGGTAATTACTAAAAAGATAATTTCAAATAAAAGATGTAAAAAAGTCTGAATGCAAAAAATAGGTTCGTTATTCCCAACCATGTTTTGATCACGACTATGAAATTATGCAACCAAAAATCATCTCCTCCTACCAATCTGACCCAATGGCTGTGAAATCTCCCTTGGGAGGTGGTGGTATATTGCCAGAACTTAGAGTGGTGAGAGAAAGCATCAGAATTCCAGGATCAAAAGCATACTTAATGTACAGGTAAGGATGTTTTGACGTAGTTCTAAGATAGCAAGTGCAAAACTATTCTTTTTTTCAAAGGTCGACCAGCTCTGCAGGGATGAAGTCAACCATTGACATCCAACTTACCAGCAAAAATATTTCATTGAGTCTGAGCCGAGTTCACTTGGTTGTTAGAATTAGTGGAACAGTATTTAAGAAAACCTTTGAGGCTGACCAAGACCTTGTGTTCACGTACAGCTGGGACAAAAGGAATGTCTACAAACAAAAAGTCTTTGGTATCTCAGACGCTGAGGTATCCGTTGGCTATCAGTACTCGAGTTGTACTCAAACAATCTGGAATGTTCAAACAACCAAGATTCGTGGTTTTGATGAGGATGTTTCTCACATAGGAGGCTGGAACTTGAACATGCACAATTACTACAATCATCAACAAGGTAAATAAATATATTCAATGAGGGGAGACAAGACTCCAAACCATTTCACGTTGTCTAAGTTATTCAGCATCATTAGCAGTGGATTATTCTATATACACCCTCAGTGGTCTTTTTCCATAGGCAAAGCAAAAAAAATTTAGGATTGTATTTCTAAACATAACAATTAAGCTTTTTTTGCTGCATACCAACCTGCTTCGCGATCTACCATTTTACCAAAAAGTCTTGAGGGAAAAACATAAAAATAATAATACATCAAATTTTTATAAAATCATTTCATCTGTCAAGACTCAAGCCTGATGAAATATTTTATTGTAATGATTCATGTCATGTTATCGGCTAGGCATGTCTTTCAATCAAATATCCATCACTAAAACTTCTTAAAACCAAGAGCAAAAAAATGATCCTTTTTATGAGAACGGTCCAAAAAAATCTCCCTTACTTCTCTGTCAAACCAATCTCACAACCCAAAACTATACACAGAGAAAAAACAATAGCTCTACTTACGGTCAATAACTGAGAAGAGAAGACTTACCATTGAGTTTCTGTCAGATAAAGCGTAAATGGCCGGCATAAAAAGTACCGTGTTAAAGCTAAGAAGATGAGAAAATCATGTCACGCCGACTCGTTCACCATTTCATTACCATTTCTCTCATTGCTGCATGGTCAGACTTAGAACTTACTTGTTCAAGTTTTTTTGCTTTCCAAAATTCAACCGACCCTCATTTGGGGCAACAGTCAATTGCATAAAGTCGACAAAATTAATCAGTCGGAAAGACTTGTTTACCCCACACTTTAGTCTTGCTCTATTATTCATTTTGCCTGGATGTCCTAATCGAGGAAAGCACAATTTACTTGATGTCTACTTTTTTCCCAATCATTAATTACAAAAACTTATTGACAGGTGAGACTTGTCTTACTTTCACAAATTAGTTGAGATCCTATTTGGCAAAAAGGCACAATGAAAAAGATTGATCGTAATAACATTCCATGAAACACAAAAAAGTGTTTTGTAGCTTTTTTCAACTATAAAAAATTATCCTGCTGCACCTGGGTTTGACTATTTTAGAAAAACTAGAGCGAATAAAGAAGAACCCTTTTGATGGCCATGTGTAACTGATATCAGTGGGAGTTCCCATAAACCCACTTCACCTCAGCTAACATTTTCCCCTGCCTTATCTTATTGCAAGTTCCGTGACTTTTCCACTCTTTTCCTCGACCCAACTCGTGCATAATTGTTACTGATAATGAAAGCACCATTAGCTGATTACTCAGGGAGGAAGACAGAGAAAGTAAGGAAAGTAGGGGGATTCAAAAGAGAATCATTTGTTTCTCTTATACAATTGGGCTGGTTGGAAGGTAATCGTCCAAGTACTGTCCAACAATCGCCTTCTCAACTTTGCACTATAGAATAGAATTTTGTGAAGTGGGCGTTTGTTATCTGCACAATAACTTTGGCCAAATTGCCACTTGCTGTCTCACTAAATTGCTCCAAGGGTACTTTTTTGGCTTTAAAACAATTTTCCCCGAGCATTGGTTAAATTATTTATATTTTGCATTTGAAAAAATGAACTGTTTTTAATGATGGGTCATTATTTAATAATATTCACTTCTCCCTTTTACTGTGTTAATTATTTTGTACATTGTTTTTTCCAAGAAGTCTCTGTTACTTTTTCACTTCAAGATGCCATTTCTAGTGGTGAAAAGTTTTCCTGTGAATCGTGCCTTGCATCTTAACATGTATTTTAGGATCATTAAGAAACTATTGGCTTGTTACACTTCCACCCCTGTGGAAGGCTATCCCCCATTTGAAAGTGGTAGAGCAATAAAGTGCAACCGGTTAAAGGGGGATTAAAATGATAAAGGGTCATTTAGCTAAAAGCTAGCTATTTTGGTAGAAATTTTTACAGGATTATTAGAAGTCTGCAAAGAAAAGTTTTTTTTCTCTTGTCAAGCTGTTTGAAAAATGTTCAGTGTCATTTATCTTCTTAGGACTTTTGCTTCGAGGCGATGGAAGCTTACTGAACCTGAAGACATTCCCTAAACTATCCAGCCTTTTTATGGGAGTAGAAGGACAAAGGAGAGCTTTAGAGTGTTCCAAGGCTGAATGTGATGGACCGTTAGGTAAAGTATCTCTGCTTCTAAACGTGGTCAGTCTCACCTCAGGACCTGATGGATCTCTCTATGTCGGAGATTATAACCTGGTTAGAAAAATTTCTAAAGATGGAAGGGTCACAACAATCTTACAGTTCGGGTAAGAAAATAAGCAATGTTGAAGTCATAAAACACATTGTTCTTATTGAGTTTTATGCTTTTGTGATAAAGATCTGCCCAAGGGGCTTACGACTACGATCTGACAATTTCCCCTGCCAACAATATGCTTTACCTCAGCCATGCGAAAAAGCATCAAATATGGAAGATTGAGGCTTTGGATGGTGAAAAGATTAAGGACCCGAAGACAAATTGGAAAGCTGTGGTTGGTACAGGTGAACGCTGTCTGCCTGGTGGGGGACAAGATTGCGGAGACGGTGGACCTGCTGTGGATGCTAAACTTGACTATCCGAAAAGTGTTGCTGTTTCTGTCGACAGAACAATGTATATAAGTGATGGGAGACACATCAGGTACATCTTTGATGAAATATGATAAGTTTAAAATACAATTTTCAACAAAATTTGTTTTTAGGATTGTCAATTCTGAAGGTGTGATTGATACTTTGATTGGCGATAAAGAAAGTCAATCAGGTCCACCTAAACCCCCTGAGTGCAAGAGAATTTTTACCGGTGGAAAAATAAAGCTTCAATGGCCTACCAAGCTAGCTCTTAGCCCTCTAGACAACACTCTTCACATTGTTGATGATGCCATGGTGCTTAGGTTGACCCCAGATATGAGGCTACAGGCTGTCGCTGGCGTCTCTCCTTTGTGCGACAAACAACTTGAAGAATCAAAAGAACTTGCCAACAGACGTAAATTGAGTGCCATCAGTGACATCGACTTCGGTCCGGATGGAACTCTTTACGTTGTAGAGACATCGTCGAGGAAAAAGAAGAAAAGCAATATTTTTCATGTCAATCATTTTGGAAAAATAACTCAGATCGAGGCAATGCAGTCGTTCAACAACGGCACAGATTCATCTACAGTTTTACAATCTGCCTTGGCCATTTCTATTTCTCCTGATGAAACTATTTATGTTGCAAACGACGACCAACTAGCCAAAATCGTCAGGAAAATGCCACAACCAGACAAGGTAAAAATTAAATTGAACCTTGCTGTAACAATGCGCATTTTTGCATGGAAAGAAAAATGCCTGCATCAAAAAAAAGTTCAATGGGAGACACACCTTTTTAACCCTATTTGATTCCAGGAGGGAAATATCAGAGTTCCAGACCCAATTCATCGTGAATTCTACATTTTCAACAAATTTGGTCAACAGGTATGGAAAAATTATCATTATTTGTCAGTTCTAATTACTCGTTCATGCTGAGAGACAAATTATTGTCCAGCTCTATTTGAACCATTAAATACGAAAATAAAACAAGCTTTATTCTGTTTCATATCCTATTTTAGCAATCAACTTACAATATTGACACTGGATCACTTGTTTACAAGTTTGGTTATTCTAATACCAACGAGCGTAGCTTCCTAAACTCTGTATCCGACAATATGGGAAATAAGTTGGTTGTTTCAAGAGATTATACACACAAAGCTCAGAATATCGAAAATGCCTTTGGACAAAAGTTTTCCCTCAAGTTTACATCGGGAGGTAAGTTTAATTCAAAATAAAATTAATTCTCAAATATAGATTATTATGTTGGAACTGGCAATTTAGGTCATTTGGAGTCATTCCAACTGTCCAGCAACGATGAGACAACATCCAGGATGGTTTTGATTGGTATTGACGATGATAATAGTGGTCTCGTTACAAGTACACAACTGGATAATGGCGAATTTGCAATCTACGAATATGACAAACATGGAAGAGCAAAATCTATGAATCTAGCATCTGGAGATTATTTTGTGGTCACGGTAAAATAACTTTCAACCTTATATTTTACAACAATGTTTTGAAAGCAAATTTCATTGTAGGATTGCAATCAAATCAATGGAACTCAAGAAACCGTTTCCTCATGCTTAAATATTCTAAAAAATGGCGAAACATTAACAAGAATCACCAAAGACTACTTTGGAAAAATCAATCATGAAGGTAACACAACTTCAAAGTTTGAGATTTGCTCGAACCGACAAAAAAAATGTTGAGATTTTGGACAAAGAAAGGCGCGAGATCGATAAAAAATTCTCATTTCACATGATTAAAGGAACTTTTTTCAAACAAAGCTTGTTTGACCTTACAGAGTTCCTTTGTGTCAATTTTCCTCTGGCTAAATTACAATCTCTTAAGACCAGAAAATCCGAAATGATTTACACGAAAAACATCAAGTCGACAATAGTTTTACCAAAGATATAAACGAAGTTTTTTTTACTAAAAGTTTACCTTAGATTAAATTTATATTTAAAGTTGTTGTATTTAAAAAAATTGTCGAAGTTTTCTGAGTCGATGAAACACCTTTTTCGAAAAGGGAATTTCTTATGAGAAGATTTCTCTGTTGTCTTATTCTAGACTCGAACTTGGGTTTTGTTAAGTAAACTTTGTCTAAAAGAGGCTTTCTCACAGATGCTTTCAATTATTACTTGCAGCATTTTCCAACAGTTCAAGCTTCTCGGGGCTATTTTTATGTTTGCCAACCATAATATTTATTTTGAATGATATTCAAATATTTTTCTAAAGATAAGCAAAGAGCACAATGTCTTTTGTACGCTCGACAACTTTATTTGAACAAGTTTGCCAATACATTAAGAGTGCACTTGAAAGCAATCAGAAAAACTGTAAAATCTGCACTTTGTCTTTAAAGCCATTGACATGGCAGTCAAGGACACTCCTTCACCTTTTGTCATAGAAAACATTTGTGCACTCAAAAGGTCCCACTCTGTTTCTGAACGTTTAAAGACTCTACTTGGACTTGAACAATTATATTTTGAAAGATCGTTCGTTCATAAGGATTTTTTAACTTCTAGGCAATTTGTGCAATCAGAAAACTTATGCCTCCCCAACGGAGTGGTCGTTGTCCTTCTCTCCTTGTAGCCTTGTGCAAATCACCTCCTCAAATTATCATCCTTTGCTAAGGAGCCTCGACGACGATTTGGCACTCCTTCTCAAGATTCCAACAAACATTAAGGCAGTTCTGAAAAGCTCAAAGCCTTTCGAGTTAGCCTGGAATTACGACCAAATCTCAGGGCAATTTAAGAGTCTTGAAAATGGCAATTTCTCACTTGCAAGATACTTACAGGCAAGTTGATTTGAAAATCAGAGTATCTGAAAGAGCTGCAGATGGTCAACGTTGCTAGAGAATTTAAAATACATTTAATTTATTAAACATGATTTGTGGAGATACTTTGCATATTTGTACGTCATGCTTGATATTTTATTTTTTTCAATTTGGAAAGTAATATTTCTGCATTACGAGACAAAATATTCTTCTATATAGTTCCAAAATGCCCTGCTGTGAGGTAGATTTTTGAAAAAGAAATACAAGGTCACACATCAGTTTTAGGGAAAAAAATAATGCTTCTCTTGAGAGAAGTTTAAGGTGCTTGGATAGACTCCCTTTTTTCTCTAACTTGGTTTTTTTCATCGCACTACTCAATCTTTAAGAGGGCCTGCTCTGCATTGACAATCATTTCTTCGACTTTTTTGAGTATTCAAAGGGCATTTCACTATTTTTCAATAAAAATGATAATGTGGGCTTTGTAGACAGAGTGGCCCTGGAAAAGCAAAGCCAAAACTAGAATTGTTTTTTCTCTTTTCAGTATGGAG
>Ga0194133_10004067_pt1 | contig 20049 bp, 18 predicted proteins | sample TA2KigOf40mmetaG_FD_155448 | JGI IMG/M metagenome (GOLD analysis project Ga0194133, IMG submission 155448) | Freshwater microbial communities from Lake Tanganyika, Tanzania - TA2015055 Kigoma Offshore 40m | ecosystem: Environmental > Aquatic > Freshwater > Lake | place: Tanzania: Lake...
CTGAATGGGGAACCCAGCAGACGGTAACAGTACGCCGCGCAGCCGCGCATGCGTCACCACCAGCTCGGCAATGAAATCGGGCCGCTCCTCGTGCGCGAGATGTCCGAGTTCGGGAAATTGCACGAGCTCTGCCGAGGGCAGCAGGCGACGAACTTTGCTCGCTTCGCCAGGCAGGATCATCCGATCACGTGAACCCACCACGAGCGTCAACGGCACAGATAACTGCGCCAGCTCGCGCTCGAGAGGCCGCACATCCCAAACCGCCATCATGGTGAGCGCTGCACCCGCGTGCGCCGGCGAACGCGACAAGCGTCCGTAAAGCTCCATGCCCCGCGCATCCACCGTCGAGCCTGTGGCCGCCAACATGCGCGCGACTTCGCGCGGCGACTCTAAACGTCGGGCAAAGAAACGGGAGACCCAATCACTACTGGCGATCGCCCGCACCAGCGGCGTCACTGCGGGATGCTTGAACCCCGAGAGCGGCAACAGGGCGCCATTGAGGCTGATGATCTCTGCGGGTTGCAAGGTGCGGTCGAGACCGAGTCGACAAAGAATTGCCGCGCCGGCGGAATGACCGACCGCGATCTGCGGTGCCAGCTCGAGCGCCGACAGCAACGCCGCGATGCCGGCCGCCATGCCGGACAGCGAGAGCCCCTCGTCAGTCGCCGGTCGCGTGGTAAATCCATGCCCCGGCAAATCAGGTGCGATCACCTGAAAGTGCTGCGCGAGGCGCGGCAACACATCGCGAAACGAATGCGTGGAGGCGCCGGTGCCGTGAATCAGCAAGCACACCGGCCCGCGGCCGGCCTGTTGTACGTGCCAACGCAAACCCGCCGCCACGACGAAGCGACTGTGTTCGCGGTTCGGCCAATCCGCGCCATCACGATCCCAGTCTGGTGTGCGCAGTCCGCTCAAAAACGACGCCCATCAAGTACGATGCGCTCGATGATACGCCGCCTGCTCCGCATTCTCGCCGGCACTCTCGCCCTGCTGGCCATTCTCTACCTCGCGGGCCCGGCCTATGAACTCGACACCCGTACCCATCCCACCGCCATGCCGCGCGACCCTGCAGCACTCGAACGCTGGCTACAGGATACGGAGGCGAGTTTGGGTGATGTGGTCCCTGGCGCGGAAAAAACCATTCGCTGGGCGCATCAGGATCGACGCCGCACGCCGCTTGCGCTCGTCTATCTGCATGGCTACACCGGCACGCGGCAGGAGGTCGATCCGCTCTGCGATGAACTGGCGACGGCGCTGGGCGCCAACGTCTATTACACGCGCCTCGCGGGACATGGACGTAACCCTGCCCGCCTGGGTGAGGTCACCGGCAACGATTGGCTGCAAGACACGCGCGATGCCCTCGAGATCGGTCGCCTGATCGGCGAGCGGGTGATCGTCGTCGGGACCTCCACGGGCGGCACGCTGGCCCTGTGGCTCGCGCAGCAGCCGTACGCTGCCGCGATCGCCGCACAAGTGTTGATCTCACCCAATCTCGGCCCGCGAGCGCGCCAGAGTGAACTGCTGACGGGCCCCTGGGGTGCCGAGCTGCTTTCTTTGTTGGTCGGTGATGAGTACCGCTGGACCCCCATCAACGCCGACCATGCACGCTATTGGACTTGGCGCTATCCCGCGCGCGCCCTGTTGCCCATGATGGCGGTCGTCCGCACGGTGCGTGACTCGCAACTCGAGCGCATACGCATACCGACGCTGGTGCTGTATGCGCCCGATGATCGCGTGGTCAACACCGCGAAAATCATCGAGGCCCATGCACGACTCGGTACAAAGATCAAACCTTTGATCACGATCGAGGACAGTAAAGACCCCGCGCACCATGTGCTCGCCGGCCGTATCCTTGCCGCCGCGGATACCGCGCGCGTGCGCGGGAAAATCATCGATTTCTTTGGCGAGCTCGGCCTCAGGCGCGCGCCCTGAGCGACTCCCGATAGCGCTGCGCGCGCCGCGCGTAACTCGCCGCGGCACCGCGAATCAGCGCGAGATCGCGCTCGGTCACTTCGCGCACGATTTTTCCTGGCGAGCCCATCACCACGCTGCCGTCCGGAATCTGTTTGTCCGGCGGAATGAGCGTCCCCGCCGCAATCAAGCAATGACGACCGATGACGCTGCGATCGAGCACCAGCGCACCATTGGCGATCATAGATTCATCGCCGACCGTGCAGCAATGCAGGAATGCCATGTGTCCTACTGTCACCCGCGCACCGAGCCGCGTCGGTACACCCTCGTCAGTGTGGATGACCGAACCGTCCTGAATATTGCTGCTCTCGCCGATTTCGATCCAATCGCTGTCGCCGCGCAGCACCACGTTGAACCACACACTGGCGGCTGCCGCGATGCGCACGGTGCCGATGACGTCGGCGGAGGGCGCGATATAGGCGTCGGGCGCAATGTCGGGGATGCGTTCGCCGAGGGTGTAGATCATTCGGGCGCGCAGCTCATCGTGGTGCGGGAGTGGTATCGCGGGCGGCCTTGCGATCAGCCTTCATGCGCGCGACATCGATCGGTCGCAGGTCGACGATCGGACAGCTGTCGCGTCCCGCAATCACTTTCTCGAAGCGACTGATGCTGCGACCGGTCTGCGTGACGCGGATCGAATTGGCAAACTGCAGATCGGTGCAGTTATCCCAGACCCTGAGCAACCACGCCTCATTGATGCCCGTCCAGATCACGAGCTGGTTGCGCGATACCGGCGTCCAGCCATCGACGCCGCGCATCGCCGTGATCTGCTCGACAGGTTCACCGGCGTAATCGACGTACTTGAGCTCGATATCGCCCTGCCGCGACAGCCCTGCGCCGCAGCCTGCCAAAGAAAGCAGCACAAGCATGGGAAAAATGAACCTTTTCATGAGCGTGACCCTCTTAGGGAAGTCCCTGTCCGATCCTGCGCAGACAGTGTATCCGCCTGCCAATCTGGCACAATGCGCCGCCCCACCAAACCGCTCCCCCAGAGATTCCACCTCCCCATGAAGCTCGATAAACGCTGGATCATTGCCGGCCTCGTTGTCCTTGCCCTGCTCGCGCTGTTCGGATTTCGCCGATTCTCCGGCGGGGGTGGAATTCCGGTCGACCTCACGGCCATCGCCGCCCAAGAGGTGCGCCCGAACATTCTGGCCTCGGGCACGCTCGCCTTTCGTACCGAGGTCAACCTGACCGCAGAAGTAACGGCGCGGGTCGCCGAGATCCTCGTCGAAGAAGGAGCAACGGTCGGAAAAGGCCAACTGCTGCTACGTCTCGACCCGGAGTCCTACAACAACATCATCGCCCGCGAAGAAGCCGGCGTTCGACAAAACCGCATCAGCATCGAGCGACAGCGCGCAGTGGTTGCGCTGCGCGAACAGCAGTACGAGCGCAGTCAAAAACTGGCTGCGGCAAATATCATCGATAAAAATCGACTGGCGGAGGATCGGAATCAATTCATCGTCGCCGAAGCCGATCTCAAAAGCTCCGAAGAAGCGTTGCGTCGTGCAACAGCCACGCTCGGTGACGCGCGCGAACAGCGGGCGAAGACCGAAATCCGTGCGCCCATCAACGGTCGCATCGTCTCGCTGCCGATCAAAGTCGGCGAGGTCGCCATCCCCTCGACCGCTTCGCTCGCGGGCGCGCAACTCATGAAGCTCGCCGATATCTCGGCGATTCTCGCCGAGGTCAAAGTCGACGAGGCGGATGTCGCCAAGATCACGCTCGGTCAACGCGCCGACGTTTTTGCCGCCGCCTACCCCGACACCGCCCTCGCCGGTCGCGTCGAAAAAATCGCGCTGACGCCCACCGTCGACGGACAGGGTCGCTCGTACAAGGTCACGATTGCCATCGAAGCCCCGGGCGAGCTGCTGCTGCGCTCGGGCATGAGCGCGCGCGCCGTGATCTTCCTGGGCGATGGCACGAAGCGATTGGCCGTGCCCGTCGAGGCTGTGGTCACCGAGACTCCCGAAAAGAATGTCGTCAAAAGATATGTATGGCTCAACGACGATGGCGTCGCCCGCAAAACCGCGATCACCACCGGACTTTCCGACGATCGCTGGGAAGTGGTCGAAACCGGCCTGCAGGCGGGGGCCAAGGTAGTCGTCGGACCCGGCAAGATTCTGCGCCGGCTCAAAGATGGCGATCGTATTTCACAGATGGACGCCAGCGCGCGATCCGGTCCACCAGGCTCGGGCAGGGACGGCGTCGAATGATCGAGCTCAAGGGCATCGTCAAGCGCTACGTGCTCGGCGACGAGACCGTACTCGCGCTGGCTGGTGTCGATCTGTTCGTCGCTCGCAATGAATACGTCGCCTTGATCGGCCCTTCGGGCTCGGGCAAATCGACGCTGATGAACCTCATCGGCTGTCTCGATTCGCCGAGCGAAGGTCAATATATTTTGAATGGTCGCGACACCTCTGCACTCAGCGAGCAAGAACTCGCCGTGGTGCGCAATCGTGAAATCGGCTTCGTATTCCAGAGCTTTCATTTGTTGCCGCGGCAGTCGGCTCTGCAGAACGTGATGCAGCCGCTGGTGTATCGGCGAATGTCGCCGAGCGAACGCCGTGATCGCGCCGTGCAGGCCCTGCGCAACGTCGGGCTCGGCGATCGCCTCGACCATCGACCGAATCAGCTGTCGGGCGGTCAGCGCCAACGCGTTGCCGTCGCGCGTGCGCTGGTCGGCGAGCCCTCGATCCTGCTGGCCGATGAACCGACGGGCAATCTCGACTCGCGCACCTCGGCAGAGATCATGGGGCTGTTCGATGCGCTGCACGCACAGGGCCAAACGGTGGTGCTCGTGACCCACGAACCGGACATTGCCGCCCACTGCCGGCGCACCATTCGTGTGTTCGACGGACGTATCGTCGAAGATCATCCGAACCCTGCACGCGCTGCCTGAGACCCTACCTGCAATGAACGTGTTCGCCGAAGCTTTTTCTGCCGCGCTCGCCAGCCTCAATGCGCACCGCTTGCGCAGCTTTCTCACCACGCTCGGTATCTTGATCGGCACCATGGCCGTGATCGCCGTAGTCTCGGTGTTGCAGGGTTTTTCCGACTCGATCAGCAATCAGTTCTCCGATCTCGGCAGCAACACCCTGACGCTCGCTGCGAAGAACGAACAGGAAAACTTCCGCACCGGTCAAATCAATCGCCTCACCTTCGAGGACGTAGACGCGCTGCGCTACAAGATCTCGGGCATCGAGCGTGTGGCGCCCATCCTGCGCGCACCGCTCGGCGCCACGCTCTACAAGGGACGCAGCGTTGCGCCACAAATCCAGGGCGCGACCGAAGAGGCCCAGGACGTGCTCGGCGTCGACACCTCCATCGGTCGATTTTTGACGGCCAGCGACGAGAAAAACGGTCGTCGCGTGGCGGTCATCGGCACGGACGTCCGTGATCAACTACGCATGCCGCCCGACCCGGTCGGCGAGTATCTGCTGATCGGCCGCGAATGGTTCCGCGTCGTGGGTTTGCTCGAGAAGCGCGGTGAAATCTTTGGCTTCAGTCAAGACAACCGGATTTTCATTCCCTTCAGCGTTGCCCGTTCGCTGACCGGCACCTTCGAGCGCAGCTCGATGGAAGTGTCGTTCACGGTCACCAATCTCACCGAGGTGAATCAGGTGCGCGAGCGCACCGAGCGTACCATCCGCGCGACGCGCAAGCTGCCACCGGGCAAAGCCAACGATTTCGAGATCAAGGCAGCCGATTCGTTCGTACGTCAGTTCAACAGCATCACGGCCACGGCAACGGCGGTGCTCGCCGGCATCGTCGGCATTTCTTTGTTGGTCGGCGGTATCGGCATCATGAACATCATGCTGGTATCGGTCACCGAACGGACCCGCGAAATCGGCATCCTCAAGGCGCTAGGCGCCACGCGCCGTGACATCCTCATCCAGTTTTTGCTCGAAGCCGCCCTGCTTTCGCTGCTCGGTGGCTTGATCGGCATCGTGCTGGGGCTGCTCGCGGGCATGGGTATCGCCTCGCTGATCCCCAACTTCCCGCCGGCGCACGTACCAATTTGGGTGATGATCGCCGCGGCCGGCTTCTCGGCCATCGTCGGCGTGGTGTTCGGCATCGCCCCCGCCTCGAAGGCGGCGGCGCTCGATCCGATCGAAGCCCTGCGCTACGAATAGCGGAAGCGGCAATAGCGCGAGCCGCGAATCGCGCTAGCCGCGAAACTCCGCGAGTCCGGCCACCGCCTTGGGCGCGTTGGTGCCAATGCTGCCCACCTTGGCGCCACTCGCGAGGTTGATCTTTGCCACCTCACCCGAGAAAAAGCTGCTGACGAAGGCGTGCTGTCCGTCCGCGGCGAGTTCGATGGTCGCCCAACCAAAACCCTCGAGCGGAATTTGTCGGGTGGTGGTGCCGGCGTCATCGACGACATGAATCGACGCGCCGCGCAGCACATAGAGCGTGCCATCGCGCCCGTAAGCCATGCCGAAAAACATCGGCGGCGGACCCGGCGGATATGGCGGCGTGAACGCCTGCAGATCGGGCAACTGCCGATCGTTCACGAGATCGTAACGCATCAATCGCGGGCCGGTTTCCGAGCAGTAAATCAGTGTCTTGCCGTCGGGCGACAGCGCTGACATGGTCACGCCGAGAAAGCCACCCATGCCACCATGGGTCGCCGTGCCATATTCTTTGATCAAGCGACCGTCAGCCGCACAGCGAAACACATGACCGTCGCCGAAGCGCTCACTGTCCGGCATGAAGGGGATGCGGGTATGCATGCGCGCTTGCACCTCGGGGCGAATCGACTCACCAACCACATGCTCACCGAAGAGCAGTGTGCCGTCCGCCGCAAAATTGACGTGCGAAAAAGCCCGCCCCGGGAACTCGCTGCGGCGCACGACCCGACCATCACGATGGATGTTGAGAACCACGAACTCCTGACTGTCGAACGCCCAGAGCACACCCTGGGGATCGAATTCGAGCCCGCCCACGAGATGCGTGGTGTCACTCAAAAAAATCTCGCCCTTGGGTTTAAGGTCTGCACCGAACTGCAAGATACGGCCGCGACCGGCGTGATCGTCCTGCGGATTGTCGAGTAGCGTGGCAGCGACGAAAAGATCGCCAGACACGAACGGCTGCAAAGTGGAAGTCATGGATCAAGCCTCGAAGGAATAACGTGAAACGATGTCGCGACGCGCACCGAACAGCATGGCAAGCGCCCTGCCTGCAAGCCGACCGCCCGTCAGCCAGGTGATGTCGTTGCCCTGCTTGCGATCGCGCAGGACTCGCTCGACGATCCAGGGCGTGGTGGTCTCGACATGCTCGCCAATGAAATTGAGCTGCTTCAGCGCGCGTGCACGCTGGGCTTCGGGAATCGTTCGCATCTCGCGCAACATGCCCTCGGTGATATTGATGCCCGGGCTGATGGTGCCGATCAAAATCGACTCGTCACGGAGCTCGCGCCTTTCTTTGACCAGACAGTCCGCCAGATATTTGACCGCGCGCTTGGTGGTCGAATAGACGGTCATGCCGGGCACCACCCGACCGCTCGCGCCCCCACCACCCAAGGTGAGATAGAGCTTGCCACCGCCCTGCTTCGCCATCCCGGCGATTGCGACCTGCGCGGCATTGAAGGAGCCGATCACATTGGCACGCACCATGGCTTCGATTTCTTCGGCCGTGTTGTCGGCGAACTCTGCACCGGTGCGCGCGTAGCCCGCGTTGTTGAGCCAGATGTCGATCCGATCGAAGCTCGCGATGCTGTAATCCCAAAGCGTACGGACCTGCTCGAGCTCCGCGATTTCGCAGCCGAAACCGGTAATACGCTGCCGCGCGTCGGGAAATTCGCTGCCAAGACGCTCAACCGCTGCCTTGACGCGCGCGGAGCTACGCCCGCTGATCACCACCTTGTGTCCGCGCCGCAAAAACTCGCGTGCGTAACCAAAGCCCAGACCCTGCGTGCTGCCCGTGATGACGACTGATTGCGCAGCCATTCGCATACCCCCGTATGCTGCGACCCGATGCAACGCAGGATACCGGTCGGCTGCCACAACGCGCAGGGCCGCCCCGCCATGTCCACACCTCGGACGACACAGCGCTGAGCGGCATGCGCAGCCCGCGCGACCGACCGACCAGACTCGCGAATCGCCTAGGATCAAGCGTCAAAGGGGGTCCCATGAGCACACTAAGCGTCGTCATCACCGGCAGCACTCGCGGCATCGGCAAAGGTATCGCGGCCGAAGTGCTCAAGCGCGGTCACAACGTGATCATCAGCGGCCGCACACAGCAGGCCGTCGATGCAGCAATCGCCGAACTTGCGCCGCTCGCCACCGCCGGCGCTCGGGTAGCCGGTGCGCCCTGCGATGTCTCGCGTCGTGACGAACTGCAGCGACTCTGGGATGCAGGGATCGCCGCTTTCGGGCGTATCGACATCTGGGTGAACAACGCCGGAATTTCGCATCCCCGTCAGCGGGCCGGCGAAATGCGCGAGGCCGATATCAAGGGTGTGCAACAGATCAATCTGCTCGGCATGATGCTGGCGACGCAGATCGCGCTACGCGGCATGCGCGCGCAAGGCGCGGGCACCATCTACAACATGGAAGGCTTCGGCTCGAACGGCATGATCACGCCAGGGATGAGTCTGTACGGCGCGAGTAAATTCGCTCTCACCTACTTCAATAAAGCTCTGCTCGGCGAGACCCGCGAGGGTCCGGTCAAAGTGTGTTACCTCAGCCCAGGTATCGTGATCACCGATTTGTTGAAGCGCGACATGGGCAGCAACAATGCCAAAGATTTGGCACGCACCCGTCGCGTGTACAACATCCTCGCTGACCGCGTCGAAACGGTCACGCCTTGGCTCGCCGAGCGAATCTTGCAACCGCAGAAGACGGGCTCACGCATCGCCTGGCTCACCGGGGGCAAGGCCGGTCGACGATTCCTGATGTCGCTATTCCGCAAACGTCAGGTGCTGACCGATGCGGATTTTGCCGACGGCTGAGACGAACGCGGCCGCCGCGCAAGCACCACGAACACCGTCACGAACACCAGACTGGTGACGGTGTTGAACAGCGGATATTCAGCCGGGTAGAGCCAGTACTCGCGATAGGCGCCGAAGTGCGCCGGCATTTCCGCCGAGCCCCACAACACGATCCCGGCGCCAATCCCGTAGCGAATCGAGGCCGCGGTTCTGATTTGCTGCGTGCACTTGTAGACGAGATAAAACGCCCAGATCGACCACAGCAGATACACGCCCATGATCACATTGACGCCAGGTCCTTTGGTGCCGAAGTAGATCATGTACAGCCAGAACTGGTAGCAGAACCAGGTGACGAACAGGACCTCCATCGCCGTGATGCGCGCGAAGCTGCGCTGATTATCGGGCGTCGGCATACCGGGCGAGAAACGCAGATTGCGGTGGAAGAAGCGCATGAAGTTGCACTTGGTCTGCAAATTGAACACGCCATAGAGCAGCAACATCGCAAACATGATGGTGATCGTTGCCTGCAGCATGTTGGCCTGCGGCGCAGCCGCATAGCCGCCGACCTCGACCGAAAACGCCGGCACCGAATAGAGTTCGGCAAAGAATTTGAACGAATACTCGAACCAGCCGATCCAGATCAGCCAACCACCAAGCATGCCCATCCAGGTCGCCTTGAGCTCATCCTGCTTGAGGCCGCGCCAGACGATCGCGAAACCGATGATGCCGACCACGAGCGCCGCCGCATAAACCTGCGCGCCGAAGCCCGATTCCATGACTTTGTAAATGGTGTGCCCCAGCGGCTGCGTCAAAAAACCGATCAGCAAGCCGAGCAAACCCACCACCGGCTTGCGATAGATCAACTGCGACATGCGTAGCCCCCCATATTTTTTTAGTTCAGCGCGACCGCCTTGCCCTCGCGTCGCGGATCGGCTGCGCCTGCCAACCGGCCGTCCGCCATCACGCGCACCGCATGCAGACCCGAGCCCTCGCCCTGATTACGTCAGTACGAAAGACATGACCCATGCCGACCAAAGTTTCGAGCATTTGCGGATCGGCTCGAGAAGTTTCTGCCTCGATCGGCCCACGCGCAATCAGGTTGGGGAGTTCCACCGCCTGCTGGGGCGACAGATTCCAGTCGAGCATGCCGATGATCGCCTTGCTGACGTAAGCAATGATCGAATTGCCGCCGGGCGAACCGACGGCGAGTTCGAACTTGCCGTCGCGGAACACCAGCGTCGGCGACATCGAGGATCGCGGTTTTTTGCCGGGAGCGACCGCATTGGCGATCGCCGCACCCGCATCATCCACCGGTCTGAAACTGAAGTCGGTGAGCTGATTATTGAGAAAGAAACCACCTGCCATACGCCGCGAACCAAACAAGCCCTCGACAGTGGTAGTCATCGAGACCACATTGCCACGACCGTCCACCACCACGAAGTGGCTGGTGCCGGTACCGTTGCCGGTGGCGTCGCGCCCGCGCGGTTTGGCGCCCGGCGGACTGCCCGGTTCGACTGTGCGCATCGCCCGACCCGCTTCGATCAAACGAGCCCGCGAACGCAAATAATCTTTGTCGATGAGCCCGGCAAGCGGCACTTGCGTGTAACGATCATCGGCGACGTAGGTATCGCGGTCTGCATAGGCCAGCCGCTGTGCCTCGATGAAGTGATGCCACCCCGCGGCCGTGTTGCCCATGGCAGCGAGATCAAAGTTTTCGACGGTACCGAGCACGGACAGAATGGCAATTCCGCCGGATGATGGCGGTCGCATGCCGCAGACCAGATACACCCGATAACCGCCACAGACGGGCTCGAGCCGGTTCGGTCGATAGGCGCGCAAATCCTCGAGCGAGAGCGTGCCTGGCGTCGGCTCACGACGGACGGCAGTCACGATCTCTTCGGCAAGCGGCCCCTCGCGAAAGGCGGCCGCACCGCGCGCCACGATCAGGCGCACGGTCGACGCATAGCGCGGGTTGACGAGCCTGCTGCCCACCGCAAGGGGCGTCTTGCCGTCGGTGGTCAAATACGCCGCCGCCTCGGGCGGCAGCCCACCGCGCGTCACGGCTGCGGTGATCATTTCATTGAGTCGCGGCGACACCGTGAAGCCTTGCTCGGCCAAGCGTTCTGCCGCTTGCCACGGCCGCGCCCACGGCAGCCGACCATGCTCGCGGTGCGCCATCTCGAGCATCGCCACCGCACCCGGCACGCCAATGGAGCGACCCGAACGTACTGCCTCAATGAAACCCATGGGACGGCCGTCGGGGTTCAGGAACATGTCGGGCGTGGCGCCCTGCGGTGCGACCTCGCGACCGTCGTAAGTGATGACATCGCCGGTCGCGGCGTCGTAATGCACCATGAACGCGCCGCCGCCGAGACCTGATGACTGCGGCTCAACCAAACCGAGCACCGCTTGCACGGCAATCGCGGCATCCACGGCGGATCCGCCCGCCTGCAAAACTTCGACGCCTGCATCGACCGCGAGCGGATTGGCGGCGGCCACCATGGCACCCGAGCGCCACACTCCGGCAGGCTTCGCCTCGATCACCGGCGCTGCCGCCAGCGGGGGCGGCGAGGAACTGGCTGACCCCGCGCTTGCACAGCCGGCGAGTACCACCAACGCTGGCAGGGAACACAGCGCGAGACCGCGCCGCAACAACATCGCCCCGCGCATCAAAGCAAGGCCTCGATATCCTGCTCCAGGCTCTCCGGTTTGTCGTTCGGCGCATAGCGCTTCACCACCCGACCCTCGCGGTCGATCAAAAATTTGGTGAAGTTCCACTTGATGCCTTCCGTTCCGAGAATGCCCTTGGCCGAGGTTTTGAGATGTTCATACAAGGGATGCGCGCCACTGCCGTTGACCTCGACCTTGGCAAACATCGGGAAGGTCACGTCATAGTTGAGCGAACAAAAATTGCGGATCTCTTGCTCGTTGCCCGGCTCCTGATGACCGAATTGGTCGCAGGGAAAACCGAGCACGGCAAAACCGCGGTCCGCATATTTGCGCTGCAGCGACTCGAGCCCCTTGTATTGCGGCGTGAACCCGCACTTGCTCGCCACATTGACGATGAGCAGCGCCTTGCCCTTGAAATCGGCGAGCGCACATTCCTTGCCGTCGATGGCACGCGCGGAAAAATCGTGAACTGTAGCCATGGTGTTCTCCTGGAAAAGCGGATCGTAGTCGCAACAATGACTCTCGGCTAGCGCGGAGCCAGTACCCAACGGCTCTGCAATCTGCGGCTGAAACGGGTCGCCCGCTGCGCGTCATCCTGCGGCGGATTTGGCGCGCACACGACTCAGCAAAATGGCGCCGATGATCGCCAGCACCGCAGAGATCACGAACGGCGCCGCTGGTCCCAGTTTGAAGTACACCGGCCCCGAAAGCGCAGGCCCGACGATACGTCCCGCACTGCTCGAGGCATTGAACATGCCCATCACCGCACCGCGCGAACGCGCATCGGCCTCGAAGGACACCAGACTAGTGATGACCGGCAAAAACAAACCGTTAGCCAGACCGAACACGCAGATCGCGGCCCACACCATGGCATCGTTCTGTGCGGTAGCAAACAACAGGAGACCCACCGCGACGCCGCCGATGGCCATCAAAGAAAGGCGCTTTTCACCAAAGCGCTTGACGAGTGGCCCCACGAGACCCGCTTGCCCGACAGCCGACAACAGCGCGAATACCATGAAGTGCACGCCGATATCGCGTAGCGAATAGTCGAAGAGATCACGACCCCAGAACTGGAACACCGACTGCATCGCCCCGGCCGCGATCGCGACAAAGAGCGAGGACATCACGAGACCAATCAGCACCGGATTCGACAGCATGGCCTTGATCGGCGAGACGCCGCTCGCACCAGCTTCGCCGCCAGCACCCGCTGCGCGCTGCGCCTTGGCCTTGCCGATCGACTTGCGCAATTCTTTGGGCAGGCTCTCCGGCAACAAAAAAATCGTGCCCAGAAAGGCGATCGCGGAGAGCACCGCCGAGGCGATGCCGGGCCAGTGCATGCTCGGGATGCCCCCATCGGTACCGAGCAAACCACCGAGCGGTGGACCCACGGCAAAACCGATGCCGAACGCCGAAGCCACGATCCCGAGACCCTTGGCGCGATTTTGCGGATCCGTCACATCGGTCGCATAGGCAAATGCGGCCGCGAGGTTGCCCGACATGATGCCGCCAAAAGCGCGCGCAACCAGCAAAGATTCGAGCGTCGAGGCCGAGGCGAGCCAGGCAAAAGCGAGAATGGTGCCGCCGGTACTCAGAATCAGGATCGGCTTGCGTCCATAGGCGTCGCTGAAGCGCCCCCAGATGGGCGTGGCGATCAACTGGAAGAGCGAAAACACCCCGGAACCACCGAAGGTTTTCCAGAAATCGGAGGCCCCGAGATTTTCGGCAACGAACGGAAACGGGATGGTGGTGATGCCAAAACCCGCGAGGCTGATGAACACGACCAGCCACAACACACCAAGTCTTTTCATGGATTCCGTCCGCGACAGCCGCTGCCGCGGCCAAGATCGATAGCCGAGATTATCCGCGTTGACCGCCCTCGCCAACGGCGACGAGCGCCACCCTCAACCGCGAGCCGGTCGCAAGACGCCGGCGCACGACGCCAGCATGTTGCAGTTTACCGCGCCGCAATTCGATCTCATGGGTGGCGTTGCGCCGCCACTCATCGCGATGATGGCTGGTCAAAACCACGGCACCACCAGCTGCAACGAAGCGCTCGATTCGCGCCTGCAGCCACGCGCGAGTCTCGACATCGATGCCCGCGAATACTTCATCGAGTAACAGCAGTCGCGGCCGCAGTACGAGCGCGCGAGCGAGCAGCACGCGCCGCGCCTGACCATAGGACAACGCACGCAACGGCTCAGCGGCCCGCTCGCCAAGCCCGATTTCGTGCAACAGCGCGAGGGCCCGTCGTCGTTCGGCGGGGGTCGAGGGCGTATCGAGGCCGATGCTGCTGCGCGGTCCACTGACGATGGTGTCGAGCACGGTTTCGCCGACCTGCGGATTGGACTGCAGATGTGGCGCGACGCCGAATGCGGCCACCGAGTGCCGGCGGATGATCGCCATAAAGCGCGCGCAACAGCGTGCTCTTGCCCGCGCCATTGCCGCCGTGCACCACCCAGCACTCGCCCCCGCGTACCGCGAACTCCTGCCCCTGCAGTACACGGCGGTAGTCGAGATAGATGTCAGCCTGTTCGCAAGCGACGAGCATCGCTCGTGTTTTCATTGAGCGCTGCGGGGATGACCCTGACGAAAGTTCGCGTCGCGACCGGCGTCGTGGTCTGCGATCGCGCGCTTCGATCGGTCCGGCGCGCATCAGGCGACCCCCGCAAATCTCGGCGAGATGCGTCGCCGACCGCGGCATCTCCTCGCGTCGATGCGTGGAAAGTACCCATGAGCCCGGATGGCGATCGAGAAAACGCAAGGTCTGGCGACGATGCCGCTCATCGAGTCCGGCGAGCAACTCATCGAGCAGCAGCCACGAGGGCTGCGTGGCGAGCAGCCGCGCGAGCAACACGAGTCGTCGCTCGCCAAAAGAAAGCTGCAGAAATCGCCGCTCAGCCAGCCGCGCGAGACCGACCGCAGCGAGTCCAGCCAGCGCCTTGGCAATTTGTCGCGGTCGCAGCGGACCCTGCGGAAGATCGCTGCGCGTCAGACCCGTACCCACGATCTGCAACGCCGAAAAATTCCAGTCATGCCGCTCGTGACGATCTTGGCGCTCGGGACCGAGATAAGCGATGCGATCGACAACATCGACGAGCTCGACGCGGCCCCGCCGCCAAAGATATCGCCGTGCGGCAAGACTCTCGGGATCCGGCCAGACGGCACCTGCCATGATTTTCAGTAGTTGCGTCTTGCCGGCGCCGTTTGCACCGATCAGTACCCAGCGCTCGCCGGGCCGCAGTGTCCACTGGATTTCTTCGAGAATTTTTCGACCGTCGCGATGCAGCGACAAACCGGCGAGCTCGATCTCGAGACCGCTCTCAGATCGCGAGGGCAACGCGATTACCCTCCTGCGTCGCCACTAGCAGCGAACGCGGGGCATGACAATCGCCGATCGTGTGCACCTCAAGCCCCGCGGCCCGCAAGGGCGCCGCGAGTTCGTCGTTCGGTACCCGCGGCATCGCGTGCGCGAGCAACACGACGTTCTCCAGCACCGCGAGTTCGCGCTCGACGAGCACACTGCCAAGCGCCAATCGACCCTCGCTAATCCGCTCATCGAACAGAGGTTGCGCGAAGCCGTACACACGCACGCCGAGCTCGGCGAGTCGTCGCTGGATACCCTGGCGGTTGACCAAGGGCTCTTCTTCGGCGACACCCTCGCGCGGAGTCACGATCGCCACTTCGCTGAAGCGTTCGGCCAACCTCTGCACGGTCGCATAGGTGAATGCGCTGTGATCGTGATCGTAGACGACCGCCAGTCCTTGGGTGAGTGGCAGCCCCGCTGCCGCAGCCGATCGGCTGACCAAAGAATTTGCCAAGGTACGCACATCGGGGAAAAGCTCGGCGTCGCGATAGTCAGCGGGCAACCACTCCGGCCACGCCGGGGTCGCGCCCGTGGCCAGCACCACCACATCGGGCGCGAGCGCAAGCACTGCGGCGAGATTCGCGCGTTGGCCGAGCGCAAAGCGCACGCCGTGCTCGCGCGCACGCAGATATTGGTAATCGAAGACGCTGCTCAGGTTTTCGCCGCCCGGCAACAGGGTGTGCAAGCGCGTCTTGCCGCCGACTTCGACCGAAGCGCCGAACACCGTCACGTCATGGCCCCGCGCCGCCGCGACCCATGCCGCCTCGAGCCCCGCAGGTCCCGCGCCGACCACCACCACGCGACGCGCTTTGTTCGCCGGCGCGGGCCGCCAATCCGCTTCATCGCTCTCGCCGAGGCGCGGATTGTTATCGCAGGCGAGCGTGCCCTGAGAAATGATTGCGCCCCAGCAGGTGTTGCAGGACACGCAGTAGCGGATTTGCGCCTCGCGCCCTTCCGCGGCCTTGCGCGCCCAGGCGGCATCGGTCACCAGCGGACGACCGAGCATGACGAGGTCGGCGAGCCCATCGCGCACGATGCGCTCGCCCTCGTTCGGATCGGTGATAAGGCCAAGCGCACCGATCGCCACGCCGGGCGCCAGTCGCCCAAGTTCAGCGATGCGCGCCACCCAGGGCAAACGCGCACCGTGCAGATCGGGCAAGTGCCAACCGAGGTGCCGGGAATGCGAACCCCAACACCAGGTGAGGTAATCGACAACACCCGTCGCGTGCACGAGCCGCGTGATGCCCTCGGCCTCTTCGGCACCAATACCGCCCACCAGCCCATCTTCAGCAGGCAGTTTCACGCCGATCAAAAATTCATCGCCGCAACACGCACGCAACTCGAGACAAAGATCCGTCAACAGTCTTGCTCGCGCTTCGAGCGCCCCGCCGTAGCGATCGCTGCGCCGGTTGGAGCGCGCGGCCAAAAATTGATGGAACAGATGTCCATGTCCCGCCGAGATCTCGACGCCCGCGAAACCCGTATCGCGTAGCACCAACGCACCCGCCGCAAAGTCGCGTACCAGCGCCGCGACCTCGTCGGTATCGAGCGCATGCGGCACCGTCCAACTGAGATCATCCGGCAGCGCAGAAGGACCGATCGCATCGTGATTGCGGCCCGCCTGGTGCCGACCGCGGCCAGGATCTTGAATCTGCCCAAGCAGCAAAGCCCCGGCAGATCGCACCGCGCTGGCCCAGCGCGCCAGACCCGGCGCATTGGCGGCCTCGAGCACGCGGACTTTTTGCGGGTTGCGTTGCCGCGGCAAAAGATTGAGCGGCTCGGTCACCAGCATCGCCGCGCCGCCACGAGCACGGTTGACGTGATAGTCGATGAGCTTGTCGGTCACCCGACCCTCGCGCACGTAGCGCGTGCTCATGGAGGCATGCACCACACGATTGCGCAGCGACTGACGACGCAGAGTCAGCGGCGAAAACAGCCGCGGATAGGCGCCGCTCATCCAGCGCCGAACACGTACGAGACGCCGCCGCCCGATCTCACGTACTCGGCAAACACGCGCTCGGCAGAAAAACCGGCGGCGATCAATTGCGCGCGCATGTCGTACTCGGCGAACGCGGACCAGAACGGTTCGCCGTTCCACAGATCTTGCCAAGCATTCATCACCTGATCGTCGAGACCCAGCCGACTCGGCTGTGTCGCCACATCGGCATGCAGGGTGAGCCCGTCCGGCGCCAGCAGCCGACGACATTCGCGCAGAATGCGCGGCAAGTGCTCGTGACTGGTCTCGTGAAAAAGAATGTTCGAGATCACGAGATCAAAACTTGCTGCAGCGAATTTCGTGTCAGCCGCATCGCGCTGATGAAAGTGGATGGCGACGCCACGATCCTCGGCGAGCAGATGCGCGTAGCGCAGCAAACCCGGCGCCACATCGATGGCGTGGTACTCAGCTTCGGGGAATGTCAGCGCAATCGGCTGAGCGTGCAAGCCGATACCGCAGCCAAGATCGAGAATTCGCCGCGGCTTGAACCCCGGGCGTCGTTTGACGATTTCATCGATCAGCAACTGCCCACGACCATCGGTTGCGGCGTGTGTGCGGCCTTTACCGACGCTGTAGATCATGGTGGCGCCGTGATAGCGCAGTCCGGGCGCGACATCTTCGCTGGCGCTTTGTCCCGCATAGCCTTGGGGTTGCCGATGAATTTCGGTGTTGCCGATGGGACGCGGCACCGATTGACTCGGCTCGAGTTCCAGCGAGCCCCGGGTGGGGCCACGCCGCACGGCCGCGTAACGACGGTTGGCCGCTGGCTCTAGTCTGCGCGCCGTGTCTTCGACCGCCTGCCACATCATGGTTTGCGAATGATGTGTAAACACCGCCCATTGCCGATAGGGCAGCGTACGCGCGAGCGGCGCTGCGACCTCGCGCCAGTGTTGCGGCGCTGTGCCGCGGCCACGACTGACTGCTGGCAGAACCTCGCTGTTCCAGATCTCGCGCACGCGCTGCTGCACCTGGCCATTGGCAATGCGCTTCAAAGAAAGCACGAAATCCTGACGAGTCTTCTCGGTGAAGTTCGGCGAATAGGGGGATGGAGTTGCGGACATCGATCTCTCCTCGCGCGGCCGAATCGCCCTCAGGGATTCACACCGAGCAACCAACTCAGATATACGCCTCGCGGATTATCCTTGAAACCGCGTACGCGCTCGGCCACCAGCCTGCGGCCCACACCAAAATAAATCGGCGCCACCGGCTGATCGGCGAGCGCCAGGGCTTCTGCCTCGCGCAAGATCGCCGCACGGCGGGTCAGATCGACTTCGCGCGCGGCTTGCTCGAGCTTGGCGTCGAACGCCGGGTTGCGGTAACCCGAAGTGTTGATGCCCACCGAGGTGCCAACCGACAGCAGCCTTTCGAGATACGCATAAGGGTCGGTCGCCGAGGCCACCCAAACGAAGCGGGCCGCATCGAAATCCCCCACCCCGACTTCCGACACCAGCGCCTTGGTCTCTTTTTGCTGCATCTCGACTTTTACGCCGCCCTGCGACCACATCGCCGCGATCGCCACCGCCACTTTGCGATTGAGTTCGGTGCTCGGAAAACCGAGTCGCATCTGCAGCGGCTTGGTAGGACCATAGCCCGCTGCGCTCAATAATTTTGCAGCTTCCGTACGTCGCTGCGCGGCCGACCACGCGGCGAAGTCAGGCCTTGCCGCTACGCCGTAATTGGGTACGCCAGGTGCAACAAACGACCATGCGCCAGCCCCCTCGACGCCGATCACGTTACGCGCAATCACCTCGCGATCGATCAGCATCGACAAGGCACGCCGGACGCGCACATCGCTGGTCGGCCCCTTGCGCGTATTGAACACCAGAACTTCGTTCACGTAACCGCGCATGACATGCACCACCTTGGGATTGCGCTTGCGCAATTCTTCGGCGCGCTCGGGTGGCACGGTCATGACGAAGTCGAGTTCGCCGGCCTCGAAGCGTCGTACCTGCGTGATCGGATTGCCGAGCGGATAGTGATACACGCCATCGAGTTGCACGCGCGCCGCGCCCCAAAAATTGGGATTACGCTGCAGACGCACATAACCGTTCGGCCGCCACTCGGCGAGCACGAAGGCGCCGTTGCTGACAAAGTTTTCCGGCCGGATCCACGCCGAACCGAATTTTTCGATGACATGACGCGGCGCCGGCATGGCCGCCGACATGATGATGTCCGTGAAATAGGGCGTCGGATTTTCAAGCTCGATCTTGAGCGTGCGCGCATTGATGGCCGAGACCCCAAGCGCCGTCACCGGCATCTGCCCCGAGGCCACCGCGCGCGCGTTGCGAATCGGGAAGAGTCGCGAGGCGAGCGGATAAGCAGTTTTCGGATCGAGCATGCGCTGGAACGACCACACCCAGTCCGCCGCCGGCAGCGGTCGCCCGTCCGACCAGCGCAGGTTGGGTCGCAACTTGAAAACATAGGTCTTGCCGTCGGCGCTCACAGTCCAGGATTCCGCAGAACCCGGCGTCGGCTTGCCCGCCATATCCGGCGAGGTCAGGCTCATGAAGAGATCGAAGACGATCAGCTGCTCGCCCGGGACGGCAACGCGGTGCGGATCAACCGTAGACGGGTCGTCGGTACCGACGCGATGGAATATGCGCTCTGCGGCCGATCCGAACGGCGACCAGGCCGTGAGCCAAGCCAGAAAAAACAGCATCGGAACAATGCGCCGCCGGCGCCGGCTGTACTGCATCGCTCCACTCCCCGCTCGGCTTTACCCCGTCGAAATGGCGCGCCCGGAGAGATTCGAACTCCCGACCCTCAGGTTCGAAGCCTGATGCTCTATCCAACTGAGCTACGGGCGCGTAGCCGGCAGTCTAGCACCCGGCACCTGCCGCCCTTAAGATAGGCCGACGGCGATCTCGCCGACCGATTCATGAGCTTGTCCGGAGAACCGACATGAAGACGCTGCTTTCCCTCGGCTTGATTGCCGCCCTCGGGGCTGGCCCTGCCTTCGCTGCCTGCACTTATCCCAAGGCCCCGGACAGCATTCCGGATGGCAGCACCTCGACGCTCGAGCAGATGCTGGCGGGTCAGCGTGCCGTGAAGGCCTTCGATGCCTCGATCACCGAATACCAAGCCTGCCTCGAGACCGAGCACAACGCTGCACTC
>Ga0194133_10004068_pt1 | contig 20048 bp, 27 predicted proteins | sample TA2KigOf40mmetaG_FD_155448 | JGI IMG/M metagenome (GOLD analysis project Ga0194133, IMG submission 155448) | Freshwater microbial communities from Lake Tanganyika, Tanzania - TA2015055 Kigoma Offshore 40m | ecosystem: Environmental > Aquatic > Freshwater > Lake | place: Tanzania: Lake...
TGATCGGCATCCTCACCGAGGCGATCACCGGTTCCGGCATCGCCCACCAGATCGGCCTGGGCGCCCTGGTTGACGGCTACGCCGCCTGCCGCACCCAGTTCCTGCCCTTCTGCTTCTGAGCACCTGCTCAGCTCCAGCAGACAGACCCACCCCCGGCGCCCCCGGGGGTTTTTGATGGCCACCGCTCCAATTCCTCTCCCATGACAGGCAACCTCCAGGCCATCGGCTTTCTGTTCACCTGGGTGCTGGGTTGGGGGATTGGCGGTTCGCTCATCGATGCCGGCCTGATCAACGCCGGCGTCTATTCGCTGGAGGGCGGCCAGCTGGGCACCGCAGCCACCTTCATCCTCTGGAGCCTGCTCTGGGGTGGTGGGGGGTTCTGGCTCTACCGGCGCTGGACCAGGCCTGTCACCCCGAACCGTTGATCCGCAGCGGTCTTTTGGCCGTGTCGATCAACAGGTTGTGCAGCAGCGCATTGCTGCTGATCAGCAGGTGGGCCATCCAGGTGCCCGTCAGCTTCGGCTCGGCGACGAGATCGCCCCGGCAACGCCTCATGGCCTGCTCGATCTCTGCCAGCTCCCGGCCGATGTTGCGCACCATCGCCTCAGTGGTCTCACGGGGCGAGGAGGAAGGCGGTGTCTGCATCGGCACCACTCTGGCGCGTGCGCTCAACCAAAGCGGTAGTGCTTGCGCACCGGGGCGTGCACATCCCAGGTGCAGTGCAACCCGGCGTCAAACACCACCAGATCACCAGCCCCGAAACGCACCGGCTCCCCGCCATCTGGGGTGACGCTCACGTCGCCCTCCAGCAGCAGGCAGGTCTCCTGCTCGTCGTAGGTCCAGGGGAAGGTGCTCACCTCGCAGCCCCAGGTGGGCCAGCTCATCACGCCCAGGCTCTCCAGCTGAGACGGATCCGGGTTGGACGTGACCGTGATGCCGGAGCCCATGGCGGCTTGCATGCGAACCAGGGGCATTGTCAGCCAGCGGCCATGGCAATAGCTGGAGAGCACAGCCCGGATGGGGTGCTCATCCACGACAGCCGCGATGGGTCATGGCCACTGCCACCACGTCCAACTCCACTGCGACCACTGCCGCCGCCGGCGGCCAGGTCACTGATAACAACCACTCCGCGACCACCAGCCATGGTGAGCTCGGCTCTGCTGAAGCTCAGGCCACAGCCGATGCCACCGCTGGTGTTTCAGTTGCTGAGGTGGAGAGCCCCACAGCACCAGCCGCGGCAGATGAGAGCCGCACCTCCGATCCCCTCCGCGCCGAGCGCCGCAGAAGCAATCAGCTGGAGAAGGAGATCCGCACGCTCAAGCAGCAGCTGAACCGCTTCTCCGAGATCAATCCCGAGGAGTACGCCCGCCTGCAGGAGGCCGAGCGGCAGAAGCAGGTGCTGGAGCAGCAACTGGAACTGCGCGAACGGCAGATGGAGGAAGCGTCGGCGCAGAAGGTGGCCGCCGTTGCGGCCGAACGCGACGAAGCCAAGCAGCAGATCCTGCAGCTGCGCAAGGAGCGCCTGCTGGAGCGGGCCTTCTCAGAAGCCGAGGGCCGCACGGGCGGCGATGCCAGGGGCACGTTCTTCGACATCTTCAAGGGTCAGCTGGGCACCTGCTTCCGGCTCAGCACCGGCGGTGACGGCAAGGACGTGCTCGAACCGCTCGACTCCCAGGGCAAGCCCCTGCTGGGCGATGACGGCCGGCCGATGACCACCACCGAATTCCTCGATCAGATGCGCGTGCACCCCGTCTACGGCTTCCTGTTCCAGCAGCGGGGCCCGGCCGGCATGCAGGCCGCTGGTGGGCTGACGGTGTCGGGCATCGGCAGCAACGGCGAGCCGATCAATCCCCAGGCGATGAGCGCCTCTGAGCTCTACAGAGCGTCCTTCGCGGTGAACAGCCGCGGTGCACGGCGCTGAGATCAGGCGATGGCACGGCGACCCCGCAGCTTCTACGCCGGTCTCTCCTTCCGGCCACCGCAGCCGGTGGCTGCTGCTGCCCGCCGTGCCCTGGATCGCCGGGCCCAGCAACCGCCTTCCAACCGCGGCATGACGCCGGTGGGGCTGGCCCGCGCCAGGCAGCTGCTCAATCGCCAGGAGCTCTCCCCCAAGACGATTGATCGGATGGTGAGCTTCTTCGCCCGCCACGAGGTCGACAAGCAGGGCTCCAACTGGGAGACCTACGGCAAGGGCCGTCAGGCCTGGGATGGCTGGGGTGGTGAGCCCGGACGTCGCTGGGCCATGGGCCTGGCTCGCCGGATGGATGCAGCGGAACGCGCAGCCGAGAGTTCATCTCATCAAGCCCGCCGACGCTGACGCGCAACCGAGTCACCCCCACAACCGAGCTGGACCCGAAAACGCCGCCGGACAAACGATCAACAGCTCAAAAGGGGAGAAACTGAAACGAAAAAATCGCGAAATTTCCTCGTAATTCGCGTTTCAGAATCAGCTCCCTGCAACCCCCTATAGATCCCCACAGATCCCCATAGAAGAACGCAAACCCGGGGGTATTCCCCCTGTTTCCGGCGGCGGTGCAGGGTGCCTCGGAAATTTTTCAGGTTGGGGGAAATCCCTCTCTCAGCCCCTGCTGTCCTGGTCGGCAACAAGCAGCAGGCCGCCCATGATCGCCAGGTTCTTGAACAGCTGAATCCGCTCCCCGGCATCAGCCACATCGCCGTGGAACAGCAGGGTTGTGGGCACCAGGAAGACCAGCAGCAGCACTGCACCCAGCCTGGCTTTCCAGCCGCTGATCACCAGCGCCGAGCCCACCGCCATCAGGGCCATGGCCGCCACCAGCAGCACCGGCGCCAGCGGCAGCCCCTTGGCAGCGATGGCGCCGGCCACCCCGGCAAAGCCCGTCAGCTTGCCGATCACGGCATGGATGAACACCAAACAGAGCAGCACCCGGGCAATGCGGTTCAGCAACGAGGGGCGGTTGGCCTGCGTGTCCATGGGGTGTGCTCTGCTGCGGGCATTGTGTGGTCGGTTGCCCCGGGGCGGTAGGTCGCTCGTTTCTCTGGCCACCGGCCTGTGCTGAGCAGCAGCGAAAAACCCCGGGGAGCTGGAGCTCCACCGGGGCAGGGGCGAAGGCCATTGGCCCGCAGACCTCAGAGCACCGAAACGGTGCCGAGGCGCTGGGCCTGCAGCTTGCGGGCCAGCTGATAGGCCAGCTCGGCCGGCAGGAAGCGGGGCTTTTTCACCGGCTTGCCCTGGCGGCCGTAGAAGACGGTGACGCGCTCGCTGCCGGCGGCCTTGAGGCCATCGGGATAGCGATGCAGCACCAGCTGACGGATCTCGATGGATGCCGGAGAGCAGAGGAAGGAGGAAGCCATCACAGAGGAGGCGAGGGACACCCGCGTCAGGCCCCGGCTGTAGCGACCTGGCAAGGACGCCTCGCAGAGGCGCCAGGCCCGATCCTTGCCAGGGCGAGACGGCTGGGGCAGCGGTGCCTCCCTCCCCTCGCCGACGGTGATGGCGCACCGATCACTGCAGCAACGGCAACGCGAGGACAGTGAGGCAGGACCGAGCGGTCCGGGAACAGCCAGGCGTCATCCGGCTGCGGGAAGAGAGCTACCTTTCCGGCAGAGGTGAAGACAGAGCAATGAAAAGACTGACCCTGTCACTGGCGGTGGGCCTTGCAGTCCTCACCCCTCAGGCGTTCGCCGCACCTCTGCCCAGGAAAATCGGAAGTTGCGCGGAGACGTTCGTCAAAGAGATCAACTACAGGCTCTCTTCCGCTGATGCCAATGGGGTGTACGTCCCCATTCCAGGCTCAGGCTCCAGCATCACCTTCACCAACGGCGGGTACCAGGTCTCCTACGACACGGTCGGCGCGATCCACAGAAGCCGGCCCGACGACAAGGTCAGGGTGTGCCTGACCTTCATCCCTGACTGCTCCCACGCCAGCCCGGGCGATCAGAGGGGACGGATCTACAAAACGACCAACCTCAGAACCGGCGAGAGCTGGACACTTCCAGACAGCCAGCACAGCTGTGGTGGTGCCTGATCCAGGGCCAGGAGAACACACAGGAACACCGATCGACTGCAGAGGCAACCAGCAGATCCCAGAGCAACGCCATGGCAATAGGCAGTGACGTTGCTGGGGCCGGGCCCCGGGAGTGCAGCACCGATGGGCCTCACCCTGATCGAGGCAGCCAAGTATGAGAGCCGCCTGGAGCACCTGGCGGTGATCAAGACCTTTGCTGAGGGCGAACTGCTCAGCCGGCTGCCGTTCATGAACATCGCCGGCGGCGGCCTCTTCTATTCCGTCGAGAAGGAGCTCCCTTCGGTGGGCTTCCGGGCGGTGAACGAGGGCTACAAGCAGAGCTACGGCGTCGTTGACCCCCAGTCAGAAGCCGTGCATCTCTTTGGCGGCGATGTGGATGTGGACCGCTCGATCGTCGACCTGCAGGGCCCTGAGGCCCGTGCCTCCCAGGTGGAGATGAAGGTGCGTTCGATGCGGCTGACGCTGGAGGCGGCCCTGATCAACGGCGATGCCACCGCCAACCAGGGCCGAGGCTTTGACGGGCTCGCCAAACGGCTCACGCCAGGGTCCGAGATGGCGCTGAACAACGGCGGCGGACCGCTGGATTTCGACAAGCTCGATGAGCTGATCGACTCGGTGAACTCCTACGGGGGATCGAAGTATCTGGTGATGAGCAAGGCGATGCGCCGCCAGCTCAATGCCCTCGCCCGCCAGACCGTTGGCCAGGGGGTTTACAACGTCTCGACCAACAACCTGGGGGTGATGGTGCATCACTACCAGGAGTGCCAGATCCTCACCGGCGAAAAGCTCTCCGACACACCGGCCTGCAGCGTGGAGATCTGCCCACTGGTGCCACCCCAGCCGCCGTGCAAACCCCAGCCCTCGGTGCAGGAGTGGCTGGTACTGCATGAGCGGGGAGTGATCGACGGCGCCGAGCTGCGTCAGCAGCTGGGGCTGAGCGAGCACAACGGGGGCAGCTGAGCTGGCAAGGGAGGGCATGACCCAGTCCTCCCCACCCACCTGCAGCTGGCGACCCGGCGACGCCGAGGCCTTGCGCATCGCCCTGTCCATCCCGGTGACCAGTGCCGCCCTTGCGGCCCTGCACCGGGAGATGGCCCAGCTGCAGACCCACTACCCCACAGGGGTCTGCACCGCCCAGGGCCACCTCGATGCCATTGCGGCGCTGAATGCGCAGCTGGCCGCACTGACACCGGCAGAGGTGAACAGCCCGGTGCGCAGCCGGCGCAAGGGCGTGGCCGGTGGCGTGGTGCCCAACCCACTGCCATTGAGCAAGTTGGCGGTGGTGGAGTACGCCACCGAGCTGCTGCTGGAGGAAACCGAGAGCGAGTGGAGCCCTGCAGGCCCATCACCAGCGGTGGTGCTCAACCGGCAGAGAAGCCAGCACATCGGCCAGCTGGCGCTGCTTCTACCAAGGCTGCAGAACTGGCGCCAGTGCAACCCGGACCCGTTCCGGGGATCCCTGGTGCGGGGCTGAGTGATGGAGCAGCCCCTCTCGCCGCTTAACCAGGGCCTCAACCCCCTGCGGGGTGCGCTGCTGTGGGGTCAGCTGGTGTCTCTGCCTGCAGCCGCTCCGGCGATTGACAGCCGGGTGGCCCAGCCAGTTGCTGCGCCTCCCGGGGCTTTGCCCCTCTGGCTGGCGCTGCAGCCCTACGCCAATGCCCGCCTCTGCCTGTTTGAGGTGGACCGGCCCGAGAGCCGCAACCCCATCCCCATCCGCCGGCATGTGATCGATTGCTTCCTCGAGCAGAGCGGCATCGTCAGCGGCTACAACGACACCGCCCTCACCGACCCGGGCGATGTGCTCCTGCACGGCTACCTCTGCCGGGCGGCAATCCTGCCGGTGAGCACCAGCAACACCTTCGACTGGCTGGCGGCCGAGCTCGATTGGGCCACGCCGGGCTTCCGCGCAGAAGCGCCTCTGCCCTGGGACTCAACCCTGCTGGGCACGGTGCAGGCCCCCTGCCAGGGGGTGATGTGGCTGGGGGATCTGACCCTGCTCCAGCCCGAGGGCGGACTGCCATCCGGCGGCCGGGCCCAGTTCGCCGGCTGCCAGGTGATGCACTTCGGGGCGGACTACGGCCCCGGCGGCATTGGCCTGCTGCTGCAGCCGCTGCTGGGGGAAGCGATCCAGCTGGTGCTCAGACCCCACAGCGTGCTGGTGCTCAGGGAAGGCGACACCTTGAACTTGATCGCCGAGCGCTACGGCACCACCGTGGCGACCCTGCGGCGGATCAACCCCCAACTGGAAAGCACCCAGATGATCACCGCCGTGGAGGGCGACTCCCTGGCGGTGCTGGGCGGGCGGCACGGCACCACAGAAACCAAGCTGCGCAGCCTCAACCCAGTGCTGCAGCAGAGCGAGGCCTACGTCACCGGTGAGGGCGAGACCTTGAGCAGCGTGGCCTCAGCCCAGCAGATCAGCCTGAGCCTGCTGCGCCAGTTCAACCCGGAGCTGTCCAGCTGGCCCAGCGAGGAACCGCTGCCGCCTGGCACCACGCTGCTGCTGCCGCTCTACCGCTCCACCACCCCCCTCCCGGCTGGGATGCAGCTGCTGGTGCCTGGCTACATGCCCTCGACGCCGCTGCCGGCGGGCGAGTGGATCGTCCTGCCGGCCCGGCGTTCGGCGCCTGCTGCTGAGGAGGGCGTGGAGTCCCTGGGCTGACGGCCGCAGAAGCTCCCCATTACCGCGGCTTCCACGCGGCAACCCGCCTTGCCCCACTGCTTCACATGGCGTTACAGTAGCCGTAACAATCTGAAACACTCATGTCTGATTCCGCTTCCCGCTTTGGATTTGTCGAATTCGCCGAGACCTGGAACGGTCGTCTGGCGATGCTCGGCTTCGTGATCGGCCTGGCCACCGAACTGCTCACCGGCCAGGGCATCCTCCAGCAGATCGGGCTCGGTTGATCGCCATGGAAGCCAACTATTCCGCCGCCATCGCTGCCGTGGCCGCCCTGGTGGTGCTGCTCACCACCATGACCGTCTTCGTGCTCAGCCGCCCCAGCGACCTCGCTCCCCACACCCCCCGATGACAGCCACCGCCGCCCTGCTGTTGATCGGTGCCTGGCTGATCAGCGCCCTGGTGCTGCAGCCCAGCACTGCCGACTGACGCCACCAGCTTTCCGCTTCCGTCCCCACCACCACCGAGGCCACTCCAATGACCAACACCCCTGCCAACGACCAGTGGTTCCAGAACCGCGCCGAGGAGCTGATCCACATGGAGCAACTCAAGCGGGTTGAGCTGTTCAACGGCCGCGCCGCCATGCTCGGCATCGTGATCGGCATCCTCACGGAAGCCATCACCGGCTCCGGCATCGCCCACCAGATCGGCCTGGGCGCCCTGGTGGATGGCTATGCCGCCTGCCGCACCCAGTTCCTGCCCTTCTGCTTCTGAGCACCCGGTTGCCGTAGCCAAACCCCTCCAGTCCCGCCGATGCTTAAGAGATTCCTCTGGCATCGGCGGGACTGGTTGTGCTGTTTAGGTTGCGGGCATCAGGTGAGCGGATGGCGCCGTGGGCAGCATCCTGGGCCGGCTGCGTTCCAGAACCCTGCTCGTATCGATGCAGGCCCTGCGGCTGCGCTGGTTCCTGCTGAGCCGGGGGCTGGCCAGCAGCTGTGATGCGGTGGATGTGCTCTACCGCATCTATCTCAACCACAGCAAGATCATCCACTTCCGGGATGGTCATCCCGTCTATTCCCTCTCCACGCCAGCCCTGTTCAGCCGGCCGGCGGCCCACTTCATCGCCCGGGCGCTCTACCGCGGGATTCAGAACCGCAACCTGCCCAACCTGATGAGCGTGGCCGTCACCGACGGCTGCAACGCCCGCTGCGGTCACTGCAGTTTCTACAGCGGCATCGAGGATCCGCAGCGCGCTCCCCTCGACACCGCCACCCTGGCCCGGGTGATCGGCGAGGCCCAGGAGCTGGGCGTGTCGATCATCAACCTGGTGGGCGGTGAACCGCTGCTGCGGCCCGACCTCCCCGCGATCATCCGCAGCGTCGACAAGTCGCTCTCCACCGTGCTGCTGTTCACCAACGGCTGGCACCTGGCCGAGCGGGCACGGGAGCTGCGGCGGGCCGGCCTCGACAGCGTGTACGTGAGCCTGGATGCGCCCGAGGCCGCCGACCACGACGCTCGCCGCGGCACCCCGGGGCTGTTCGCCCGCGCCCTCGAGGGCCTGCGCGAGGCCCGGCGCTGCGGCCTCTCGGTGGGCATCTCGGCCACGATCACCCCGGAGGCCTGGGCGGCCGGGGAGCTGGAGCGGCTGGTGGAGCTGGCCCGGCGGGTGGGCGCCCACGAGGTGCTGGTGTTCGATGCCCTGCCCTGTGGCCGGTTGCAGCACCGCGACGACCTGATCGACAACGGCGCCTGGGTGGAGCGGATGATCCGCTCTGCCGCCCCCTGGAACGCCGACCCGCGCTACCCCGGGGTGGTGTTCTCGGCCTACATCAGCAGCCATCGCAGCGTGGGCTGCAGCTGCGGCACCAGCTACTTCTACCTGTCGCCCTACGGCGATGTGATGTCGTGCGATTTCAACCACGCCATCTTCGGCAACGTGCTCGAGCAGCCGCTCTGGCAGGTGTGGGAGCGCCTCAGCACCGACCCGCTCTTCCAGCAGGCCAAGTGGGGGGGCTGCAAGGTGAAGGATTCCCGCACCCTCCAGGAGCCCACCGTGCAGCCGGGGCGGGCACGGCCGGTGCCGCCAGTGCCGGTGTGAGCTGATGGCGTCGCTGCTGCTCACCGCCTGCGGCGTGGACCGCACCGCCACCCTGGGGGGCCTCGGCTTTCAGGCGGCTGTGCTGGCGGCCTCCACAGCCGGCCTGTTCTGGCTGGCCCGCTTTCGCGAGCGGCTGGCGCCGCGGGTCGCGGCGATGGCCCTGGGGGTGCTGATCTTCGAGCTGTTCACCGCCCCGATGTGGCACAACGCCCATCTCGGCGCCTGGGCCTACCTCTACCGGGATGTGAGCTGGGTGCTCACCCTCGGCTGGACGGTGCTGTTCCTGCTGGTGGTGGAGGTGGGGGATCGGCTGCTGCCCCACTGGCGGGCCTGGCGCCGGTTCCTGCTCAATCTGCTGGTGCTCACCCTGCTGGTGGTGCCGCTCGAGTGGCTGGTGGTGCGGCTCGGCATCCGCAGCTACGCCCCCGAGGTGGTGGAGGCCGCCCGCGGCGGCTGGGTGGATGGCCTGCCCCTGGCCGTTCTCTATTACGTGCCGGTGTTCTCGGCACTGGTGCTCGGCTTCTACCGCTACTGGTGTTGCGTGATCGACCGCACCCTGCTGATTCCGGTGCGGCGGATCCGCTGGCGGCGGGGGCTGCTGCTCACCCTGGGGGCGGTGCTGCTGTTCGAGCTGATGGTGGAGCCGATGGTGGTGAACCGCGGCTTTCCCGCCTGGAGCCTGCTCTACCGCGACGTGTCGCTGGTGATGAGCGGGCTGTGGGTGCTGGTGATCGCCATCACCGCCGCGCTGGTCTACCGCGTCGGCCTCACCCTGCCGGTGAGCGTGCGCTTCATCCTGGCTCTGGCCATCGCCACGGCCATCGCCCTGCCGATCGAATACGGCCTGGTGTGGGCGGGGTATCGGGTGTACGGAGCCAGCGCAGTGGCGAATTTCTCCGGTTTCTCGATTCCGCTGCTGCAGACCCCGGTGGAGATCGCTTTCGCCATTCCCTGCTACCTGGCACTGGTGATCGGCTTCATCCGCTACTGGGAGATCGTGCTCGACAACGACCTCTGAGAACCCAACCGCAGCCACAACCCTTCCCCCCAGCCGCCCCCTCCCGAGCCCCAGCCTTCGATGGTCCCCACCGCACCGCCCACCCGCCCGCTGCACTGGTTCCAGGCCGCCCTGGTGGGGCTGCCCCTGGTGCTGCTGGGCCTCGTGGTGCTCACCGGCTCCCTGCAGGATGCCCTCAACCTGATCCTGTTCTCCACCCTCTGCACCCTGGGCATCGGTGGGCTCTTCTGGCTGGGCCTGGCCACCCTGATCGGCACCGCTCTGCTGGCGGTGGTCGCCGCCCTGCGGCAGCAACCGATCACGTTCGCCGGTCGAGCCGCCGCCCAGCAGCAGCTGCTCGCTGGTTACGTGCAGACCCGTCGCCGGTCTGGTGCCGATGAACAGCGGATCCGCAGCGATCTCCAGCGGGCGGGCTGGCGTGCCGCCGAGATTGAGAACGCCTTCGCCGCGGCACCCAGCCCCGGGGCGCAGTCCGGTGGGAGCCGATGAGTGCCGCCGGTGCTCGCGGGCCGCTGCTGCAGCGGCTCTGGCGTTACCAGGCGGAGCGGTTCCCCCTGGCCCGCCATGGGCCGTTGATCCTGGTCTTCAGCGGGGCGGCGCTGGGCTACGCCGGGCAGCTTGCCGCCCGCGCCCCGCAGCCGGCGGTGCTCGCCGCTGCCACGGCGGTGGTGCTGCTGCAGTTCCTGCTGATGCGGGTCGCCGATGAGTTCAAGGATGACGGCGACGACCGGCGCTGGCGCCCCGAGCGGCCGGTGCCCCGCGGCCTGGTGAACCTGGCGGAGCTGGCGGTGCTGGGATCCGTGGCCGCCGCCCTGCAGCTGATCCTGGTGCTGGCCAGCGCCCCCGCCGCCCTTCCGTGGCTGCTGGTGGTGTGGGGCTGGTTCCTGCTGATGACGGCCGAATTCTTCCGGCCCGCCTGGCTGCGGCACCACCTGGCGCTCTACGCCCTGAGCCATCTGCTGATCGTGCCCCTGCTGGCCCTGCTGGCGATGGCCCTGCTGGGTCCGTTGCCGCCCCGCCCTGGAGCCTTGGCGGCGTTTCTGCTCTGCACCTACGCCTGTTCGTGGGCGCTGGAGCTGGCGCGCAAGACCTGGCCGCCCGAGGCCGAACGCCCGGGGGTGGAGAGCTACAGCAGCCGCTGGGGCCTGCGCCCGGCCCTGGTGACCTGGTGGTTGTGCCTGGCCGCTTCGGCCCTGGCCGCCCTGGTCGCCGCGGGGTGGAGCGGATCGGTGGGGGTGCTGGTGCCCCTGCTCGCTGCCCTGCTGGCCCTGAGCCTGCTGCCCGTCGCAGGGCGGCTGTGGGGCGGCGCCCAGCCCCTGGCCGGCTTCACGGCGGCGTGGATTCTGGTGGTGTACGGCGCTCTGGGGTGGTGGCCCTGGCTGGTGGGCTCCGGCCGATGACCGGGGCGGCCCCCAGCGTGCCGGTGGTGCTGCTCACCGGTCCCGAAGCGGCGGGCCTGCACCTGGCAGGGGGTCTGGGGGGCAAGGCCGGACCGCTGCGGCAGCTGGCCGCCCTCGGCCTGCCGGTGTGGCCGGGTCTCGTGCTGCTGCCCCCCGGCACGGCCCCTGCTCGCCTGCCGCCCCCCTGGCTGGAGGCGATGCACCGGGCCCTGGCGACCCTGCCGCTGGCGGGCGGCCCCCTGGCGGTGCGCTCCTCGGCCCCGGAGGAGGATGGGGAGGAGCGCAGCTTTGCGGGGCAGTTCCGCACCCTGCTGGATGTGCCGGCCGACGGGCTGGAAGGGGCCGTTCTGGAGCTGTGGCGGGCTGTCGAATCCGAGGCGCTCGCGGCGTACCGCCGCCTCACCCCCCCGGGCGCCCCCGCGAGCCCCTGCCCCCCCCTGCCGCCCCTGCTGATTCAGCCGATGCTGCCGGCGGCGGTGGCGGGGGTGGCGTTCGGTGCTGATCCGGTGAGCGGCCGGCGCGGGGTGACGGTGATCCAGGCCGTTGCGGGCGTGGCGGCGGATCTGGTGGCCGGCCGCGTGGGCGGTGATCGCTACACCCTCGATCGCGAGGGACGGGTGCTGGAGCAGCAGCCCCAGCAGGCCGGCCAACCCCTGCTGGAGCCGGCCGCCCTGCAGCGCCTCGGCCAGCTGGTGCGCCAGCTCGGGCGGCTTCTGGGTCGCCCGCAGGATGTGGAGTGGGCCATTGACGGGCACGGCCAGCTCTGGCTCCTGCAGGTGCGGCCGATCACCGGCCTGGCCCGGCTGGTTGACCCCGACGGCCTGGCTGCGCTCTGGGACAACAGCAACATCGTGGAGAGCTATCCGGGGGTGACCACCCCGCTCACCTTCTCCTTTGCCCGCAAGGCCTACACCGAGGTGTATCAGGGCTTCTGCCGCTTCATGGGGGTGCCCGAGGAGCGCATCCAGCGCCACCGCGGCGTGTTCGCCACGATGATCGGCTTCCACCAGGGCCGGATCTACTACAACCTGCTGAGCTGGTACCGGGTGCTCTCGCTGCTGCCGGGCTACAGCCTCAACGCCCCCTGGCTGGAGCAGATGCTGGGGGTGCAGGAAGCCCTCAGCCCCGAGGTGCGCGCGGGCCTGCGCCTGGAGCCCCCCACCCGGCCGCTGCGGGATCTGGCGGCCCTGGCCCTGGCCCTGGTGCGTCTGCTGGGCAATGCCCTGGGCCTGGAGCGTCGCCGCCGCGCCTTCCGCCGGCGCCTGCAGGCGGTGCTGCTCGGGCCAGCCGCCCTCGAGAGCCTGGGGGATGCCCGCCCCGATGAGCTGGTGGGGCACTACCGGCGCATCGAATCGCAGCTGCTGCGCCGGTGGGATGCCCCGCTGATCAACGACTTCTACGCGATGGTGCTCTATGGCCTTCTGGGGGGCCTGCTGCGCCGCTGGGGCCTGGATGGTGAGGGTGCGCTGCTGCAGCGCTGGATCACCGAGCTGGGGGCGGTGATCAGCGCCGAACCCCACCGCCGGATCGTCGCCCTGGCGCGGCCGTTGGCCGCCGATCCAGCCCTGGTGCGCCTGCTGGAACAGGGCTCCCTGGCGCAGATCCGTGCTGCCCTGGCGGAGCGGCCGCCGCTGCGGGATGGCATCAGCGCCTACCTCGAGGCCTTCGGCGATCGCTGCCTCGGGGAGCTGAAGCTGGAAACCCGCACCCTCCGCGACGATCCGCTGCCGCTGCTGCGCAGCCTGGCGGCGGCGGCCCGTCCTCTGCCGCCACCTGCCGCCCGCCCAGCGCCGGCCCCGCCTCCGGGCCACCCCCTGCAGCGGTTGCTGCTGGGCTGGCTGCGGCGGCGCCTGCGCCGGCTGCTCTGCGAGCGGGAAAACCTGCGCTTCGAGCGCACCCGTGTGTTTGGCCAGGCCCGCCGGATCCTGCTGGAGCTCGGCCGACGCCTCAGCGCCCTCCAGCTGCTGGATCACCCCGACGACGTGTTGTTTCTGGAGGTGGAGGAACTGCTGGCCGTGGTGGAAGGCACCGGCACCTGCTCCGACCTGCGGGCCCTGGCCGGGTTGCGGCGGGCGGCCTTCGACCGGCAGCGCCAGGCGCCAGCCCTGCCCCGCCGTTTCCGCACCCGCGGCATTCCCGCCCTGGATGGGCCTCCCCCCGCTGGGGAGGCCGCCGGTGGCGGGTCCGGAGGGGCGGCTGGGGCGGCGGCAGGCCGGGAGCAGTGGCAGGGGCTGGGCTGCTCGCCCGGGCTGGTGCGGGCGCCGGTGGTGCGGGTGGCGGATCCGGCGGCCTGGTTGCACCAGCCCAGGCCCGACCTGGGGGTGCGACCGATCCTGGTGGCCCAGAGCACCGACCCGGGCTGGGTGTTGCTCTTCCCCCATGCCGCCGGCCTGCTGGTGGAGCGGGGCAGTGCCCTTTCCCATGTGGCGATCGTGGCGCGGGAGGTGGGTCTGCCGATGGTCACGGAGCTGGCCGGGATCAGCGCGCTCCTCGCCGACGGCGATGAGGTGCAGCTCGATGGCTGCAGAGGAAGGGTGCAGCGGCTCAGGCGGGGGGCGGATGGCCGCTGAGCAGCCCGGGCGCCTGCGCTACGGCCAGTGCTGGGAGGACGCCGATCGGCTGGTGGAGGCCCTCTCCCCCCTGGCCGGCCGCACGGTGCTCTCCATCGCTTCGGGGGGCGAGAACAGCCTCGCCCTGCTGGCTGAGGGGCCGGCGCGGCTGGTGGTGATCGACCACAACCCTGCCCAGATCGCCCTGGTGGAGCTGAAGCTGGCGGCGATGACCCGCCTGCCCCACCGGGAGCTGCTGCTGCTCCTGGGGGCTACACCGGCGCCGGAGGGGCCAGCGGCGGCAACCCCCCTCCGGTGGGAGCTCTACCAGCACTGCCGCCCTGCCCTGTCGGCCGCCACGGCCGGCTTCTGGGATCAGCACCCGGCGCTGATCGCCGGCGGCCTGCTCAGGGCCGGCCGCTTTGAGCGCTACCTGGAGGCTTTCCGCCGCTGGCTGCTGCCGCTGGTGCATGGCCCGGGGGCATGGGCGCCGCTGCTGGCGGGGCTCAGCCGCGAGCAGCGCCTGGCCTGGTACGACCGGCAGTGGAACACCCGGCGCTGGCGCTGGCTGTTCCATCTGATGTTCTCGCGCACGGCCCTCGGCCACCTCGGCACCGATCCATCCCAGGTGCGCTACGGCGACGGCAGCCAGACGGCCCTGCTGCTGGAGCGGCTGCGCACGGTGCTGGTGGAGCTCGATCCGCGCGACAACCCCTACCTGCACTGGATCTTGCAAGGGCACTTCAGCGATCCCCTGCCCCGGGCACTGCGGCCGGAGGTGGTGGCGCAGATCCGTCGCCATCGCGATCGGATCGAGCTCCAGCCCCTCTCTCTCGCGGCCTATCTGCTCCAGCACCAGGCGGATCGGGGCTGGATCGAGCGCTTCAACCTCAGCAACGTGTTCGAGTACCAGTCGCCGGAGGCCACCACGGCCCTGCTGGGGCAGCTGCACCGCCATGCCGCACCCGGCGCCCGCCTGGTGGGCTGGAACCGCCTGGCCGACCGCGATGGCCGCCTGGCCCCGGCCGGCGCCTGGAGGTTCGACCCGTCGCGGGCCGAGGCGTTGCATCGCCGCGACCGGCTGTTCTTCTACCGCCGCCTGCTGGTGGCCGAGGCCCGGCCCCTGCCGGCCTCTGCCAGCGCGCGCGCCAGCCTGGGCCAGGTCGCTCCCACCCCCGGCCTCTGGCCCGCGGATGAGAGCTGGCAGCTCCGCACCGGCGAGGAGCCCCTGGGTGCTGCCTCGCTCTGGTGGCGGCACACGCCTCCCATCCCCGGCGAGCGGGTGGGGGCGATCGGCCATCTGCAGGCCGCGGATGGGGCCGCCGCGCAGGTGGTGCTGGAGCAGGCCTGCCGGCGGCTGGCCGAGCAGGGTTGCACCTTGGTGCTGGCACCGATGGATGGCAACACCTGGAACGGCTACCGCTGCCGCACCGGACCTGCCCTGGGCTTCGCCGGGGAGCCCTCCCCCGGGCCTGAGTGGATAGCCCGGCTGCATGGCTGCGGGTTCACCCTGGCGGCCCACTACCTTTCAGCCCGCAGCACGGTCGACCCCCGGGCGCTGGTGGCAGACCACACCGGCGCTGACGCCGTCCGCCCGGCCCGGTGGGCCGATCTGCGGATCCTGGATCTGGCCACCCTGCAGCGGCAGGGGGAGGCCGGGGCAGCGCTGTTGCCCGGGATCCACGCGCTGGTGCGGGCCGGTTTTCGCCGGCAGCCCTACTTCCTGCCGATCGAGCCGCCGGTGTTTGAGCGCTGGCTCGCGGCGGCCCTGCCCGAGAGCGAACCGGCCTTCACCCTGCTGGCCTTTGACGGCGCCCCCTCTGCCGGTGCCGTGGTGGGCCTGCTGCTGGCGCAGCGCCAGGCCCGCACCCTGGTGGTGCGCACCCTGGTGGTGCGGCCCGGCCGCCGCTGGGCGGGCCTGGGCCGGTTGCTGCTGGCGGAGGCCCATCGCCGCGCCTGGCAGCAGGGCTGCACCCAGCTGATCCACGCCCTGATGCATGAGGGCAGCGCCTCGCGAGTGTTGAGCCGAACGACCGCGACGCCCTGCAGCGGCTACGTGCTGCTGGAGCGCCCGCTGGGTGCCCGTTCCCCGCTGTGACAGACCCCAGCGTCAGCGGGGCAGCGCGCAGCGCTCCTGGCAGAGCTGCTCCAGCTCCGGCCGGCCCGTGAGTCGCAGCCGCCAGCGGGCCCACAGCCCGTAGGCGGCATGGGCCAGGGGGCCGACCAGGGGCCAGCCCGTGGGGGCGTAGAGCCAGCCCAGGCCCACCAGGGCGTAGGCCCGGCGGAAGACGGCCACATCGCGCAGCACCTCGCCGCTGGCGCTGATCGCGTGGATCCGGCCCATGGCTTCGCGGTAGCTGATGCCGGCGTGGGCGGCCGGGTCGTAGTCGGCCGCATCGATGTCGATGAAGGCCAGGCGCGGTCTGCCGGGGTTGCAGCGGCTGTCGCGGCGGCGCAGCAGCTCCACCTCGCGGCAGCAGAGCGGGCAGCCGCCGTCGTACAGCAGGCGCAGATCGGCAGCTGGGGTGCTCACGGTGTGGCTCGTCGGGTTCAGCAGCGCCGCTCAGATCTTGCGGCGGCAATAGCCACCGCCCACGTTCATCCAGCCCGAGGGGCAGGCCTCACCGTTGGTGGGTTGCACGGTGTAGTTCATCAGCCCCAGGGTGCTGCACTTGCCGTTGAACAGATCCACGTAGCCCAGGGGGCAGATCGAGCCGATCTTCGGCACCACCCGCTGCGCCAGGGCCGGGGCGCCATCCCCCAGCAGCAGCACCAGGGTCGAGGCGGCACCGGCGGCGGCGGCGATGGCGCCGCGCTGGCGAGGGGTGGGCGCAGGGGCAGCAGCCATGGCAGGTGAGCGGGCTGCGGCGATGCTAAGCGGGTTTGGTCTGCCTTCCGGTGGCAGATCAACGCCGGGGCCCTCCGTTGCCGTTGCCAGCCCCGCTAGAGCACCGGCTGCCCCGTGCTGATCGCCTGCTCCACGATGTCGGCGGCGCGGGCGACGCCACCGGATGCGGCGATCGCCTGCTGCAGCCGCAGGGCGTTCTGCCGGTAGGAGGGATCGCCCCACACCCGATCGATGGCGGTGCGCAGCCGCGCTACCGTGGCGCTCCTGAGCGGCACCACCGCGCCGCTGCCGGTCCAGGCCACCCGGGCAGCCACGCCGGGCTGGTCGTTGGCGATCGGGATCGCCACCATCGGCACTGCGCAGCTGAGAGATTCCAGCACCGTGTTGAGGCCTGCATGGGTGATGGTGAGGGCGGCGCGCTGCAGCAGCTCCAGCTGGGGTGCAAAGTCGACCACGAGCGGCGCACCGGGCAGGGGTGGCAGGGCTGAGGCGCTGCTGCCGCCGCCCAGGGCGATCACCAGCTGGGCATCAAGGTGGCTGCAGGCCTCGGCGATGCGGGCGAACACCTCCAGCTGCTGGTTCTGGATCGTGCCGAGGGAGGCGTAGATGAGCGGCTTGCCATTGAGTGCCTCCCAGGGGAAGGGCACCGCCGCCCGACTGGCCGGATCCACCAGCGGCCCGGTGAAGTGGAACCAGGCCGGCAGCTCACGCCTCGGGTATTCGAAGGCCGCCGGCTGCTGACAGATCTGGGCCAGCGGCGACCAGGCCTGGCTGCTGTCGGTGAGCACGGGCAGATTGTGCTGCTGGCGATAGTCGACCACCACCTGGGTGATCGGTCGCGCCAGCCGGGCGAGCAGCTTCTGGCCGAGGCGGTTGCGCAGCCGGGCCCAGGCCGACTGCCGATAGCGCCAGCCGGTGTTCACCGGTGGCACAGCCGCCTCACCGTTGAGGAGCAGCGCACAGCTCACGCTCACAAACGGCAGATCGAGGGCATGGGCCACCGTGGCCCCGCCAAAGGAGGTCTGATCCACCAGCAGGGCCTCCACCCCCTGGCCGCGCAGGGCGGGGGGTGCCTCCCGCAGCAGCATGGCGGTGGAGCGCTGGAAGTAGTCCACCGTGGCCCGGAAAGCCGCCGCACCGCTCAGCTCGCCCAGGCGATTGAACAGCTGCCGCGTGCATCCGGCTGGATAGTCGGCGAGCCCGATCTGCACAAACTCCAGCCCGGCCGCCCGCACCCGCTCCTGCGCATCGGCGATGCCGATCAGGCTCACCCGGTGGCCGCGCTGGCGCAACGCATGGCCCAGAGTCGTCATCGGGTGGAGATGGCCTCTGGCGGCAGGACAGAGCAGGCCGAAGTGGGTCAAAAGAGTGCGGGCAGAGGACTGAACACCGCCGTGACAGTCTGAATGGACGCCCTGGAGCAGTGCATGGCCCGTGGGCCGGGGCCAGTGCGCCCAAGCACTCACTCCGGGCTGCTCAGGGCACAAGCCCGAGGGGTTGCCCACCCCCACCGGCTGGCCGCGGGATGCGGTGGGTGTGCGCCGGCCCGGTGGCGATTCCCTCCCCCTCTCCGCCAGGCTGCTGGCTGGTCTTGCCCAGAAGCCCCAGGCTGGAGGCATCCCGCTCAACGCCGATGGGCACAGCCGCTGCCCAACGACTCACGACGATCCTTCACCGCGAGGAGGAGGTTTACGTGGCCAAGTGCCCGGAGGGGGGCACCGTGAGTCAGGGCGACACCGTGGAAGAAGCCCTGGCGAACCTGCGGGAGGCCACCGAACTGTTCCTGGAGGAGTGTCCGCAGCCGGCGTTGTCGCCAAGGTTGCTCACCACCTTCGAGGTGAGCGTTGCCTAAGCTCCCGCGCCTCCCCGCCAGTGTCCGCTGGCTGACCCTGACAGAATGGAATAGGTCCACTGACCTGGAGCGAAACCGATGACGCAAGCTCTGTCTGCAGCGGTGGCATCCGCAGCCAAGCTCCCGGAAGAGGAGCAGAACGTGCTGGCGGCGATCCTGCTCGAGGAAATGGAATCAGAAGAGCGCTGGAGCGCCCTGTTCGCTTGATCGCAGAACCTGCTGGAGCAAATGGCCAGTGAAGCCATTCAAGAGTTCCAGGCTGGCCGGGTGCAGCCGATCGATGAGCTGCAGTGAACTCAGTTACGCCTGATCAGTTCAGGCAGCTCTACTCCCAGGCGCCATCGAAAGAAGACGAAAGATCAGGCGCGCCTACAGGCTTTGGCAACAGAACCCAGCCCATCCATCCCTCAGATTCAAGAAGGTGCAACCAACGCTTCCGATCTACTCGGCCCGTGTCGATCTCGACTGGCGGGCCGTCGGAGTGCTGAAGGACGGCACGTTGATCTGGTTCTGGGTGGGGTCACACAAGGCCTATGAGGCCTTGCTGCGGACTCTCTGACGAGGCCTTCGCGCCAGCCATCAACGGGTTCACGGCATCAAGCCGCTGCGGCCGTCGCGGCCGGCAGCGACCGTTGCCACTGCTCCAGCCACAGCTCTGGCCGGTAGCGATCCTTTTCCACCCACAGCACCGACAACTCGGCCGGGGCGTAGCGGCGAAAGCCGGTGAGCACGGCGTAGAAGTCGCGCCGGTGCTCCTCTGCCGCCAGGGCCATCAGGTCGTCCAGCGCTGCGGCCGCATCGAGCTGGTGCTCCTCGATCAGTGCCTGCAGCTGGCGGCGCCAGCGGCTGCTCAGGGCAGCAGCCTGCCGCGCACCGATCAGGGGAGCTGGTGTGGAGGTAAAGGCGGGTGGCACTGGCCGCAGGCCGCAGTAGCAGGCCCAGAACTTCAGCGGCCCCCACACCGGCGCGGCGTCATCCCCGAGGGGAGTGGCGCTCTCCAGCTTGCGGCGCAGCTCGGCATCGCCGATGCGCCCCCAGTCACTGGAGGCGATGCGGCGGTTCAGCTCCCACAGCTGCCAGAAGGCCCGCTGGCGCAGCTCCCCGGCCTTGCCCTGCTCAATCACCGACAGGTTGCCTTAGGAGATCACCAGCGACGGCTCACCGATCGCCTCGGCCCAGCTGCAGGCGGTGTACTGGGTCCAGCCGTTGCGCCGCCTCCAGTTCAACAGCATTCGCCCGAAGACCCCCCGGCTCTCCTCCTGCTGCTGCAGCAGCACCTCATAGGCGGGGATGGTCGGAATGGGCAGCGGATCTGGCTGCTGGGTGCTTGTCGCACCGTGAGGTGCGATGGGCAGCGCAGTGCTGCTGGGCGTGGATGGACGTTGTGTGGCAGGCATGGGGCTCGCCGCTGATGGCGGTGGATGGCACCTGCTCTTGCCAGGCAGCCCAAGCCCCACCCATGGCAGGCAGGAGAAAGCCGGAGGCAAAGGAGCCTCAGGCCCCGGGAGGCTCAGAGCACCCGCACCTCGGCCTGGGGCCCGAGCACTCGCTGCTGATTGGCAACACGTCTGTGGGGAACTCCTCCGGCACCGCCGAGGGGTCGTCCACCATCTGGCAGAAGATCACCGCCCGAGCCGCCGCCAGCGGCCGCCGCGC
>Ga0194133_10004070_pt1 | contig 20037 bp, 18 predicted proteins | sample TA2KigOf40mmetaG_FD_155448 | JGI IMG/M metagenome (GOLD analysis project Ga0194133, IMG submission 155448) | Freshwater microbial communities from Lake Tanganyika, Tanzania - TA2015055 Kigoma Offshore 40m | ecosystem: Environmental > Aquatic > Freshwater > Lake | place: Tanzania: Lake...
GCGAAACAAAATCTCTTCTAACAAACAACATGATCAAATCGCGGTAACGCCACAACTCTTTAAGATTAATGTCGAGTAAGGAACGCTTCGGGGAGATTATTTCAGTCCAGGAGTCTTTCATTTTTGAGTCTTTCATTTTTGAGTCTGAGGGTTAAGTCTGAGGGTTGAGATCTGAGGAGGGCTTAAATCTTAGACCTAATTCTTAAGCCTTAATCTTAATTCCTCCGCAATCCTTATCACACATTCATTCACATCGTATTTTGACGTGTTTACTCGAAACGCTTCTGCTGTTGGCACTTCAAATGGGTCTGAAATCCCGGTAAAATTGGAGATTTCTCCCGCACGTGCTTTTTTGTAAAGTCCTTTTGAATCACGTCGTTCGCAAGTTGACAAGTCACATTCTAGATAAACGTCCAAAAATCGTTCATTTTTCAATATCTCCATCGCCATGGAACGATGTTCTTGGTACGGTGTAATTAAGGAAACTATCACTATCATCCCTGCATCTGCCATGAGTTTAGCCACCTCAGCTACACGCCGAACATTTTCCAAGCGGTCAAGAGCCGAGAAACCCAAATCTTTGTTCAGGCCTTGTCGCATGTTGTCGCCATCCAAGCAATAGGTATGGTTACCCATTTCAAAAAGCCGTTTCTCCAAGGCATTGGCAATCGTGGATTTACCCGAACTTGATAATCCATACAACCAAACCACAGCAGATGGATGACCATTATGCGCAGTTCGATGGGCTTCGGTAATCGTGAAATTTTGCCTTGCTTGCACTTGCTTTTTCTTACGGCTTCGCCATTCTCAGTCACAGTCATTTTTTCAAAAATGCTGCGGTGAGTAGTAGGTAGTGTATGTCAAAAAACCAATTAATTCTTGCTCCAGAGCAACAAAATCGGTTCTTTACTTTGTTTTTTATAGTGCTCTAACTCCTCTTGATTCATTACCAGGTAACGAATTTTTCGTTGCACTAAATCTTCTGCTTTTTCAATTAATTCTGTTAAATATGCTTTATCTACCTTTCCGACCAAAATAACATCTATAATTCCCGAGTCTTGTCCTTTAGCATAGTCTCCAATTAAATAAGTGTTTTCCACATCCCCTAATCGTTGAATTACCCATTCGATGATGGAATCTAAACCTGTCATTTTTGATACGATACTTCTGATTTCAGGAAACAAAGGGTGTGACTGCTTTGCTTTATACTTCACCACATTGCCAACGGCTTCACTTTCAAGAATTCCTGCCTCGGTTAACCTGTTCAATTCAACACGTACTGCATTCGTGCTCTCCCCAAATTCTTTCGATAATTGACGCAAATAGGCTTTCATCGTTGGATTGAGAAAAAACTTCACCAACAATCGAATTCTCGTCTTTGATGTAATTAAAGCATCTAACATTGAGTAACAAATTTACTCGTTTTTAATCAAAAAAACAAATTTACTATTGCATAGTACTCGTATGCAGGAAAAAACTCTGTGGGATTAATTTTACTTAATGGAGAACTTCTTTCGTTTTTTGGGGACAATGTCTTATTTTTGCTTTTCTTTTTCAAATTAGATTATTTCAATCTAAAAATAGTTCGGAGAGGTGTCCGAGTGGTTGAAGGAGCACGCCTGGAAAGTGTGTATAGGTCTAAAGCTTATCGAGGGTTCGAATCCCTCTCTCTCCGCCAAATCCACTAAAAGCTAGCCGTAAGGCTGGCTTTTTTGTTTAAAGAATGTCTAAAGCTTGCTTTTTCAAATGATAAAAACAAAAAAGTTATAAAGTTGCGAAGCAGCTTAGTTTTTAGTGGATTTGAAGCAACACCAATTTGGGCTCACGAGCGCAGGGAGTAATCCCACATTTCCTTCCCCCTTTAGAGGGGGATCGGGGGGGAGGAGAATCTAGAAGCTAGAAATAATGTCGCCCCTATCTTGACGGAGTTTGATACTCATCAGACCTCATTTCCCCTTTCCACCTCGGTCGACAGGCAAAGTGGGAGGCCATTTTTCTTTCAAACAAAAAATAGCATAATCAATACGTTCTTTAACCGCCCTAATATTTTGGATTACTTCCCCTTCTCTAAATCTTAAGAAGACATATCCTAGACCTTCCAGTTTTTGTTGACGGTAGAAGTCGTAATCTGCTTTATTTTTATGTGATGAACCCTCAATTTCTATTATTAATCCAAGCTTTGGAGCAAAGAAATCAACGATAAATTGGTCAATGGGTCTTTGTCTTAAAAATCGCTCCCCTATTTGTTTTCTCGAAAGAACGGCTTTCCAAATAAATTTTTCAGCTTTAGAAACGGTTTGAGTTCTTAATTCACGAGCAAATTCTTTGAGATTAATATTGTAATAATTATTTGAGTACAAATTTAAATATAAGAAAAATTATTGTTGATAGCAAGCAATTTTATCATCCCCCTTTATCCCCCTTCAAAGGGGTAGGACATTTTTCTTCCTCCCTGCGAGGGAGGACCGAGGAGGGTGACATGAAACAAACTTGCTTTTATATTTTCACCCCTCTCTGACGGAGTTTGATACTCATCAGATTCATCAGACTCAATCTCCCCTCAAGGGGAGAGGGTAAGTCGACTTCCTTGAGAACGGAGGGGAAGGACATAACCTCAATACAAAAACCCAAACAGCCAAAGCGTTATTATTCCTAGAAGCTAATCGCAATGTCGTTGGTTATCTACTATGCTGTAACACGAAGTAAGTTTCCGAAATACACATGTTTTTCCGTTGTGGACTCCATGTAAAGCTCTGAAAGGTCGCAATTTCTTTCTGGAAAATAACATGTGGCCAATTCCTCCAAAAGCTCGAAGGTTACCATGGGGCTGTAGGTATTCATCACCAATTGACCTTTTGGCGATAAAATAGATGCAGCGGTGCTCATTAATTGATCCACATTGTCCTCTAATTTCCATTTTTCCCCTTTCGCACCAATACCCCAAGCTGGCGGATCCATAACAATAACATCGTAGTGATTACCACGTTTTTCCTCCCGTTGCACAAACTTTAAGGCGTCCTCGTGCAACCAGCGAATGTTGAGCAATCTACTGCTTTCCATGTTCTCACGAGCCCATGACAAGATAGGCTTCACGGAATCTACATGGGTGGTTTCTGCCCCTTTCCAGCGCGCCAGGCACGACATTGCACCGGTATATGCGAACAGATTAAGTACTTTATCTTCCGATTGAAGTGAATTCTTCACCCAATCCCAATTGCTTCGTTGCTCTGGAAAAATTCCAACGTGTTTAAACGCCGTAAGCTCCAAATTAAAAAGCAATTTTTCATACTTAATTTGCCATTTACTCGGTGTATTCGGCTGTAAAGCTTTCCATTTACCTTTAGTTCCTAAAGTTTCAATAAACTCCCAATGCGCCTTTTTTCTCCACTCGGTAAACGGTTGAACACTTTGAAAATACGCCTGTAACTCAGGTCGGATAGTGATTATATTTCCCCATCGCTCAAGTTTCTTTCCTCCTCCTGCGTCAATAAGTTCATAATCTTCCCAAGGCAATGTATACGTTCGCGGGTGTGTCATTTCACCAAAGATAGGGATAAGGAGGTCTCATCGTGATCCCTGTGCTGAAATTCCTGCTAATTATATGTCCTAAATTAAAATCCTACTAATTTCTGTAAGATTTATAAAAAATCGCGTACCTTTAAAATAAATCATTGTCTCATGAAAAAATTAGTAATTATCCTCTTGTTTGGTTTGTTTACCTTTTCTCTGTCAGCGCAACGCCTTATGAATGGCTCTCGAAGTACCGTTGGATATATAGAAAATGGCCGTGTGATGAACAGTTCGCGAAGTACCATTGGATACATTGACGGAGAACGCATAATGAACAGTTCGCGAAGTACTATTGGATATTTTGACGGAGAACGCGTAATGAACAGCTCCAGAAGCACTATCGGATACATAGACGGCGAACGTGTGATGAACAGTTCACGAAGCACGATTGGTTATGTGGACGGAGAGCGGGTAATGAATGGATCCAGAAGCACCATCGGTTACACTGACGGAATTCGCCGAAGTGAGGCCGCACTGTTTTTCTTCTTTTTCTTTTATTAGTAAACGGCAACTGAAAGAAATATTCCCAATAGTAACAATGGTTGGCGAATAATTCATTTACCTATTTAATTATGGTGTTGATATATTTCAATAGCGCTTCTTTTCCTGATGTCGACTCACTCGAAGTCGTGAATACAGGGGGCATCTCTTCCCAATAATTGAGCATTTTCTTTTTGTATAGAGCTACATTTTTCTGAAGCGAAGTGCTGGATAATTTATCAATTTTGGTGAAGACCATTGAAAAGGGCAACTGCTTTTCCCCGCACCAAATCATGAAATCCAAGTCTATTTTTTGAGGCTCCAGGCGCGCATCCAAGAGAACAAAAGTATTTTGTAACGTTGGTCGCTGTGTTAAAAATTCTGCAATAAATTTTTCCCATTTGGAACGAGTTGACCTTGCCGATTTGGCATAACCATAACCTGGTAAGTCCACAAGATACCATTGATTATTGATTAAAAAATGGTTAATAAGTTGGGTTTTTCCGGGAGTTCCTGAAGTTTTCGCTAAGTTTTTCTTTCCGGTTAACATGTTGATTAATGAAGATTTACCCACATTACTTCTTCCAATAAAGGCAAATTCAGGTAATCCGTCTGCTGGGCATTTTGAAACCTCCTTATTTGAAACAATAAATTCTGATGTTTTAATGTTCACAAGACAAAGTTAAGCCTTAAAGTGCTATAGTTGCGAACAAAAAATTTTCTGGTGTGTTAGTCATAGGGAAATATGGCTGATTATAAAATACGAGACGTTGAAATACTAACAGGAATCAAAGCGCACACCTTACGTATTTGGGAAAAACGCTACGGTTTGTTGGTTCCAGACCGAACAGATACTCAGATACGCACATACAGCGACGAAGAATTAAGTTTCTTGCTCAACATCAGCTTACTAAATAAGCATGGAATCAAAATTTCCAAAATAGCTGCACTGTCCAAAAACGATATTGCTGAAAAGGTTTGGGATTTACACAGTGTCAGTGTACTTGATACAAGTGGTGAACAGTTTGTTTTAGCATTGATTGAGATGGATGAAAGGATGTTTACACATACTCTCCAGGCGCTAATAGATGAAATTGGTTTAGAAAAAGCTTTCACAAACCATTTGGTTCCATTTATGGAACGCATTGGTGTTATGTTTTTAGTTGGAAGTATTAATCCAGCTCAAGAGCATTTTATGTCAAATGTTATTCGCCAAAAAGTAATCACGGAAATAGATAACTTGCCTATTCCAGTGGTAGATGACCAACCCATTCTTTTATTTTTGCCCGAGCACGAGTGGCATGAACTAGGTCTTCTCTTCTATCAATATTTACTTCGTAAAAACGGATTTAGCACATTTTACTTAGGTCAAAGCCTGCCATATGATTCCTTAATCCAATCGATAAAATTACTTAACCCCCGCGCAGTCATATCATCTTGGCTGACCGCAGTCGAAGAAGCTTTCATTCTCAATTATTTTGAAAAACTTCAAAAAGATGCACCAGATGTTCTTATTTGCGCTGGAGGTGCTCAAATGAAAACTCATTTGGATAAATTACCTAGAGGCATTAAACCCATTGAAAAAGCCATTGAGGTTCTGCATTTAGTGAATTAGAAAACGATATTAATAATTTTTCCAGGAACAACGATAACATTTTTAGGAATGTTCCCTTCAAGCCACTTGACCGTGTCTTTGTTTTCCAGTGCTTCCTTTTGAATTTCCTCTTTAGATAAATCCAGGGGTAAATTCAATTTAAATCTCATTCTACCATTAAACGACACAGGGTAGAAAAAAGACGATTCAACCAAGTATTTTTGATCGAATAACGGATAAGATGCTCGTATTAAAGACCCTTTATCATTTCCGAGCTTTTCCCAAATTTCCTCGGTAATGTGAGGGGCATATGGGGCCATCAAAATTGTCAATTGTTCCAAAACGTGTCGACTGTTACATTTCTGGTCTGACAATTCATTCACGCAAATCATAAAACTCGAAACCCCCGTATTAAAGGAAAAACGGTCTAAATCATCCCGCAACTTTTTAATTGTTTTATGCAATGTCCTCATCGCTTCTTTACTTGGTTCTGCCTCAGTAACTTCAAAGGCGCCGGTGATGTGAAACAAACGCCAAAATTTCTTCAAAAAGCTATGAACTCCTGTAATTCCGTTGGTATCCCATGGCTTGGTTTGTTCCAAGGGCCCCAAGAACATCTCATACATTCGCAGTGTATCTGCCCCAAATTTATCAATGAGCTCGTCAGGAGTTTGTACATTGTATTTTGATTTTGACATTTTTTCAATTTCAAAGCCACAGATATATGAGCCGTCGGCTTCGCAAATAAATTGAGCGTCCGAATATTCTGGCCTCCATCTGCGGAATGCTTTTATATCCAACTTATCATTATCAACCATAGAAATATCGACGTGTATGGGCACACAGTTATACTTCTCTTTTAAAGAATGAGAGACAAATTTATTTTCCCCAATGATTAAATAAACGAAGCTACTTCGGCCCAAAATCATTCCCTGGTTAATCATTTTCTTGAAGGGTTCGTCAAATGGAATATGCCCACGATCAAAAAGAAACATGCTCCAAAATCGAGCATAGAGCAAGTGTCCGGTGGCATGTTCCGATCCTCCAATGTACAGATCCACATTTTGCCAATATTCTACTTTACCTTTACCTACAAATTCTTTTGAATTTTGAGCATCCAAATAGCGTAAAAAATACCAAGAACTTCCTGCCCACCCCGGCATTGTAGAGAGTTCGTATTCACAGTTGTTCTTATGTTTCCAATTCTTCGCGCGAGCTAATGGCGGTTCACCGTCCTCCGTGGGTAAATATTTATCCACTTCCGGTAAATTCAATGGTAAATCTTTCTCGCTAAGCGCAAATGGTATTTCATTTTCATAAAAAATTGGGATGGGTTCCCCCCAATATCGTTGACGTCCGAAAACAGCATCACGCAAACGATAGTTTACTCGGCTCTTGCCAAAATTTTTACACGAAATTTCAGAAATTGCTTTTGATATGGCCTCTTTGACAGATAATCCATTTAAAAAATCGGAATTTGTGAGCCTACCTTCTTTCTCTGTCCAAGCCTCTTTTTCTATATTATGTTCTTTGTCAATAGGGATAATAACCTGCTTGAACTGAATTTCAAAATATTTAGCAAATTTATAATCTCTTTCATCGTGGGCAGGGACTGCCATTACAGCACCTGTACCATAACCCACAAGGACGTAATCTCCAACCCAAATGGGTATGAGTTCCTCGGTAAAAGGGTGGTAAACATACGCTCCTGTAAAAACACCACTTATGGTATTTACATCTGCTTGTCGTTCTCTTTCACTTCGATTTTTAGATTTTGCAACATAAGATGTCACTTGCTCTAATTGCGAAGGAGCAGTAATTTTAAAAACCAAATCGTGTTCAGGGGCAAGGGTGACAAAAGCGACGCCAAAAATTGTATCTGGCCGTGTGGTAAAAACTTCGATATAATCCACCGATGAGCCTTTTGATTTTCCACCCTTCGAAGCATCTAGCGGGAAGAAAATTGAACACCCTTCGCTTCGCCCAATCCAATTCCGTTGCGTTTCTTTAATACTTTCAGACCAATCAATTAACTCAAGCCCATCCAACAGACGTTGCGCATAAGCCGTTATGCGCAAGCTCCATTGTTTCATCAATTTACGTTCTACAGGATGTCCTCCTCGTTCGGAGACGCCGTTTACTACCTCATCGTTGGCAAGCACAGTACCCAATGCTGAACACCAGTTTACAAAGGATTCTCCAAGATAAGCCAAACGAAAATTCATCAGTATCTCCAATTGCTTTTTTTGATCCAAACTTTTCCACTGATTTGCAGTGAAAGGAACCACATTTTTTTCAATATCACCTGTGAGTATTTCCAAATTTACACCTTGCGAACCGTGTTGTTCGAAAATTTCTATTAAGGACTGAATATCTTCAGCTTTATTTGACATAGGATTGTACCATGAATTAAACAGCTGAATGAAAATCCATTGTGTCCATTTATAGTATTCCTTAGAGGAAGTTCGAACCTCGCGCGTCCAATCATAACAAAAACCAATTTTATCGAGCTGATCCCTGTAACGTGAAATATTTTGCTCAGTTGTCCTTGCCGGATGTTGCCCGGTTTGAATAGCATATTGCTCTGCGGGCAAACCAAAGGAGTCGTACCCCATTGGGTGTAAAACGTTGTATCCTTCGAGTTTCTTATACCTGGAAAATATGTCTGATGCGATATATCCGAGTGGGTGACCGACGTGCAAACCTGCACCAGAGGGATAGGGAAACATATCTAAGACATAAAACTTTGATTTTGAAGTGTCTTCGGTAACCTTATACGTCTCATTTTGAGTCCAAAACTCTCGCCATTTCGCTTCGATATATTTAAACTCATATTCCATTCACCCCAATTTAAAACAAAGATAATTATTCGAGTGAAAGATTCCCTTTCACACTATCATCTAGAAGTGCTTGCAACACTTGAGCAACCGAAATTTTTTCAATACACATACATTTCTTTTTCTTCGTACATGCCTGACAATTCACATCGTATGTCAGCCACGTGGTCTTTTTTCCCAGCGCGTGCCATCTTCCTGGGTGCATTGGCCTCTGGGACGAAAAAAGCCCAACGGCTTTTCTGTTGCATAAACCAGCTATGTGATAGGGTCCCGTGGAACATGCAACCAACCCACGCACTTGTGAGATTAGAAATATCAATTCCCCAAGTGAAAGCAGCCCTGTGGCGTTGATCACTAAAGAATGATTGGGAATGAAGTGTCGGAATAAGTTTCCCTCATCATTTGTTCCTGTAAAAATCACAGGTATTTCCAGCTTTATCAATTCATTACACAACTCAAGGTATGAATTGATTGGCCATTCCTTTGCACTTCCCTTCGATTTTGGGTGTAAAATAATGGTTTTCGATAAGTCAATATTGTTAAATAATGGGGGTAGTTCCTGCTTATTTGGGTGAAAGTTCTCCGCAAGTTGTTGCACCTCTGACATGGGAGGAATTTGTGTTAATCCGAGAGGTTTGAGTAGGTGAAAATTAAGCTGTGCCTCGTGTAAATCGGATCTTTTTCTTGTAAAACCCATGCGTTTGTTGCATGTCAGCAAATGAAATGCGCGATGAGAGGTGCCAATACGTAAGGGAATTCTTGCTTTTTTTGCGAGTGAGGCAATTTCTCTGGATGGAAAAACATGAATAATAACATCCGCCGTTATTCCTTCAATGCGTTGATGGAGGGGAAGTGCAGAAAGCTCTTCAAGCGCGATAAATTGGTCTATTTTATCAAATTTACTTACTAGTTGACGAGTATATTCTTTTCCTAAAAAAACTAGTGTTACAGATGGGAACTGATTTTTAATCCATGTACACATAGGGAAAGTCAGTGCCACATCGCCGATGCTGTCTGTTCGAGAGATCACGATTCTTTTTGGAATCATTTTAGTTGATTCAGTATTTGGTATTTCCTGTAAGTTGAATATGCGCTTCTATATGAGATTTTCAATCCAGTAATTCCATCAAGAACTCCCAATTTTAGAAAGTAACTTTTGATGAATTGAGCGAATACTTTACTAAATACCATAATCTTATTTACTCCCCTTCCATTTTTGAACGCTTCTACAGCGGCAATCTTACCAAAATATTCTATTTGCTTGTAATGGTCCTCTTTAGTGTAATAGGAATAATGAAGAAGGTTTCCTTTTAAAAATCCTTCTTTTAAACCCCCTTGTAATTCTAATTTATCGTGTGGATTGACTCCTCCCCAGCTCGCAAAATTTCGATCAACTAAGCGCAATTTAGTATCTGGATACCAACCACAATAATGCACCCATTTTCCACAATAGTTAGTCAACCGATTGAATTTATACCCTTTTTCAGTTGGATTTTCTAATATTTCAATGATTGATTTTTTTAATTCTTCGCTAAGTGCTTCATCAGCATCCAAAGATATTACCCAGTCATTTTTAGCTTGTTTTAATGCAAAATTCTTTTGTTGAATATGCCCTTCAAACTTATGTTGTATCAATTTTACACCTTTATTTATACATAATTCAACCGTACTATCTCTTGAAAATGAATCTACAACAACAATTTCATCAGTTATATCCATTAAAGAATCAATGCAACGAACAATATTTCGTTCCTCATTGAAAGTTATAATGACAGCAGAGAGGTTTTTCATGCTCATCTAATTAATTCAACACTTTTCCAAACGGCTTGAATTTCCCGAAGAAAATGCGTCCAGCTCGTAGTAACCGGAGCATCAACGTATCCACTAATACAAATTACTTTCTTCCTCGTAGGATGTACAAAGTGGAATGCCCAAAAGGCACCACCGGTTGTGGGTATTGTATTTCCTTGAAATTGGAACATCCCGCGCATTTCTAGTCCTTTAACTGAACCATTGATATTCGTTGTAGCCGTCATTTCGGGGTAAACCATTTTCACATATTGGGTTCCCATATATTGCCCTTCAATTTCATGAGGCACATTATACTTCAACATGGTATCTCGTGCACGCAATAAACTCTCAAAACGCAATTGGCTGGAATCTTTAAAATCGTATTGATATATCATTACGCCCTCCCAAATGACGCCAACATCTTGTTTTCCAATGTTTGGGAACTCGATCGGTCTTGACGCAGGAGGAAACTCTATTCGATAGAAATTTTGATTTGAAGTAACTATACCGGAGCCATCAGGTAATTGAATATCTATACCAAATGTTTTTTTTATCTCTTGTTGCACATACTCATTTTGTTCCTTTCCAAATCTTTCAACAATCCGTTTCCATTCGCATTCATCGTAGTAATTATGAACTTGGTCAATAGTTTTACTATTTAGGAGTTTAATCAACTGTTTCTTATCCCGAACATTAATTTCCATAATTGCTTGGTCACGCGCCCAACCTTCCTTTATAAAATTTAGTTCCGCCATCGCGTTTTGTGTTTCGGGTAGCAGGTTTATAATAAGGACATTTCTATGTCTTTTGATGCCACCATCAAAAGTTGAATGATTTCTATGGATTAACTCAAAAGTCGATACATCAGGAATATAAGGCATGATAAACCTTGTTAATGCAGAGTCTAATGCTGCTTTAACCTCTGGCGAATTCCAAATATCGTCGTCAGCAACAATTAATAATTCACCAATTTTACCTGTCACTTGAAGTCCCTCATCTTCATAACGTCCACAGGACAGAGTTATGAAAAAAAGTGAGAAAAATAACATTAACCTCATTTCACTCTAATTTGCTGACCAACTTGAATTCGATTGATTTTTACCTTTGGATTTAGTTTTTTAAGTTGAGCAATCGTTAAATTATATTTTTGGGCTATATCACTAAAGTTATCTCCTGGTCTCACTTTATAATATTTCTTTTTTGGAACTTTTGGAGTACGTTGTGGGATGGGGTTAGTAGTTTGTTCGGGACGTATTGATTGATTTTGAGTAACCACCGTCTCACTTAACACTTTTAACCGTTGCCCGACGTACAAATTGGTTGTTCTCAATGCATTCCACTCCATTATTTGTTGAATGGTCACATTAAATTTGAGCGAAATTAACTTAAGATTATCACCTGGCTTTACCTTATAGTACTGCAAATTGCTAGCAGATACCTGCGATGAATCACTTTCTGCGTTGGATTGCTCTACGAGTAGCATTGAATCTATTGTCCGAGTGACATTATTTTCATTTTGCCGAGGTGTATTCACTGGATCAGGCCTGTAAATACTTTTTTCTAATGCATACAGAGAGTCTTCCAAGCCAACCAGTAACGTTATTTGATTAAATGGGCCGGATATACATCTTTTTATATTTGATTTAGGAATATAGGTCGTCTTATAAACGGGATTTAACAATTTTATCTCTTCTAAGTCCCAACCTGTTAACTTCGAAATTGTATTCATGTGAACGGCTTGTTTGAGGCACATCGTGTCTAACTCTGCGTTATGCACTTCTGCTTCGAGAGGAATGATGTTATGCTCAGCATGGTATGTCATCAAATAAGCTGCTGCAATAAAGTTAGGGACATATCCCTGCGTCTCTTTTGGTAAGTATGGGCGAACTTCCCAGTAGGTGGATTTATTCCCCGACTTTCTGATCGCCTTATTTACGTTTCCTGGTCCGGCATTATAAGCCGCTAGCGCCAAATTCCAATCTCCGTAAATTCCATATAGCTGACGGAGAAAGCGACAAGCAGCCTCTGTCGACTTTTCAGGGTCCATTCGTTCATCAATGTATGAATTTTCTTCAAGATTAAAGTAAAGTCCTGTCTTATACATAAACTGCCATAAACCCAGAGCACCTGCCTTGGATTTTATTTGCGGCCTAAGACCACTTTCAATAACACTTAAAAATCTCAATTCTATTGGTAAACCATATTCTGCTAATTTCTCGCGGTACATGTCAAAATACAATGCAGATCTTCCCATTGCAATCCGAATGAAACTTCTTCGTTCACGGGCAAAAAAACGAATGGTAGAAATAGTGGCTTGATTGCATTCCAATTGAAAAGGAGTCATTTCATTCATTTTTCCGAGCCTTTCACAAATTTGTTCATCGGTAAAGGATGGGACTTCTCCTTGTTCATATTTTAATGCAGTAATTATTGAATCGTAGCGCAGGTCATTGGTGTAATCGGCATAAAATAATTTCAAGCTTTGTTCCACAGTATTTAGAAATGGGTCCCCTTTTAATGAATCTGCAGACTTTTGCGCATGCATCAGTTGTTGAGAGAACCCGAGGGATAAAATCAACAAAAAAAGTCCTAACCGAATACTCCTCATAGTTCTTTTTCAATTTGTTTGGTAAAATTCAATAAAAATCCATCCTTAAAATCGTCACCCATTAATTGCAATCCAAAAGGTAATCCATTTGAATGTATTTTCCAGGGCAAACTTAAAGCAGGATTACCCGCTAAATTTGCGTGTACAGTAAAAATATCTTGTAAATACATTTGTATTGGATCTGAAATCGCATTCAATGCAAATGCCGTACCTGGAGTTGTAGGCAGTACAATCGCATCGCATTCGTTGAGGATTTCTTTTGTTTTGTTTTTTATTAATCTTCTAACTTGTTGCGCTTTTGCATAATATGCATCATAATATCCGTGGGATAAAACGAATGTTCCCGCCATTATTCGTCGCTTCACCTCTTTTCCAAAACCTTGGGAGCGAGATTTTGTATACATTTCTTCAACTCCGTTGGCTTCGTTGCTTCTGTAACCAAAATGGATCCCATCAAACCGCGAGAGATTCGAGGAAGCCTCAGCTGTTGATAAGACGTAATAAGTAGGGACCAACTGCTCCATGTACGGAAAACTATATTCTTTTATCTTGTACCCGCTTCTTTTTAACTTATCGATGGTATAGAATAGTGCTGATTTAACCTCAGGGTCTAGTCCAGGGTGCTGTAAATACTCAGATATTACGGCAAGTTGGCCTTTCTCCTGGGTTATTGTATCCCATTTTTTTGAGGAACAGGTACTATCGAAAGAATCTTTTCCCGACATTAATTGTGTTATTAATTCGGCGTCCTCGATGGAATTCGTAAATGCCCCAATTTGGTCGAATGACGAGGCATAAGCAATCAGCCCATAGCGACTTACGCGACCATATGTGGGTTTGAACCCGTAGGTTTTGGTCCAAGAAGCCGGTTGTCTAATGGATCCTCCGGTATCACTTCCAAGAGAAAATGTACACAATCTTGCCGATGCGGCTACAGCCGATCCTCCTGAAGATCCCCCTGGCACTTTGGTATCATCTAAGTTATTTTTTACTGGACCAAAAACTGATGTTTCATTCGAACTACCCATGGCGAACTCATCACAATTTAAACGTCCAATTACAATAACATCTTCGTCAATTAATCGTTGTAATGCCGTTGCAGTAAATAAAGATTCGAATCCTTCGAGGATTTTAGATGATGCAGACACTTTGTGTCCTTGGAAACAGATGTTGTCCTTGATAGCGAGGACGCAGCCAGCTAATTTTCCGGCTGTCCCTCTCGCTATTTTTTCATCTAGCTTTTTCGCTAGCTGGAGTGCCTCCTCCTCATAAATTTCAATGAATGCATTAAGGTGTCTGTTTTGCTCAATGCGCTTAAGATAACTTTTCGTTATTGACAAAGCGGACTCCCCAGAGCGTAATGCTCTTTTTATCTCACTTATCGTACCGTAAGCCATTATTTCTCCTCTGCTTCTGTTTCCGAAACTTTTGTAGAGGAATTGTCCTCATTTCCTTTAGCGGCATCTTTAAACTCCTTTACTCCCCTGCCTAATCCTCTCATCAATTCGGGTATTTTTCTACCTCCAAAAAATAACAACACAATAACTAATACAATAATTAATATCTGACCTGGTCCTACTACTCCTAAAATAAACATATCCTTATTTTTGTTAAACAAAGCTAACGATTAATATCCAATTGAGTTTGCCAAAGGATGTTATAATTTTCTTGCAACCTCAACTTCTTCGAATGCTTCGACAATATCGCCAATTAGAATATCGTTATATTTATCGATATTCAATCCGCATTCATAATTGTTTTTTACCTCTTTAACGTCGTCTTTAAAGCGTTTCAGTGATCCAAGAACCCCTGTATGGACCACGATTCCGTCACGAATAACACGAACCTTAGCAGATCTTTTGATTGTACCATCTAATACATAACAACCTGCAATTGTTCCCACCTTGGTAATATTAAAGGTTTCTCTAATTTCTGCTGATCCTGTAATTTGCTCTTCAATATCAGGTGATAACATTCCTTCCATAGCTGCTTTCAATTCCTCTATTGCTTTGTAGATTACACTGTATAAACGAATGTCAATCTGTTCATTCTCTGCTAGTTTTCTCGCGCTTTGAGATGGTCTTACTTGGAACCCAATAATAATGGCGTCAGAGGCCGATGCTAAATTAACATCAGCTTCTGTAATAGCACCAACTCCTTTGTGGATAATATTGACCTGAATTTCCTCAGTAGACAGATTTAATAGAGCATCTGAGAGTGCCTCAATAGATCCATCCACATCACCTTTGACAATAACATTGAGTTCTTTAAAGTCACCAATGGCTAGACGTCTGCCTATTTCATCAAGTGTAATGTGCTTGGTCGTGCGTAACCCCTGTTCTCTGTACAGTTGTTCTCTTTTTTGGGCTATCGATTTCGCCTCTTTTTCATCATTCAAAACGTTGAATTTGTCACCTGCATTGGGGGCACCGTTAATTCCAAGAACTGAAACTGGTTGAGCTGGTCCAGCTTCCTTTAACGCAAATCCGTGCTCGTCCTGCATAGCGCGGACTCGACCATAATATCTTCCAACCAAAATCACATCTCCTACACGCATTGTACCTGCCTCAATGAGCATATTAGTAACGTATCCCTTTCCTTTATCCAAAGAGGATTCTATTACTGTTCCTTGGGCATTTTTATTGGGATTTGCTTTCAAATCTAGAATTTCTGCCTCAAGTAAAACTTTATCGAGTAATAAATCAATATTTACGTTTTGTTTTGCTGAAATTTCTTGGCTTTGATATTTACCGCCCCAATCCTCCACTAAAATATTCATTGCAGAGAGTTGTTCCTTTATACGGTCAACGTTTGCTCCTGGTTTGTCAATTTTATTGATTGCAAAAATCATCGGAACGCTTGCCGCTTGGGCATGAGAAATGGCTTCTTTTGTTTGGGGCATGACATCGTCATCGGCTGCTACAATAATTATAGCTACATCTGTTACTTGTGCACCTCTGGCACGCATAGCGGTAAATGCCTCGTGACCCGGTGTATCCAAAAAGGTCATTTTTCTTCCATCCTTCAATGTAACGGAGTATGCACCAATATGCTGGGTAATACCCCCGGCTTCACCTTCTGTCACATTGGCATTTCGAATTTTATCTAATAGTGACGTCTTTCCGTGATCGACGTGCCCCATAACTGTAATAATTGGAGGTCTGGATATTAAGTCCTCCTCACTATCCTCAACAATCTGAATAGACTCTTGAACTTCGGCACTTACAAACTGTGTTTCAAACTCAAATTCTTCCGCTACAATTTGTATAGTTTCAGCATCAAGTCGCTGATTTATGGAAGCAAAGATACCAAGGGACATACAAACGGAAATAACTTGCGTTGGGGCGACATTCATCATCGCAGCTAACTCAGATACTGTAACAAATTCCGTCAACTTCAGAATTTTGTCCTCTAGTTGGGCAAGTTCCATTTCCTCTTGGCGCCTTTGAGCCACCAAATCTCTTTTTGATCTTCTATTCTTGGAGGCCTTTGATTTAGACCCTTGATTGGAGAGTCTTGCTAAAGTTTCTTTAATTTCTTTTTGAATATCTTGGTCAGAAATCTCTTGTTTTTCAACTTTCTGACCACGATTGAATTTATTTACAGCTTGTGGAGTAGTTGCGTTTGTCTCTACTTTTTTAATTCGTTTTCTCTTGCGCTTGGCATTAGTGTCCTCAGACGAGGTGGCTGCAGGAGTTTTTGGTTTGTCAATTGGCAATTCAATTTTCCCCAAAACGGTTGGGCCTGACAACACTTTCCGTTGAAAGCGAATAACATCCGAATCAGGCGGTGGCTTTTGTTGTGATTGTTCAGTTTCTGTATTTTTGATTGACGCGAGATCTTCGGTCTTATTATGGATAGTCACATCATCTTTTACTTCAAATCTCTTTTTTTGATAAGTTTCCTTAAGATCTATTTTACCAACTATTTGAATTTTAGATTCAGGTTTTACTTTTGGGTCATTAGAAGATAAAATTTGACGCTTGATTTCTTCAACGTTTATCTCGGTTTCCTCTTCTTCAGATTCCTGAGGTTGCTCAGTAAGCTGAATATCATCCAAAGACAGGGTCTCACGTTTTTCTCTAAGCGATGAAACTTTAGCCTGTTCCTTAAAGTTTTGGTCAGCAGCAAACTCCTTGCATAGTAAATCAAACTGGTCGCCTTCCAGCTTCGTATTTGGATTCTTATCAATCTTTATTCCTTTGGAGTGAAGGAAATCCACTAATGTTTGTATCCCTACATTGAGTTCGCCGGCTGCCTTTCCTAAACGGATTGGTTTTCCCATATCGTCTTCTTTTAATTTATTCAAATTCTGCCTTCAGTATTCTGAAGACTTCGTCAATTGTTTCCTTTTCTAAATCTGTTCGTGATACCAGTTCCTCTGAACTTATCTCCAAGACCGACTTGGCAGTATCACAACCTATTGCTTTTAATTCATCTATTATCCAACCATCAATTTCATCCACAAATTCCTCCAAATCAACATCATCAATATCCACTTCCCCATCTCGATATACATCAATTTCGTAGCCACATAACTTTCCAGCTAGTTTTATGTTGTGTCCTCCTTTTCCGATAGCAAGAGATACCTGGTCAGGCTTTAAAAATACTTTTACTCTTGCTTCATCCTCTAATATTTCCATCGAAGATATTTTAGCAGGAGATAATGACCGCTGAATTAATAGTTGATTATTCGATGTATAGTTTATTACATCAATATTTTCGTTTCTTAATTCTCGAACAATTCCATGAATTCTAGAACCTTTCATCCCAACACAAGCGCCAACCGGATCAATTCTATCGTCATATGACTCTACTGTAACTTTTGCTCTTTCTCCTGGTTCTCGTACGATTTTTTTTATTGTAATTAATCCATCAAAAACCTCTGGAACCTCAAGTTCAAATAACCTCTCCAAGAATTCAGGAGCTGTTCTTGAAAGAATGATTACTGGCGTACTATTTCGCATATCCACTTTTGCCACCACCGCCCTCACAGAGTCACCTTTTTTGAAAAAATCTGCAGGTATTTGTTCAGACTTTGGTAAGATTAACTCATTATTGTCATCATCCATAACCAAGATTTCTTTCTTCCAAACTTGATAGACTTCACCGGTCAAAATCTCTCCAATTCTCTCTTTATATTTTCTATACAGATGATCTTTTTCAAGCTCTAATATTCGAGAAATTAGATTTTGGCGAAGTGATAAAACATTACGTCTTCCAAAATCTGCAAATTTAAATTCCTCCGTTACTTCTTCTCCTATTTCAAAGTCCGGTTCTATTTTTATCGCATCTGAGTATGCAATTTCGGTGTTGGGGTCCTCTACCTCCCCATCGTCCACTATTTCCTTATTCAAGAATATTTGTACATCACCTTTATCGATGTTCACAATAATATCAATGTGTTCATCCGTATTAAATTTTTTCTTCAACATTGCCCTAAAAACATCTTCCAAGACATGTTGCATTGTTTGTTTATCTATATTTTTTAATTCTTTAAACTCTGAAAACGAGTCAACTAATTCTAGATTATTCATACACTACTATTTAAACGATACCACAATTTTTGCTTCTTTAATTTGATTAAATGGATATTCTAAAATATTTTCCATCCATATTTTTTTCTTTTTTTTTTCATCTAGCTGTTTTGATACAGTCCGTAACACAATCCCCAGATCAATAACTTTCATTAATTCACCTTCATACTTTTTTCCATCCAGTCCAATAATCGAAAGTACTCTTCCTATATTCTTGGCATATTGATTAATATGACGAAGCGGTTTGTCTAAGCCCGCTGATGAAACGTGCAGTTCAAAATCCTCTTTATCCCTGTCAAGGTTATGTTCAATATTTCGGGACACCGAAATGCAATCTTCAACCGAAACCCCACCTTTAAGCTTGTCGATTTCTACTTGTATCACATTGTTGGAGGAAACTGACAATTCAACAATATATAAACCATTGTTGAGCTCACTTATGCGTTCCTCTGCCAAAGATTTTATTATTTTTTTATCTAGCATATTAAAAAAAGAGGGGACTTTCGTCCCCTCTTATGTTTCATGATTTTTACAAATTTACGACTTTATTTTTAATAAGCAAGTCCTCACAAAAGATTCTTTTAAATTTGCATCTATGCTTTTTCAAATTGATGATAAAATTATTAGTAGCGAACTGTTTCGGAAAAAGTTTGTATGTGATTTAAATTCATGTAAAGGTGCGTGTTGTGTTGAAGGGGACGGGGGTGCACCTCTAACACAGGATGAGGTTACGGGTATTAAAGAAAATTTAACACATATTCTCCCGTATTTGAGTAAAGCTTCAAAAAAAGAAATCGCTCAAAATGGTTTTTACACAGAAGACTCGGACGGTGAAAAACATACCAAGCTTATGCCCGAAGGGGCCTGTGTCTTCGTTTCTACCAATTCAAAAGGGATAAACTCGTGTGCAATCGAACAATCTTTTCGCGATCAGAAAAGTTCACATCACAAACCCATCTCTTGTCACTTATATCCTATTCGTGTTAAAAAATTTGGAAATCTTGAAGCCTTGAATTATGAGGAATGGTCAATTTGCAGGGCTGCATGCGTTTTGGGCGAATTAAAGCAAGTTCGAGTAGTGGAATTTTTAAAAGACCCACTTATTCGAGCCTATGGTGAGGACTTTTATACAGAACTCATGTCACTAAAACATGAAATATTAAAAGAAATAGATAAAGGCTCCTAAACGGAGCCTTTATTCTTTTCTAGTGTCCTTTCTCCCCTTCTTTTAAGGGAACTGTTTGGGGAACAAAGTCTTCTTCATACCCTGGCTTCGAATAATCATAGGGCCAACGATGAACGGTTGGCAAGTCGCCAGGCCAGTTACCATGGATATGTTCCACTGGTGCGGTCCACTCGAGCGTATTCGAGTTCCAAGGATTTTGAGGGGCCTTAGGTCCTCTGAAAATACTATAAAAGAAATTGAACAAAAATATGGCCTGCCCTAAAGCTGCGAAAATTGCAAAAAATGTGATGACAACATTTAAGTCCATCATCATTTCTAATGACGAATTATCAAACTCTTTATAAACTGAATAATCGTAATACCTTCTTGGTGCACCCGCCAAACCGACAAAGTGCATCGGGAAGAAAACACCATATGCTCCGATGATGGTTATC
>Ga0194133_10004071_pt1 | contig 20034 bp, 17 predicted proteins | sample TA2KigOf40mmetaG_FD_155448 | JGI IMG/M metagenome (GOLD analysis project Ga0194133, IMG submission 155448) | Freshwater microbial communities from Lake Tanganyika, Tanzania - TA2015055 Kigoma Offshore 40m | ecosystem: Environmental > Aquatic > Freshwater > Lake | place: Tanzania: Lake...
TGATTGGAATGTTTGCCTTGGCATTAGCAGGTGCTTTCATGGGCCTTTATGCGCTCAGACGAGAAGGCTTTGACTGGTCTGTGTCATGGCGTGGTGCTGTGTTATGTGGTCTGAGCCTTGGCGTTATTGCTATCAACAATGCTGAGCTTTCTATCCAGAATATGGCATATTATTTTTCAACTCAGCTAAAGTGGGCATTGGTTATTAAAAATGCCTTGACAGTTTTTGGATCTGTTACCGTGGGCTATATTTTGCCCATTTTAGCAGCGGTGAGCTTGATTAAAAAAGTCTACCCAGATCGCGTTCATTTGCTAAGTTGGCTAAAAATAGAGGGGTATAAGAATCCATTTAATCGACAAATTGTGTATATTGCATATGGGGCGACATTGGCATTTTGTCTTTATGAAATGGCTTATTATTGGGTGACAAATCAATACCTGGGATTTTTCTTGCCTCCAAGCTATGCTGTTGATCTTAACGCATCTATTTCTTGGGTTGAGGGAATTAATCCAATTTTACAGGCATTTAATCCTGGCTTTACTGAAGAGGTGATCTTCCGCTTGATTCCAATTGGTCTTTTGCTGGCATATCGCAAACGGCAAGGGGGAATGGCTTGGAATATTGTGATGATTGCACAAGCATTAATTTTTGCGATGGCTCATGCCAATTATCCGGCAGATCCATTTTATGCACGGGTGCTTGAATTGATTATCCCTGCAATATTTCTGGCTTATTTAGCAATTTATGTAGATGTGATGGCGGCTATTTTGACCCATATTCTGTATGATGCGGTTTGGTTTGGAATTGGTTATTATTCATTTGATTTCTCATGGGCGCAGGGTATTTATTTTTTAACAATATTGATGCCACTTTTTATTTGTTTTTATGGTGCTGGTCAAAATCAAAAACCAGTCATGTTGAATTACAATCAGCCCGTTCAATTTTTTGATTATGGGTTAATCATGTCCCAGCAGCCCTCTAATAGGAGCAAGGCCAGTTATTTGTGGCTTTTAGTGGGGGTGATTTTGTTGATGGTTTTAATGTTCATTCAGCCACCATCCATGTTGCAAATAACCAAGCCTTCTGAGGCCAGGGCAGTTGCTGGAGAGCACTGGAAGGTCGCAGGATACATCCCTGATGATTGGTATTTTGCATTATCCCCCTCATCGGTAGATGTGGATGATTGGTATTATGTTCAGCAAAATTTTCCTGAGCAGTGGCCAAAGTTGATGCCGTTATTTTTGCCGGCAGGCTGCTGGGATGTTAAAGCGGCTTCATTGGATCCTAAGTGGAAAGATTATGGGTTTAATTTACGAGTTTGTAATCATACAGTTTTGGCTCAAAATATAATTTTGCCTTATGAGGCCGCCAAACAAAATGCGGCAAGCGCGCCTGCTAGTATCGATGAAAAGTTAAGGCAGTTATTGGGCGCAAGCAGTTGGCGTGTGATTTCTGATACACTGGAGCAGTATCCAAATCGATCTGTGATTGGTAAAACGGTGGCAGTGAATGAATATCAAGGCATAAAAGCACCCAGCGATGATACACTACGGGTGTTTGTTAAGATGGATGGTGATGAAATCACTGCATTCAGTGCAGGTATTCATATTTCACAGGAAGAGGCTAGGAATTTTTTGTCAAATCAAGCTTGGCTTTCTGTCTTCAAATGGCGCGAAGTGATGATACTGGGTGCATTGTTGGTGTTCTTAGGGCTGATGGTTCGCTTTTCAGGAATCACCCGGCCTTATCATAAAAGCATTTATGTGCTGATTCTGAGCATGCTCTGGTTGATGGTTTGGGCAGATAGGGAGCAGGCGATTGTATCCATGCTGCAGCAGGGATCAGGTTCTTTGGTGGGTTATATGATGCTGTTATTCTCAGCAGTTTTAATGATGCTTGTTGCTTTTGTCATCAAAGAAATATTCTATGCCTTCAGGGAGGTGATGGCGCTGCAATCTGCGGTTAATGATGCTGGATTTTCTGTGGGACTGGGCGTACTGTATGGCATAGTGATCTACAGCATCAGTCAACTTCAGCCATGGGTGCCCTATCAGTGGTTACTGGGTCATACATACGGCATGATGCATTCTCCATGGTTGATGTGGCCAGCGACCGTCCTTTATTTTGTGGGGGGTATTGGTTTTGCTATATTGGCAACGCACATGGTATTTCAATTATTTAGGCATTATTTCACATCTATTTGTTTGTTGCTTGGACTTGTGCTTTATACCAGTCAAATCACTTGGGTTGCGTTGAGTGCGGCGGCTGTTTTTGAATTTGCATGGTATATGATAGGGGCGGCTTTATTTGCTTGGTTGGTGCGACAAGGTTTGGTATATGCTGTTGGATATTTGCTGGGTGTTACATTTGTCAGTATGTGCTTCAATGGTATCGCTATTTTGGCGATCGTTTGTGGCTTATTAATCGTGTTTTTGCAGTATTGGAATCATTTGCGGGACTCAGGCATTCGGACTTGAGGTTGCTTTTTCCATCCATGAGCGATGGCCCATGAAAGGGTGATGCTTTCTTCAGGCGGTGCCTCAAGCCCCATGGCCAGAAAATACAGCTGAGGTAGGCTGTGTTTAAAAGTGTAGGTCATGCGATGTTTTTCGATAATCGGTGATGGGATCCCGTGTTGACTCAGGGCATCACCAATGGCATGCAGCGCAGGGAAATCTGAGAAAATCGGTGGCTCATAAAGCAGGGTGCTGATCAGAAACAGCCCGCCTGGATGCAGATAGGGCATGAGTGTGCTGAAAACGCTTTTTATATTCAGGTCCAGCATATGCAGCTGATGAATGATAATGGCATTAAATTGCTCTTTTTTAAAAGGAAGCATATCATATCTGGCACAGATGCTAGAAGGGTCCCCTTGTTGGTATAGGGCGTTAGGAACAATTTTGATCGCCTGGCCTTTTGCTGAAATGATTTGATCGATGTTACGATTTTGTATACCAAAGAAAGCCATGTTGCCAAGTGGCTGGGTTGTGGTTACAATGGGCCAGATCAGTGTTTTGGCAATATCATCATCGATTGCGCTGTGTGTCAGATGTGCGTTGTAAATGTCTTGATGTGTATGTGCCATATTGGTCCGGATATTTTAGGTATTTTGCAATAAAAATACAGTGGGTTCAAATGGCAAATGAGATAAGGCATGAAAAGCAGTTTGCAGGCGATTTCTGTTCAGGGTAAAAAATCAATATCTTTTTTAAAAGGGATCACCACAGCAGAGGTGAGAAATCAATCATTGAATGTATTTTGTAATGACCAGGGTAAAGTGTTGGCTTTGGCAGTGATTTTGGTGCACTCAGATTCTGAATGTTGGGTATGTGTTGATCAATCGCTGGTATCGATGATGATTGAGCACTTGCAGTTTTATGGCCGTTTCTCAAGTGTCAAGATGATGGTACTGGAGCAGCAACTTTCCTTTAATGAGCATTGGGAATGGGTTCAGGGTGACTCTAAAGTAGATTGGGTTGAGTTTCAATATGAAAAAGGGCTGGTGTTTTTGGACAAGAGCACCTCAGGTAAATATACTCCGCAAATGCTTGCCTATGATGAACATGGTCTTATTGATTGGGGAAAGGGCTGTTATTTAGGGCAAGAGGTGATAACGCGAATTTCCCATCTTGGTCGAAGTAAGCGGCATTTATACCGGGTTAGATCCGGGTGTGATTTTCCCACTGTTTTACAGGCCACTGAGGGCTCACTTGTGGTGCTGGATGAGGCACAGGCAAGTGGGCTTGGCTCTGCCTGTGTGAGAATTACTCGGTCTTAGGACGCAGCGTCGGAAACAGGATTACATCTCGGATGCTAGGGCTGTCTGTGAGAATCATTGTCAAGCGATCAATGCCGATGCCCTCACCAGCGGTAGGTGCCATGCCATATTCTAATGCCCTTACATAGTCATGATCATAGGGCATGGCCTCATCATCGCCGTTTTGCTTGGCATTCACTTGAGCTTCAAATCGTTGCCGTTGGTCATCAGGGTCATTGAGCTCTGAGAAACCATTTGCAATTTCTTGCCCGGCAATGAAAAATTCAAACCGGTCTGTTAGCTCAGGGTTGCTATCTTGGCTGCGGGCTAAAGGTGAAATTGAGCGAGGGTAGCTTGTGATAAAGGTCGGCTGAATCAGTTTGTGCTCTGCCAAGGCTTCAAATAAAGCCAGTAGGCACTGGCCATAATCCCAGCTTGGGTCAAGATTAATATGTTCATGAGAAGCAACATGGTGAAGATTGCTTAATGAGGCAAGTTGATCCTCATTATGGCGGCTATATTTGGCAATCGCTTGAATCATGGTCAGTTTTTCGTAAGGGCCTTGCATATTAATACAATGGCCCTGATAGATAATTTCATACTTGCCGGTGGCGGTAAAAGTTACTTTTGATAGCATTTTTTCGGTAAAAGTCATCAGCGTTTCATAGGTGGCATATGCTTGATAAAATTCAAGCATGGTAAATTCAGGGTTATGGCGTGTGGAAATGCCTTCGTTGCGAAAATTGCGATTAATCTCAAAAACACGATCAAGTCCACCAACCACTAAGCGCTTGAGAAAAAGCTCAGGGGCAATGCGCATGAATAAAGGCATGTCAAGTGCATTGTGATGTGTCAGAAATGGTTTGGCCGCAGCACCGCCTGCCAATGTATGCATCATCGGGGTTTCTACCTCCAGGAAGCCTTCTTCAAGCAGGGTTTGACGAATGGTTTGAATAATCTGCGAGCGGGTACGAAATCTGCTTTGTGTTTCAGGGTTGACCATTAGGTCTAAGTATCGCATTCGGTAACAGGCCTCTTTATCTGTCAGCCCATGATATTTATCTGGCAGTGGGTGGAGTGATTTTGCCAGAAGTTGGCCATGGCTGGCGTATAAGGACAGCTCCCCTTTTTGGGTTTTAAACACATGGCCCTCAATGAAAATAATATCTCCCAGGTCCCAGGTTTTAGTTTCATGAAAGACGGCCTCTGGCAGGTCTTGCTTTCTGAGGTAGATTTGAATCTTCCCACTGCTGTCTTGGATGTGTAGAAATGCGGCTTTACCCATATCACGCATTTGCATGATACGTCCAGCCAGCTGGTAGATTTTATGCGGCTGGTTTTCAAGCGCCTCTTTGTCTAATGGGTCATATCGTTGGAAAAGTGAATTGGCATCTGTATTGGGAGTGAGCCCACAGGGGTAGGCATTTCTGATTTGACGGATATCTGCGAGCTTGGCGCGACGAACAGCGTGTTGGTCAAGTGTGTTAATCTCATTCATGAATCAGTGCCTCCCTTGGCAAGTTGATGTAAGCTCGCTTCAATAAAAAACATTAAATCGCCGTTGAGAACATCTTGTGGATTACGTGTCTCAATCCCCGTGCGCAGATCCTTAATCCGAGATTGATCTAGGGTATAGGATCGAATTTGCTGGCCCCAGGTGATGTTATCTTTGCCCTTCTCAAGCTCTTTTTGTAGGCTCATTTTTTCATTCAATGCCTCTTGATAAAGTCGTGAGCGGAGCATATTCATGGCCTGGGCCTTGTTTTGATGCTGTGAGCGTTCATTTTGGCATTGAGTGACAATTCCTGTTGGAATGTGGGTGATACGCACAGCTGAATCTGTGGTATTAACATGTTGGCCACCAGCGCCACTTGACCGGTAGGTGTCAATGCGAAGGTCCTGTGGTTGAATATCAATGTTAATGTTCTCATCAACTTCAGGGGTCACAAACACAGAGGCAAAAGAAGTATGGCGTCGGTTCCCGCTGTCAAAAGGAGATTTTCTAACCAGGCGATGAACACCTGACTCTGTTTTTAAATAGCCATAGGCATAGGGGGCTTGAACATGTAAAGTGGCACTTTTGATACCAGCGACCTCCCCTGGGCTGTATGAGATTAATTTAACGCTCATGCCCGGCTGTGTTTCACAAAAACGGGTATACATGCGAAGCAGCATTTGCGCCCAGTCCTGAGCTTCTGTGCCCCCTGAGCCAGATTGGATGTCAATAAAAGCATTGAGGAAATCTTCTTCTTCTGTGAAGAGTGCGCTGAGTTCAAATTGTTCAACCAGCCTTTGGGTTTTTTTAAGGTCATCAGCAATTTCTTTAATGGAGGAGGGATCAAGTTCCTGGATCATGGCAAAAAGCTCATTTAATTCCTCGATGGATTGGTCCAGGGTCTTGATTTCACTGAGCTGCTTTTCAAGTATTGTTCTTTCTTTGCCCAGTTTTTCTTGTAAGCCATGATTGGACCAATTTGAGGGGTCTGCAAGTTGAGTGTCAATGCTGGTGATAGAAGTCGTGAGAGATTGACAGTCAAAGATGCCCCCTGAGCTTGGACCACCTGGATTTAAGCTCGCTCAGTTTTAACTCTAGTTGATCAACATGTATCATAAGACTGTACAATTTATATGAAATGGGTCGTGTGCGGCTCGAACGCACGACCAGCGGATTAAAAGTCCGATGCTCTACCGGCTGAGCTAACGACCCATTGCTCTGAATATACAAATTTTTACATCAATGTGCAAGTGCAACGAATTTTTTTTAGATCATTGCCCATGTATTGCCGAGTTTGAGGTATAATAAAGAAACACGAGGTATTTATGAATGGGATTTTGTATTTAATTTTAGGGCTGTTCTTTGCAGTTGGGTTTGCAAAAGATGTTATGGTCTTGAAGTTTCATCAGCCGATTGCTGTGGCTGGAGAGCAGATTTTTGAGAAAGCGCTGGCCAGCGCGCTTGAAAAGCGTGCAAAATTATTGGTGGTTGAGCTTAACACCCCTGGGGGCTTCCCTGAAAGTACCCGTGCCATGATTGCAAAAATGAAAGCCAGTCTAATTCCTGTGGTGATATATGTTGCCCCTGAAGGTGCGCAGGCGGCCAGTGCAGGAACATTCTTGGTTTATGGTTCCCACATTGCGGCCATGGCCCCAAATACCACAATTGGCGCTGCTTCAGTTGTGGCTTTAGATGGAAAAGAAATTGATCATGTCATGCAAAAAAAAGTCACCAATGATATTTTGGCTTTTGCACGCTCTTTGGCAAAATCCTCAGGCCGTTCGGAGTCATTCATTGAGAAAGCGGTGACTGATGCCATCAGTATCAATGCACAGGAAGCCAAAAAGCAAGGTGTTGTTGAGCTGATTGCACAGGACCTTGCGGATTTATTGGCGCAGTTGCAAGGTATGAAAGTCATCGTTGGCCAAAAAAACCAGGTATTGGCTTTTGATAAGCAGTCTGTAGAAGTATATGAGGTGCCCTTGGATTTGCAAATACTATCGGTCATTAGTCATCCAATGGTGGCGTATATGCTTTTCTTAGCGGGGATTTATGGCATTTTATTTGAGCTTTATAGTCCTGGTGCTGTTTTTCCTGGTGTGATTGGGGTGTTGGCATTGATTTTAGCCAGCTATGGGTTTCATGTGATTCCGTTTAATCAAGCTGGTTTTTTATTGATTCTTGTTGGGGCAGTGTTAAGCATTGCTGAACTGATGGTGCCCAGTGGGATTTTAGGAGCCATAGCGGTGATCGCCATGGTTTTGGGGGGTGTATTTTTATTTGAGACAAGCTTTTTTTATGAAGGCCTGTCATGGGTCTGGGTCATGATGGTTAGTTTGATATTCATGGGTTTGTTTTTCTTATTGGCCAGAATGGTGGGCACAGCACATGCTCGTTTGGCCATGACGGGCGTTGATGATATTATTGGTGCAAAAGGGACTTGCTGTCAGAGAATTGCACTTAAAGGTGAGGTGATATTACAAGGGGTTCGATGGCAGGCTTATAGTGAGCAGGTGATTGAAAGTGGCCAATCTGTGCGTGTTTTAAGCATGGATGGTTTGGTGTTAAAAGTAACTAAGGATGAGGAGAATTAAAAATGGGATCAGATGTGGGCTCATTTCTAACGATGATAGTGGTGGTGTTGGTGCTGATGTTTTTAAAAGTCAGTATCAATATTATCCCAGAATATCAAAGAGCTGTGGTGTTTCTATTGGGGCGATTTTGGAAAGTCAAAGGGCCGGGTTTGGTCATTATTGTGCCAGTCATTCAAACCATGTTTCGAATTGATATGAGAACCAGGGTGTTGGATGTGCCAACTCAAGATATTATTTCAAGAGACAATGTGTCTGTTCGAGTTAATGGCGTGGTTTATATGCGTGTTGTAAAGCCGGAAATGGCATTGATTCAGGTTGAAAATTATGTCAATGCAACAGCGCAGTTGGCTCAGACCACTTTAAGATCGATTTTGGGAACGCAAGAATTGGATGAGATGCTTACCAAGCGAGAGCAATTAAATTCAAAGTTGCGTGAAATCCTTGATGAGGAGACAGACGGCTGGGGAATTAAAGTAACACAGGTTGAAATTAAAGATATTGATTTAAATGAAACCATGGTCAAAGCCATGGCTCGTCAAGCAGAGGCAGAGCGGGAAAGGCGTGCAAGAGTGATTACAGCAGAAGGGGAGCTACAGGCCTCTTATAAAATCAAAGAAGCTTCTGATGTGCTTTCCTCAAGTAAGAATGGTATGCACCTTAGAAACTTGCAGACGCTCAATGCAATTGCAAATGAGAAGTCCAATACCATTATTTTCCCATTGCCGACAGAGATCGCCAACTTGTTAGGGGTTAACGATCAGCCTAAGCTTAAAGACTAGGAATGAGGGTCAGCGGTAAATTGACTGGCGATTGAATCTGGATATTGAATTTTGAGGGTGGCCAATAATTTTTTGGCATTCTCAATTTCACCAGATTCTTTGGCAATCTCAGCAAGTTTAAATAGAGAGTCAGCAGCTCGGTTGTGCTGTGGATATTTATTAATCACCCGATTAAAATGACGACGTGCCTCTGATGTATCTTTTTGCTGATAAGCAAGCTCTCCCTGCCAGAAATGGACCTCTGCAATGTCGGTATTATCGTTTGGGTTTTGTGCCATTGTGGCAAGTGTGCTTCTGGCCAGGGGGATATTTTGTTGGGCGATCAGCGAATAGACTTTGCGCATACTCGGTTGCTCATCTGCCTGTGTTTGAGCAGAGCTTAGCTCTACATTTGATTTGGGTCTTTGTAGGAAATCAATTTGGCGGTTAAGGGTGGTGATTTCTGCCTGGAGCTGCTCAATTTTTCCAAGTAAATTAAGGCCGCTGAGCACCTCTATTTTTCTTTCAATCAGATCAAGTCTGCTCTCTATGCTTTGATCATCAGCAGTAACAAGCTCGCCATGGGCCAAATTAAAAGCCAAGAGTGCGATTGGTAAAATTTGATGATATCGACTCATAAAGATTCCTCCATTAAATTGATTTCGATGTATCGGTTATTCATGAGCAGGCTGCCGGGTGCTTGATTGCGGTTGGAGCCTGCTCCTTGAATGAAGATCATGTCTGCTGGGACATGGTTGAGCTTGATTTGTTCAAGGGCACTTTGAGCCCTTTGGTAGCTTAAAATTAAGTTATACTGTGTTGAGCCACCATCCTCAGAATGTCCAGTGATGAATACTTTTTGATGATGGTATGTTTTGAAAAAATCGTTGATCTGCTCTTTTTGTGCCATATTTAAATGGGACTGATGGCGCTCTAGTTGAATTTTAATGGTTTGAGGCAAGGCCCAGGCTTGCGCACTAGATAGAAAAATGTGGATTAAAATAAAAATGAAGTTGATCATGTTTCAGGCACCCATGTTGGATAATCAAATTGGCCTTCTTCAGCGATCAGGTGGATGTGGGTTTGACCCTCTGTGTCGATGAGCCCAATAACATTTCTTCTTCCTTGTCGCTCAGTGAGTAAAATCCAGGAGCCATCATCTGAGATTTTAGGATCTTGAAGAAATAAGGCGCTTAGGATTTTCTTGGGCTGTGTTGGATTTTGGAAAGGGTGAATGACAAGTCCATACTCATCTTTGATACGTTGGATATAAGCTAAGGTTTTTCTGTCTTTGCTGATACTGGGGGATAAATTACCATCACCCTGGAAAGTGATGCGCTCTAGCAATTTTTTATTGATTTCATAGCGATAAATGTGGGGACTGCCACTGCGAGATGATGCCAGATAAATAAAATTATCTTTGGCCCAAACAGGATCACAATCCAGCGACCAGCCTGGCATTAATGTTTTGATGGTGCCGGATAATGAGTCATAACTTAATAGCGAAGGGTTGTGAATTTGATAATTAACAATTAATAGATGCTGGCTATCAGGAGACCAGCTAGAGGCAATTCCCAGCTCAGATTCACTTGAGATTTTTTCCCAGTCGTGTTTGCCCTCTTTCACATAAATGCTAGTGCCTTTTTTCCCCAGTTCTGTGATGGCAATCTTTTGACTGTCGGGGGAAAATATTGGGTTAATCAATGGTCGGCGACTTGAAAAAAGCTCTCTGGAGTCACTGCCATCAATGTGGGATATCATTAATTTATATTGATTTTCACCATCAATATTAATGGTTGAAATGAATGCAATTTTGCGATCATGCCAGCCTCGATGGTGTGTCAAGTATTCATGAATAGTGCGTGTGATTTTGTTAGCATACTGGTTGATAATGTGCTTATCATTAAGGATAGGGGTTGGAATTTTATGTGTGGGCAGCTTACTGAGCTCTGTGCCAAGAAATTGCAATTCAACGGACCGTGTGCCCAGCAAGGATTGATGGCCAGATATTTTGATTTGATTGGTACAATCATTGGTTTTTACAGAGATTAGCCCACTTAAATTAAGGTTAAAGCGAATGATTGGAACAAGCGCGCTGATGACATCATCATCAGCTTGAGAGCTATTGATGCAAACAGGTATGGGATTATTGGGAGCACTGACCAGCTCTCGGTGTAAGAGTTTTGCGCAGACTTGAGTATATGCCAAAAAAACTGACAACAGCCAAAATAAGAACATGAAAATCCTCCCCAGGTATGCTGTTTGATTGTGATTATAAAGTCAAGTTATATTCGACGATCAGGGGCGCATGATCTGAAAATATCGGCTCGTTAATGACTATAGCCTTTTGTGCCAGATGTGCTATGGCGCTGCTGACGATTTGATAATCAATACGCCAGCCTACGTTATTTTCTCGAGCTCTGGCACGGTAGCTCCACCATGTATAAACCTCTTCCAGGCCTGCAATTTTTCGATGGATATCAACCCATGGGCCTGAGAGCAGCTGGTCCATCCACATGCGTTCCTCAGGGAGGTATCCAGAGTTTGATTCATTGGCTTTATCATTTTTAAGATCAATTGCTCGATGGGCAATATTGACATCAGCACATAAAATTAATGGCTTGTGATGGTCATGTCTAAATAGAGACTGCATGGCGAAATTTAAGAAAGTCATTTTCAGATTTTGGCGCAGATCCGAGCTTGTTCCGGAGGGGAAGTAAACGCTGGCGATTTGAATGTCGGGGTACTCGTTTAAGGTGATGCGACCTTCCAAATCAGCTAAAGGGAAATCAAAATGGGTTTTTGTGTAAATGGGTTGATTGCGACTTAAAATTGCAGTGCCGCTATAGCCGGGTTTATCAGCATCGCTGTATGCGAGGTAATAGCCACTTGGCCAGCAGATGTCTGTGATTTTGTGAATTTGTGCTTTTGTTTCTTGAAGGCATAAAACATCAATTTGCTGATGGGCAAACCAGTCCCAAAAGCCTTTCTTGATAGCAGCACGAATGCCATTGGCATTAAAAGTGCAGATTTTCACGGTTAATTCCTTTTTTGTTATCTTACTTAGTGTGTCAGTAGATAACAAGATCTATAATATATAGGAGAATAAGAAAAAAGAGCATGTTTAATTTGCATAATATTGAGAAACGTTTGGATGAGGCTGTTAAAGTCTCAGATGTGACCAGTGCGCTTGCTGCATTAATTTCCAGCCCCTCATCTGCACTTGTGGCTGGATTGAAGATTATACCTGCACTGGGGGTTTTTCTTGAATTTGTTGGCATGCTTTTAAAGCAAGATAAAATTGCTAAAGCGATGCATGTTAGCCTGATTGATCGGGTTGTACAGGTGCTTGTTACAGCCTTGCTTTTTTTGGCTGCTATTTTAATTGGCCTGTCTTTTATTTTTCCGCCTTTGGCACTTTTTCTACCTTTAATATACACCATTGCATCGGCATTAATTACAATTGGAGCAGTTCATTATTTCAGATTTCTAAAGCAAGATCCGCAGTATCAGGCATTAAGAGTGTATGTGAAATGGATTGGAGGTCTTGAGAAGCAAAAGGCAAAGCAGATTCATGATGCAATGATCAGCTGGGATTTTAATTCAGATACGCTCCCTTCTGAATTTAACGGTGTTACTCTCCCTGAAGAATTTGATAAGGTGAAAGCGTATTGCAACAATCAAAAGGATGGGCGGGCTAGGGCTTTGGATGTGGATCTTTATATTGAAAAGCGCATGGATGTGAAAGACAGCGCACTATCATGTCTTTACAATGGTGTATTGACAGCAGTTTTGATGGGCTGTTTAGTAGCAGCCGGTGTATTTTTTCCTGTATCAACCCTGGTGATTGCATGCGTGGTGATGGCCTACGCTGGATTTTTTGTGTCCAATAAAATCAATCATTTTGTATTAAAGCGCAAGTCACAGCGAATTGGTGTATTTTTAAAACAAGGAGATAATCAGCCATCTTTCAATCAAGGTCCAAAAATGGTGTCGCAAGAAAAACCTAATAATGAACAGAAAAAGCCAGTTCAAAGTCTTGGAGCTGGGTGGGTAAATAAAAAATGAGTGATAAAAATAAATTTCTTGAAATGGTTGAATATTTGATTCCAAATTTGGATTTAATGGAGCCAGTGGCTGATTTAGTGGGTGATGCAACTCGCGCTGTTGCCGTGATGGGTAAGTTATTTCCACCTGTGGCGCTGGTGCTTGAGGGCTTTGTGAGCCTTGTTGAGTTCTCTAAAGACTTGGGCTCAAAACATATGAGCCGATTGGATAAAGGGGCTCAGATGCTGGTTGTTGCCAGCTGCTTTGTTGCAGGGTCTATGGGTATTGCCGCATTTTTTGTGGCAGCTTTATCGCCATTGATGCCTATGGCTGCTGTTATTGCAACAAGCCTTGTTGCACTTGGATCATTTCATAAAATGTATTTAAAAAACAAAGATCCTGAGTTTATCCAATTAAAGCAACAAAGGGATCAACTAAAAAGAGAACTTGCAAAAGGACTTGAAGGCAGCTCAGAGCAGGCAGTTAAAAAAATATTGGATAATCCGCATTTAACTTTTCTTGAAAAGCGTCAAATGATATTTAGTGTCGTCCCAGAGGGAAGTCAAGAAAAGATTCGCGATGTCATGCATCACATTGCCGCTTTTGAAAAGAAGACTGAAGATTATAAAGAAAAGGTAAAAGAAATGCGTCACTTGGGAGTGAAGGGGGTTGTCCATGGTTTGATATTGGCAGTTGCCATCTTAGGGATGTTGGCGGCGATGGCAAATCCATTTGTTTTGCCTGCGATTGTTGCTGGCTTGACCATTGGTTATGTGCTTTACAAAACCAGTATCCTTGGAAACATGGGTCGATTTATATCTGGGCTAACAGGTCATCATTTTAAGTTGAATCATACTCAAAAAGAAGAGCGTGATCGATTAATGAGAGAATACGGCCTGGACAAATCGCAAGCAGCGCATGTGGCGTTGATGCAAAAAGAGGAAAAAGATATATATCATCGGCATGAAGGTACTCATGAAGAAAAATTACAAGTGGTTTTTGATTTTCAGCAGCTTAATAAGGAGCAGCAGCAAATTTATCATCAACTGCAAGATTCGCATAAGGTGCCTGCAAGTTTCTCAGAAGGCAGAGCGAATTGTGATGAGAAATATCCCAGTCATTCAGCGCATTTGGGCAAAAAGAGTAAAGCTGAGCCTAAACTTGAGACGATAAAAGAGGAAGATGAGAGCGATGGTGGCGAAAAACCACCTCATCCGCACTAAAGACTTTTGCTGAATTTACCTTAAAGGAGGTCGCATCAAGAGTGATGGTTTTTTATTAAGACCTAAGAATATTGACCAAAATATCGATTATTGCTGTTATTTGATAACAGGACTTTAAGACAAAATAAAATACGGCTTTGAAAAAATCCAGATTGGTGAAAATTAAATCATATCAGTATGACCACACCGTGCTGTCCTTTTTATCAGAATTTCGATCAAAAGATTATGATTAATACCTATTTTTTATTTTTGTGTTATAATGATCTTATTTACAGGACAGGGTTTGTTATGAGGAAATTTATTGTGTTAGCCGGATCGGCAATGGTTGCTGGCATGGCTTATGGAACGGCCTTTGAGGATGAGGTGAAGATTGTCAGTAATCTTTTGGCCCCAGATGCTGCGATTTTGGATGATATTTTAAGCATTAGAGAATCCCAGTGGAATGCATCGGGTTATTTTACAACATTGGGTTATACGCCTGCCCAAGCTGGAGCTGCGTATGCAGATGGTGATACCTTTGCAGAAGTTGAAAAATTAGGGTTTGCCGGTAATATTTTTCGAGGTATTGCACTGAATCCAGATGGAACTGTGATTGTTCAGTTTACATTGGGTAGTGATATTTTAACAACGAATGATAAAGTTTATAACAGTTCTTTCAACGCCAGGTTACGTGGGCATTATGTCAAATTCATTCCCTATCAACTCCGTGCGGATCAAGATGATAAAGTGATTGTCAATGATCAATCAAATCATCAGCAAATTCACATTGGTGGCTGGATTTGTGAGACCTATGCTGAGGGAAGTTTAACCACCGCTGATTATGAGTTGTTTAAAGCCAAAGATGTTATTGAAACAGTCGATGGAACAATGCAGGAGCGTTTGGTCAGTTTCGCAAATCAATTACCAGCACCGTTTAATAAATGTGGAAATACGAATGTGTATTAGAATTTATTAGATGATTGGGTCATTTAGGTTTTTTTATAAAAAGCAGTATGTTTTAAATAGCATACTGTTTTTTTCTCATACATGTTTATAAATTAATTCATAATAAATTTTAAAAAAGTTTTGGCCTTCACTGTTTTATTTATAAAATTCATAGGTTTTTTTGACCTTGGGATTGACTATCAATATATGATTGTAAAGTTTGTTTGATCTGTATGGTTGGCCCCTTAAAGCTGGCACAAAAGCAATACTTTCTTATCTTAAAAAGTCTTGAAATTTGGCATGGGTGTTGGCTTAGGAGTTCAAGTGCTTCTTTATTGAAAAATAAGTAGAATTCTTTCAAGAGCAGCCCAGGTCAAAAGTAGCCATAGCAGTAAAGTTGTGATGATAGTGCCAAAAAACATGAACAGCGCTAATTCTGTGTTGCGCTGTCTTCTTTGTACCTCTTGGTGAATGAGATTAAATGTCATATTGATATTCTCTTCTGACAGAGATGATAGTTTAATGGCCAGTGGCTCTAAAAATTGATTTAAAGCATGATCAAGTTCAAATTGATACAAAGTGTCATTTTTCATGTTCCGCCAAGTTTGCAGCTGAGTGGGGTGTTGAATTTGCTCTTCAATAAGGTTCATGGTGTGATCAAAATCAAGATGGCAGGATTTAGCAAGCCTTAAGGTATAGAGTATTCTTTGAGCGGTGCGAAATTGTATTAGTTTGCCATAAAATGGCAATTTCAAGATGAAAGGATCTGTAATCTTTCTAAAAGCCTGCCACCGGTTGCCGATGGTTATTAGTAAAAAAAATAATCCAAATTGACTCAGATACTGAATGATAAGATCGGGTGTTAGGTGAGTGAAAGTGTCTTGAAATGTTTGAGCAATTGGATGCATTTTTAGATAATGAAATTCATGGTGATAGACCAGTCGTTTAAAAGTTGAATTTGCCAGAAAAAAGGCAGAGGTGCAAAAAAAGGTAATGGCTGTTATGCCCATCATCGTAATACCAGTTAATTTAACTCTGCTCCCGATTTGCTGGTCAATGCCATGGATAATAAAAGGGATCAGTTTTTTTAGCTCTTTTGCGATATTTGGATTTTTAAGTAAAAGCACATATTCTGAAATATGGTCAAAAGATTCAGAAAAAGCGGCTGGCATGGCTTGGCCTTGTTGCAACTTATGAATGAACGAGCAAAGGTCATATCGAAATGTACGGCTGTGTTTTTCGGTGATTAGATAATTGAGATGGTGATAAAAATTTTTTTCAGAACATAGAATTTCCAGCAAGTGAATGTATTCATACTTCAGAATACGTTTGGGGATAAGCCACTTTTGAGATTGTCTAATCAGCAAATCCCATTTCTGCCACAATATGGTCTGTTTCAGAATGGGTTGATTAATCCATGTTAAATCACCTGCGCTGGTTGTGTAAATGATAAACCGATGATGGGCAGTGGTGATGGCAATTGGGATCATGATAGGCACTGTTCAATAAATGTTTGAAGATTAATTTGGCCTGAAATAAGTTTCTGATACAGTTGGTTGTTTAAAGAAGTTTCATAGGGCTTTGCTAACTGAGCCTGTGCCTGAGATTGCCAGGCAGGATCCTCTATCCAGTTTAGTAATGTCTTCTTTGGACAGTCAGTGATGAAAATAATGGGCTCGGTATTAGCAATACCAGTGTAGTAACAATAAATGCAGCCTTTTGCTTGATATATGAGGTTTGGTAGTGGTAGCTCTGGGAAGAAAGACAGTTGTCCCTGCTCTTCTGGGGTTGGGGGATTGCAGTACCTGCAGGATTTACATAATATCGGCACTAGCTTGGTGGCCACAAGTAAGATGTTTTGGTTGAAAAGTTCGTGGCGTGGATAGCCCATTTTTAGGAATTTCAGTAAACAGTCAAGGGGTGTTAATGCATGAATGGTTGCAATACTAAGAGAGCCACTCATTTTGGCGGATGATAGGCCAAGAACAGCTTCCTCAGACCGGATTTCGGAGATACCAATCGCGTCTGGGTCCTGTCTTAGGATCTGAGAAATATGTTCGGCGTAAGTGCCTTCTGATTTTTTCATATTGATTTGGAAAACTTCAGGAATCACGTTTTCGATCGGATCTTCTATGCTGATGGGTAGCTTTTTATGGGCCACCAGTTCTTTTAGTAGATGGTAGTATAGTGTTGATTTTCCTGTACCAGTTGCGCCATATATAACAATGGTATCCTTACAGCTGATTAGGGTTTGATTTAATAAGACAAGCTGGTTTGGTGGCAGATGTGTACTTAGATCCAATTGAAGCAATGGGCGGATGATTCTAATTTCAATAGAGTAACCGTTTTGTGTTGGGATATGAGAGATGCGGACTGTAAAGGGTGGCTGATGGTGGCTGAGGGTCAAACCACAGTCCAGTGTATTATTAAGCTCATCAAACGAGACATGTGATCGAATAAGCAAGCGATTTCTAAAAGGTTCTGCCAGCTCAGATGGGCAGAAGATGGTGGATTGAAATTGGCCAAATCGACGATATTTATATTGGAATCGATTTTCCTGCATTTGTATATGAATATCACTGGCAAAAATCAGATAGCCATGCTCAAGTATATGATCAATAAATTGATCTAAGGAGTTGGGTGCAAGTTGATCAATATGAGTAAATTCATGGAAGTATGTCATGATCAGCTGCTTGATTTGTGAGGTTGGAGCAAGGCAGTATTCAGGTGATTTAATATGGGCATCAAGAGCCTGTCGCATATCTAGGTTGTAAGGGTTGGTGCAGGCAATTTTTGTTTTTTGGTCATGTTCGAAGGGAATGCATTGAAATTGTCGACAAAGAGCGGGGGGTAATTTTTTTTGCTCTGACTCATCCAGTTTTTCAGGACAGTCTTGCTTTAGGGTTAAAAATTGTTGCTGATAAAATTCAATCAGCGGTAATGGTAAATGTGTTTGTAAAGATAGGGTTTGAAGGCTTATGTTTTCTGGCTTTCTTTGCCGACTGCTAATAAGGCCAATTTGTTGTAGGTATTCGAAAAAGTCAACTTGATGAACGCTCATGTCAGTTCAACACTTTGAGAGAGGCGCTCATCAATAACGGTGTAATAAGATGCGCTAGGGCTGGCCAGCTTTTTTGCATGCTCCCATGCAGAGCGAGCTTGGTCAGGTTGATTGATCAGATCATAGCTTGTTCCAAGTCCCAGCCACCATTTTGGATTTTTGGATTCCATTTGTGTGAGTGCAAGATAGATTTCAAGGGCTGGTTTTGGGGTTTGCATCTGAAGATAAATAAAGGCCAATGTGGCATAATATTCCTTGTGATCGGAAAATGGCTCAGGTCGCCATGACAAGGTGTTTAATGCCTGGGAGTAATGGCCTTTTTTGATGAGGTACTGGCCAGCGATGAGATAAGCTTGATCAGACTCTGGCCATTTCTCCAGTAACTGCTGGATAATGGCTGTGGCCTGGTCTTTTGATAGATTGGGATCTTTAAGAGCATTTTCAAATATCTCTAAAGGGTGAGTGCTCTCTTTGGGCGCTGGAGTAGGCAGAAGATAGTAAATACTTAGGCAAATGGGCAGTGAGATTAAAAAGGCCAGCCACTGCTTGATGAATTTATCTGAATACGTTCTGGCATTTCTTAATGGATTTAGATCCAGATGTTTTGGAGCATATTCTTCTTTAAAAATGGACATAACGAGATCCAATGACCAATGTGCTGATCAACAATGCACTTGCAATGGGGGTGATATAAGCCTTGTAGTTTTTCTTTAGATCTGAAAATTCAGTATAACTGGCGGCTTTCTGAATATGTTTGTGGGTAATTGCATGCGTGTTCTCAAATTTTGCCAGTAAGAGCGCCTTGTCTGCCGTCATGTTGATGATTCGAGGAATGCCTTGACTGATGGCATAAATGGTTTGATAAGCTTTGGGTTCCCATGAAATAATTGGATCGTCTCCTGCTTGTTGAATACGGTGATTGATGTATTTAATGGTCTCTTCGGGGCTGAGAGGTTTGATATGATGACTATGCCCAATTCGTTGACGAACCTGAGATAAGCGGGGGTCTTGAAGTAAGTGATTGAGCTCAGGTTGGCCAAACAGCACAATCTTAATCAAAGGGGCATTGCCTTCTTTTAAGTTGGTTAATAAACGAAAGCTTTCAAGGATCTCGGGGGGCATGGCCTGTGCTTCGTCAATGAGAAGTGCCACGGGCTTGATATTTGTGTGGTAATGCCTAAGGTGCTTCTCAAGAGTAATGATGTTGTTTTTTGCGGCCTTATTCTTGATCGGCAACTGATTTAGAATTATTTCAATCAGCTGTTCAGCAGTGCAGTTTGGGTTGTTAATAACGCAACAATGATGGCTGCTTTGATTGAGACAATGTTGCTCAATGAGTGCTGTTTTTCCAGTACCGATGTCCCCGGTGACTGTGGTGATGAGGTCTTGGTTTGAGAGGCTATAGGAAAGCATGCGCCGGCCTTCCTCATGTGAACTGAATGGATAATAGAAAGCAGGGTCGCTGATAATTGCAAAGGGGTGCTTTTTAAATCCGAAATGTGCCAGGTACATCAGGTTGCTCCAGTTCGTTGGTATGATTTTTTTAGCTCTTTCAAGTGATTGATTATATAATTCTCACCGACGATGCGTGGATGGAGAAGAATAACCAGTTCAATGGCTTGAATATTGTCACTGTCACCGATAGGGATTTCATCATCACCAAAAGGCAGGGAGTTACTACTGCGGTTAGCGCGTTTATGAATTAAGCCACCAATCATAATGATTTCACCATTTTTGGCATGAGCCATCACATCGGATTCTCGAATATCCATTGAGGGAACTGTGATGCTATTGTTGACACCAGCAATGGTGGAGGTAATGACCTGTGGTTTAATAGAGGTGATGACAGGATGAATATGCATAATAATGCTGTTATCAAATACTTCTGGGGTAACATCCAGTGCTATTCCGGTAAAATAAGGTTTAACGTTTAGGCTTTGATTTTGGATATTGCCAGCTGTATTGATGGTCGTGGTGTTTTTGGCTTGGGTCATAAAGTATTTATCTTCCCCAACCTTAATCAGAGCTTTTTGGCGGTTTAACGTTGATAAACGTGGGCTGGATAGCACATGGACGCGTCCTTGCTTTTTTAGCATTTCAATCATGGCATTAAATGGTTGGGTGTTGTCTGCAAGCCGGGGGGTATTGTAGATTTTAAACATGCCGTTGCTAACA
>Ga0194133_10004072_pt1 | contig 20033 bp, 7 predicted proteins | sample TA2KigOf40mmetaG_FD_155448 | JGI IMG/M metagenome (GOLD analysis project Ga0194133, IMG submission 155448) | Freshwater microbial communities from Lake Tanganyika, Tanzania - TA2015055 Kigoma Offshore 40m | ecosystem: Environmental > Aquatic > Freshwater > Lake | place: Tanzania: Lake Tanganyika...
ATTGTTTGTTTGTTTGTAGGGCATGAACCTCCTTCAAATAAAAAATCCCTTTCATGAAAGTAGCTTTTTTAACCACTCATGATCCAAGTAATTAATAAGATATGGGCAGTTTAATATTCAAAAAGTTTCAAAACTTGACCTCCCCTCCTTGTAATGAATCCAAAATAAGTACTCAATTTGTTTAAAATATAAATCCAACTTCAACCTTAGATACTTGTTTAGTTTTAAGCAAATCAAAATCTGCAAGCCTACCCTCTTACAACTCTTTTACTACATATAGACAAGTTGCCATCATACTTGGAACATGGAGATAAACAAATGAACAAACAATAGGCCCCACACCCTTCTTAAATATAGGAGACAATAAATATATGCAATCCTGAAAATGCTAAAGCTTTTGAGTTCAAGCATATTTTGATTATTAAAAAATGATTTTTTTTTTCAAAAATTATTAGCTTATTACCTTGATAAACTGCGTCATACTTCTGTTTCTTTTGTGAATCTTAGTAATATCTTTATTCGGACAAAGAAAAAAATTCAACCTGATCAACAGCATTTCTGTGATCTGATTTACTATTTAGCACTATCTGGATAAAGGTAGAAAAATAAGTTGGAAACACTTAAATTTATTTTTCACTCCAAACATTACACAATACATTTTTAATTTTCCCACTTACACAATGTGCTGCTTGCATAATAGAACACATCTTATATAACTTGTTTTTTGGTAGAAGCAAAATCTAACATAGATGAAAAACTATTTAATTGGTGCAGATTGGTAAAAAAAAGTCTACTTTTGATTTGTCCAATCATCTTTAAAGTGTGTATTTTATCTCATTTTGGTCTTTCTTTGTTGCTGAAAAAGTCCACAAAAATGAAATCTCTGAAAGTTTGGTCTTTCAAAAAACTTCACTATTTCAAACTAACTTGCCCTTTAAAGTTGAGTCGAAGTTTGTTTGTGAAACAAAAATTCATTGAGAGGAGATAAAATGTCATCTGACTTGTTTACCATATATTAAACAATTTTTTGAACATTTTATAGCACGCCTTGTGACTCGTGGTCATTTTAAAGGTACACTAAGTGATTTTTGATTTTTTTTGTAAAGGTTTCTCTGGGCAGGAGTTGAACCCAGCTGCCAGGATGGAAATCCACCCCGTAACCTTCTTGGCCACCCTGACTCCCGAAATCATTGAAAATCATGTGATTGCTACATGAAAGATGTTTTTTATCGTTTAAAAAGATGCAAAGCATTAATTTTATACTATTGTTTGATTGACAGAGAATTCAAATGTACGAATATCTTACCAATTACTTATTTACTTTGCAACAGGTTACTCCGAGCAGGAGTCGAACCCAGCCGCCAGGATGGAAATCATCCCCGTAACCTACTAGACCACCCTGACTGCCATAATCATTGAAAATCATACAATGCTGCACAAATGAGGTTTTTTAATCTCTTAAAAAGACGTAAAGCATTAATTTTATATTATTGTTTGATCGATTTGGAATTCAAATATACAAATATCTTACCAATTACTTAATTACTTTAAAAATCATCTCCTGGATCCTTGCTTAATCATTTAAATATAATTATATTTTTTTATAGTTTTGTTCAAAGCTTTATCATCATTTTCAATCAAATTTTCTAAAGTTTACAAAAAATAAAAAAAATCCTCATACACCTTTTAAAGTGTTATTCAGAGCCTATTATTACATAAAAGGACTTTTTCTTGTGATCTAATTTCTTTGGTTATGAAACCAAAAGTCTAGAGTAAAAACCCACAACGGTTACGTGTTGAAAATATGTCCAAGTTCTTCAGAGTTTCACTCAACCAAGCATAACATTCTTTTCTCACTCATGCAATCACTAAATTGTTGATAAAAGTATTTTGCTCAGACTCCTTGAGCAAAAAGTCATAGAAAACAAAAATAATTTGCAGCCAGACTCTATGTTTGTAGTTAAACTTAACGATCACTCAAAGCAAATATATATTCAGCTAACTTTTTTTCATGCTATTTAAATAAGTCTTTGGGCACCACCCATTTCACATTGTCCTTGCAAAATTTTAATTCAATTTGAACATGAAAAAAAGGTAGGTTTGAAACAGACTTTTTGGTGAGTTGGCTTTGACAATGCGGAAGATATGAGGGAGGGTCAAAAACTTTTAAATCATAAAATCTTCTTGAAGCATCTGGGAATTTATGAATTTAGTCTGTCTGACATCCAACTCAGTGGCTAAATAACTCATATATTAGACTTTTGCATTTTCAAATGACTAAAGAGTATTTTGTTTGCATAAAAAGTTTGGTATTGAAATGCCAAAGATTCTACCTTTATATAGGGTTGGGTTAGTCTTCTGTCTAGGGACAGAAAAAATATTTGCAAAGTTCTTTTATAAAGGACTCTAGAGTGGAATTTATCAAAAATTATAACTTGGTGTATGGATCCAATAATCACACTCAGAACATAACGTAAACGGGAGGAGAAGCGATCGTTGAGCTAAAATCCCAGTGGAGACCTTCCCAATCAAGAAAAGAATCAATACTGAACTGTTTATTCATGGGGAAGGGAAGCTTTATATACAAAAGTAAAGGCGGGATTGGATCAAGGTGATCGGATCAAGAAATATTGGACTTCTTGGAAGAGGGTAGAATATTGGTGGGAAATAAATACGCGGGAGTGAGAACAGCGGTGGCCTGTTCAAAACAACTTTGGACCGTTAGTAAGTGAAAAATATTGTAGCGCGAAAAAGAGGGTAAAAGAGCGTGTACTATGATAAAACTACAACTAGAAAGGTGATTCTTTCAAATGTTAATTCTAATATATTCAGCATAATAATATTTTTGATAGTTTGTAAATCCTTGGTGGTTTTTGGAATTACCAACATGCAACAAAGAACCATTTGATATTTTCTTTCATTTCAAAATTTAAGATGCCCAAAATTGGTAGTTATAAAGTGTCATGCAGCAAAAGTATCATTTAAATCTCAACAGAATGCCAATTTTGGATTTTATTGAAGGTTTTTGATTAAAAAAAGACATTTAAGTTTATTTTAAATTTTCATTAACTTAGTAGCCTTCAAGCTTATTTTTCACTTTTTTAGGATGATAAATTGTGTTTTTTGTAATATTTTTTGAAAAAAATGAAAGCTTTATGTTAGGTAACACCTGATTGAAAACTTTGATTCTTTTCAACAAGTCGTGATATGCCCCACCTAAGACCAAAATTATAAAATGTTACAACAGAAAACTTGGTGGGGGCGCAAAAAATTATGATGTTAGAACTGAATATTTATTATTGGTAACTTTTACATTTATTCAAACGGTTTTACCAGGAAGATATTATTTTAAACATTTTAGAGAATGAGTGATAATAATGGAATATACTTTTGTCAAACAGAACTTTTCGGACTTTTTCGATTGCGAAACGAAACGCTCAGTGGTTTATGAATTGAAGATGATACTTTGAAAAAGCAGTGGGACTTGGGACATTCAACTGTTCAGAGGTTCATTATCAAGAAATCACTTTTGATTACAGGTATGTTACAATTTTACAGCTTTGGTTGTTAAAAGGTGTTGATTCAAGCCTATTTTTTGTAATAAAACTCTTCTTATAGGGAGTCATTTATTGTTTAAAAAAAACTCAATTTTCATCAAATTTTATAAACTGTGATAAAATTAAATTTAATAGAATACCAAAGAAAACTTAATTCTCCAAAAAAACACTTTTTTTCCTTAACTTTTTATTATTACAAATTTGGTCCGCTTGTTTTTTGTAATGAAAGTTTCATGTGAATTGTTGTTCAAACTGGAAAAACCTACACATTTTCAAAAAGTTTCAAAATTCACTTGTTACTTTTTAGACCTTATTTAAAAGCAAAATGAATCATATATTGTGCTATATAGTGGTTGGTGTAATAAATATTCGCATACTTTTACTTTGAAAATATTTGTCTAAAAGCTTTTTTTCCTATGCAATAGGCTTTCATAATTAAAAATGATTAAAAAGACAATTAAATAAGTTGTCAAGTCCTTGATGTAGATTGTCAGGAAACATCAAATAAACAAACCATGGTCTTTTTTGGTATGAAAAACTTGTATTCAACCATTGAATAGTGAAAAATTAAAACATCAAATTTTGTTACTTGTTTGTGGAAAAAAGAATAAAAATGGAAATAAACACCAACATTAATTAGCAAAAAAAATCTCTATATTTCTGTATTAAACAATTTTTTGTAAATATTTTATGAGCATCCTTGAAACTAAAGTATTTATTATTAAATGTTTGTTGTCTATGTTTTTGACATAATCATAGACACCCACTTCAAAGACCCATGTTGTTCATCAATTCCAAATATAATTTTGAAACTGCTGTTTGTTCCTGCCATACGAAGAAAGATAATTGAGAAAGGCAAGGCGGTGGTGCATTCCAAAAAAAATCACATTTAAAATGATGATGTTTTTCTATAAAAGAGCATTTGTAATATTTGTGTAGACCATCAAAAGCCTGAATGTGATCATTCTTGACATGTAGTAATCCCCAGAAGATTTAAACCATCTTATCATCACCAATCAAATGATTTATACGTCCAAAACCTATCATTGAACAATAAATTATTCGAAAGATTTAGTGTCATGTTCGATTTATTCAAATTACTAAACTGCATTTTTGAATGGAAACTCAAAAACAGAAGCTCAATTCCTTGGAAAATAATAGTGCTATTGCCAACTGAATATTGATTCTCTACAAGTGCATTTTTATAGCCAGCTTGTGGTATAGCAGGATGTCAATTTGTTGTCTACAATCTTTATCAAGGTCTAGCTGGCAAAAATGTAGATTATCCCTGAGTGTGAATAAGATGGAATCTTATGTGATCATATATAGTGACATTCCAGTACGATCACACATCCTTATTCCTTTCTCTAGGAGATACTGCCCTTCTTAGAATGACTAAAAAGTCTTGGTGTAAAACACTCATAATACTTTATTGGATAAGTGTAAACGTACAAACTAAGCTTAAGTCTAGGGCCTAATTATATAACACAATCTTACATCTAAAGGTAATGAAAAATAACCAGTTAACATTTTAAGGCATGCAAGCCTTTTTATTGACATGTGAGATAGGAGCGCAGTGATCATGCACGCTCGGAAATCAAATGTGAATAAAGAGGTTGGGTGATCAATTAATGATATAACGTTAGAAAAAATGGTACCAAGATCCTTACGGGATATCTACATAAATTATTATAAATATTTCGAAAAACTCAAAAACTTTGGTTGAATCATGTTTTTGAAAACTTAAACCATGGATATACTTAGAGATAAAAAGATGAATAGTAGTAATTCATTCATTCATTAGCTTTATTTGCTCAGGTATATTTACACACATATCATAGAAAACATGCGTAAATTTATTTCCTCAGAAATTACATTGATCGTAGTCAAAAATAAAATTGAGGTAGTTAAAATAATAGAAATATGTACAAATTTACAATCTATTATAATTCTGAGGACAAAAGGTCTTTTTAAGCATCTTAATCATCAATTATTTTTCATTATAAATGGTAAAACATTCAAGATAAAAAGTTTTCCTCACTTCTAAACCTTCAAAAAGTCTCATTTCCGAAAAAGGAAAAATCACAAAGAGGAAATAAAGTAATTTACAAAATTTTTGTAGCTCATTTCATGTCAATCATTTGAAGTCTTTTGTACTTTGTGATATTTCCAGAAAATCAATTCATTTATAGGTGGATACTTAGGAGAGTTTTAAACCTAATGAAAAAAGCCATTGCCTGAAGCAAAATTCTTCACTTAGAATTACGCTCTGGTAGTTTCCATTTATTTATGTAACCACTCATTTTATGTAACTCAAACATTTTTCAATAAAAAACCCTCTCTAGTTGTGATAAAAAGTTGTTTGTTTCACTACACCAGCCAACCTGAAATCATTCTAAAATTTTCTTTTAATCTTGCTGAACAATTTCATAACTAAAATCAGACTTTTAAGTAGATTTTTTAACTGATAATCCATGAGATGCTACTGTTATATAACTTTTATGCCTTGGCATTGCATAGAGGGCATGTTTAAAGCCGGCCCGAAAACACTAAAAGAAAAAGTTTTTTTGCTACCAACTATCTCCAGCAATTAAAGTCGAAAATGTCAACTTAAACTTGCCAAGTTATTGTCATAAAAAGTACACAAAGCTTTTGGATAGAGAAAAGACTGTAATAATTTTTTTCCCTTTCAAACCAAATTTCTCCTCCAATTTTGTTAGTTTTAACTTTTCCACCTTCAGTTTCCATTGGTCAGTCCTTGATTCTACCTTTACTTTTCCACACTTGAAAAATTCAAACACTTTTGAACACTCAACAGAACAGAACCTACTTGTCACAGAATAGTTTTTGGGAAATATTAATTAACTTGAGGTCAGTAATTTCTAGAGTTTTACCTTGTTTTTCAATCATCTTTTAAGTGATCAATTTTACAGTTTGTATATAGACAAGAAAGAATCACTTATTAAACTAATTTAAAATTTGTCCCATTTTCAGCCATTTTTCAACTCTTTACTTATTTTTATAGAGAATAAAATCTTCCGACATGTGGAGTGCTAAAAGTACAGATGTCATACTCACCAATGTGGTGTACAAATCTGACGCTGACCATGATGGCAACAGGTTGGATAAATCATCAAACGAGGCCTCAAGCAACAGGACTAGCAGGTAGGGTTCATATTTCCTGTTAGGCTAAATGTCATTGAAATTGCAAATTCTCATTAAAAAATCTTTTTTTTTTCATTTTGTACAGAACTTCTTTGGAAACCCTATCTACAGAACATGATAAGAAGTATCTTATGCACTGGGGTGATCCAAGGGCTGCTAGAAGTGAAGTGAATAACATTGCAGTCTTGGGTACAGGAGACTTTGGCAGAGCCCTAGCTGCCAAAATGGTTCAGAGTGGGTTCAAGGTTTTCTTTGGATCCAGGAATCCAAACAGAAACAGGTTTGTTAAAATTGTTGAAAGATATCAAGTTTTTTTTAGATGAAAACAACATCAACTTAATTCATAATTCTATTAATATGTCAAAAGTAATTTAAGTTACAAAAAGTTGATTACATTATTCTAATCAATCTTTATTTGCAAACAAATCAAGAATGAGTGAAAATCAAATTTTGTTTGCACCAAAACATCAAATAGCTTTCAAGTACAGCTAACTCCACATGTTGTATGATAAATTAGAATTTCAGGCACATGTTAGATCATTTGGCACACACAAATAGCAGCTTTATATTTATTCAAAATAAGAATTCTCCAAGAATATAAAAACTTATTTCACACAAATTCTATTCAAAAATAAATTATAAGTCCTTTTTGCATTTCCTGATAACAAAATTTTATTTTTGTTCATTTTCTTCAAAAGAGCAACAAGGAAAAAAAGCTTTGACCATAAAAAAAAGATAGTAAAATGCAGATTCGAACTTGAAAAATCTTTCAGTGTCTTCAAATACCAAATGGCTCGACTTTTTCTTTCAGGGAATTCATAGAAAGTGTTGGTGCAGAACTGACCACAATATCAGAGGCCATCACCTCCAGTGACTTGGTCATCGTGGCTATACCCAAAGATTTTTACAACACCCTACCTGCCGAACTGTTGGTTGGAAAAACAGTTGTTGATGTTAGCAACAGAAACACCGTCCATAGAAAAATGGAAATGTAATTATTAAACCGCTAAGAATTGGTATTAAGAATAGAGTTGATTGAGATCCATTTTTGTTTCAGCTCACAAGCAGAATACCTTCAAGGTTTGCTTCCAAGATCAGCAGTTGTTAAGGCTTTCAACGTTTTGTCTGCATATGTTCTTGAAAATGGAGGTTCTCAAGGAACCAAAGAGGTACAAAAATTTAATATATTATATGCTTGGTCCTTTTTGACACATTATTTAATTACTTAACAAATGTTTTGAAAATATTCTGATGGGGGGTTGATGGAGATAAATACATTATTATCTGATAAGTAAACAATCGATTGTTGAATTGGTATAAGAATTTTTTAGTGATTTAATCAATTATTTAGAAACTATGGTATTTATTGTGTTTTCTTCTTTGGCATTATACAATGCATTAATATGAAATTGTTCTCTCATAATTGAAGAAGAATTTAGCCTGGAGACCTATTCACAGTGGTTCTTACATTTTAGTAGGGTAGAACCCAGATTTGAAATGAAGATCAGAAATATACCAAACTCTCAAGTAATTTGCAATAATGGGTCATGTACCACAGGGGTGATGGAGTATGGAAACCCGTGACCACTTTGATCGGCCTTTTCTTCAATTTTATAGAATGCCTTGCAAAATCAATCATTAAAGGAATATTTTGGCAGGGAATTATTGTTGTAATTTTAAAGCAATCTGGGGTCAAAGATTGTCTTGAGAAAGAAAAAAAAGGAGGCCAAACCAAATCTATTTTAAGTTTAATGATAATTCTGCAATTACGCGCCAAATTTCAAGCTTCTTTTTTGGGTCTTGCCTGATAAAAATGGTTATGGAAACTCTCCGAGAAATAAAGGATGGAATTGCACATCTTGTGCCCAGAATTGAAATAGAAATACCAGAATGATATCAAGCAATGCATCTTACAAACACAGTGTTTAGTGCACTGCATACTTGCCCCAGATAATACTAACCTTCACTTTTTTAAAAAGATTTCAATTAAATTTCTTCTTTTTCTAGGTGTATTACGCCGGTGACATTCACTCATCCAAAGAGCAAGTTTTATTTCTGATCCGGAGCCTGGGATTCACACCGGTAGACCGTGGGGCTTTGGTGTCAGCAAGAGAAATTGAGGACATCCCTGTTCAAAGATTTCCAAAGTGGAAAATACCAATGATTATTTCAACTCTGGTCTTCCTCGTCTTTTTCATTTTGGCACTTGCAAAGTAATCAACTCAACATAAAAGTATAAATATAGAGAAGTTTGAAAATATTCTCCTTCCCTAATTTTCCAGATTCCAAGTATGCTGGACTCTCTCCTGGGATGGCCATTGGCACTGGGACCGTTGGAATAGTATTCCACTCACAACTCTCAATTCTGCTCTATCTTGTCATGCCTTGACAATGTTGGCTTTATGCTACCTTCCAGGTAACTTTACTTACATAATCTTTAAGGAATTGAAGATTGCAGCATCAAACAAAAAGGGCTCAAAATAATAAAACTTTAGAACTTTAAACACAAACCTTATTGAGCAAATTTTTATAATAATAATCTGGGCAGTACAGTCTCCATCGATCAATTACTCAAGGTAATTAATCTTTGTAAGTCACTGCAGATTACTACTATCCTGACAGAGGGAGCCTTGTTAATTTTTTTGCAATCTGGGGTTGAAAATTTACTTGAATTGCTGGGGATTGAACCAATAACCTTAGATCTTGGTGCTCTGCAGTCAGGTGCCTTATTGACCACTCGACCATGGCAACCCCTCAAGCTCCTGATTTAGCATTAATTGATCTGCCTTGACAATCCTTTCAATTATATTTATTCACTGTTATAGATGACTGTTTTTAATGAGCTTTACTTTTAGGTGTATTTGCTGCCTATATCCAAATATTTCGTGGAACAAAGTACTCCAGATTCCCAAGCTGGTTGGATAACTGGTTGAAAATGCGGAAACAGCTCGGGCTTCTGATGCTCTTTTCAGCAGCATTACATGTAAGCACTGTTTACTTTTCAAGACTTTATTTGGGGTACATATAGTTTCAACAGAAACAAGAGTTCGATTTATCATGTGAAATAACTTTTTCCTCATTTCAACTAATATTTAAATTTTGAAGGCTTTCCTTATGATGGCTGTCTTCAGTCCCAAGACTCAAGGAATTGCATTCGAGCCACCTCAAACAATAAGGGCTGAGATCAATGTGGATGGAAACTGGACTGAGCCTCAAGAAGTTCAACTGTGGAGTAATGCAGTTATGAAATGGAGAGGGGAATGTTTCTTAACAACAGGTTTGTCTTGAGAAAATTATTGATGCCATTTGTAGAATAAGATCCTAAATCAAATTCACCACTCACAGGTGTCGTTGCATTTGTATTTGCCATCCTCCTTGGAATCACCTCTTTGCCATCTGTCTCTGCAGCCCTGTCTTGGAAAGAATTTGCATTCATCCAATCCAATTTAGGATGGTGGTGCCTCATTCTGACATGTGCACATGACCTGTTCTATGGCTGGCCCTACATCAATGGTCCCAGTTGTGGAATACCATCAACTTTTCAGGTTTGTAAAATTTACCCTAAATCCAGGTGTGGCTTAGGGATCAATCTAACTTAGAATAAAGGTCAGTGGGTTCATATCTGTAATATTTTACTTCAGATTATTAAAAAATTCAATCATGGCTATCTCAGAAAGAGAAACATTATGGTAGTTACTCTTAAAATGGTGTTGTAAAATGATTGAATGAGACCAAACAACTGAAGATGTTAGTTCAATTATTAACTGTGTCTGTTTTCATTTCAGTATGTCATGTATATTCCTGGACTTACAATTTTGTTGAAAATTCCTTTGGTCATGCCTGGAATATCATGCTATTTGGACAAGATTAGAGGAGGTTGGGAGCGTAAGTCTGCCTTCAAAAACAACTTATCCGGAGTTACACTGACCAACACTTTGACAGACTCTTCAAAGAATAAAACTTACAATATTGCAATGCCAGATGAGAACCAAAGCTCTGGAAGAGTTTTTAATGTCAGATCAACATAGAGAAGTCTATATTGAGAGGTTTTAAATCATCTTCTGTGTCTTTTGAATTCATCCTTTATTCTGTAATGCACTTAAAGTACAAATTGTGATGTTTATGTAAATACAACTATTGATTCTCAAAAGATGTCTTTTACTCATTTCATCAAGTCACTGAAAATGGAGTTTAGAGTTTGAAGTCTAGTCTAGTCTGAGTTCGAGGGGAGAAATTTTTTTCCCTTGTGCCCTTAATTTTTCTGATGTAATTTTTCAGGGATTGAAATTGGGGTGAGGTGATAGCTGCGGAGCACATAGGTTGAGGTTGGATAAAATAAACATAAGAATATCTATGGATAACCAATCAAAAGGAAAACTAGGCACAAGGAAGAAGTTTCAGGGGGATTTGAGGATGGGGTATTGTTAGAACAGAGGTGTTTTAGCTGTATTTGTAAGCTGTTGTGGGTTTTAAGGGATGGTTTATTGTAGGAGTACCCAATCAAGAAACACTAGTGTGGCACTAAACCCTTGGCTTATTTTTTTGGCAAAGTGATGTCATCTTTTGTGTAAAATCAGCAACATATTTTAATTTATAAATTGCTTTTTCACCAATAAAAATTTTTGTTCTTAGCAATTTATGAGTTTTAAATTGGTTGGATCTGGGATCGAAATCACTGACCAGATGCAAGTAAAAAGTAAATGCAACCCTGTATTATTCTAGATTATCTGTTGCTTTCTTGCTTTGTTAACAAGCAAAGTCAGTTCTAAACTTTCTATTCATGAGGAGCACTTCTCTATCAAGATTTTCTCTGTTCATTTGAAAGAGTGTGGGAAATGCAGAAGAATCAATGTTTACCTTTGGAGGCTTGAAAGATCCATTAGAGTAGTCTAGACCTTCAAGCTTACTTTATTTTGTTGATGAAGGTTACTAGGTAAGTGATGCACATTCTTCGGTCATCTTTATCTATTTTTTTGATTATTTAACATTTATTGTTCTTATGGTTTCACAATCAAGATTCATTTCAACATACAAACTACTTTCTATCTCTCTTTGATAGCATTCAACCACTCATTCTTTACCAATTCAACATTTGCAACTTTTCAAGAGTACAGATGGTTAACAATAATATAATGTATGAAGCGGTCTAGCCTTATACATCAAATTAGGTATGACAATAACCTGTTGGGGAGTCACAGTCTAATATTTTGTCAAAGGGAACCCACCTGATTTTTTGCAATCCTGTTCTCATTTACATATGTAAATAGCTGGCCCATAAGGATATCTCGGTACCATTTTACACTAATGTTATATTATTTTTATTCTACGCACACTTGATCACTACACTCATGTCTCACATGTTGATAAAAAGGTTTGTGCGCCTTAGGATGTCAACTAGTTATTTTTCACGATTCTTAAATGTAAGATTTTTGAAGTTAGTTAGACCCTAGATTTTAGTTCAGTTTGTAAGTTTACACCTACACAATAACGTATTATCAGCATTTTACATTAGGTCTTTTATTTACTTATTATAGGTAGGTGGTATTTCATTGTTAGAAGGATAAGGATATGTGTGCTAGAGATGGGCCCTGACCCGATCCGGACAAACTTTTGACCCGCAGTAAATAAGAGGTCGGCCCAGCTCTGACCCGGGTACTTTTCAACCCGACCCGATGACATTTTTTTTACCCAAAGGGCAAAAAATTGAAAAATTTGACATTTTTAGGGGAAATTTTCCAAATCCATACCCAAACCAAAGATGGCTGACCCGACCTGACCCGGGTCAAAAGTTTTTGACCCAGACCCATCACTAATGTGTGCCTATACTGGAATATTGAAATTGTGTTTACTCGATTGCAATTAGATTTGATCGTTTGCGCACTCAGGGATAGTCCGCAAATAAACATACTGTATTTTGTATTTTGTATTTTGCTTAGGACTCATACATTCTCATAACAACATGTTAAAAAGAACTTTTTAAGAGTCATACATGTGCTTATAGCAATACAGATATCATTTTATAGGCACTCTAGCAATTTTATTAATTTCTTTTTTTGGGTAGGTTACCCTGGGTGGGAGCCAAACCCGGTCAACAGGGATGGAAAGCTGGCACATATCCTACTTGACCACTCTGATTACTCACGTGGTTGGTGATTCAAGTTGTAAACATTTCTGATATGCTCAGTAAATTGCCTTCAACCATTTTATGTGTGCCCAGGGCCCAAATTTACAATTGCCATGAGAGCTATTGCTTGGGTAACCTTGAGAGATGATGTCCATATAGAATGAGCACACAACATACACTTCAAGGTCTCTAACTTGCACAGATTCATTAAGCAAAATTTTGTTGACTTCTAAGGACCAATGGACACCCAGAATTAAAACATATATCAAACCTTTTGCCATAGCGAATACTCTCAACAACTAAATCAATGACGGTTCAGGGAACCTGAAATTTTTCTTGTCAGCTTCCAGGGAGGCAGACACTCTATATTTATTTTTTTCTCTGTTGTACCCATTACATCTTGATTAAATTACTCAAGTGAATATATTAATGAGATTCTCAAAAACTTGGCATTTTCTTAACCTCAACTGAAAGTATCAGAAATAAGGATTGGATCTCTAGTTTTGATCTGCATTTTAGTGTCAGGGTAATAATACTCTCACTGCGTTTATGCTTTCACTCACATTTTATACTATTCCACATTTCATTCGAATTGCTTATTCTAAAAGTTATAATTTTTAAACACCTAGATTTTCTTTTCATTTTTTTCATTTTAAGACATATAAGATTATCTTTCCTAGTTATAATTGATGTAGTATTTTTGTTCCACCTTGTAATCTGTACTCTTGAATATCAATAATCAAGAAGGATGTAAGATTACCGCCGAAGCATACAAAAGGTCACATCCTGGTCTCAATTCTCATCTCACAATCATACGTCTGTCTGCACAATGTAGTGGGCAGATCAAACTTTCATCAAGTCCCTTAATCTTAGGCAAAAAATGCAAAAGATTGTTTATTTACAATCCAAGGTGACCTTAGATTGACCATCCTTTTGTGCAAAAACAACAACACAGGATGCTTGAAATTTGCTTTTAAAAGAGACTCAAATTAATTTGAAGCAAAACCAAGAGTATTTCCAAAGTCCTTTAACTGTCCCTGAAAGTGCTTGTTCTCAATCAGACCTTTGCAATTTGCAGTGCCCTAACCTCTCTATTCTCTGTAGCCCCTTTTTTCTAACTCATCATAAGTTAAAAAAGTAATATATTATTCTTTGTATTATAATGTCATTGGAATATAGCATAAAAATGAGAAAACCTAGTAAAGGAGTGCAAGATGTTGCCACTTTTACTGAAGAATCACCCTAATGAATGCTATGAAACTTATAAATACAATTTTTGATTTAATCTGAGCACCATTTTCTTGTACAGGCAAATCAAGATGTCGGCTTATTTCAATGTTTTTTGGATCATCATCTTTTTTTCAATCGCAGTTGTTTCGAATTTCTTACTAAAATGTCTCACTGATTACATGGATAGTAAGCCTCCAGGTATGAGAAAATTGTAATTCTAGCAATTTAATTTGCTTCAAGTCAATCCCTTAGGCCATCAAAGTCTCTATGACAATCTCATAAGAAATACGTTTTTTATGGTAAGAATCCTTGGAACCTATTTTTCATTCGTTGCAATCATTTCAAGGTAAAGTAGTTGAAAATGGCTAATAATAAGGGCATGAAATCAATCAGTTTTTCTTTCAGATTTGACTTTGTAAATGCTCTTTGTGACCAATATTCCATATTTCTGTTCCTTTTGTGTATAATTTACACATATCTGTTTGTCGCTGTAAGCCTTCACGCAAGTTTGATGTGTCTTGTGAAAATTACCTGCTTGATCAACTTGACTTTTGCTGAAGAGATTGGAGAACTAAATTTTCGAAAGGCAACTGCTTTCTGCTCCTTAAGTTTGTCAAGGTAAATTCAATGGAAACAGGGGCCTGAAAATTTAACACAGGGCTTATATAAATTTAATCGATAGTGTGCGTCAAATCTAATTGCCAGTCTTCCCTGCAATCCCTTACGCTCTCAGGGTCTCCCCCTTGCACCTCCCAACCACTTCAACCCCTTAACCATCTCATGTTCCTACAATACCCTGCTGCTGAGACTAAAATAGGCTTGATATGCTCACTCAAAATTAAAATGCTCAACAACTTTTGTTAATACTTTTACTCTGCAGATGACCCAATAAATTTTTGTACCCCAGATATTGGGGTAGAGATGGGTGCTGAACTGACCCGACCCGAGCATACTTTTGACCCACAGTAATTAAGAGGCTGACCCGTCTTTGACCCAACCAGATGAGATTTTTTTGACCCGAATGGCAAAAAACTGAAAAATTTGGGATTTTTAGGGGAAAATTTCCAGACCCAAACCAACTCAAACCCGAGCAACAAAAATCTGACCTGAGCTGGGTCAAAAAAATTTGACAAGGACCCATCACAAGATTGTGGGGGCCATGTGTCCAAAAGTGGTGACAAACATTTTAGATACCCTTCCTGGGCAACTTTTTTTAAGTTAGCAATTTTCAAAAATTGATCCTTCAACTTACAACCCCTTTGCCCGGGGAGAGTACCTGAAAAATCTCTAACCCACCCTATGTTAGTTCTTCCATTTTCCAAGGCAGCCCAGAGCTGAAATTTCAACATGATTGGATCATATCTTTTGAATTAAGGACACCATTTCATCGCCCCTCATCTCTGGACCTTGGGAGCAAAAATTAAGCACCTCATTTTGACAAAACGTATAAAGGCACCCATCTGGGCATTTTTTATAACACAAAGTGATAAATGTATATTTTTTAGGTTTACCTTTTGTTCTATAATTCAAAGCATTTTGACATTTTCATATTGTTTAATTTTGACTTGTTTTAAATCTCAAATTTTACTTGCAAATATTGGATTGAATCGATGTACCTTAAACCCATTCCTATTTTTTGTCATCCAATTTAAATTTGAAGTATTCCCAACTGGGACCTTAGGCAAGATGTTTAGAGCCACTGATTTGCAAGAAAGAATTGATATTTACCTGCATTTTCTAATCTTTATGTATATTCTGATTTCAGCTGTTCGTGTTTGATTCAAATCATCACTGGAGATGTTCTTACTGGCACACCCTACATGCTATTTACAAAGAAAACACGACCAAGTAAAGAACACAGGATTTTTGGCTTTTCTATAGTCATTTTCAAAGTTTTCACATCAGTAAAATTTTGATTTATCTATTTAAGGTCCGGCAAGAGACATCATCAATGGAATCACTTACGTTTCTTTGATTTCAACATTTGGTGTAATGAGTACCATTACCCAATTGGAGAGATGGAAATTGCGTCTAGCTTCAGTTCGTCCAAGTCATGATGCTCAGATTTCATCTCAAAAGCCAGGTGAATCCAATCTGTTTTCTGGAAAAGAATTTTTTTTAGTTCACTAGTATAAAGGGCAAGATGTGTTACATATATTGACCAAAAAAGATTTTGTCAGACAAGTAACTAGGCTAAAGCTGTAAGTTCAATCCAATGGTTAGAATCTTTGTTTGGGTATTTTTTCAATTCAAGTTCTTTCCCTAATCTAGTTCAGTCAGTCAATTTAATTGATTGAACAGAGCCCAAGTGAAGAAAAAGATTTGGTGGTCAAAGGATAATACCAGATTAAAGTTTTTGAGCAACAAAGGGTGTGCTAATCAAAAGGTTTAGGAACGTCAATGAGTTGGTGATTGAAAGAATAATTTTAAGGAAAATATACCGAACTTTAATTTGAAAATATAGTTAAGACAATGAAGTCACTTTTCTTTTTAAATGGTCATAGCCTGACTGGAAAAATGGGACCGTGTATCACATGGTTTTGAGACACCCTGGAACAAATATGGTGTAATTTAGAGAAAAAAGTGTGTCTCGTGGTGTAAAAGTATTAATAGAAACATGTATCCGAGCTCTTAATCTCTTAAAATACGACAATATATGTTTCTTTTTTTCTTCTACCATCACACTTGTGGGCACCGACCATTTTTATGGTCGGGAGACAATATAACTTTTATAGAATATGGCCTGCTGTTGTTAGTGAGCCATTAATATTTTGTGTTTCGTCAATGAAAAATTACTCAACCCTCTAATGTTAATTATAGAGACAGGAAAGCTTAAAATTGACTAAAAATTAATAACCCAACTAATCCCTTCCTCTGCTGGAAGTTTTAACTTGTCAAGTTACTTCCTCTTGTGAAAGACAACTATTTTTTTCTGTGGGTGTAAATGTACATCACTATTAAAATATTTGACTATTTTCCATTCTTCTATATTGAATTGCTCATATCTGAGCAAGTTGCTGGGCATACAATATAAATGGTCTCTGTGAATCAATTGGCCCTTGATAAATAAACAAAACCAATTGAGGGCCAACAGACACCCAGAATTGTAAAATAAATGTAATCTTTGCCATGGGTGCTGAAAACCCTCAACAGTTGAATCCTTGCCGGTTTGGAGACCACATAAATATTACTAAGTGTGCTCTCTATATTTATTTTCTCTCTGGATGCAGGAGCAAAGTCTCTAGAACCATAATCTTAGATAAGCATATGTGAAAGTGCTTTGATAAGAATGGGGGCTTTTTGCTCATCTTTTTAAAAAATGCATTGTTTCAATTTTTATTTACAGATTACCTACTTGGATTTGTGTCATTGCTTGTGATCCTTGTGTTCTGCACACAAAGTTTCTTTGACTTCTTCATTCCTGTGGACACAGAAACATATTTCTTGGTCAAAGACAGCTTATCACTAACACTATTGACAGTTCTGTTTCCAACACTCATCATCGTTAAAAATGAAAACACCCTGAAGTACTTTCAAAATCAGATCAGAGATAATATTATATGGAAGGCTTTTCTCTCTGTGAAAACATTTTGTCGTAAAAATGCTGTTAGCCCTGACTTGGTCGAATTAAAAGTTTAACAAATAGTGTGTGAGTTGGTTTGCTTTGATTGGCATTGGGTCATGGCACCTGCCTGTAGAACAGAGGGTTAATACTATTATAATATGGTGCAGTTTAAGACTTTATCAATGTAGAAGTCTATGGCCATTGCAGATTACTATTACCCTGACTGAGGGTGCCTTCGCTAATTTTTTTGGCAATCTAGGGTTGAAAAATTGCTGGCATTGCCGGTCATTTGAACATACAGCTAAAAATCTTGGTTCTCAGTCAGTTGCCTACTATGACCTCTAAGCTACATGACGATCCTGGCACATCTTGCACCCTAAATCTCAAGGTTCAGCGATCTGAATTGTGCATTTATAATAAGACAACCATTAAAATGTTTATTGGAATTTATTTTTATTTTTATTCTTTTGATTTTGAAAATGATTATTAATTCAAGATTTTTATGTATTCTAAATTGGACGCACACATCATAAAGAAAAACTCTGTTGTAGCAGATTTTTATAGAAATAAACTTTGACTTCCAATTTATTTGTGTCCCTGATTTCAATACTCTATTAGTCTAATTAACAAAACTTGTGGATCAATATCATTTAACAACCAGGTAGATGGATATTTTTGTGCGGGGAAAAATACCTAACCCTCATGAGCGACCCTTCCCCCAAACCCCGATCAACAAAATTATACTACCAAAGAGAAATTTATTGCTAACCTAACCTAACCTGACCCAACCAACCCCCCAAAGCAGGTTTCCTCCTCATCTATCCCCCCCGCCCCATTTACCAAAATGAAATTTTTTGTGCGGGAAATATGCCAAACCCTCTCTAGATTTCAAAACCCCTCAAATGAACCAAAACAATATTATCAAATGAAATGATAAATATTAATTAAAATTACTAAACTGATAAATGTCACAAAAAGAATGGATATTTTTCTACACCCCAAATTGTTTTATTTCTATAAATATTGGAAATTTACATCCCAGTTTTTGTTAGGCTGTGTGATCTAGTGGTGAGCAACCTTGATTCCCAACCTGGAGTTAGGGATTCAATCCCAGTCTAAGCAGTCTTTTTTAAATTTAAATTCGGTTCAAATTCAAAAATTAAAGTTTAAATTGAAAAAGGAAATTTCAAATATTTAAATTCATAAATTGAAGTTCAAGTTTGTAAGCAGCATGTTTAATTCACAACATAACTTTGAAGTTAATTTTCTCAGCTTCTAGACAAGATATCAAAATCTGTTCTACAGGTTTTGAGCCACTAATATGAGGATTAATCCTTCAAGTTTCAGCCTTCTAGGTCCAAAGGTGTAAGAGGAGATAGAGATGACGGGCAGACACGGGACGTCACCCCATTTTCACATGAGCCATATTGATTTTTCTACCTTCTCCCTCGCTTCCCTTGGGAGGGATAACAATAGATTTTATCTGTTTAAGGATGAGAAGACAATGACCCAAATATTTTATTAAAGACAATTTTGAGTTGGAGGTTGATCTAAGCTAATGGAGATGGAAACCAGCTGATCCATCACAAACCTCACTTAATTTTTATTTGTATCAAAGATTGATTTTTTTGTCAAATTAGACAAAGACTTCAGTATATTTGGACAATCTGGACTCTGTGGTAATATTCATCTCGAGGGTCCAAATTTTTTACTCTATATTGATAACATTTAAATATTATATTTTCAATTTTATAGATAAACAATTTGAGCTGGAAGAACTTAGACCTCATGAGGTGTAAAGGGTTAATGGCAAATGACCGATCTTTAAAAATTCTAACACAACATTTCATTCTTTATTTAATTTATTTCAATGCATATATAGAATCCAAATTTTAATTTCTAATTTAGTAAAAACTGTAAAATAGAAATTAATTTTGAATTTATTGGAGTTTAGCTATAATAAAAAATTCTAAAACAAAATGATAAAAACTTTGATTTTATTGCATTCAAATGTTGGAAGACGGATTTCGGTTGAAAGAAGACAGAAAGCCATTGTTTAATTCATGAAAAAAATTCAAATCAAGTCATTATTGGTTCGTCGTCATCTTAAAATTGGTCGCTATAAAGTAAATGGAGGTAAGATAAAGGTTTGAAAATATTTATTTTCAGTAGACTAACCTTTGTATTGCATGTTAGTTTCTATTGTCGGACACTTGGAATCCTAAAAAGATAAAAAAATAAGAGCTTTTGTCAAACCAAAGGCACATCCCTACTGAAAATAAGGCTTTGTGTATGCACGTTTGAATGTAGTACTATGGTTTTAAGGTTTTTACACTTGTTTTATGGCAGTTTATGATATAATTTGCACCATTGACAAGTGTATTCCAGTGTG
>Ga0194133_10004073_pt1 | contig 20026 bp, 18 predicted proteins | sample TA2KigOf40mmetaG_FD_155448 | JGI IMG/M metagenome (GOLD analysis project Ga0194133, IMG submission 155448) | Freshwater microbial communities from Lake Tanganyika, Tanzania - TA2015055 Kigoma Offshore 40m | ecosystem: Environmental > Aquatic > Freshwater > Lake | place: Tanzania: Lake...
ATTCATGATGCCGCCCGCAAAGGGCCCTTTGGTGAAGGCTTCGGGAATATCAATTCCAAGCGACCGATCCATCAAGCCAACGAAATAATTCGACCAGCCAACCGACACTGCGCCCCCCGCAACCGCATATTCGAGCACCAGAGCCCAGCCAACCACCCAGGCGATCATCTCGCCCATGACGGCGTAGGAGTAGGTATACGCAGAACCGGAAACCGGCACCATCGAGGCGAGTTCGGCGTAGCACAGCGCAGCCACTGCGCACACGAAGCCGGCGATGATGAAGGAGAGCATCATGCCCGGGCCCGCCTTCTGCGCCGCCTCAGCCGTGAGCACAAAGATACCGGTGCCAATGATCGCACCGACACCCATCATGGTGAGCTGGAAGGCCCCGAGAGAGCGTTTGAGGCTCTTGCGCTCGGCATTGGCAAGAATGTCATCGAGCGGCTTGATACGGAAATTCATGTTTCGTCCCCCCTCGGGCTGATTCACCCGATTGTAGGGGGGCGGCCCGTCCAACCGCTACTGCCGCGTGCGGACTCAGGGTAAGAGTCGGCGAGTCAATCAGGGCATGTCGTCGATCGCGAGTTTTTTCCGCGTCGGGAACAGGCTCTCTGCGGTAAGACCCATGTCGAGGGCGACCGCCGCCGCGATGTAAATCGAAGAATAAGTACCGATCAGGATGCCGACCACGAGCGCCCACGAGAACGGCTGCAGCACAGCGCCGCCGAGCAGCAGCAACACTACGACCACGATCAAGGTGGTGACGGAGGTCATGATGGTGCGGGACAAGGTTTGATTGACCGACTGGTTGAGCACATCGGCCGGCGCCATGCGCTTGTTGGCTTCAAAACGCTCACGAATACGATCGAAGACCACGACTGTGTCGTTGAGCGAGTAACCGATGACCGCCAACAGGGCGGCAACCGCCGACAAATCGAACACGATGCCGCTCAAGACAAAGAATCCGAGCACGATGATGGGATCGTGGATCGCCGCGATGATGGCGCCCGCCGAAAGCTGCCAGGCATGAAAGCGAATGAACACGTAGATGAAGATGAGGATCAGCGTGCTGATCAAAGCCACCGCGGCTGAGTTGCGCAGTTCGGCACCCACCTGCGGACCGACCACCTCGAGCCGACTGACGACCACGTTGGGATCAGAAGCCTTCAGCACACCCTCGATGTCGGCGCGGATCTTGTCGGGAGACTGACCCTCCGGCGGCGGCAAACGGATCGCCACGTCGCGCGAGGAGCCGAAGTTCTGCACCTGCACGTCGTTGAAACCCGCGCGCGCAAGACCCGTGCGCAATTCTTCGGGCTTGGCTTCGCTCGTGAACTTGGCTTCGACCGTGATACCGCCAGTGAAATCGACACCCAGGTTCAGACCCTTGGTGAAGAGCGCCACGAGCGAAGTGACGAACAAAATCGCCGACACCGCGTACCACAGTTTGCGGGAGCTCATGAAGGCGATGCGGCTGTTACTTTTGAAGAGTTCCATGGTGGCAAGACTCCGGGGTGCCGCGTCAGATCGAAAGTTTTTCCGGGCGTCGCGACCCGCCATACATCAAGGTCAGCAGCGCACGGCTACCGAGCAGCGATGTGAACATCGAGGTCACGATCCCCAGCGACAGCACGACCGCGAACCCACGAATCGGCCCCGTGCCGAAGGCCCAGAGCACAATGCCGGCGATCAGCGTCGTGATGTTGGAGTCGGCGATCGACGAGAAGGCTTTCTCGAAACCCTTGGAAATCGCGGTCTGCGGCGTCACGCCGTTACGGACTTCTTCGCGAATACGTTCATAGATGAGCACGTTGGCATCGACCGCCATGCCGACGGTAAGCACGATACCGGCGATACCCGGCAAGGAGAGCGCCGCCTTGAACATGGTCAGCAAGGCTGCGAGCAGCACCACGTTCGCGAGCAACACGATGTTCGCGACCACGCCGAACATCTTGTAATAAACGAGCATGAACACGAACAGCAGTGCCATGCCGATCATCAGCGCGCTCACGCCTTTCTCGATGTTTTCTTTGCCGAGACCCGGGCCCACCACGCGCTCTTCGATGACAAAGATGGGCGCCGCCAGCGCGCCGGCGCGCAGCAGCAAGGCGAGCTCGCGCGCTTCGTTGACGCCGAGGCCCGTGATCTGAAAGCTGTTCGAAAAAATGCCCTGGATGGTCGCGGTGTTGATGACCTTCTCTTCTTTGATGTCGCGCTGCACTTTCTGACCGCCGACATCGACTTCTTCGCGGCGCTGCTCGATGAAGACCACTGCCATGGGCTTACCGAGATTGGCCCGCGTGGTGCGCAGCATTTCTTCGCCGCCCGAGGCATCGAGCTTGACCGACACGCCCGGACCCTGTTCGGTGGCCGCCGTGGTCGCATCGATGAGCTGATCGCCAGTGACGATGATGTCGCGCTTCAGCAGCGTCGGCTGACCTTCGCGGGTTTCATAGAGCTTCGAGCCGAACGGTGCCCGACCACGCTGCACGGCCTCTGAAACACTGTTCTGGATATCGACCAGGCGGAACTCGAGGGTAGCAACCTTGCCGAGGATATCTTTGACCTCGGCCGAATTCTGCACGCCGGGCAGCTGCACGGCGATGCGATCGATACCCTGCCGCTGTACCACCGGCTCGGACACGCCAAGCTCATTGACGCGATTGCGGATGGTGGTGAGATTTTGCGAAATGGCGTAATCCTGACGCTCCTTGAGCTGAGTGGCTGTCAGCAAGGCCTGCAGGATCGGCCCAACCCCGCCCGGCTGCGCCGAGATCGTGAGATCCGGCAAGACGCGGCGGATCGCCTCGCGCGCCGGCGCCGGGTCGGCGCCTGCCGGCAGCAACGCGCGCAGACCGTTCGGCTTGACCGTGCCCTCGGCAACCTGCACCACATCGACGAATTGCACGTTGTCCTGGCTCAGCGCCCGACGCAGATCTTGCTCGTATACCTCGAGCACCTGCGCGACCGCACCATCGACATCGACCTGATAGAGCAAGTACAGGCCACCGCGCAGGTCGAGACCAAGCGGCATCGGGCGCAAGCCGATCTTGCGCAACCAATCCGGCGCGCGCGAAGCAAAGGACAGCGCCGTGACGTAGTCGCGGGCAAAGTTTTCATTGACGAGATCGCGCGCCTTCAACTGCTCGGGCACGGCGGCGAAATGCAGCATCAGACGCCCGTCGTCGATATAGCTGCGCGAGAACGTCACGCCCTTGCCGCGCAGGAAGTCCTCCACTGCGCGTTGCCCGTCGGTTTCGATTGCACTGCGGTCCTTGCGGGCGACCTGCAAGGCAGCATCCTCACCAAAAACATTGGGCAGCGCGAAGATCGTCGCCAGCACCAAAACGGTGGCGACGAGGATGTACTTCCAGCGGGCAAACTCGAGCATGTATCAGCCCTTCAGAGTGCCCTTGGGCACCAGTGAACTCACTTGAAACTTCTGCACCTTGATGCGGACTTCGGGGGCGATTTCAAGGGTAACGAAACCCTCGTCGACCTCGGTCACCTTGCCGACGATGCCCCCGGCGGTCACGACCTCATCGCCTGCAGCCAGCTTGCCGAGCATGGCCGCGTGTTCTTTGGCCTTTTTCTGCTGCGGGCGAATGAGCAGAAAATAGAAAATGACGATGAACAGCACCATCATCAAAAGCGGTGCGAGCTGGCCGCCGGGCGCGGCGCCGCCGGCCTGGGCATAGGCCTCGGGGATCAGTCCGTTCATGGGATCGGGTCCTCGGGTGGGTGACGGGTCGAAAAAGGCCGCGGATTATGCCACAGCCCCCCGTCGGGCAAGGAAATCACGGGCAAATTCCTGCACTCGGCCGGCCTCGATGGCCGCCCGCAGCTGCCGCATCAGTTCCAGGTAGAAATGCAGGTTATGGATGGTGTTGAGCCGGGCGCCCAGGATCTCGTTGCAGCGATCGAGGTGGCGCAGATAGGCCCGTGAGTAATGGCGACAGGTATAACAGCCACACTCCGGGTCGATCGGCCCCGGGTCGCGCTGGTGCGCGGCATTGCGAATATTGATGACGCCGGTACAGGTAAAAAGGTGACCGTTGCGCGCATGTCGTGTCGGCATCACGCAATCGAACATGTCGATCCCGCGCAGCACCGCGGCAATGATGTCCTCGGGTCGGCCGACGCCCATGAGATAGCGCGGTCGATCGCTCGGCATGTGTGGCAACAACCCTTCCAGTACGCGCAAGCGCTCGACTTCGGGCTCGCCCACCGCGAGGCCGCCCACCGCGAGACCCGGCAGATCGAGCTCGAGCAGCGCACTCAAAGATTCACGCCGCAGATCTTCGTGCATGCCGCCCTGCACGATACCGAAGAGATCGCCCGGTGCCGCATCACGATCGCCCTCGCGGTAGTAATGCTTGACGCAGCGCTTCGCCCAGCGCATCGATCGCTCCATCGAGGCGCGCGCCTGCTCGTGCGTCGCCGGCCATGCGGTGCAGTCGTCGAACATCATGGCGATGTCGGAGCCGAGCGCGCGCTGCACATCCATCGAATCTTCGGGCGTGAGGCGCACTTCGCTGCCATCGATCGGCGAGCGAAAGCGCACGCCCTCCTCGGTGATCTTGCGCAATTTGGCGAGACTGAAGACCTGAAAGCCACCCGAGTCGGTAAGGATCGGCCGCGACCAGTGCATGAACCGATGCAAGCCGCCGAGCTCGGCAATCACTTGATGCCCCGGTCGCAGCATCAAATGAAACGTGTTGCCCAAAATAATCTCGGCGCCCAGCCCCTCGAGTTCTTCGGGAGTCATGGCCTTGACCGTGCCATAGGTACCGACCGGCATGAAGGCCGGTGTTTCAATACTGCCGTGCCGCGCGTGCACCCGGCCGCGCCGCGCTGCGCCATCGGTAGCGAGCAGTTGGTAACGCAAACTCACGGCGTTCTCGAAGTGATGAACATGGCGTCACCGTAACTGAAAAATCGATACTGCTGGGCGACGGCATGCGCATAGGCCGCGAGTGTGAACTCGCGACCCGCGAACGCACTGACCAGCATCATCAGCGTCGAGCGCGGCAAATGAAAATTGGTGAGTAGTGCATCGACTGCGCGATAGCGAAATCCCGGCCTGATGAAAATTCGCGTCTCGCCGGTCCAGGGCGCGAGCACTCCGGATGCGGTCTCGGCGGCGGCGAGTTCCGCTGACGCGAGTTCCGATGACGCGAGTTCCGCGGACTCGAGCGCCGCGGACTCGAGCGCGCGAACCACCGTGGTGCCGATCGCTACCACGCGTCCGCCTGCGGCACGCGTTGCGGCAATCGCCGCGCAGGCGGTCGCCGGCACCTCGGCCCACTCGGCATGCATGACGTGATCCTCGATGCGCTCGCTGCGCAGCGGCTGAAAAGTCCCTGCACCCACATGCAAGGTGAGTGTTGTGCGGCGAATGCCGCGTGCGGCCAAGGTTTCGAGCAGCGCGGCATCAAAATGCAGACTGGCCGTCGGCGCAGCGACCGCCCCGGGCACGCGCGCGAGCACGCTTTGATAGCGCTCGAGATCGGCGGCCTCGGGTCTGCGTTCGATGTAGGGCGGCAGCGGCACTTCGCCGTGTGCACTGAAAAACTCGATTGCCGGCGCCGGCAATCGCACGCGGAAAAGATCTTCCTCGCGACCCTCGACCACGAGGTCGCCGCCCGCGGAATGCACGATCTGCCCGGGGCGCAGCGGCTTGCTGGCGCGCATGTGCAGCAAGGCCAGAGTTCCGGCGAGTGGACGTTCGAGCAGCATCTCCACGGCGCCGCCACTCGGCTTTTGGCCGCGCAGCCGTGCCGGAATGACGCGAGTGTCGTTGAACACCAGCAGATCGCGGGGCTCGAGCAACTCGACGAGATCACGAATGCCGCCATCGGTGAGGGCCGGCCCACCGCGCGGGTCCAAAACCAGCAGCCGCGAAGCCGTCCGCTGCGGCAGCGGCCGTTGCGCGATCAGTTCCTGGGGCAGTTCGAAATCGAAATCGGCGGCGTGCACGGCGCGCATGGTAGGCAAGTCTGCGCGGGGTTTCACGTATACTGCGCTCCTTTCCAGGAGCCGGGATGGCGGAACTGGTAGACGCGCCGGACTCAAAATCCGGTTCTGGCGACAGAGTGTGGGTTCGATTCCCTCTCCCGGCACCAACGCTCAACGAATGAACTATTGCAGCAATTGTGGCACCGCGGTCGTGGTGCGCGTCCCCGAAGGCGAGCACCTACCGCGCCACGTCTGCCCGTCCTGTCATACGGTGCACTACCAGAACCCGAAGCTGGTGGTCGGCTGCGTTCCCGAAGATCCTTCCGGAAAAATCCTGCTGTGCCGCCGCGCCATCGAGCCACGCCTCGGCTACTGGACCTTTCCTGCGGGCTTCATGGAAAACAACGAGACGCTGCAGCAGGCCGCTGCGCGCGAGTCCTACGAAGAAGCGCTGGCCGATGTCGAGATCGGTTCTTTGCTGGCCGTCGTGCACATCCTGCATGCGCAGCAAGTGCATGTGTTTTTCCGCGCGCGTTTGCGCACACCGGAGTTTGGTGTTGGGGTCGAAAGCCTCGAATCGAAACTGGTCGAGGAGCGGGATATTCCGTGGAGCGACATCGCTTTTCCGAGCACGGAATTCGCCCTGCGCCATTACTTCGAGGATCGCGCGCGCGGCATCGAGCAACACTACTTCACGGAGTTCGACCGCCGCACCACGGCGGCCGGGCTGTCAACGGGCGGTCAACAGCCGAGCTGACTCTGGCAGAGCCCGTGCTGTCGAGATAAAGTTCGCGACAACGTTTTTTCGGGGAAGACCATGACCTTCGTCGTCACAGAAAACTGCATCAAGTGCAAATACATGGACTGCGTCGAGGTCTGCCCGGTCGACTGCTTTCACGAAGGCCCCAATTTTCTGGTCATCGATCCGGATGAGTGCATCGACTGCACGCTGTGCGAGCCCGAGTGCCCGGTCGAGGCCATTTACTCCGAAGACGAAGTCCCTGCCGACCAGCAGCAGTTCAAGGCATTGAACGCCGAACTCGCACGCAAGTGGCCCGTGATCACCGAGAAAGGTGATGCGCCGGCCGACGCCAAAGAATGGGAAGGCAAGCCGGACAAATTCAAACTGCTCGAGCGCTGATCGCGCCCGGCAGTCGCTGTCAGCTTTTTTCTTCGAGACGTTTGACGAGCATATCGGGCGGCACATAGCCCGGCAGCAGCTCGCCGCTCGCCGTGATGATCGCCGGCGTCCCGCGCAAGCCGACTTCCTGACCCAGCTCGTAATCTTTGGCCACCGGATTCGAAGCGCACTTCGGATTGCCGATCTTCTCGCCTTTCTTGGCGCGGGTCAGCGCGTCGTTGCGATTGGCGGAACACCAGACGGCGATCGCTTTGTCCCATGACTCGGAGTCCGGGCCCTCGCGCGGATAAAAGAGATAACGCACACGTATGCCCAGCTGGTTGTAGCGCACGATCTCTGCGTGCAGTTTGCGGCAATAACCACAATCGACATCGGTGAACACGGTGACGGTGTGCTTGGCCTCGCGCGGCCCGAAAATCACCATCTGGTTTTCAGGCACCTTGGCGATGAGCGCAAGACGCGCCTCGCGGCGACGCTTTTCACTGAGGTTGGTTTCGCTGGCGATCTCGTACATGTCGCCGGCCAGGGCGAACTTGCCGTCCGCGCTGATGTAGAGGATGTCGGCACCGCGCGCGTATTCATAGACCCCGGGTAACGGCGAGGGGCGGAAATCTTCGAGCTTGCTGCCGGGCAAGCGTTTGACGAGTTCGGTACGCGGGTCGGCAGCAGCCGCACCCCGTGACGCCGAGGCACTCGCTTGCGCGGCGTTGCCTTGCGGCGCGGCGCTGCCCTGCTGCGCGGAGCCCGCGAGCGGCAAAGCCAGCATCACCATCAAGGCCGAAAAGACTGCGGTTTTCATGCACGGCATTTTAGCAGAGGACGCGCTCAGCACGCGGCAAGCGCATCGCAGCGTAATCCAGCGCGCTTTGTATGCCCTCAACCGCGCGGATGATGCGCGGCGTGCAGGCTTTTCATGCGCTCGCGGGCAACATGGGTGTAGATCTGCGTGGTCGACAGATCGCTGTGACCCAGCAACATCTGCACCACGCGCAGGTCGGCGCCGTGGTTCAGAAGATGGGTCGCAAAAGCATGCCGCAGCGTGTGTGGCGAGAGCGGTTTGCTGATGCCTGCTGCGCGGGCATGGCGCTTGATGAGATTCCAGAACGCCTGTCGCGTCATGCGCGTCCCGCGCCGCGTGGGGAATAGAAAATCGGTCTGCTGCGAGCCGAGGATTTCGCCGCGTGCGTCGGCCGCGAAGCGCTGCAGCCAGTCGATGGCCTCGGCCCCCAAGGGCACCAGACGCTCGCGATTACCCTTGCCAGTGACCCGCAGTACGCCCTGATTGAGATTGACCTGGGCGTGCCGCAGATTGACGAGCTCGGAGACGCGCAGCCCCGTCGCGTAGAGCACTTCGAGCATGGTGCGATCACGAAACCCCAAAGGCTCGGCGACGGGCGGCGCGGCGAGCAAAGTTTCCACGTCGTGTTCGCTCAATGATTTCGGTAGGGCACGACCCGTGCGCGGCATCGCCACTTCGGCCGTCGGGTCTTCCTGACGCGCGCCGTCACGAACTTGTTGACGAAAAAACCGGCGGAACGCCGAGAGCTGCCGCGCGGTCGATCGCGGTCTCGCGCCGGCGCTCACCCGCGCGGCAACATAATCGAGCAAAAGGGTACGGCTCGCTGCCGCAAGCGTGCTGCCACGGGTCTCGAGCCACTGCTGCAGCGCCAACAAATCGGCTCGATAGGCGGCAAGGGTGTTGGCCGCAAGGCCGCGCTCCATCCAGATCACATCGAGAAACCGCAGCAGCGCGGGATCGGGCACCACGGAGGAAATCGGCGGACTGCGTTGACTTTCGCGCACGGCAAACACAAGGATACCGCGCCGCCAACTTTGCACCCACCCATGCTATCGCCCACCACCGCAACCGCCACCGCCCGCGAACCTCCCGCTGCCCTGCTGGCGCGCGTGATCTTTGGCAGCTATGCGTGGCTGGTGTTTATCGCGATCGCGTTCGCGCTGTTGCTGTTGCTACTGGTGGTGCCCGGGATGGACCGACGTCGACACCTCGCCGGCGTCGCCTCGAGGCTCATTCTGCGCCTGACCTTTACGCGACTGGTCGTCACCGGCGCCGAGCACCTGCCCGCCGGGCAATGCGTGGTCGCTGCCAATCACGCGAGTTACATCGACGCGATTGTCATCAAGGCGGTGCTGCCCGAAAACTATGCGTATGTCGTCAAGCGCGAGATGGCCAACGTGCCACTCGCCGGGCTGCTGCTGCGCCGCATCGGCACGGAATTCGTCGAGCGCTTCAACCGTCACAAAGGCTCACTCGATGCACGCCGGGTACTGCGTACGGCGAGTGCCGGACAGTCACTGCTGTTCTTCCCCGAGGGTACCTTCGAGGGTGAGCCGGGGCTGCTGAAATTCCACAGCGGCGCCTTCAAAAGTGCGGCTTACGCGCGTTGCCCGGTCGTGCCCTGCGTGATCCGCGGCACGCGCGCCATCCTGCAAAGCCCGAGATTCTTTCCCCGCCCAGGCCTCATCGAAGTGGAACTACTGCCGCCGATCCTGCCGCCCGCGGATCTGGAGTCGGAGGACGTGGCGCGGCAGCTGCGCGAGCAAACGCGGGCCGCCATCCTCGAGCGCCTAGGCGAACCCGACCGCGGCGGGGTTTTCGCATAAACTAACGGGCTTTCCAGCTTGCTTTCGCCCGGGGCCCGCATGACCGATTCGATCGTCCTCCTCTCCGCCCGTCGCACGCCGATCGGCGCCTTCCAGGGGGTACTCGCCCCGGCCCCCGCGCCGCAACTCGGCGCCGCAGCACTCGCCGCGGCCGTGCAAGCGGCGGGCGTTGCCGCCAGCGACGTTCAGGAAGTGATCATGGGCTGCGTGCTGCCCGCCGGGCTCGGCCAAGCTCCGGCGCGCCAGGCCGCGCTGCAAGCGGGCATCCCGCGCAGGGTGCCGACCACCACGATCAACAAAATGTGCGGCTCGGGGATGAAGGCCATCATGATGGCGATCGATCAGCTGCGCGCGGGCGATGCCGAGATCATCGCTGCGGGCGGCCTCGAATCGATGAGCAACGCGCCGTATCTGCTGCCGAAGGCCCGCGCTGGCTATCGCATGGGTCACGGCGAAGTGCTCGATCACATGTTCACCGATGGCCTGCAAAGCCCTTGGGATGGCCAGATGATGGGCGCGTTCGCCGAAAACACGGCGGGTCGCTACAACTTCTCGCGCGCCGATCAAGATGCCTTTGCGGCGCTCTCGGTGCGGCGCGCCTTGGCGGCCGTCGAAAACGGCGCGTTTGCCAACGAGCTCACGCCGGTCACGGTCAAAAGTCGCAAAGGCGAAACCGTGATCGATCGCGACGAAACACCTTTCACCTGTGATCTCGCCAAGATTCCGCAACTGAAGCCAGCGTTCCGCAAAGACGGCACAGTCACCGCAGCGAGTTCCTCATCCATCTCGGACGGCGCCGCCGCGGCAATTCTCGCCACGGCAAAGTTTGCGTCGGCGCGCGGCCTCGAGCCGCTGGCGCGTGTCGTCGCCCAGGCGAGCTTCGCGCTGGAGCCCGAGTGGTTCACGGTCGCGCCCGTCGGTGCCATCCAAAAAGTTTTGCAACGCGCGGGCTGGCGTGCCGAAGACGTCGATCTCTTCGAGGTCAACGAGGCTTTCGCGGCGGTGGCCATGGCGGCGCAAAAAGACATCGGCATCGCCGCCGACAAACTCAACGTCAATGGCGGCGCCTGCGCGCTCGGTCATCCGATTGGCGCCACCGGCGCGCGCATCGTTGCCACGCTCGCCCATGCGCTCGCGCAACGCGGACTGCGGCGCGGCGTCGCTGCGCTCTGCATCGGTGGCGGTGAAGCCACCGCCATCGCTATCGAGAGGGGTTGAAGATGTCCGAGCAGATTGAACGCGACGTCATGGAATATGACGTGCTCATCGTCGGTGGCGGCCCGGCGGGCCTCGCTTGCGCGGTGCGCCTCAAGCAACTGAACGCGGCTCTCACGGTTTGCGTGCTCGAGAAGGCCTCGGCGATCGGCGCGCAGGCACTTTCGGGTGCGGTGCTCGAGCCGGGTCCGCTCGATGCTCTGTTGCCAGGCTGGCGCGACCATCCGCCCGCCGTGTGTGTGCCCGCCAAGCGCGACGAATTCTCGCTGCTCACCCGCACGGGCCGCATCCGGCTGCCCGTGCCGCCGCAACAGCACAATGAGGGCAACTTCATCGTCTCGCTCGGCTTGCTGACGCCCATTCTCGCGGCCAAAGCCGAAGAGCTCGGCGTCGATGTGTTCCCGGGCTTCGCTGCGGCCAAGCCGCTATTCAACGAGGATGGCAGCGTCGCCGGCGTGCAGATCGGCGACATGGGCATCGAAAAATCAGGCGAAGCTGGACCGAACTTTGCGCCAGGCCCCGAGGTGCGCGCCAAGATCACGGTGCTCGCCGAAGGCTGCCGCGGCAGCGTCAGCAAGCAGCTGATTGCGCGCTACCAACTCGATGCCGACTGCGATCCGCAAACCTACGGTCTCGGTTTCAAAGAATTGTGGCAATTGCCCGAAGGCCGAGTTGAGCCCGGCCTCATCCAGCACTCGGTGGGTTGGCCGCTCGACAACCGCACCTATGGCGGCAGTTTTCTTTATCACCTGAACAACAATCGCGTGTACGTCGGCTATGTAGTAGGTCTCGATTATCGCGACCCGCGACTGAAACCCTTCGAAACCTTCCAGCAGTTCAAACATCATCCGAGCATCCGTGCCTTGCTCGAAGGTGGCGAGATCGTCGCCGCCGGCGCGCGTACGATTGCCGCAGGTGGCTGGCAATCGCTGCCGAAACTCGAGATGCCGGGTGCGATGCTGATCGGCGATGCCGCGGGCACACTCAATGTCGCCAAAATCAAGGGCATTCATCAGGCGATCCGCTGCGGCATGCTGGCCGCCGAGCATTTGGCGGAGCACGCCTGCTCGCCCGCAGGCTTCGATGCGCGCTTTCGCGCCTCCGCAGGCGGTCGCGAGCTCAAGGCGGTGCGCAACATCAAGCCCGGCTTCAAGCGCGGCTTGTGGTTTGCGATGGCCAATGGCGCGCTCGAGACGGTGACCGGAGGTCGCACGCCATGGACGCTGCGCAACACCGCCGCCTACGCCGAAACCCAGCGCCTCAATGAATTCGAATCGCCTGATCGCGGCTGGGTCGATCGCTCGCTACCGCCCCGCGATCGTCTCGCTGCGGTGTTCTTCGCCAACAACTCGCACGAAGAAAACCAGCCGATCCACCTCAAGGTTCGCGATCCTGATATCTGCGTGACCCGCTGCGCCACCGAGTTCGGCAATCCTTGCCAGAACTTCTGTCCGGCCAATGTCTATGAAATGGTGGATGACGGAGCGGGCGGCAAGCGACTGCAGATCAATGCTTCGAACTGCGTGCACTGCAAGGCCTGTGACATCAAAGACCCGTATCAAATCATTGATTGGACGACGCCCGAAGGCGGCTCCGGCCCAATCTACCAGTCGCTCTGAGTTGCTGACGTTGTCGACATGAGCGAGGCGCAGCCATTGTGGACGCCGAGCACGGAGCGCAGACAGAACAGTAATCTGCAGCGCTTCATAAACTGCGTCGCCGCGCGCCGTGATCTGCATTTCGCCGATTACGCTGCACTGCATCGCTGGTCGGTCGAGGACTCGCCCGCCTTCTGGTTCGAGCTCGCGCATTTCACCGACGTGAAAGCCGACTGGGCAGCGGCCGCCGTGCTCGAGGACGGCGCGCAGATGCCCGGAGCACGCTGGTTCCCGGGCGCTCAGCTCAATTTCGCCGAGAATTTGCTGCACTTTCGCGACGATCATCCGGCACTCGTATTCCACAACGAGCGCGGTGTACGACGGACTTTGTCTTATCGTCAGCTCGCGGCCGAAGTCGGCCGTGTGGCGGCAGGCCTGCGTGCTGCGGGGGTGGTGCCCGAGGATCGGGTCGCGGGCTTCATGCCGAACCTGCCCGAGACGATCATTGCGATGCTCGCCACCACCAGCATTGGCGCGATCTGGTCTTCGTGCTCGCCCGACTTCGGTATCGCCGGCGTGCTCGATCGCTTCGGGCAAATCGCACCCAAGGTCATCGTCACCGCCGATGGTTATTTTTACGGTGGCAAGACACTCGATTCTTTGACACCGATCGCCGGCGTACTGGCGCAACTGCCCTCGGTAAGCACCGTGATCGTGGTGCCTTACATCGACGCGGCGCCCAATCTCGAGCGCTTGTCCGCTGACGCCACGCGTCAGGTGCAACTCTGGAATCGCTGCGGTACGCCGGGTGCGAAACCCGTTTTCACGCGCCTGCCCTTCGCTCACCCGCTCTTCGTGATGTATTCATCGGGCACCACCGGCAAACCGAAGTGCATTGTCCATGGCGCCGGCGGCACGCTGCTGCAGCATTTGAAGGAACACCACCTGCACGTTGATCTGCGCCGCACCGATCGCCTGTTCTTCTTCACCAGCTGCGGCTGGATGATGTGGAACTGGCTGGCGAGCGGTCTCGCCGTTGGTGCCACGCTGGTGCTCTACGATGGCTCGCCATTTCATCCTGATGAAGGCGTGCTCTGGCGCATGGCCGAAGCCGAACACATCAGCATTTTCGGTACCAGTCCAAAATATTTGTCTGCTCTCGAAAAGTCCGGGTATCAGCCGCGCGAACGCGTGCAGCTGCCCGCGCTGCGCACCGTGTTGTCGACGGGCTCGCCGCTTGCGCCCGAGCAATTCGATTTCGTCTACCGCAACATCAAAAACGACCTGCAGCTGTCATCGATTTCTGGCGGTACCGACATCATCTCGAGCTTCTGCATCGCCAATCCGCTCGGACCCGTGTATCGCGGCGAACTGCAGTGTGCGGGCCTCGGCATGGATGTGGATGTGGTCGATGAGTCCGGCCGCTCGCTACCCGCCGGCGAGAGGGGCGAACTCGTCTGTCGACGCAGCTTTCCGTCGATGCCGATCGGTTTTTGGGGTGATGCCGATGGCGCGCGATATCGCAAGGCTTACTTCGAGCGCTTTGCGGGCATCTGGCATCACGGTGATTACGCCATGCGTACCGCGCATGGCGGCTTCATGATTCTCGGTCGCTCCGATGCCGTGTTGAACCCGGGCGGTATCCGCATCGGTACCGCCGAAATCTATCGGCAGGTCGAAACCTTGCCCGAGGTTCTGGAATCGCTTTGCATCGGTCAAGCGTGGCAGAGCGATGTGCGCGTCGTGCTCTTCGTGCGCCTGCGCGAGGGCATTACCCTCGATGACGCTCTGCAAAAACGCATCCGCGACACCATACGCGCCAACACCACGCCGCGCCACGTGCCGGCACGCATCGTTGCAGTGCCCGAGATTCCGCGCACCATCAGCGGCAAGATCGTCGAACTCGCCGTGCGCAATATCGTGCACGGCCTGCCGGTCACCAACACCGACGCCCTCGCGAACCCCGCCGCACTCGACTATTTCCGCGATCTACCGGAGCTCCGCTCTTGAGCGCAGGGCAGCCGAGCGCGCTCGCCTATCGCTACGCCTCGGCGCTTGCCAGCAGCGGCTTCAGCGCCGACCCCGCGCAGCGCGCCGCCATCGACGAGCTCGAGCGCCTGCGCAGGGAGCTCATCGCGACCAAAAAAATCTCGCTACTCACGCGCTTGCGACGGCGCTTTTCTGCGCCAGAAGATCATGCTGGCGCCGTGCGTGGCGTTTATCTTTGGGGTAGCGTCGGTCGCGGTAAAACCTGGCTGATGGATTTATTCTTCGAGAGTCTGCCGTTCCCCCGCAAACGCCGCAGTCATTTCCATCGCTTCATGCAAAGCGTGCACGAGGGACTGCGCCATCATCGCGATGAGGTCGACCCGCTGATCGCCGTCGCCACGGATATCGCCCGCGATACCCGAGTGCTTTGCCTCGATGAGCTTTTCGTCAGTGACATTGCCGACGCCATGCTGCTCGGCGGGCTGTTCGCTCATCTCGTCGATCGCGGCGTGACGCTGGTATTCACGTCCAACGTGCCGCCCGCGGGGCTCTATCGCAATGGCTTGCAGCGGCAGCGCTTTTTGCCGGCGATTGCCTTGTTGGAACGTCACTGTGCACTCGTCAGTGTCGATGGCAGCACCGATTATCGGTTGCGCCAACTCACGCGCATGCCGATTTATCTGCAAAGCGACTCGGAGCGGACCAGCAACGCCTTGACCGAGATGTTCGAGGATCTTGCCGACGGGCTCGGCACGACGGGCGGCAGCATCGATGTCGAGGGTCGCAAGATCGAAGTACTACGGGTCTGCGACAACGTGGTGTGGTTCGACTTTCGCGCGCTCTGCGAGGGGCCGCGCAGCCAAAACGACTATGTCAGCATCGCCCGCGAGTTCCAGACCGTGCTGCTCTCGAACGTACCCGTCTTCACCGCGGCGAGCGAAGATGCCGCGCGACGCTTCATCGCCGTGGTCGACGAATTCTATGATCGCCGCGTGAATCTCGTGATCTCGGCAGCCGCTGCGCCGACGCAGCTCTATCAGGGCGAGCGCTTGCGCTTCGAATTCGAGCGCACGGCAAGTCGCCTCATCGAGATGCAGAGCGAGGAGTACCTTGCGAGCGAACACCGAGGCTGACGCGACGCCGTCAGTTGAGCGTGGTCGAGCCCGGCACCTGATCGACCGCGGCACCAAAAAGCCGCAGCGCATCGACCGGGTCGAAGCGCCAGGGTCGATGACAAAACTCGCAGGTCACCGTGACCGACTGCTGCTCGGCGATGATGGAGCGGACTTCCTCGAGGCCGAGCGAACGCAGCATCCCCGAAACTCGCTCGCGACTGCAGCGACAGCGAAAGCCGACCGGATGCGAATCGTGCACGCGCAAATCGAGTCCGTTGAACGCGCGCCGCATCAAATCTTCGGGCGGACGGGCCAGCAACTCATCGCGCTGCACGCCGCCGATCGCCGCGCGCGCGGCAGCAAAAGTCTGATTGGTGGTATCCACGGATGCGGTCACGATGCCGCCATGATCCGGCATGCGTTGTACCAAGAGCCCCGCCGTACCGAAGTCGTCAGCGCCGAGCACGACCGCCGTCGGCAACTGCTCGGAGGTTTCAAAGTAATGCTCGAGTGAGGCTGCGAGCGAGCCACCGCTGATCGGCACGACACCCTGGTACCGCGAAGCGAGCCGGTCAGCTTCGACAGTGACCACCAGGGTGCCAGCACCCGCGAGCACGGCAAACGGGTCGGCAAGCGCAGCAGTATCGCGCAGGCTCGCCTCGACTCGCTCGCGATCGAAGCGCGCGACGGCGCGAATGCGAAAATCGTTGGTGCACTGTGCGACCAGCAAGCGCACGGCGCCATCGCCCTGCAATTGCAGCGTGAGTTCGCCTTGGAACTTGAGCGTCGAGGCCAGCAGCACGGCGGCAGTGACCGCCTCGCCGAGCATGCGCCGCACCGGCTCGGGGTAATCACCATGCTCGCGCAGCGCAAGCCATGCGGGCCCCAGGCGCACGAACTGACCGCGCACCGACTGCTGTTCGACGGCGAAGCGCTGCACGATGTCGATGCGGGCGCGTCCCGCTGCAGGCTGCTGCATGTTTTCCGCGTCCTTGTGGCGGCGATCAGCCGGCCAATTTTTTTTTGAGCAGCTCGTTGAGCTGCGCGGGATTCGCCTTGCCGCCGGTCGCCTTCATCACCTGACCAACGAAAAATCCGAACAGCTTGTCTTTGCCGGACCGATAGTCGGCAAGCTGACCCGGATTTTTTGCCATGACTTCTTCGATGGCCTGCTCGATGGCGCCGGTATCGGTGATCTGCCGCAAACCCTGTTGTTCGATGATCGCATCGGCACCCGCACCCGAGACCCACATCGCCTCGAAGACATCTTTGGCGATCTTGCCGGAGATGGTCGAGTCGACGATACGTACTACAAGGCCCGCGAGCGCCGCCGCATCAACCTTCGATTCATTGATCTCGAGGTTGTCTTTGTTGAGGAAGGCAGCAAGATCACCCATGACCCAGTTGGCGCAAAGCTTGGGCTCGCTGCCGACGCGGCGCACCACCTCTTCATAAAAGGCCCCGAGTTCGCGACTGGCCGTCAGCACGCCGGCGTCGTATTCGGAGAGTCCGTAATCGCGTACGAAACGCGCGGCTTTTTCGTCGGGCAGCTCGGGCAGCGCGGCCTTGACGCCGGCGATGAAGCTGTCATCGAGCACCACCGGGAGCAGGTCGGGGTCGGGGAAATAGCGGTAATCGTTGGCTTCTTCTTTGGAGCGCATCGAGCGCGTCTCGCCCTTGTCCGGGTCGTAAAGACGGGTTTCCTGTACCACTTTGCCGCCGCTCTCGATGACCTCGATTTGCCGCTCGACTTCGTAGTTGATCGCTTTTTCGACGAAGCGGAACGAGTTCAGATTTTTGATCTCGGCGCGAGTGCCGAATTTCTCGGCGCCCTTGCGGCGCACCGACACGTTGGCGTCGCAGCGGAACGAGCCTTCCTGCATGTTGCCGTCACAGATTTCGAGATAGCGCACCAGCGTGTGCACTTTCTTCATGTAGGCGATGGCTTCTTTGGCCGAGCGCAGGTCGGGTTCGCTGACGATTTCGATGAGTGGCGTGCCCGCACGGTTGAGGTCGATACCACTGACGCCGGGCAATCCCTCGTGCAGCGACTTGCCGGCGTCTTCTTCGAGATGCGCCCGGGTGATACCGATGCGCTTGCGCGTGCCGTCATCGAGTACGACATCGAGCGCGCCCTCGGCGACGATCGGCAATTCGTACTGACTTATTTGATAGCCCTTTGGCAGATCGGGGTAGAAATAATTTTTGCGCGCAAACACCGAGTGCGGCGCAATGCGCGCGCCGATCGCGAGTCCAAAACGCACCGCCATGCGCACCGCCTCGCCATTGAGCACCGGCAACACCCCGGGATAGCCGAGGTCGACCAGATTCGCCTGCGTATTGGGCTCGGCACCATATGCGGTCGCCGAGCCCGAAAAAATCTTTGAGCGGGTGGCGAGCTGGGCGTGGATTTCGAGACCGATGACGGTTTCCCATTCCATGGCGAATCCTCAGGCGAACGCCGCCGGCACGCGAAGATGCCAGTCGGTTTCCTGCTGGTAACGATGCGCGGCGTTGAGCATGCGCGCCTCGGAAAAATGCGGCCCGACGATCTGCAGTCCCACCGGCAAACCGTCGACGAACCCACAGGGAATGGACATTCCGGGCAGGCCCGCCAGATTGGCGCCAATGGTGTAGATGTCGTTGAGGTACATGGTGATGGGATCGTCGAACTTGGCGCCGATCGGAAAGGCCGGCGTCGGCGATGTCGGGCCAAAGAGCAGATCGCAGCTCTGGAAGGCCTGGGCGAAATCGGCGCTGATCAGCTGCCGCACGCGCTGCGCCTTGAGGTAATAGGCATCGTAATAGCCGGCCGACAGCACATAGGTGCCGGTCATGATGCGCCGCTTCACCTCGGCACCGAAGCCCTCGCCGCGCGAACGGCAGTAGAGATCGAGCAGATTCTTTGGCGACTCGCAGCGATGACCAAAGCGCACGCCATCAAAGCGCGCGAGGTTCGATGAACACTCGGCGGGCGCCACCACGTAGTAAGTGGGCACCGACAAGGGCAGATTGGGGCAGCTCACTTCGCGCACGCGAGCACCGAGTTTTTCGAACACGGCGATGGCATCGCGAATGCGCTGTTCGTTGGTGGCATCGAGCCCCTTGTCGAAGAATTCTTTGACGAGCCCGATGGTAAGCCCCTCGAGCGAATCGCCGAGGGTGGTCGTGTAATCGGGCACGGCGCGCTCGACGCTGGTCGAATCGCGCGGATCGAAACCCGACATCGGCCCGAGCAGCAGCGCGGCGTCTTCGGCGCTGACGGTGATGAGGCCCGCCTGATCGAGACTCGAGGCGAAGGCAATCATGCCGTAGCGGCTGCAGCGCCCGTAAGTGGGCTTGATGCCGGTGACCCCGCAAAGCGCGGCGGGCTGGCGGATGGAGCCGCCAGTGTCGGTAGCGGTCGCCGCCGGCACGATCCGCGCGGCGACCGCCGCAGCCGAGCCACCCGACGAACCACCCGGGACCATCTTGGTATCCCAGGGATTGTGCACCGCACCAAAGAAACTGGTCTCGTTCGACGAGCCCATGGCGAACTCGTCCATGTTGAGTTTGCCGAGCATCACGGTACCGGCGCCGCGCAAACCCGCGACCACCGTGGCGTCGTAAGGCGAGACGAAATTCGCCAGCATCTTCGAGCCGCAGGTGGTACGCACACCCTCGGTGCAGAAGATGTCTTTGTGGGCGATCGGCACGCCGGTCAGTCGACCAGCCTGGCCCTTGGCGCGCGCGGCATCGGCCGCCGCGGCGGCGGCCAGGGCGGCTTCGCCGGTGATGGTCACGAAGGCATTGAGCGCGGGCTGCGCCGCGGCGATGCGCTCGAGGTAGGCGCGGGTCAGCTCGACACTCGAGTACTCGCCCGCCGCGAGACCCTTGGCAAGCGTCGCGACGGTCGCTGCCGGAGCACTCATTCGATCACCTTCGGCACGAGATAGAGGCCGGCTTCGACCTGCGGGGCGTTCTGCTGGTAGGTGTCACGGCGGTTGGGCTCGCTGACCTCGTCGGCGCGCAAGCGCTGGGCAAACCCAGGCAGCGGATGCGCCATGGGTGCGATGCCGCTGGTCGGCGCGCGATCGAGCTCGCCAACGAAGGCAAAAATCTTGGAGAGCGAGTCGACGTAGACCGGGATCTCGGCCTCCGTGAGCTCGAGGCGCGCGAGACGCGCAATGTTTTCGATGTCTGCTCGGCTGAGGCTCATGGTCTAGCACCGGGACTGTGAGACCGCGAAATCATATCATCCTTGCCTTGTGGGCAAGCCCGCGGATTGCTAAATTGCCCGTCTTTTCTCGGCCCTTTTCCCTCCACCAGATTCTCCCGGCACCACAAGATGTTCAAGCGCCTGCGCGGCTATTTTTCCAGCGATATTTCGATCGACCTCGGCACGG
>Ga0194133_10004075_pt1 | contig 20021 bp, 21 predicted proteins | sample TA2KigOf40mmetaG_FD_155448 | JGI IMG/M metagenome (GOLD analysis project Ga0194133, IMG submission 155448) | Freshwater microbial communities from Lake Tanganyika, Tanzania - TA2015055 Kigoma Offshore 40m | ecosystem: Environmental > Aquatic > Freshwater > Lake | place: Tanzania: Lake...
CAGCCGCTTCACCGCCGCTACCTTAAAATCCCGCGTGAACTTCCTTCGCGTTTCAGACATGACTCAAATTCTCCTCGTTGGAATTTTCTGAGTCTAGTCTCGTGTCTCACTTTTGGGGACAACTCCATTACGGTTGGATGCTGCACGTGGTGACGTGCACGCTGATTGCGGGAGTGCAGGGAATGATGCGATAGCGCCGACTTCCCTAAAGTCTCTAAGGTCTTTCGCCGATAAGAGGGTTAGATGGCGGAGCAGCTAGAGATCGATCGATTGAAAAGGCAGTTTCTCGCGGCGTTGAACCACGAGATCCGGACGCCGCTGAGTGGCATTCTCGGCATGACGAGTTTGCTTGAGCAATCGAATTTGTCGAGTGAGCAGCGGGAATATGTACAACTGACGAAGGCTTGTGCGGAAGAGTTGTATGGGGTGTTGTCGTCGACGCTGGAGTTTACGGCGCTGGCGGCTGGGGATTCCAAAGTAGAGACCAGTGAGTTCTTGTTGCACGAAGCGATCGAATCGCTGGCAGCACAATGGCTGGTGAAGGCGCGGCAAAAGGGTGTTGGGTTCTTTCTGCGGATTGAGGATGATGTGCCAGAAGCAGCGCGCGGCGATGAGTTGCGCCTGCGGAAGCTGTTGCAGCATTTGCTGTCGAATGCAGTGAAGTTCACCGAACATGGGGAAGTACAATTACGTGTGTTGAATGGGGGCGTCCGCCAGGGCGGATTCAACTTGCGCGTTGAAGTGCGAGATACGGGAATCGGGATGCAGCAGGAGGAAATCCGCCGGATCTTCGAATCGTTTGAGCAGCTCGAAGGTGGACTGGCGCGGAGGTATGCGGGGCTGGGACTAGGGCTGACGCTGGCGCTGGGACTGGCAAAGCTGATGGGTGGGGACTTGACGGTCGAGAGCACACCTGAGAAGGGGAGCGTGTTTGCGTTCACGATTCCGTTAGGGGACTCCAATCTTGAGGCGACATTTGTGAAGCCCGCCGAAAGAAACGTATTGGTGGTGGACGACAACGAAGCAGCGCGGCGCGTGGCAGACGCCTATTTGAGGAGAGGCGGCTACGAGGTGACTGTGGCTTCCAGCGGGGAAGAAGGACTTGAATTGGCGGCCAAGCAGAAGTTTGACCTCGTGTTGATGGATTTGCAGATGCCGAAGATGGATGGCATCGAGACCACGACGAGACTGCGGGATGTGAGCGGTTATGAGCAGACGCCGGTGCTGGCATTGACGGCGAATGTGGGGGATGAATACCGATTGCTTTGCCTGTCGCAGGGCATGCAGGGATATCTGCCGAAGCCGGTAGAAAGTGAGTTGTTGCTGCGCACGGTGCGGCAATTGCTGTAGTGGAGAATTGACAGAATCCTGACAGGCAAGTGTTTTAAAGTGAGACAGGCGCCCGAATGCAGGAATTCGAAGAAGACATCACGGAGTTGCTGCACCGGTTTCAGACTGGGGATGAAGAGGCGCGCAATGCTCTGGTGGAAGCGGTTTATGGGGAGCTGAAAGCGATTGCGGCGCGGCACATGAATCGGGAGCGGGGGGAGCATACACTGCAGGCAACCGCCCTTGTGAATGAAGCCTACCTGAAGCTATCCAAGATGAAGGAAACGAACTGGCAAGACCGTGCGCATTTCTTTGCGGTGGCGGCGCGGGTCATGCGGCAGATTCTGGTGGACCATGCCAGGCAACGGTTGGCGGGGCGGCGGGATTCTGGTTCTGCCTTTGAATGAGTCGCTGGCGTTTACGCCGGAGGAGCCCGGCAAGATGCTTGAGGTGGACGAAGCTCTGACTTGATTGGCGGAAGAAGATGAGCTGGTGGGTAAGGTTGTGGAGTTACGGTTTTTCGGGGGGTTGTCGGTAGAGGAGACGGCGCTGGTGTTGCGGGTGCCGAAACGGACAGTGGAGCGGGAATGGACATTCGGCAGGGCCTGGCTGAGGACGGAATAGGGTACGCCTGCCACAATTTAACATCGCTTTGAAAAGGTCAGATATACTTCGGTACCAAAGTTGGAATAGGCAGTGAGCACGGCGAAATTTGCTCAACTGAAATCGATATTCACCAAGGCTCTTGAATTGAGGGAAGGGGAAGTCGCGGCCTATCTGGATCAGGCTTGTGAGGGGAACGCAAGACTGAGGGCGCAGGTTGAGGAGATGCTGCGGCAGGCTCGGAACGCCGATACGGAATTGCTGACAGAGACGCCGAAAGAGGCTGAGCACGCACTGGTGATCGGCTCGACCCTGGGAGACCGTTTCGTACTGAAGCAGTTTGTGGGCCGGGGCGGGATGGGGGAAGTGTATCTGGCCGAAGATCTTGAACTGGGGGCCCGGTGGCACTCAAGACGGTGCGAAGTGGGTTGTTTGATGAGACGGGGATGGCGCGGTTCCGGCGAGAGGTGCAGCTTTCGCGGCAGGTGACTCACCCGAACATCTGCCGGGTGTTCGATGTGGGAAAAGTCGCGATCGAGGGCCGTGATCTTTTGTATCTGACGATGGAGTATCTCGAAGGAGAGACTCTGGCGAGGCGGCTCGCACGGGGCGGGAAGATGACCATCGAGGAGGCCGCACCGCTGGTGCGACAGATGGCAGCCGCGCTCGATGCCTTGCATCAAAAGGAATCATGCACCGGGATCTGAAACCGGCGCATGTGATGTTGGTGGGACAGCGGCTGTGCATCATGGATTTCGGGCTGGCTCGTGTGTTTGAGGGTGAGGGATCTGATGCGAACTACACGCAGACGGGGGCTGTGATTGGGACGCCGGGGTATATGGCATCGGAGCAATTGATGGGCGACCAGGCGACACCGGGAAGCGATATTTACGCGATGGGGCTGCTGGTGTTTGAGATGTTGACGGGGCGGAAGGCATCGATGACGGATAGCCTGACTGTGGGGAAGACGGGTTTGCCAGCGAAATGGGAACAGATGATCCTGAGGTGCGTGGCAAAGGATGCTGCTTTGCGCCCGAAGACGGGAGCGGAGGCGCTGGAGTTGTTGGATGGGGTTCGGAGGAAGGCGAGCTTCCGCTGGGAGTGGTTGGCGGTCGCAGCGCTGGTGGTGGTGGGGGTTGCGCTCTAGATGCAGCAGAGGAGTGGCCCGGAGAAGGGCTCGCAGACTGCAGGCGCGAGTGTGAACGAGGAGATCTTACGGGCGCGGCAATTGCTGGTGCGGTATTACAAGCCGCAGAACGTAACAGAGGCGATTGGAATCCTGGAAGGGGTGGTGAAGCAGAATCCGAATCTGGCGCTGGGGCATGCGGCTTTGTGCGCGGCTTACTACCGGACGGGAACTGATGCCCGGTTGCCTGAAACCATGGAGAAGGTGAAGGGTGCTTGTAACCAGGCGATCGCGCTTGATGGGGAGATGGCTGAGCCGCATGTGACGCTGGGGCTGTTGTATCTGGATGGCGGAAGGCGTGATTTGGCGCGGTCGGAGCTGAAAAAGGCATCGGAATTGGATGCGAATCTACCGGATGTCCATTTTGCGCTGGCGCAATTGTATTTGGCCGAAGGACGGAAGGCGGATGCGGAGGCGTCGATCCAGAAGGCGATTGATTTGGCTCCCGAGAATTGGGCCTATCGCAACTGGAGGAGTTCGGAATACCGGAATCTCGGGCGAAACGAGGAGGCTTTGGGAGAGCTGGAAGTAGCGTTGAAGCTGCTGCCTGACAATCCGCTGGTTTACAACAATTTGGGTGTTGTGTATTTGCGGCTGAGGCGATTTGAAGAGGCCGAAAAAGCGTTTACAAGGGCGAACGAAATTGAACCGAGACCGCGTTCGCTGGGGAATCTGGGCAGCACACTCTACTACCGGGGTGAGTATGCGAAGGCGGCGGATGCTTACCGGCGAGCAACGGAGATGGACGAGCGAGGGTATCTGTCGCGAGCGAACTATGCGGCGGCGCTCGACCGGTTGCCAGATCAGAAAAAAGAATCGGCGCTGCAGTATCAAAAGGCGATAGAGTTGGCGGAGCCGCTGCTGAAGGCGACGCCGGATGATTACCGACTGCTTGGGAATGTGGCGAGCTATCATGCAGTGCTGGGCCATCAGGAGCAAGCGCTATCGTTGATGAGGCGAGCCATCGCGCTACAGCCTCAAAGCCCGGATGTGGCAAACCGGGCGATCGCGGTATATGAGTTTTTGAAGCAACGAGACTTGGCGCTCGAGTGGGCGGCAAGAGCAGTGAAGAATGGGTACTCATTTGAGACGTTGAAAAATGATCCCGAGTTGGCGGGTTTGGTGAAAGACCCGCGCTTTAAAAAGGTAGAGAAAGCGAATCAGGAAAAACAGAAATGAACTTAGAATCGATCGAACTTGAGATGCTTAGAACGACACGGTCCACTGGTGGGGATCCAACGGATTTGCCGGGGACGTTTCCGATTGACCCGCCGGTTGAAACCGTTCCCGTCCCGCCGGCAGATCTGCTAGGCAGTTTTCCGATTGATCCGCCGGTAGAGACTGTTCCTGTCTCGCCTGATGATCTGCCGGGAGACTTTCCGATTCCGGTGCCAGAGCCGGACGACAGCAAGGGCTAGGAAGCGTTAAAAAAATTGAGCAGGGAGGGCTGGTTTCTTAAGGAAATCGGCCCTCGCTATTTGGGACAGGAGAAAGCAGCTATGAGCGAAGAAATTTTGACGTTCAACGGGATCGATGCCGAGACGGGACAGTACCTCTAGGAAGGGCCGCCGGTGGTGGAGTTGTTCAAGCTGGCGACGGATGCGGCATCGGAATACTACACGGAATTGAGCAAAGCGGCTGCACTGAAAGAAGAGCACTTCGGAGGAAGCTTCGATCTCGACTACACAAACCTGGCGGAGACGGGATGGGGAGTGGTCTATCCGGAGACCATGAAGCCTGGAGTGAAAGAGGCAATCCAGCCGCAGGTGGACTTGCGGAAGGAGCAGGCGGGAGCGTTGTGGAAAGAAACGGTGCGAAAGGATGGGGAATCGGTGCGGGACTTCCTGTCGCGATACAAAGCGCCGATATCGGGTGAAGTGGACACGGAGCTGATGCCTTACTATTTGATGATTGTGGGCGGGCCGGATGAGATCTCCTTCGAGTTTCAGTATGAGCTGGACGAGCAATATGGAGTGGGCCGAGTGTGCTTTGACGATGTGGAGGGGTATGCGAAGTATGCCGAGTCGGTGATCCGGGCCGAGAAGGGAGAAATGAAGCGGGGGAAGAAGGTGGCTTTTTTTGGGGCGGCGAATGCGGATGACCCACCGACACAATCGAGCGCGAAGTTTCTGGTGGAGCCGCTGGTGGAGGAAGTGAAGACGAACAAGAAGGGCAAGTTCAGGGAAACCTGGGAGTTAGAGGTGGTGTTGCGGGAGGCGGCGACGCGGGAGAAGCTGGGCAAGTTGATGGGTGGAGAAGAGACTCCGGCGTTGCTGTTCACCGCAACGCATGGAGCAGGAGGGAAGGTAAGCAGCGAGGCAGCGCAGAAGAAACAGGGGATGCTGGTGTGTCAGGATTTTCCGCGGCCGAAGGAATTTGCCAAAATGCCTGCGGCAGAACAGGCGGAGTTACTGCGGAAGTGTTGTCTGGCAGCGGATGACCTGGACGAGGCCTCGAATGTGGCAGGGACGGTGGCGATGTTGTTTGCCTGCTATGGGGCTGGGACGCCGCAGCGCAATATCCTTTTCGATGCGGATACGGCGGTGGCAAAGATTCGGCCCGGGGGGCAGGCACCGGTGGATGTGCTGGCCGAGAAGCCTTTTGTTTCATCGCTAGCCAAGCGGCTGCTGTCGCACCCGAATGGCGGGGCGCTGGCGGTGTTTGGGCATGTGGACCGATCGCTGGATTATGCGTTTCAGAATCCCGGAGACAAGTCGTCTTCGCATATCAAGAGCTTTGAGGGCGCGGTGAGGAAATTGTTACTGGGCTTCCCGGTGGGTTACGCGACAGAGGGTTTTAATTCCAAACATGCCGAGTTGGGGAATCGATTGGGTGATCAAATCTGGGAAGTCAGGACAATGACGAAGCCGGCGATCGGCATGGTGCAGCAAGTATTTGAGTTGCATGACGCGAGAACGTTTATCCTGCTTGGGGACCCGGCGGTGAAGCTGGCCGTGTAGCGAGGCTATTGACGGTTGGCACGCTGGATCGAGGCGGTGTCGCGGACGGTGTAGATCAACGAGCCGTCTTGGGAGATGAGGATCGCATCGGCTTTCTCAAGGGGCTCGTTGAGCCAAGTGATGACACTGTCGTCGGCTTGTTGCTGGTAGCCCGTCAGGATCTCAATTCGGTTATTTGCACCAATGCGGGTGAGGCGCTTTTCTTCGGATAGATAGAGGTTGTTGGCTGCGTCGATGGTGAGGCCGGCGATGAAGCCGAAGCCGGTGCGGGTGGCGAGTTCTCCGGTGATATCGGCGTAGCTGAAGGGCAGGCCGTTGCCTGCGATGGTGGAGATATTACCGTTGGTTGCAATGCGCCGGATTCGACGGTTGCCACGGTCAGCGAAGAGGATGTTGCCTGCGTTGTCGATCACGATATCGCCGGGGTTGTTGAGTTTGGCGCTGGTGGCGGCGGCATTGTCGCCGGAGAAACCTTCGCCGTTATCTCCCGCGATGCGGGTTGCGACGTTGGTCGCAAGGTTCATGCGGAGAATGCGGTGGTTTCCGGAGTCGGCGAAAAGGAGTTGGCCGTCGCGATCGATGGCAAGGCCGGTGGGGTTGTTGAGGCTGGTGCGGATGGTTCTGAGGGTGCCGTCGGCACGGAGGAGCCGAAGGCGGGTGGCTTCGGCGATGACGATGTCGCCGCTGGGGGTCTGGATCATTCGGGCCGGAGCATCGAGAGCGGCGTCGAGTGCGGGGCCATTGTCACCTTTGGCGAAGCCGGAGGGCCAGGTGGTGCCAGCAAGTGTAGTGATGTTGCGATCAGCGTCAATGCGAAGGAGGCGGTTTGTGGCGGAGTCGAGAACTAGCGTGGCGCCGTCGGGCGCGGTGAGAAGGCCGCGGGGATCGAGAATCTCGCTGGTAGGCCACTTGCCCGCGAAACGGGAAGCGATGTTGTCTTTGAGTTGGAAGATTTGAAAGGAACTGGGAGCGGCTACGAGGAGGCCGTGAGCTTGGGAGAGGAGAAGCGTGCCGGGGTCGTTGATGGGACAGTCGATGGGATTTTGCTGGGGGACGGCACCGAGCCTGCCGTTGCCGAGAATGGGGGAGACGCGATTCTCTTCGACGTTAAAGCGAAGGACACGGTAGGCGCGGGGGAGGGCGAAGAGCAATGCGTTGGCTTCGCGATTGAAGACGAGACTGCGAGGCTGTTCGATGGCGATGCCGCGAGAACCGTTGATGGGAGCCGTAGAGGAAGCACAAGTGCCGGTGCCGATCCAGGTTGCGATGTAAGAGGTGACATCAATACGGCGGATGTGGCAGTTGCCTGAGTCGGCGACTCAAAGGTTGCCCTGGTGATCGGCGGCAAGGCCAGTGGGATTGGAAAGGGTGGCATCGATCGCTTTGTGATCGTCGCCACCGTAGCCAGATTGACGGGTGCCGGAGATGGTTTCGAGGTTGCCGTCGGGGTTGAGACGACGGATGATGTGGAGGCTCGCTTCGGTGAAGGTGAGGCGGCCTTTGTTGTCGAAGATCATGGCGCCAATGACGCCGAGACTGGTCTCGAGGGCCTTGCCGTCACGGTCGTTCGATGCGCCAAAGCCTCCACCGAAACTGGGGGGCCCGAGAAGCCTGCAGCGGCAGCGCAAGTGCCGGAGCCGGCGACGTTCTCAACGGTGAGATCGGAGCGAATGCGACGGATCATGCACTCTTTACTGTCGAAGTAGAGGAGATTCTGATTGGGCTCGATGAGCAGGGCGGTGGGGGAGTTGGCGGAAGCCCAGGATTCGAGAATGCCAGCGGGTGTGATGCGTCGGATGCGGTTCGATTGCGGTTCGGCGATGTAGAGATTGCCTGCGGCATCTTCGGCGAGGCCGGCGGGTTGGTGAAGAATTGCGTCGCGCGCGACGGGAAGCAAGGATTCGACACGGTAGGGTGTGTTGCCGGTAAGGATGATCTGAGAGACGAGATTGAGGAGAAGCGAGTACATCACCTGGGTGGGATGTGGCGGCGGGGAGGGATGTTTACCGGGGAATTGTAAAGTTTTCTAGAGTGCTAGAGTCGGAGGTGAATGATTGCGCCGGTGGAGAAGCAGGAAGAAAGGGGAGTGAAGGGGCCGCGGATTCGTTGCCCGCTTTGCGGGTGGAAGCCGCATCCTAGCGACTTGTGGAGTTGTTCTTGCGGACAGGAATGGCATACGTTTGATACAGGAGGCGTTTGTCCAGAGTGCCTGACGCAATGGGCCGAGACGCAGTGTCTCAGCTGCCATGCGTGGTCGGCGCATTCAGACTGGTATGACTATGAGTGAGCGCATCGAATTGAAGATTGACGGGATGCATTGCGATGCCTGCGTGAGGCGGGTGGGGATGCTGTTGAAGCGGGTGGACGGTGTAGAGGTTGAAAAGGTGGTTGTGGGCGGGGCGACGGTGACGGCGCGCGAGGGTGTGAGCGTGGCGGAACTGGAACGGGCCGTGGAGGGCGGTGGATTCACCATTGCGCGTTGAACTTCAAATTGAAGGGATGATGTGCGCGGCCTGCCAGACGTTTGTCGAGAAGACGCTGCGGGAACGGGAGGGAGTGAAAGAGGCGGCGGTGAACCTGATGATGCATCAGGCGGTGGTGGAATATGATCCGGCGGTGGTGAGCGCCGTAGGGTTGGTTGCGGCGGTGGAGGAAGCTGGGTATGGAGCGCGGCTGCCGGTTCAAGGGCAGAGTGTTTTTGAACAGGAGGATGAGCGGGGCGAGGCGTTGCGGGTGGAGTATGAGGGATTGCGGTTGAAGGCACTGCCGAGCCTTTTGGTGGGTTTGGTGATGATGGGGGCGATGGGGTTTGTCGGGCATAAGGTGAGGTGGTGGGCGTGGACCCAGATGGTGCTGGCGCTGGTGGTGGCGGGATGGGCGGGGCGGGATTTTTATGTGAAGGCTTTTGGAGCGTTGCGCCGTGGGCATGCGGACATGAATGTGCTGGTGGCGATGGGGACGGGGGCGGCGTTTCTATTGTCGTTTTGCGCGGTGGTGTGGCCGCACTGGTTTCATGGGCAGGGGATGATGCCTGAGGTTTACTTTGAGGCAGTGGTGTTTATCGTGGCGCTGGTGTTGTTAGGGAAAATGCTGGAGGCGCGGGCCAAGAGGCAGACTTCCGTGGCATTGCAGCAATTGGCGGCTTTGCAACCGAAGAAGGTGGTGGTGAGGCGGGGTGGCGTAGAGATGGAAGTGGCAGCGGGAGAACTGCGGCGCGGAGACCTGGTGCTGGTGCGGCCCGGAGACCGAGTGGGGGCGGATGGAGTGGTGATGGAGGGTGCGAGCAGTGTGGATGAGAGCATGCTGACGGGGGAGAGCCTGCCGGTGGACAAGATTGTGGGGGCCAGGGTTTTCGGGGGTACGCTGAACGGGCAAGGGGCGATGGTGGTGCGAGTGGATGTCGAGCGGGGAGAGAGCTTGCTTGAGGGGATCGTGAAAGTGCTGAGGGAGGCGCAAGGAGACAAGGCGCCTGTGCAGGCGCTAGCAGACAAGGTGAGCGCGGTGTTTGTGCCGGTGGTGCTGGTGGTGGCCGTCCTGGCTTTTCTCGGGTGGGTTTGGCTGGGAGGAATGGATGTGGCGCGGGCGCTCGTGATCGCCGTGGCCGTGCTGGTGATCTCTTGCCCTTGCGCGATGGGGCTGGCGGTGCCGACGGCGATTCTGGCAGCGACAGGAAGAGCGGCGCGGATGGGAGTGTTGATCCGCAGCGGTGAGGCGCTGGAGAGGCTGGGAGAGGTGGGAGTGGTGGTGTTGGACAAGACGGGAACGATCTCGGAAGGCAAGCCACAAGTGTTGGAGGTGAGGGGGGATATATTGGGACTGGCAGCGAGCCTGGAGGCGTTGAGTGAGCATCCGCTGGCGCGGGCGATTGTGGATGAGGGAAAGAGGGCGGAAGTAGTGTTGGAGGCTGTGGAGGGGTTTGAAGCGAAGCCGGGAGTGGGTGTGGCGGGTGTAGTTGGTGGCAGGCGTGTGGAGGTCGTGGCGGGACTCGAAATGGGGCAAGTGAGGGTTTTGGTGGATGGCGAGGAGCGTGGGTCGATCTTGCTGGCTGATGCGGTGAAGGAGACATCGCGAGAAGCGGTGGTGAAGATGAAAGCGATGGGGTTGCGCGTGTTGTTATTGAGCGGAGATCGGGAAGAGGCGGCGCGGCGAGTGGCTGGGGAAGTGGGGATTGAGGAAGTAATCGCGGGCGTGTTGCCCGCGGGGAAAGCAGAGGTGGTGGGGAGGCTGCGACAAGAGGGATGCAAGGTGGCGATGGTGGGGGATGGATTCAATGATGCCCCGGCGCTTGAAAAGGCGGACGTGGGAATTGCGATGGCAACGGGGGCGGACCTGGCGATCGAAGCTGGAGATGTAGCGCTATTGCGAGGGGACTTGAGAGGGGTTGTGGAGGCGGTTGAGCTGTCGCGAAAGACGATGCGCGTGATGCGTCAAAACCTTGGGTGGGCATTCTTGTACAACGTGATCGGGATCCCGGTGGCGGCGATGGGGCTATTGAACCCAGTGGTGGCAGCCGGAGCGATGGCGTTGAGCAGCGTCAGTGTGGTGACGAACAGCCTCAGGCTTCGGTGATGGCGACTTGAGTGCGACGAATTAGAGGGATGGTCTTGACGGGCTTGGGCTCGTCGGACTTGAGTTCAAGCGGTTTCGGTGCTGAAAGATTTGGGGCTACCAGACTTGGCGCCGCTGGAGTTGGTGCCGTGAGAATGGGTGCTATCGGAGTCGGCTCGAGCGGCCTGGTGGGTGCACCGAAGGATTGAAGGGCTGAAGAGAAAGCAGCAAGCTCATTTGCCGGCTGGTTAGCTTGAGCTTCGTCGGGCGTAGGACCGCCGCAGTTCTTGAGAAAGGGCCAGATGTTGCGGGGATCAGGAGGGTTGGCCTCGAGATAATCCATGCCTTGGGCCGTGACCTGCATTTTGCTCTTGTCGTCAACCATGATCCAACCGAGGTGCTTGAGATACCAGAGGCAGAGCTGGATCTGGTCTTCGGTCATGTTGACGATTTTTTCGAACTGCCGCATGGTGACGACGGGGACGCGGGGATTCTGGCGGCGAATGTCGTAGAGAACGCAGAGCATGGTGAGGCGGCGATTGCGCTCGTCGGGGAGAGCGTTGAAGAATTCCATGCCGGAAAAGATGACTTCACGTTCGTCTTCGCCACCGCGGACGGCGTCGAACATCTTGCGGGCGGAGGGGTCGAGAAGAACTTCGAGGGCGAGATTGATCTCGTCCATCTTTTCCTGGCTGGGCTCGGAGCCGGAAGCTGGATTGTAGACATTGGCAAGCGCATTAAATGCGAGTTGTACGATGTCGGCGCTCGCTTTGGGATCGATGCCGAGAATTTTGTAATGGTCCTGGAATTTGCCGGCGGCCGCAGATGACATTTCTCTTTCTTATCGGCAACCGGGTGACAAATCTATAGGATTGAGGCGGATAGCAAAAGAAAGGAGCCTCCCTGACGGGAGGCTCCTCGCTTGTTTTGGATTGAGCTCGAGGCTAGAAGGTATAGCGAAGAGCGAGTTGGAGGTTGCGCATGTCACCGCGGGTGCCGCGGATCTTGCCGAAGTTACCCGACTGGAAATTGGCGTCGGGGTTGCCCCAGTTGGGGTGGTTGGGCATGTTGAAGGCTTCGAAGCGGAACTGGAGGTTGTGACCTTCCTTGTAGGGCATTCTGAAGTTCTTCAAGCTGGAGAAATCCCAACGCACGAAGCTGGGTCCGATGAGAGTGTTGCGACCAACGTTGCCGTGGGTGCCAGCAGCCTGTTCGACGAAGGCAGCGGTGTTGAAGGCGTTCTCGGTAGAGACGCCGCTGACTTGCGGGTTTTGGCCAGTGGCATTCGGGCGGTCGAAGAAGGCACCAGTGTTGGAGCGATCGCGACCGTTGGTGACGGTGAGGGGGAAGCCGGATTGAACGGTGAAGATCGAACCGAGCTGCCAGCCGCCGATGACCGCATCTGCGAAGCCATTGGAGACGTTGAACTTCTTGCCCTTACCGACGGGAAGGTCATAAAGTACGCTGGTGACAAAGCGATGCTGGGTGTTGAAACCGGACAGAGCGCGTTCGCACTGACGGCAGTAGCTGTTCTGCGGGAAGAGAACGTCACCGCCCTGGTTACGGATGGCGCTAGCGGTGTCGATCGACTTCGACCAGGTGTAGCTAAACAAGGCGGTGAGGCCGTTCGAATAGCGCTTGGTGAGTTTGGTGCCGAGCGAATTGTAGTTACCGCGGCCACCGTTGTCGACCAACTGGATGCGGCCGAATTCCGGGAACGGAGAGCGGGCAGCCAGAGAAAGGTTGGAAACGGCGGGATCGATGGGAAGCGATTCGTTGACAGCGCGGAGAGCCTCAAGGCGGCGGCTGACGGAACCGAGGTAGCCAACTTCAAGGACCAGGTTGCTTGAGAATTCGCGCTGGACATTGAGGAGGTACTGGATGGTGTAAGGGGTGCGCCGATCGTAGGGATTGGCGAAGGTGTAGGGACGGTTTACGTTGGCCGTACCACCCGCGATGGAGGCAAGACCGTTGTTCCAGGTGAGCTGAGGGGTGACCTGGCTTGAGTTGTCGCGGAGACGGCCTGCAAGGTTGCGGGACATGTCGAAGCGCGGGTTGCCGGTGTCTTGCGAGTAAAACGCGCCAGCGCCGAGGCGGATGACGGTCTTATCGTCTAACTGGTAGCTAGCGCCGAAGCGGGGTGCCCAGTCATTGTTGTCGCGACCGACGAGGCGGTTGCCAAGCGAGCCATCGCAACGAACCTGAATCGGGACGTTCGGGAACAGGGGTCCGGCTGTCCAGCGGAGGTTGATGCCTTCATAGCAGTTCTGGCGGGAAGCGCCTTGACGCATGAAGAAGGGGTGGAGGGATTGATCCTGAACCACCGCCGCCAAGGGATTGGTGGGCCGGATGTCGTTTGGCACGATGCCATTGAAGAGGGTTCCGGTGGCGTCTTCCCAGGGGGGAGTGTTTTCATACCGGAGGCCAAGATTCAAGGTGAGCTTCTTCGAAACACGCCAGGTGTCATCGATATAGAAGGCAAAACCGGTGGCGCGGAACTGAGCGCGGGCAATGGAAACGGCTGCTTCGGCCTGGAAGACTTCACCGAGGAGGTAATCGGCGAAGGCATTGCCGGAATTGGCCACCAGCGGGTTGCGCGTGGCGTTGCGATCGAAAGTGAACTGGCCGCGCGCAAACTGGTTGCCGACCTGGTTGTATTCATCGCGACGGAATTCGCCACCGAACTTGAAGCTGTGTTTGCCTTTGATCCAGCTCAGGTTGTTGATGAACTGAGTGGCGCGGTTGTTGTTTTCATAAGGGCCTTCGGAGCTGTTGCCGAAGCCGCTGTAGGCAGTGATGCCGACGCTCGGAATACCCCACTGTACGGGGGGGCCGGAAGCGAGGCCCGGGATGCCAAGGCCACCGACGACGTCGGTATTGAAGGCGAGTTCGGGGCCTGTCGTGTTGTAGAACTTGGTGAGACCAAAGCGGAACTCGTTGACCATGCTGTTTGTCAGCACGCGGGTGTTAGTGACTGTCCATTGGCTGGCATTGGTAACGATCTTTTCGCCGTTGCTGAAGAGGTTGGCGGTGAGCTGATTCTCTTCAGACTTGGAGTAGCGGCCGAACCAGTTCGACTTGTCGCTTTCGACCCAGTCGAAGCGCTGGATGAACTGATCCTTGTTGATGGGGCGACCCAGAGAGATGAAGTGATTGTTGTTGAGACCGGCGGCAGGGGTGTTTGCCTGGGGATAGAAAGCCAACAAGCGCTGCGAGATGGGATGCAGGCGGCTGGTGGGAATCGTATTGTTGGGGAACAGCGTGGCGCCGGAAACTGCACCGTTGGTGATGACGCGGCTGCGTGGATCATAAATGCCATTGGTTTGGATGGCGGTGTTGAAGTCACCGGCGAAGTTCTGCGCGGTGGGCAGACTATAGTTACCAATAACGCTACGGCGTTGACGGAACCACTCGTAGTTGGACATGAAGAACAGCTTGTTCTTGCCATTGAAGAGTTTCGGGATTACCACAGGGCCGGAAAGAACGAAGCCGAACTGGTTCCACTTGAAGGGGTCCTTTGCGCGTTCACGGGCGCCGACGCCACCAAAGAGGTAGTTGCGGGCGTCCATCTTTTCGTTACGAAGGAACTCGTACATCGAGCCGTGGAAGTTGTTGCCGCCACCCTTGGTGGAGACGTTGATCTGCGTGGCACCGCGGCCGAATTCAGCAGGGTAGACACCAGTCTGAACCTTGAATTCCTGGAGGGCTTCGGCGGATGGGAAGATCACGTAGGTGTTGAAGTTGGGGTCGGTGTTTTCAACGCCATCGAGGGTGAAGCGGTTGAAGTTGTTGCGCATACCGGCCACAGAGATGTTCTGGTTGGCGCGGTCTCCACCCTGACGGCCATCGGCCTGACCCGCGGAGGGGAAGCCGAAGCTGACGTTGGGGGCCAGAGCGGTCAACTGCAGGTAGTTGCGGCCGTTGAGGGGAAGCTCGACGATGCGCTTCTGTTCGACGACGGTGCCGACGGTGGCATTTTCCGTTTGAAGAACGGCACCGACGGCGGAGACTTCGATGGTTTCGCTAACCTGGCCGAGTTGCATCGTGATATCGACGCGGATGCTGGCCTGAACCTGGACTTCGATGTTGGTCTGATTGGCGGTTTTGAAGCCAGCCTTGTCGACCTTGACAGAGTAGGTGCCGGGGACCAACGCGGGGAAAGCGTAGATGCCTTCGCCATTGGTGGCGGTGGTACGGGCTGCATTGGTGGCAGTGTTGATAATTGTGACGTTTGCGCCTGCGACCGGAGCACCCTGGGGGTCCTGAATGGTGCCGGCTACGTCGCCGAGGGTTTGGCCGAAAAGAGCGGCCGAGAAAAATAACAGCGTGGTAACACGAGCAAACCACTGAGTTCGCATAGTTTTCCTCCTGAAGGAATGGAATTCTTTCGGGATTCTATCATATGTTTTCGTGTGGCGTAGCCACCGCGAAATTCCCTGAAACATTTCTGCGTGAAATGTTAGGATGTGCCGGAGGGAGAAACCAACTGATGGGGACTTTGTTCCGATGGGTGGGAATTGTCGCTTACTGCATTTATGTAGTGACGCAGCATGAAAATGTGCAGCAGTTCCTTGGGCCGATTGCGGACAAGATGGGACGAGGGTTGTTCTATACGTTGTTTGGAGTCGGTGCGGGACTATTGGGTGTGATCGCGCATTGGACTTTCTGAAAGTCATCGGCAAATAGTGCCGCGAAAGAATGGCTGCGATGGAACTGGGCATTGGCATGCGGACTGACGCTGGCGTCGTTCGGATTGCTGACGGTGAACAACGCGGAGCTGGTGCACTATCCGCAGTACTTCATATTGGCTGTGGCGTTGTTCCCGTTTTTCAGGAGTGTGGGCGAGACGCTGGCGTGGTGCACGGTGGTTGCCTTGATCGACGAGGGGTATCAGTACTTTGTAATTCATCCGACATGGGGAGTGCCGTGGGATTTCAATGATGTGACGCTGGATATCTGCGGAGGATGGATGGGTGCCATCTGGATTGCGAGCAATTACCGTGCCGTTGCAAATGAGACCGGGAAGTGGTGGAAGCGAGCGGGAGTGATGGTGGTCTCTGGAGGAGTTTTTGCGGTGTTGATTCTGGTGGGGCTGGGCAAAGTGCAACTGTATGAGAACAAGAATTACGTTGGGTGGTGGTTTGCGTTGAGCCGCTTTAGGCCACAAAAGTTCTGGTTCTTTGATGAGACGTGGGGTCCGCGGACGATCCACTTGCTGAGCCCGCTGGAGGGTCCGCTGTTGATGGTGGTGCTGGTGATGGCAGCGTGCATGATTGACCGGAAGTACGTGTTTTCAAAATGACGCAACGTGCCTGGTGGATTGCGGTTGGATTGGCGCTGGTTTGCGGACTGTACTTTCGCGTTGGAATGAGGCAGGAATTTGTCTTTACTGTGGACGGGGTAAACTTGCAGGAGACGGATGCGTATTTTCACGCGAGGCTCGTTGAGGGGTTTGCAAAGGGAGGCGTTCCCGCGGCGGTGATGACCGATCCGTATGCGTCTTTTCCTGAAGGGCAAAGAGTGGATGTGGGGCCGTTGATGGACCTGCTGGTGGCCGGATTTGTCAAAGTGACCGGGGTGGATGTTTTTGTGGCGGCGGCGTGGTGCCCGGTGGTGTTGTGGGTGTTGCTGGTGGGGGCGGTGGGATTATTGAGCGCAAAGCTGTTCTCGATGGAAGCGTCGGCGATTGCGATGATTTTTGCGTGCCTCTTGCCGGGACACTTTATGAGGATCAGCAGTCTTGGCTTTCACGACCATCATGTGTTTGAGGCTTTGCTATTTGTAATGGTGCTGTATCTGATGGCGTGCGAAAGAGCGGTACTGGCTGGTGTGGCGCTGGGACTGTATCTTCTGACGTTTCTGGGTGGAGCAGCGCTGCTGGCATTTCTCGGGATGTGGCGACTGACGAGCATGAGCGCGCCGACGATTTGGCGGACGTATGCCGTTGCGCTGGCGATGGTAGCCCCGTTTTGGGAGCTCATCTGGATGGAATACACGTTGGCGAGTCTTGGTGTTGTGTTTTTGTTTGAACTGGTTCTGCTGGTGGTAAAGAAGCCGCTCTACCGATGGGTCATCGTGGGAATCGTGGCCGTGTTGGCGGTGATTGCAGCGCAGGCGTTTGGGGTGTTCAAACTGGCGGCGCACTTTACGACAAGCCGGGGGGCCTCGACGGTGAGCGAGATGAAATGGATGAGCGGGAAGATGGCGTGGGAGTTTTTCGGGCCAGCTGTGGGGTTTGCGCTGATGGGAGCATTGCAAATGGTGAAGACGCAAGCATGGTCGCAGCGGATTTTGTTGGTGGCTGGGCTTGGATTTGCGGCGATGGGCGTGTTTCAGATGCGATTGAACTACTACGTGGCGGTGGTGGTGGCACTGATTGCGGCTTATTCCATTGCAGAGTTGCTGAAGTCAATCGAGAATACCGGCAAGAAGCAGATGGTGCTGATGGGGTTGGCGGTTTGTTTGATAACGCCAAACCTGTGGTCGGCTTACCAGAATCAGCGTTATGGCGGCGGTGTGAGTGCGGACTGGCGCGAAGCTTTTGAGTGGTTGCGCTGGAAGACGCCTGAACCATTCGGAAACCCGGGAAGATTTTACCAGCTCGAGAAGTTCGATGAAGCGTACCAGTTTCCCGCAAGCGCTTATGGCGTGTTGGCCTGGTGGGATTACGGCTATGGGATCACTGCGATCGGGCATCGGATCCCGTTCACGAATCCGACGCAGAGGAACGCGATGCCAGCAGCAAAGATGTTGCTGAGCCAGTCTGAGGATCAGTTGCTTCAGAAGATGCGAGAGAAGCGGTTGCGGTACTTGATGGTAGGCGGAGATCTACCGTTGCTACCGATCGGGAAGGAAGCGATCGGAAAGTTGCCAAGCGTCATCATCTGGTCTGAGGAAGAGCGCGGCAAGTTCTTTGAGGAGCTTGAGGAGAAGGATGCGGATGGGAAGACGAATCGCGTAACGGTTTACTATCCAGCGTATTACCGGACACCGGCCGTGAGGCTGGCCTTGTATGGAGTGGATGAGGTGGTGCCGAATGGGGGGATGTGCGCAGTAATCAAAGAGGGCAAAACCATCAAGAGTAAGGAATGTTTTGACTCGGAAGAGAAATTAGCCGAGGCGTTGAAAGCGCCAAATGCAGTATTAGGAAGCCTGCGCCCACTGCGGAGTTGCGTGAGGTTGCCGAAGCTTGAGTCGCTGCGAGTGGTGCATGAGTCGCGGGATGTGCTGGCGGTTATCGATGGAGTCCGCGTGTCATCGCTAAGAATCTACGAGGATATAGGCAAGCGATAGCATAGGAAGCGATGAATCGAGATCGCAAGTTTCCTCTTCGCAGCATGAACTGGTTTCAGAATCCAGATAACCCAGGGATGACGGCGGTGTATCTGGAAAGGTACGCCAATTATGGGTTGACGAGGGAGGAACTGCAATCGGGAAAGCCAATTATTGGGATCGCGCAGACGGGGTCTGACTTGTCGCCTTGCAATCGCGTGCATCTGGACCTGGTAGATCGGGTGCGGGATGGGATTCGGGATGGGGGCGGGGTGCCTTTTGTTTTTCCAGTGCATCCGATTTTTGAGAACTGCCGAAGACCCACTGCGGCCCTGGACCGGAATCTGGCGTACCTGGGATTGGTGGAGATTTTGCATGGGTACTTCTTTGATGGCGTGGTGCTGACGACGGGGTGCGACAAGACAACGCCGGCTTGCCTGATGGCCGCGGCGACGGTGAACATTCCGGCGATTGTGTTGAGCGGCGGGCCGATGCTGAACAGCTATTACAACGGCAAACTGGCGGGGAGCGGGATGAGTGTTTGGGATGCGCGGCGGATGCATGCGGCCGGGGAAATTGACTATGACGAATTCATGAACCGGGTGATGGCTTCGGCGCCCAGCCCTGGGCATTGCAACACGATGGGTACGGCGTCGTCGATGAATTCCCTCGCCGAGGCGCTGGGGATGAGCCTGCCGGGGTGCGCGGTGATTCCAGCGCCCTACCGCGAAAGGACGCAGATTTCATTCCGGACCGGGAAGCGGATTGTGGAGATGGTGCATGAAGATCTGAAGCCATCGAAGGTGATGACGCGAGAGGCATTTGAAAATGCGATTGTGGTTTGCAGTGCGATCGGCGGATCAACGAATTGCCCACCGCACCTGGTTGCCATCGCCAGACACATGGGCGTTGAGTTAAAGACAAAGGATTTTGAGACGGTGGGGCATGAGATCCCGTTGCTCGCCAATGTGCAACCAGCGGGTGAGTATCTGACGGAAAGCTTTCATTTAGCGGGCGGGATTCCCGCGGTCATGGGCGAATTGATGGTGGCTGGGAAAATCCACGAGAAGGCATTGAATGTTTCTGGAAAAACAGTTGGAGAATGTTACGGCGATTGGCGCACTCAAGATGAGAAGGTGATTCGGAAGTATGAGAATCCTGTGGCGCGCAATGCAGGCTTTCTTGTGTTGTCGGGCAACTTATTCTCGAGCGCTGTGTTGAAGAGTTCCGTCATCGGTGAGGAATTTCGCGAGAGGTTCCTGAAGCGTCCGGGCGATGAGAATGCTTTTGAGGCAAGGGCGATCGTGTTTGAAGGGCCAGAGGATTATCACGAACGGATTAACGACCCGTCCCTTGGGATTACTTCAGAGTCGATGCTGGTGATTCGCGGATGCGGCCCGAAGGGATATCCGGGGGCAGCCGAGGTAGTGAATATGTTGCCGCCAGATGCGCTGGTGAAGCAAGGCATTACGCAATTGCCAACGCTTGGCGATGGAAGACAGAGCGGGACGAGCGCATCGCCTTCGATTTTGAATGTGTCACCTGAGGCGGCGGTTGGTGGGAATCTGGCGATCCTCAAAACGGGGGACCGGATCCGGGTGGATTTCAACACGCGGCGAGTGGATGTGTTGTTGAGCGATGAGGAAATTGAGGTAAGGAGGAGGAACGTGGAACTGGCAGTGGCTGAAACGCAGACGCCGTGGCAAGAGTTTTACCGAAGCCAAGTGGGGCAACTGGAGTTTGGCGCGGTGCTGGAATTCGCGGTGGGATACCGCAATCTGGGCGAGTTGATTCCAAGACATAACCATTGATGAGAAGGGCGCATTGTCTGGACGCGCTGCGATTGCTGTCCAGCCTGACGCTGGCAACCGGGCATGTATCGGGGGCGCCGCTGGTGCCGGACTGGTTGACTTCTTTGCTATTGAGCGGACTGTCGACCACAACATTTTTCGTCATTTCCGGATTTGTCACGGTGGTGTCGCATCGATTTTGGGAGATGCCACCGGTCCGAACCGGGCACATGGGTAACGGAATAAACCGGGCACATAGGTAACACTTTTGGCTGGAGGGGGAAGCACCCGATGGCCTGGAAAGAGACTTGTGTGATCGAGCAAAGAGAAGAG
>Ga0194133_10004077_pt1 | contig 20014 bp, 14 predicted proteins | sample TA2KigOf40mmetaG_FD_155448 | JGI IMG/M metagenome (GOLD analysis project Ga0194133, IMG submission 155448) | Freshwater microbial communities from Lake Tanganyika, Tanzania - TA2015055 Kigoma Offshore 40m | ecosystem: Environmental > Aquatic > Freshwater > Lake | place: Tanzania: Lake...
GGTGATTTTGACCCCTAGCTCAAAATCAATCAGGCGATACTGGGCGGCAAGGTCCCAATGCGGTTTGGGACGCTGTATATCTTCGGTATTCGGATCGGACAGAAAAACCACCTCGTTTTCGGCAGGTCCGTTGCCTTCCGGAACTGACTCATGCGGGAGATTTGGTAAGCGTACGAGTTGTTGATGGATCTCCTCTTGCAGGGCCTGGACTTGGGCATCCAATTCAGCGGTCTGTTCTTTGAGGATGACGACCTCGGCCTTTATTTGTTCGGCTTCTTGGGCTTGGCCGTTTTTCATCGCCAGGCCAACAGCCTTGGCCTGAAGGTTCAAAGTCGCTTGGTTTTGTTCACAAAGGGTGAGCACCCGCCGCCTCTCATCGTCCAACTTGAACAATGCCTCTAGTGCCTGTTCCGCATGAGGCACTTTCTTGGTGGTAAGGGCTTTGATAGCCTTATCGCGATCTTCGCGGAGATAGGGTAATTGCAACATGGAAGCTAGGATTGAAGAGCAAATTTATTCCAATTCAACCCTTCCTTATCAGCCCTCTTCGCCTGAGTGTGATGGTTTCTTCCAAACGTACACCAAGACACCTGCCATAATCACCAACAAAATGCTGACAATCAGGGCCATGTTGATGGCCTGCAAGCGCTCCTGTTGGACCTGCATGAGGGACTTTTCGAAGGCCAATTGATCGGTTTGACGCTGCAAATGTTCGGAGTTGTAGGAGGCTTGAATCTCCAAGAGGCGTTTGTCGGATTCCTTGGACATGATAAGGCTATCCAGTTCTCTCCAAGCCTTGAAATGAACCATGGCTTGTCGTGGATTTGAGGATTCGGCTACCACTTCGGCCATCAAGGCATGGGCGCGACGGAGCACGAGCAAATCATCGCAGACATTGGTTTCAAAGAGCCGGATGACCTCCGTGCACCAGGCCGTTATGGAATCGCGAGATCCTTTCACTCGGTGCAGGCATTCTGCTTTTTTGGCGAGGATTTGAGCGATATATTCATCGTTTTGAATAATCTTCGCCAGCGAGAGACTTTGGCGATACCCTTCCATGGCTTTGGTATACTTACCAGTTTTGGAATAGACCTCGGAAATATTGCACAAATCAGAACTGATCGCAAGGGTATCTTTGTTGTCAATATCAATTTTGAGTGCATTGTTATAGTTTGATAAAGCCGCTGAAAATTTCCCTGTCATTTCAGCGATAACTCCCAAATTATTGTATACATAGCTTATCATTGACGGGTCATTTTCGGCCTTGTATTGCGTCAAGGCCTGTTGGTAATACCGGTTGGCGTTGGACCAATCTTTTTGCTGCGCGTAAATATTACCTAAATTCAATGTTACAGCGTTAATCGCATCTTTTCGCCCCAATTTCCTGGCCAATTGTATGCCTTGTAAATAGGATTCGGCCGATGCGGTCAAAGCGAGCAATCGGTAATATGCATTTCCTTTCAAGATGTAACAGCTCATCAGTCCGCTGCTGTCGTTGGTGCGGGTCAGGATTTCCACTGCCTTAAGCGCTTCGGTAATGCACTGGTGGCTTTTGTTTTGAACCTGGTAACTTTTGGCTTTGATGAGATAATACTCCCCACGTAGCTTCTCGGGTAATTTGCTTGGAACCGGAACTTGTTGCAGGAGGCGTAGGGCTTCATGAGGCCGTTCCTTGTATACCTCTTCGGCTTTTCGGAGGATTTCCTGGGCTTGTTTGGGCGGGGTATTCGAGGGTTTGCTAGGGTTCTGTGCCAGGTGATCCATGGCGACCAAAGCCAAGCAGCATAGTACGCTCAGAAAGATTTGCGGAAAACCTAGATTTTTTTTCAATTTTAGCCAAAAATTGATAATTTCTTTGGAAATATAAGAAGAGCAATTTACTTTTGATCATTCTAAGGGCAGGAAATCACGAACCCATTCGGAATATTCGATAATCCGGTTCTTCCCCCTTAATTCCCAATTTTATCAATAAACTTGATCCAATCCTTGGAATCCTGCTGCGAATAACCTTACCGAGGTTGTTCAAAATTTCGATTTTTTAATTATCCACTCCTCTAAATCCTTATTGTGTCCGAATCCAAAGGTAGAGGCCGACCTCGCAAGGTCCAAGCCGAGACAGTAACCGAGCCAGTCCAAGTTGAGCCACGCCGCCCAAGAGGTCGCCCACCCATGGATCCTGCAAAGCGAGCGATTTTGCCCGAAATCGAAACAGGACCAGAGCCCGTTATTCCGGAACCAGAGCCCGAAACCGCCTCTGAATTTGCGTTCGACGCCATTCCTTTGGCCACCAATCTTCCGTCTGAAGAGGGGCAAGGTGGGGATGAGCAAGAAGAAGCTTCAGAAGGTTCCGAGTCAGGTCCTTCATCCGGGTCTCCTTCCGGTCCCCAAGATGCTGCTCCTAGAAGATCTCGTGGACTCCGTCAAGAAGAAGGGTCCGGCCCTCATTCCACAGATCGATTTGCTCCGCGGCAAGGAGGGTCACCTTCCGAAAGGCAGGGATTTGCAGAGAGGCAGGGTTTCAAGGCTGGTCACGGAGTTGATCCTCGAAACGAACAGCGGGGTGATTTCCGGCCTGGTGCGTCGCCTCGAAATGAGTCCCGACAAGGAGGTCCTCAAGATACTCGTAATCCCCAGGCAAACCGTAACAGAGAATGGGAGAAGCGTGATCCCAAGCCTTCGGATCGCTACGCCTTCGAATCGGTGATTCAAATCGAAGGCGTTTTGGAGCCTACCCCGGATGGCTTTGGCTACCTGCGTTCTTCCGATTACCATTACCTCAATTCCCCTGATGATGTCTATGTGCCCGGGCACATGATCAAAAGTTTCAGCCTCAAACCGGGCGATACCATTCGGGCCAAGGTTAGACCACCGCGGGAAGGTGAGAAGTATTATATCCTCACTGGGGTGGAGAGCATCAACGGCCTGAGCCCGGCCGAGATTAGGGACCGTGTTCCTTTCGATTATTTGACACCCCTTTTTCCAAACGAGCAACTCCGTTTAACCCATCGCGCCGAGAATCTCTCCATGCGGATTATGGATTTGTTCACGCCCATTGGCAAAGGGCAACGGGGACTCATTGTGGCCCAACCCAAAACGGGTAAAACCATCCTTCTCAAGGATGTAGCGAATTCCATTTCATTCAATCATCCGGAAGTTTACCTCATTGTCTTGTTGATTGATGAGCGCCCTGAGGAGGTCACCGATATGGCAAGGTCGGTGAATGCCGAAGTCATTGCCTCGACCTTTGATGAGCCCGCAGATAAGCATGTTCGTATCGCCAATCTAGTGCTCGAGAAGGCCAAGAGAATGGTGGAATGCGGGCACGACGTGGTCATCCTTTTGGACTCCATAACACGCTTAGCAAGAGCATACAACACCGTTCAACCTGCCTCCGGTAAGATTCTATCCGGCGGGGTTGATGCTAACGCATTGCACAAGCCCAAGCGATTCTTTGGCGCCGCTCGTAACATCGAAGGAGGTGGTTCGTTGACTATCCTTGCCACTGCCTTGATTGATACCGGTTCCAAAATGGATGAGGTAATCTTTGAGGAATTCAAAGGGACCGGTAACATGGAATTGCAACTTGACCGCAAATTGTCCAACAAGCGTATTTACCCAGCCATTGACGTGACGGCATCCTCCACACGACGTGACGATTTGTTGATGGACAAAGACATGCTCAAGAAAATGTACATCCTGCGCAATCATTTCGCTGATATGACTTCTCAAGAAGCGATGGAGCTCTTGCTTAATCACATGCGCGGTACTTTGTCCAACGAAGAGTTCCTGATGTCGATGAACCGCGGTTAACGCCTAACGAGTCACGGAAGCCATCCAAGCTGCGCGGGTGGCCAATTGCTCCGCGGTAGCTTTCTGGTCGGGTGTGATTTTGTAGTGGTTATAAAAGTCTATCCCGTCCACACCCTTCATCCACGCGATGCTGTAATGACCTAGGCTATTGGCATGGAGCACCGCGAGGGCCTGCTCCGCTTCCACGGACAGGGAACTTGGATCCGGATTTGCATCGTGCCACACCACCGATGCAAAAGGTTCCCCCACCGCTCTAACGAGGGTTTCCCGCAATATTTTCCTAGCCTTGGCCTGCAAATCGGATGAATCATCGGGAACACTAAGAATAGCGTTGCGATCCTGATCCAGAATGAGGGGCCTTGAATCAACGGATGTTGCCAATTCATGGCCTACGATTTGCCAAGCCAACCATCGATCCCCGGGGCCTAATCCTGCCATAGCCGCAGGAGAGCCGGGAACCGTATGTTCCACTGTGGGCAGACCTTTGTTCCAGAGCATTTGAAGACCCATATACCGCTTGATCGAGTCTTCGCAAGGGCCAACGATCATTTCGCAACCCACTGTGCGGACCATGGCCCCCAAACGTTTTTCCAGGGACATGGCCTGGGCATAATGTTCTTGGAAGTACAAGTTCCAATCGCAGGCCGCAGGAAGGTGCCGCTCACACCAATTTATGAGCTTAGCTTCACCGTACCCTTGCTGCGGGTTACGGCCATGTTCTTGCCACAGGAACCGCATCAAATCGTCCAAGCTTAGGGTATTACCGCTGTAATGGCGCAATGTTAAATCCAAATGAAGGGCTTGGAGCATCCCTTCGGCATAAATGGAAACTCGGCGATGCGGTGCCGAATGCAAGCTGCTGTACCCGTCCACCCAGGTATCCATGGAAGACTCGTGCAGCCCGTGGTTGTACCGTCCGTAGTTTACGGTGTGACGCAGGAGATACGCATTCACTTCGTCGAGGTATTCCTCGAAATTTAGGACGCCACAACGTGCCAAAAATAAGTCCCCGTAATACGTGGTGAATCCTTCGTAAACATAGCCTAATTCGCTGAACATAAGCCCTTCGTAGCGGTAGGTTTGCAGAACATCGGGGCGAAAGCTCTTGATATTCCAGGCATGAAAGAGTTCATGCGATGCCACCCCCATCAGCTCTTTGTATAGGCTGGTCCAAAGGTGTTGTTGAGGGCCTAAGGCCAAGACGGTGGAACGTAAATGCTCCACGCCGTGATAAAAAGAAAAAGGCAGGGCCAGCAGCATGAAATGGAAAGTATCCACCGGGAACGAACCCATGGTCAAAATTTGTTCGCAGCAGAAGGCCTGGAAATCCCGGAGAATACGCCCGCTCTCATCGCCTTCAGGGAATTCCGCCCCATGAATCCATAACACAAAATTTACACCTTCGGTCGCCCAACGTATTTCATGAAGCTTGGAGGATACGAGGAAGGGGCTGTCCACCATTTCGTGGAAAGAAGAAGCTGCGTAACGCTGCTCTCCTTCACTGGGCAATGCGATGGCGACTTGCCGCAGGCCGGCACCAGACCCGGCATCCACCTGCAGGGTACAGGGTTCATGTTCTTGGCCAGGGATATACAGGCAACAATGCACCGGGTTCACGTACAGGAGCTCCGGGTCCACCCAGCAGGCCCCGGCATCGGGTTGGTTTGCGAAATAGCTATATTCAATTGCCAGGCGAGCATCAAGCTCATGTTGCAGGACCCATTCCGAGGCTGTCGTTTTGGTGAGGCGTAGGGGGGCATTGGACCTTGGGTTGTCCATGGCCCCCGAAGGAGAAACCCCCGAAGGGGATATGACCTGCAAGGCCACCAGATTCCGGGTAAAATTCCCTTGCTCATAGCGTCCAGGCCTCCATTGCGGTAGGCGCAGGGTTGTCTGCCCTCCCGATCCCGTCCATTCCATGCGGACCTTCAAATGACGCGGCCTTATGGGGTCGGCCCCTATGGAATAGTGAATGGGTGGCATAGGAATGGTTAAGGTTTGTCCAAAGGTAACGATGGCGAAAATCAACCGAAAAGGCGTATCTTTGCATCCTTTCGCAAATCGCACATCACCATGAAACGCACGTTCCAGCCCTCCAACCGCAAACGCCGCAACAAGCACGGGTTCCGTTCTCGTATGGAAACGGCCAATGGAAGGGCTGTTTTGAACCGCCGCAGGGCCAAAGGCCGCAAGAAGCTCTCGGTTTCCAGCGAACGTCGCCACAAGGCCTGATCGTCGGCATCCCAACCATGCCAACCCATCAAGGCCAGCCCAGTTTGCGCGGCCATGGGGCCTTTGACAAGGTTTTTGGCGAAGGCAAATCTTTCTTTTTATTCCCTTTTCAATTTCGGTATAAGGAACCGGATGAATTCGTCCAAAGCGTGGAAAAGCCGCCGTTGGGCATACGCTTGGGCATTTCGGTACCTAAGCGACGTTTTAAGCGAGCGGTGGACCGCAACCTGATTCGGCGCAGGATTCGAGAGGCTTTTCGATTGAACCGTCAACATTGGCACGACGCTGAACAAGGACTTCCTGGGGGTGCCGCCATCGTGCTGGTCTATTCCACCAACGAAATATTGGATTTTGACCGCATCCAAGAGAGCGTGCGCCAAGGCATGCAGCTTTGGAGCCGTAGCCACCGATCATGAAATACATTTTGATGGCTTTGGTACGTTTATACCGAAGCATGCTCTCTCCGTACCTGCCGCCTTCTTGCCGGTACAACCCCACCTGTTCGGCCTATGCTCTCGAGGCCTTGCAGCGTCATGGGGCTTGGAGAGGTTCCTGGCTCACCCTACGAAGGCTGGCTCGATGCCATCCCTGGGGTGGCCATGGTCACGACCCTGTTCCTTAACTTTGACTTTCACCTTTTGATTTTCTATCTGTAAGCCATGCACTTTGACCCTTCAAACTCACCCGTTCGTCGGCGGTGGTCCCAACTCGCCATCAAGAACCTAGGCTGCAACCTACGCTCCTGGGCCAAGGTTAGAATTTTGGCATGGATTCTTCTGTTGGGTGCAGGTGGCCTGGCCTTGAATAACAATTATTTTGAACTTTCCAAACACATCGAAATCTTTACCACCTTGTACCGGGAGATCAACACCTACTACGTGGACGATGTGGACCCGGCCAAGTTGATGAAAACGGGCATCGAGGCGATGCTCAAGAGTTTGGACCCGTACACCGATTATATTCCCGAGTCGGAGATTGAGAATTTCAAATTCATGACCACCGGTCAATACGGAGGGATTGGTGCACTCATTTCCCAAAACGGGGAAAGCATCGTGATCGCCGATCCTTACGAGGGATTCCCTGCGCAGAAGGCCGACTTGCGTGCTGGAGATCAGTTGTTACGAATCAACGGTGAAGAGATTAAGGGACGCAATACCGAAGAGGTCTCCAAGCTGCTCAAAGGCCAACCGAATACAGAAGTTAAGTTGCTGATTTCCAGGCCTGGAAATCCCAAGCCTATGGAGAAGGTCTTGGTCCGTCAAGAAATCAAAGTCAATTCTGTGGCCTATTCCGGGATGCTGAATTCTACAGTTGGCTATGTGAACCTTAGCGCGTTTCGAGTAGATGCCGGGGGTGAAATTCAGAGAGCCATGTACGAGCTCAAATCCAAGGGCATGAAATCCATGGTCTTGGATCTGAGAGGCAATCCCGGGGGCTCCTTGGATGAGGCGGTGCGCATCAGCGGGTTCTTTGTGCCCAAAGGCTCCAAGGTGGTGGATACCAAAGGCAAAGTCAAAGAATGGGACAAATCCTACAATACCATGGCTGACCCCGTTGATGCGGAGATGCCGGTGGTGGTCTTGGTCGATGGTTCCTCGGCATCGGCCTCGGAGATTGTATCCGGCGTACTTCAGGATTATGATCGGGCGGTGGTGGTGGGTCAGAAGACCTTTGGCAAAGGGTTGGTGCAAACCGTTCGCCCCCTGACCTACAATTCCCAGCTCAAAGTGACCACGGCCAAATACTATATCCCGAGTGGTCGTTGCATACAGGCCATTGAATACAGCGACAAGGATCCTGAATCCAAGAATCAGCGGGTGGCCGATTCGCTACGTAAGGCTTTCAAAACGGCAGGAGGTCGTTTGGTTTACGATGCGGGGGGTGTCACCCCCGATTTGGGGATTGCTCCCGACACGGCCAGCAATATCCTGATTGCCCTGATCAACAAAAGGCATGTCTTTGATTTCGCAACGTACTTGAGGGGTCAATGGGAATCTATTCCTGAACCTGAGGCTTTTGTGATCAGCGACTCGCTGTACACGGCTTTTGAACAATTCTTGCAAGGCAAGGATTATGAATACATCACTGAATCGGATAAATTACTTAAGGATTTCAAGGAGAAAGCGACCAAAGAGAAATATTTTGATGCAGTGGCCAAGGAATACGAGGCCTTGGTGGCACGAAAGCAAACGGATAAATCCAAAGATTTACGTAAACATCGCCGTGAAATATCGGAATACCTCAAGCAAGAAATTGTAGCCCGATATTACTTCCAAAAAGGTAGGTTAAGGGCCACTTTTGCGGGGGATCCCGAGGTCCAAAAAGCCTTGTCATTGCTTGCGGATCCTTCGGCATTCAAGCAGATTCTCTGGGTACCTTAATATGGAGGATTGGGCCTTGCTCGTGGTTATGGGTATGGTGGCGGGTTTGGTCGGAGGGTTGTTTGGGGTAGGGGGCGGGGTCATTTATGTTCCTGTGTTAGGGTGGTGGTTGGATCGTCAAGGTTATGCAGCGGAATATCAAGTCTCGATGGTATTGGGTAATTCCCTCGCCATGACCTTGTTGACAGGCCTTGTGGGCGTATGGTTGTGGAAGCGTAAAGGAGTTTATGAGCCGCGTACATGGTTGAGCATGGGCGTGCCTGCAGGTTTGGTTGCTGTAGGGTTGGCGTGGTTTCTTAGTCATGGGGGTTTTTATGATACAGCCCTTTTTCGTTTGGTATTCAGCAGCATGCTGGCCATGATGTTGGCCCGCAATGCATGGGCCTGGTTCAAGGTCGGCGCAGATACCCCGGAGGGCCAAGACAAGCAGCCTTCCTCTACAGTTTTTGCATTGCTTGGTTCCTTGGGGGGATTGTTCTCGGCTTTGACCGGATTAGGGGGTGGAGCAGTCATGGTCCCTGCACTCCAAAGTCTGGGAATGCGCAACCAAGCCCGCATCAATGCCCTGAGCATGGGGGCGATTTCGGTAATGGCTTTGTCGTCCACCTTGTTTTATGCGATAACGGATCAAGGGGGATTGGCTCCTGCCTTTCTCCTGCCTACCGCCGCGGGTACCTTACTCGGACTTTGGCCGGGTATTGCCATGGCCCGCCATTGTTCAGGCAGTCGGGTAGGTTCCAGGAATTTGCGTGGGGGTCTTTTGATTTTTTTGACGGTGGTCTTGCTTTGGGTAAACCGGGATTGGATATTCCCGGGGGTTTGAACATTATTTTGAGTAGGGCGTTCTCAGCATGATGATGCATTACCACCAAATGTTATGAAATACAAGGAAATGAATCGAATATTGATGACGAAGACCATGGGGACGTGGTGCGTCTTGGCCTGTTTGCTGGTTCAAGGGTGGGTGATCAATGCGCATGCCCAGGGTATGGACGGAAACTTGGTTGATCGTTTGAAAATGCATGTGGGTTTCTTGGCCCATGACAGTTTGGAGGGAAGGCAAAGCGGTTCTCCTGCTGAGCGCAAGGCCGCAACCTACCTGATCAAGCACTTTGCCATGCACGGTTTGCAAGCGGCCGGTGACTCAGGACGCTGGACCCAGTCCTTCCAAATTTTGGTTCGTCAAGCAGCCGCTCCCGGTGCGGTGCTGAAGGTTGGTAGGAAGGTCCTGGAACAAGGCAAGCACTTTGTGGTATTGCCCGGTTCGGGCAGCGGAGAGGTTATAGGCCATTCGGTGGATGCAGGGTACGGCATAGAATCCGATTCGCTGAACCATCACGACCTCAAGGACAGCCTGCTCATGAAGGAGAAGGTTTGGTGGATGCGATGGAATGCCCCCGACGGAGCGAACCCGCACGGGCCTTACGGCGCCCTGTCAACCTTGGAGCGCAAAATTGCCTTGGCCGAAAAGCACGGCGCAACGGCTTTGATTCTCTATCCGTCCAAGAGCGGGGAGCCTTGGCCGGATACGGTGATGGACCGGCGTACCCGTTCCGGCAGAATCCCGGTACTCAGTCTGACCGAAGCAGGGGTTGCAGTTTTGCCCTCAGGGTTTGTAGGGAGAAGCAGTTCCTTCATTCGTTTGGCTTGCCGAGTTGTTAAGGAATATGTTACGGCATCCAATGTGGCGGGTTTGATCGATAACGGAGCGAACCGGACCTTGGTTTTTGGGGCGCATTACGATCATCTAGGCTACGGAGAATACGGGAGCAGCAGGCATCGTGGGGAACCCCAAATCCATAACGGGGCCGATGACAATGCTTCGGGAACAGCCGGGCTAGTGGAGTTGGCGGCCCATTATGCCCAAGGCCAAGATAAGCGGTTTAATTATTTGTTTTTGGCTTTTTCGGGCGAAGAATTGGGCTTGCTGGGTTCCGCCTATTTCGTTAGGCATCCGGCCATTCCCTTGGATTCGGTGGTGGCCATGCTCAATATGGATATGATTGGGCGTTTACAAGATAGCAGTATGCAATTGGGTATTCACGGAACTGGAACGGCCATGGAATGGCCTGCCCTGGTGGAGGCTGCTGCCGGGCCATTGCGCATCAAAAGCAGCGAGTCGGGCAGCGGTTCCTCGGACCATCATTCGTTTTATTTGAACAATGTTCCGGTCTTGCATTTTTTTACGGGAACCCATCAGGAATATCATAAACCGGAGGACGACGAATACCTGATCAATTATCCCGGTATGGCGCAGGTCTTGGCTTGTATGGTACGACTCGTGGATTCCTTGCCGGCCCATGGTCGGCTTCAGTTCCGCAAGACCAGCAGCGCCGATGCCTCGGTATCCCCTCGTTTCAAGGTAACCCTCGGCATTATGCCGGATTATTTCTACGAAGGAGAAGGGATCAAAGTGGACGGTGTTACTGAAAACAAACCCGCTGCCAAGGCCGGGGTGTTCAAGGGGGATATCCTCCTGCAACTGGGCGACTTTCCTTTGGGGGATATGCAGGCTTATATGAAGGCCTTGTCCTACCAAAGCAAAGGCAAAACCGTTAATTTGCAATTGCTGCGTTCGGGCCAAAGGATGGACGTGCAGATTACCTTTTAGCCGAAGTTCAAGTACGATTTCTCCTCGATTGCTCTTTGATTTCTCTTCGATTTCCCTCTGATTTCTCCTCAAAATGAAGCCTTCGAAGTCTCCCCTACTCCTTTTGGATCATGCCAGTCCTGTCGCTTCGGTGGCCGTCGTGGACGGTGAAGGCATGGTCCTGGCCTCTTCGTTGGAATTACGCCCGCAGATGCAAGCCGAGCGCTTGGCTTTGATGGTGCAAGAATGCTTAAAGGATGCGGGATTACGAGCTCCCCAATTGGGGGCGATTGCTTGCCAGCGGGGTCCTGGATCCTACACCGGCTTGAGAATCGGTGCAGCGTTGGCGCAGGGGATTGCCTTACCTTGGAATATACCGATGCTGGGGGTATCCACGCTGGAGGCCATGGCTTGGGGCTGGTGGCATCAGGATTCGTCCTTGAGCTCTCGGTGTTCCACAGTGATTTCGATGATGGATGCCCGACGCATGGAAGTTTTCTGCGGGGTTTACGGTTGGACTAGCGGAACCTTGGAGGTACTTGCTCCGGGTTCGGCCTTGGTTTTGGATCAAGACGCATTCTCGGACTGGGCTGGTCACAAGGTGGCCTTGGTAGGAGATGGGGTCGCCAAGTGGAGAAATTTGTTGGTCGAAAGCCAACAAATCGAGCGTTGGCAGGACGCTGTTTTTGTCAGCGATTGGCAGTGCAACGCTGCATCGTGGGCGGGCTTGGCTCTGCGCGGATTGGCTTTGGGACTGACGATTTCCCCGGCAGATTTCCGGGTGGATTATTACAAAGATTTTTACAGCCCTTCGCTGCAGGGTCGCTAATTTTCGAAATGAAACGTAACTTCGTTCCCATTCCGTTCAACCATGTACAAGCAACTCCAAGAGGTTAATTTCAATGCGGCTTATGAGCTGTGCCATGCCCTCAACCATCCTCTGAGGCTGGGGATCATTCGACTCTTGGAGCAGAATGAGTCCTTAACCGTCACCCAGATTTATTTCAAATTGAGGATAAGCCAATCGGTGGCATCCCAGCAATTATCGGTCCTGAGGAAGAGTCGCTTAGTTATTTCTCGCAGAGAGGGTAAACAAATGATTTACACCCTGAACCACGAACTTTTGCAGCAGGTACTCTTGGGCATTCTATCGTTGAGTTCCATCAAGATCACCAAACCATAGGGAGACCAAGCTCAAGGCGATCGCAGGACATGGATTTCGGCGAGGTCCCAACCGGATTGTCCTTCAGCATTTTGCCATTCGAGAACCACAGGGTATGACCCGTCCTGTACCATCATTCCCGTAAGTCTCTTAGAGGTAGGCCCCGTTCTTCCATCCCAGAACCAGGCGCTGTCAGGATCGGCCCATTCGTCTTGGCTAAGATGTGTTATTATTCCACCGAATAGGTCCATGATTTGAAGGTTAACTCTTGCGCGGTTATTGATTGTGGGCTCTTGGAAACGGAGGCCTATACGAATCCCATCCAAAGCATTGGGAACAAGAATTTCTTTGGATAAGGTCAAGGCAACAGGGCTGTTGCGCCCTCTTCTGGAGGCAGGTTCGTGGGGCGCGAGTCCAATATTATTTCCAGTGGAAAAGCAACCCGGTGACGCGCGTTCTTGGGTGGACGAGCTGATCCATCGGGTGGGCGGTATGCTTTGGCCGGTATAGGGCCGGTCGTATGGCCATCGCTGCAGGGATTTGCCCTCGATGTTCCCGGCCCAAGGATGGTAGCAAGAATCATGGTAAGCCACCCGGTCCAGGGCACGGCCTTGATGATCCTGTAGGGATAACCAGGCTCCCGTTCTCGGCAAAGCGGGCAAGCTGAGGACGACCGGGTTCTGCCTCAAGGAATCGAGGTTTTTCGTCACGCATTCACGCAGGCCCTCGAGCCTTAGAAAATCTTTGTTACGGCTGAGCAGGAGGCATTGTCCGGGGAACCAGGGTTCTAACTCCTGGCCCAAGGAATTGCCTTCCAGGACTTCCCCTTCTTGTCCGGTGCGGAACAGCCATAGTCGGCTTCGATCAAGGACGAGTTTGGATAGGTTACAACATTCTACCCAGGGGTAATCGGTGTGCATTGGACGGGGATAAATTTCCGAGATCAAGACCAGGGCAGAGTCGGCTGCGATACCCAAGCCCACTTGTAGGATTTGAGTGGGGGCCAAGATTCCGTTGCAGGTTTCCCAGCCTTCGCATAACATCGTATAGGCATGACCCGGCAGGAGGGACCGAGCCAGTCCCGTTGTCAAAGTCCATTCCCTGAGCATTCTCAGGGTATCTGCCATTTTGATAGGAATTTCAACCGGTTCTCCGTTCATGATGAGTGCCATACGCGCTCGTTGGCTAGGCCTCACCGGGCCGTCGAATTGAAGTCGGAAACCGAGGTTAGGATCCACCAAAACTTGACTTGCCAGGTGAATTGCCATCTTGCCGCAACCTGCTGTGGAATCATAGGAGGATACGGAGCCAATCCCGGGGTCACCGCCTTGAACATGGGTCGTGGGTTTCCAATTCAAAGTATCCTGACAAGGACAGAGAAGATGCTGCCGACTCATGGACCAGCCGCCTTGTTTTTGGGGGATCGTACGCCACCAGTCAAGTTGGTAGTCAAGAGAATCTATGCCTGCTCCTCCTGGCCCAAGGAATCGAATCCGATCTTGGTCGTTGTTCAAGGAGGGCCAGGGCTGAACCCCGATGAAATGCCGCTGTACCCAAGGGACCTGCAAGTCGGTCCATTGCTCCCAGAGTTCCTTGAGGTCCGAAGGCACCAACACCGCATAGGCTTGGGGCGGTAAGGTATAAGGAGGCAGCGGGCTAATGGAGGTAGCGTCCCCTAGGCTGCAACCCAAGAGACTTATTGGCAGAGAATCTGGATTGTAGATTTCCACAAATTCGCTGAGGGGGAGACCGTCCGGAAAAGATTTCTTGGGCGGATCAGGATCGCTCATGAATTCGCTGATGCGCAATCTTCCCGCGCGGTAATCGTTGAGCAGGAGATTAAGGACGGTGTCCAAGTGAAGGCCGAAGCGGTCTTGCAATCCGCTGAGCCGTAGGGGTAATCTTAATTCCTTGGGGATAGTGCCGGAATATTGGATTTCAAGAACGGTGTCGTTTCTCCATCGATATCCTCTGCAGCTCAAGTTGCTGGGGTGTTGAATGACCATGGACGAGGCGGCAAGAAGGGTGTCCAGCGGTTCGCTGAACATCACATGCAGAATACTTTCCGTAACAAACTGAAATCCAGTCACCTTGGGCGGTACAGAATCTGGCATCAGGATGCCGCTTACCGTTATTTTCTGAAAACTAAACAGTTTGGATCGTGTAGAGGTGTACACCGGCCTCAAGACCACATGGCTTGATCGGGTAATGGTATTGTCGGTCACGGATCCCAGCCAAATCCAGGAGGCGGAACCGGATCCGGAATTGGACGTATCCGCATAACAATACCATAGGCCTCCTGTATAGCGTTCGACTTTGATACCATAAGGGTTACTCTCTTTGTTCAACCAACCGTTCGCCCACGATGCCAAACGGGTGGTAGTTCCGTTAACGCATCGAATAAATTCAATGTTATCATTAGTTCCGCCAAGGCGTATCCCATAGCCCAAGCCGCTTTGGTGGGGTGCGGTATCGGTGGCCATCAAGTAGAGGTCCAGTAGATTCACCGATGAGGGGTTGAAGTCCATCCTGCCGTAAAATTCCCAACGGCCTTGATGCACCGCAAGGGATGGGGTACGGAGCAAGGCTGAACCGCTGGCCGCTGGCGCATTCAATTGGAGTTCACGTTGGCTGTTGATGATGAATTTATCGGTTTCACCTAGCCAAGTAGGGTTGGTGGTGAAATTGCTATCCGCAAAGTCCTCATAGAATTGTCCATGCGTCGGATTGCTCCCTGCCATGAAGGCTAACAGGATTATCGCTATGCAGGTTTTGGGAATCAGGGGTTTACCTGGTCGGGGGAGGCGATCCTTCATGACCCCAAAAAAGCCTATCCCGTTGTGACTTTTGGAGCGAATGTTTTAGCATCTTTGAGTCCGCAATACCAACACCCCAACACCATGAACAAACCACGATCCTATCGTGTTGCTGTCGTCGGCGCATCGGGCCTGGTGGGCTCCACCATGTTACGCGTTCTCGAAGAGCGTCAGTTTCCGGTGGATACCTTGATTCCCGTGGCTTCCCCGGCCTCGGTCGGCAAAACCCTTCGTTGGAAAGACCAGGATTGGACGATCGTTTCCCCCGATACAGCCATCCAAATGGGGGCAGATCTGGCTTTGTTCTCCGCGGGCAGTTCGGTCTCCCTGGAATGGGCGCCTCGTTTTGCCCAAGCCGGAATTCGGGTGATTGATAACTCTTCGGCCTGGCGTATGGATCCTGCCGTTCCCTTGGTGGTGCCCGAAGTGAATGCTCACGCTTTGCAGTCTCCCTCGTTGATTGTGGCCAATCCAAATTGCTCGACCATTCAATTGGTGGTGGCGCTCAACTTGCTGCACCAGGAATTCCGAATTCGGCGGATTGTGGTCAGCACCTACCAAAGCGTTACCGGAACCGGGGTCAAGGCGGTTAGCCAGTTAATGAACGAAAGGGCCGGTATCGACGGTGCCATGGCGTACCCCCACCGCATTGATCTTAATTGCCTACCGCATATTGATGTTTTTTTGGACAACGGGTACACCAAAGAAGAAATGAAAATGACCCACGAAACCCGCAAAATTATAGGCGATGAGGGAATCAACCTCTGTGCAACCACGGTTCGGGTTCCCGTGATGGGGGGTCACAGCGAAGCGGTGAATGTGGAGTTCGAAAAAGACTTTGCGATGCAGCGAGTTCGGGAATTGTTACAACAAACCCCGGGCGTTCTATTGGAGGATGATCCCTCCCAGAATCAGTATCCCATGCCCCTTCATTGCCAAGACCGGGATGAAGTTTTTGTAGGCAGAGTCCGACAGGATTTCACGCGCGACAAATGTCTGAATATGTGGGTGGTCGCCGATAACCTGCGCAAGGGTGCTGCCACCAACGCCGTCCAAATCGCCGAAGCCTTGATGAATCTTGTTAGCCTAGGCTAATTCGGGTCAGGCGATCAAAAACACGAAGGCGGTCTTGGAGGACTTCGTCGGTGACGGCTTCGAGGCTGCTGGTCCCAAAGCCTTCGACCGTGCAGGAGGCCAAGGCCGAGCCGCAAAGAATCCCTTGTTTGAGATGTTCGAAGGTGATTTGTGGCTGCGATGCCAAATACCCCATCAGACCCCCCGCAAAACTATCGCCCGCTCCTGTTGGGTCGCAAACTTCTTCCAAAGGCAGGGCCGGGGCAAAGAAGATTTCCCCATCCCCAAAGAGCAGGGCCCCGTGTTCGCCTTTCTTGATAATGAGGTAGCGGGGCCCCATCTTGGCAATTTTGCGGGCGGCTTTGAGCAGGGAGCGTTCGCCGGAGAGTTGACGGGCCTCTTCGTCGTTGATGGTGAGCAAATCCACCCGGGCAATGGTTTCCAGCAAGGCATCCCATGCGATATCCATCCAAAAGTTCATGGTGTCCATCGCAATCAAGTCGGGGCGGCTTTCCATTTGGTCCAAAACCCTCATTTGGACCGAGGGGGTGAGGTTGCCGAGCATCAAGAGGCGGGGGCTACGGTAGGCCTGGGGCAGAACCGGGTCAAAATCCGCCAAAACATTGAGTTTGGTCTCTAGGGTATCGCGGCTGTTCATGTCCAGGTGGTATTTCCCGGCCCAAAAGAAGGATTCCTGACCGGCTACCCGCTGAATTCCCTCCGTATCAATCCCCCTGGACCGCATCATGGCCAGCGATTCCTCCGGAAAATCATCCCCAATTACCGAAACTAGCCCAATCCCTTTCGTAAAGTGGCTCGCCGCCAGGGCCCCGTAGGTCCCCGCCCCTCCAATCACCCGATCTGCCTTGCCAAAAGGGGTTTCGATGCTGTCAAAAGCGACGGTTCCGACAATTACCAGAGGAAGTTGCTGCGCCATGGGAGGGGGATGGGGTCAAGGTTGAACATGTTTGGAGGGCAAATATTGGAACTTTGGCGGTTAAATGCTATCATTGCACTCCTTTTGGGGCAAAAGCCTAATTATAAACCCTAAAATTCCTCGGTAGCTCAGTTGGTTAGAGCACTTGACTGTTAATCAGGGGGTCGTTGGTTCGAGCCCAACCCGGGGAGCTGATAATCAAGGGTTTACGAACATAAGTCTCGTAGACCCTTTTTATTTGCTCTAAATTTGCACTAAAACTATCCCCTGCAGGCTTGAGTCCTCCAACCTGTTCCTTGAGATTCTTATGGGTTAATTCAGGTTCCTGATCCTAACTCCAAGCCACTACCGGTTACAAGGCCTGGGAGTCCCAAACGATTTGATCTTAACGGGGGCTAGTACTTTTCCTTTCAAATTTGGCCTCTAGGACTTGGGGAGAGGGTACGAGAACTAGGGGCAGTATGACCTACAGCATGGGTCAGATTTTTTTTCATAATGTTAAGGAAATCTGCTAAAATGATATTAGATTTACTTCAAGCAACGTAATTTAGACTTAACCCATGTATAAAATATCATTAGTTGCCGTTTTGGTCTTGATTTCCACCGGAGTCAAGGCCCAATGGGCTTCTATCTCCACGGGAGGGATCGATACGGTGGGTGGTATATCCTTTTTTTAAAGAACTCAATTTTTATGACCATGATTCAAAGATTTTTCGGGTTATTTCTGTTCTCAATCCCTGTTTTTTTGTTGTCAGCTCAGAGTTTGTGGGCACAAAATTCAGTTTTGAGTGGGGGGGGAGAGAGTGCTTCCTCTGCCAGTGGGTCACTTTCGGTTTCATTTGGCGAGGTTTTTACGGATTATTTCGAGAGTTCGGGTTCAATAATAGGAAAATCCGGCGTTCAGCACAATTTTGAATGGCTATACCCTTGGATGCGAATCAAGGCTTCTTTGAAATACAAAAACACCCTGAATTCGCCTTTATCAATGGTTCAAATCAATTTAAGAGATCATAATGGCTCTATTATTGCCAATGGCGTAACCAATACCCAGGGTGTGGCCGAGATGGGTTTTGTGAAAGATGGAGTTTATTCTATTGAATATACAGATAATAGATCTTGGGGCGGAGCGAACGGTACGGATGCCCTTTTAATAAATCGTTCTTTTACCGGTTTTAATCTTCTGAATGGACTATATGCCCAGGCTGGGGATATCAATCAAAATTTGGTTTTAACCAATTCCGATGCTTTGATGGTAATGAGACGGGTAGCTGGGTATACTTCAACATTTCCAAGCGGTGACTGGGCTTACAGTGTTAACCAGGTTCAAGTCCAAAGGCAGCCTGGACAAAGGGATTCGTTAATGCTGGGTGAAGCTTTATTTGCTGGTGATGTCAATGGATCGTATTCACCCGGAATAATTAACCGGACAGCATGGCAAACCCTGTCAAATTCCGGGAAAATGACCCCTCTTAATGAGAATTTTGAATGGGTGATTTCCGCAGGTCAAAACATGAAATTAGGTGCAGCCACTTTACTTCTCCAGATTCCTTCAGGCTTGACTGTTAACAAAATTTGGTGTAAGCAGAATTCGAATAATCAACAGCTCGTATTTCGGCAAGAGGGCAATTTGATTCGATTGGTATGGTTTAGTCTAGATGAATGGGTAGTTTCTCAAGGGGATGATCTTTTTGTCATGAATGTCAATGGAATGTCAGAAGGTTCAATGTTGGTAGACATGGGTCAAAGTGAATTGGCGGATCCTTTGGGAAATCCTATGAACCTTTGGAAACTTAGCACTCATGATTTAGCATCTCCAAAACAAACGACATGGAGTGCTTTATTAACTCCTAATCCGGTTGAAGATCATACCATGATCAACTTGTTGATGCACGCATCCGGTTTGTTAGAGCTAAAGGTCATTGACCCGATGGGTAGGGTTTTGGCGCACGATGAATTAACCTTGTTAAAAGGATCGCATTTAATTCCATTTAAATATGCAGATATCTTAAATACAGGACATTACACATTACAACTTCTTTACAAATGTTTCGACCCGAAAATGGGATTTTCCGAAGAAATCAAGCATATCAAATTCAGTAAAAAATAACTTTTCCATACTCTCTATTTTCTCAATTCAATAAAATAAGTATTATGAAATCAATCAAATTACTTTTTATCATCGTTGTAGTTTTTGCTTTGCATTTGGGCTCGACGCTTTGCGTTTTTTCTCAGCAGGTTCCACTTCAGATGATGCATCAATCTCTGTTGAGAGCAAATTCCGGGCAGCCGTTGGTTAATCAATCAGTAACTGCTCAAATCTCAATTGTTAGAGATTCTGTAAACGGGACTCTGGTATACCAAGAATACCACCAAGGTCAAACCAATGCAAATGGTTTATTAACCATTAAAATTGGTGGTGGTCAAAATCCATCGATGCCATTTTCTCAAATGGTATGGAATGCTGGCCCCTATTTCCTGGTTACCAAGGTTGATCCTTCAGGAGGAACGAATTATACGCTTGTACAATCCACAGAGATGTTAAGTGTACCGTTCGCATTATACGCACACCAATCCTTATATCCTGGTCCACAAGGTCCGACTGGTGCTACCGGTGCTACCGGTCCTATCGGTCTTACCGGTGATACCGGTGCTACCGGTGCTACCGGTCCTACCGGTGCTACCGGTGCTACCGGTCCTACCGGTGATACCGGTCCTATCGGTCTTACCGGTGCTATCGGTCTTACCGGTGCTACCGGTCCTGCCGGTCCTACCGGTGATACCGGTCCTATCGGTCTTACCGGTGCTACCGGTGATACCGGTCCTATCGGTCTTACCGGTCCTGTAGGTCCACAAGGTCCTGCCGGAGGTCCACAAGGTCCTGCCGGTCCTACCGGTGATACCGGTCCTGTAGGTGCTACCGGTGCTGATGGTGCCCCAGGTGCTACTGGTGCTACCGGTGCTGATGGTGCCCCAGGTGCTACCGGTGCTGATGGTGCCCCAGGTGCTACCGGT
>Ga0194133_10004079_pt1 | contig 20010 bp, 17 predicted proteins | sample TA2KigOf40mmetaG_FD_155448 | JGI IMG/M metagenome (GOLD analysis project Ga0194133, IMG submission 155448) | Freshwater microbial communities from Lake Tanganyika, Tanzania - TA2015055 Kigoma Offshore 40m | ecosystem: Environmental > Aquatic > Freshwater > Lake | place: Tanzania: Lake...
GCAATAACTGCATTCGATCAGGCTGATATCCCTTCGAGACTCTAGGGATTTCGAGCGCAGGCATCGACAAATCATGCCAAACAATATCTGGCGGCGAGGCCCGCCGATATACAGCGACTTCGCGAACGCAAAGTGGACACGACCCATCAAAATAGACTTGCATGATGTCGCCTATGATAAGTACTTTGACAAATGCTTGTCGGAAGCGGGCCTAAACCTAGGGGCATATGATGTTGATCCCGGATGATTTCCATGCGCTTGTTGTAGGGTCCTCCGGTGCCTTGGGAGGTGCGTTTGTGAAACATCTACGCATGGATCGCCGATGCCAAAGTGTGAGTGAGCTCTCGCGCACAACCAACCCTGGCTTCGACCTGAGTCGACCTGAAGACTTCTCAGACCTGCTCAAGGGCCTCGAAATGCCTGCTGCTTTGAGCCTTATCGTCGATGCAACCGGAGCGCTTAGCCTGTTAGGATTAGGCCCTGAAAAATCACTTCGCACCCTGAAGGCTGCACAACTAAGGCTTGCCATGGACGTGAACGCAATCGGACCCATGCTGCTACTTAGTGCCCTTATGCCTTGCATCAAGAGGAGCGGCCGCGTGCTCTACATCAAGCTCTCGGCCCGGGTAGGCAGCATCAGCGACAATCACAAGGGCGGATGGTATAGCTATCGTTCATCGAAGGCTGCGCTTAATATGATGCTCCAATCAGCTGCCTTGGAATGGCAGCGTACGAACCCCGCCGCACAGGTTATTGCTTTACAACCTGGTACGGTTTATTCGAGGCTTTCTAAAGACTTTCTACACGCGTCGACCACGTATGTTACTGCTGATGAATCGGTACAAAGCGCTTTGCTCGCCCTCGATAAGCTTCAGGTAAAAACAGGCGCACAGTTTGTTGACTATCGCGGCAAATCAATTCCCTGGTGAGCATGCTGCAAATCATTCGTCTGCTTTGTTTCGGTCTTTTGCTTACAACGAGCAAGACCTACGGTTTTGAATTTTCTGATCTAAGCACCAGCAATTGGACAGCCTGCGCTTCAGAAGGGGGCATATGTCGCTTTGATGGCACTCGAATGATTCGATACGGCAAGGAGAACTCATGGAGCTATGCGGTGGCCACTGAGCGTATCGAGTGTTCGAATCGTGTATTCATCGATCCACTTCGCGGTCGTGCGAAAGTCTGTGAGCTTGGCAAGCATACAAGCCGACGCATCGATGGCCCGCGAATCAGCGTTAAGCCGATTTTCTATGTCTTTAAGGATCAATGGCACAGCGGGCTTCCGAGTGAACAGGATTTGCGGCTGATTCGCCATTATCTAGATCATGCTAAAGATCACTTCAAGCATTTGTTGGGCCCTGATGTTGAGGCATTTGATATTGCTGAAGCATTGATCCACCAAGGACAATACGACGAATCTGCGATTAAGAATATCGCTGAACAAAGCCTGCATACACCGAGCGACCAAGCAAAGGGGCACATACAGGGTCAAACACAGGAACAAACAAGGGATCCGTCGCAAAAGTTAGCACCAGACTTCGAACATGCCATGCTCAAGGAAATACTTGAACTTCGGGGCAGCAATCGTTATATCGAACCAAGTGTTTTTGTTTTTATACTTGTTAATCCCAATATGCAGCTTTATCGACCGCACTGGGGTGGAGGTGGCCGCAGCTTTAACGGGGGCGTCAATGGCGGCGGGGGCATTGTCGTGCTCGAGTACAGACGCTTTCGATACGGTTTTTATAGCACACTAGTACACGAACTCGGCCATGCCTTTGGGCTTACCCATGTCAATTGCTCGGGTCAAAGCATGAGCGAAAGTGAATCAATCATGTCATACAACCCGCGACACAGAAGCCGAGGCAGCGGCATAGCAATCAACCCTGGCTCACTAACAGACACTGAGAGGGCTAAGCTTTTGCTGAGTCCGCGAATTTTTCCTCACTCACAGGATTTGAAACAATTGCAGGATCAAGCCGATGCCTGCGTGCTACCCGCTATGGATGATTACTTGGGTCCGGTTCCCAATGTGCATGGCGTGGGATACGACTTATTTTTTAACGAACGAATCGTGAGCGGCTTTGATGCGATGTTTTATACCAAAGCTCAAGCCAAACGTCATTGTGCTGCCATGAGGGAGCGCTATCCTAGGATTAAGGTTGACTGCCGTTTTGCTGGCGAGGTGCTGCAGCCGAGTGAGCCGAAAGCATCGCCGAGACCGTAGATCCGAGTCAAAGTACGCAACTTGTCAATCCGCAGCCTTCGTGCACGCTTTGGGCTCACCGCTCGATGGAATCAGTCAAACATCTGAGCGCACTTGACTCGTAGGCACCACAACATGATAGCATCCGTGCTATCACAAACGATGGCGTTAATTGTATTAGACACCAATGTGCTGGTCGGCGCGCTCTTGCGAGGCGGAGGCACTGGCCGAGCCGTACTTCGAGCATGTCTCCAGGGCCGATACCAGCCCGTGCTTGGGCCTGCATTGCTGGCGGAGTACGAAGACGTGCTGGGCCGTGCCGAGTTGTTCGCCCGCTCTGCGCTGTCGACCAAGGAACGTGGCGAAGTATTAGACGGCCTAATGAGCCGCTGCCGCTGGGTGGAAGTGTTCTACGCTTGGCGGCCGAACCTGCCGGACGAAGGCGACAACCACCTGATCGAGTTGGCTGTGGCAGCTCAGGCCGAGGCAATCGTAACGCGCAATCTACGGGATGTTGCGCGCGGCGAATTGAAGTTCCCGACGCTGCGGGTGCTCACGCCCGAGCAATGCTTGGAGGTCTTTCCATGTCGACCCTGACGATTCGTTTGCCGGATGACAAACATGAGCGCCTGAAGGCACTCGCGAAGTCGAACTCGATCAGCATCAATAAGCTGATGGACGAGTTGGCTACGGTTGCGCTCGCTAACTACGACGCCCGCGTCCGCTTCGAAACGCGTGCGGCGCGTGGCAACACCGAGCGCGCACTGACATTGCTGGACAAGGCGGATCGAGCCGAGTGAGCCGAAAGCATCGCCGAGACCGTAGATCCGAGTCGAAGTACGCAACTTGTCATCGCGCTTGTTGACTTAACCACGCTTGCAGGTCGGACCCGGGCGGCTGACCATTGAAAAAACTCACCCGACCGTCCTTACCCACCAAGACAACAAAAGGCGTCAGACCACGCCAAGTCGGGTTTACCGCGTGACGAATCGCCATCTCATTGCCCTCAAAGACCAGCAAGTGGTCGATATCGTTATATATACTCTTCTTATCTGCCGGTGAGGGTAGCTCGTCTGCCATAACGACGATTAGCCTCGGCGGCTTGGCCATTCGACGTGATTGCTTCGTAAGTGAACGGACAACCGCAGGACAATGAGCGCAATAACTCGCCGAGAAAACAATAATGCTTGCGGTTTTCTGATCGATCAAGGATTGAAAGCTCTCCGGTTTGAATGAGGAGCTTAAGTTCGGCACTGCCGCTTGTAGCCCTGAAACAAGGACCAGGCCCAGCAGGCAACCGACAAGGACTTGATAGATATGTAACATATAACGAACTTTAATCATGAATCAATTTTCTGCAATCGCAGACCTTGATCTGTGTTCCAGATAGCCCAAATGCCTTCGCTGGGCGAACCTACAAGCATTGGGTAGTCATGCTTTCCCAGATGTTCACCAAGCACAAGGCTTGTGAACTGCCTGCCCTCATCTTTCGACACCCAAGCCTTCCAAACACTTCGCTGACCATCAAAGAACTGCCAGGTCATCACAAGCGTTGATCCTTGCCGAAACACATCGGCGTGCTCAGCAGCCTTATCAGGCAAGGCGACAGGCGTACCCACAGGAAGCCCCTTATCGTTTAACCTTCCGTAACGCACGGCAGCAAGACCCTTGCGTTCACCGTACCAAACGGCATGAAAACCACCATCGCTTGCAAGCGCAATGGCGGGTCCATGGTGAGGACATGCGTCCAACTGCCAGCCGTCCTCACTCGCCCGATGAATCTCATTAGGAGCCAGCCATCGCCAAAAGGCATGATCGCGAAGATTGGGTTCAAAAACATGGCGCCACATTGCAGCAGGCCGGCCCGTCGCATCGAGCGTTAGAGCGATCCTGCAGCATTCACAACTGTGATCGGCAACTTTGATGTCAGGACCAAAAGTTAAACCCGCATCAGAAGACTCATTACGGTAGATCGCTGCGCCTCGATAGTGCTTGGCTAAGTCGCGATGATTCAGTTTTTTTGATTGACGAATCAGGTCCTGATCACGCTTGTCAATCCAGAAGGTATGCAAGATCCCTTGTCGATCAAAAATGATCGAATCGAAACGATGGGTGATTTCCTGTCGATCGTGATGCACGGTAAATGGCTCGGAAAAGCTCACACCACCGTCTTCCGAGCGCACCATTCTTATCTCACCTGTGTAAGGCTTTGCAAGTGGCTTGGTATAACTAATGAGCACTTGACCATTTAGACCGAACTTGATTTTAGGACGATTCTCTCCCGAAGCCGAGACGGCATCGCCGGTTACATTGATCAATCGCTTCGCATCGTCGACCCGCCTTCCCTGATCAAGCACGCGTTGTACATAGAGCGCTCCCGGGCCATGCCAGCCAACGAGCCAAAGCGATCCCTTCGCATCAAATGCAGCTGAAACAGCGAGGGCGGGTGCTTTCGCTTCCGAATGGCCATGCTGCTGTGACCACGATTGGCCTGCGTAAAGCATCAGCATAAACGCAAACCATAATGACAAAAGTCTAATCACCGACGCCCTCCTTGCCTCATTCAATGCCGTAACAGCCCTACCATCGCGCCTGTATGCCTGCGTACACCGTACGCGGTAAGCCAGGCGCGTAAAGACCACCGGCAGCGTTACTTTGAGAGGCGCTATCCGCATAGCGCTTGTCAGCTAAATTCATAGCTCTCAAGAACAACGACGCGTCAGCGCCCAATGCCATACTCATGCGCAGATTCCAAAGCCCATGGCCGGGATACTTCCCGAATTGATTGGCTTGATCGAGGTAATAAGAGCCAACATGTACCCATTCAAGTTGTGCATTCAAGCCAGCAACTACTTGCCCCGAAAGTCTTAGATTCGCAAGGGTTCGTGGTGCAGATTCAATGTTTTTACCTGAATAATCGGTACCGCCACTGATCCATTGTTCATACCGATGACTTATATAACTCGCCGCAGCGTCAAAGCGCCATGCAGGCGAAAGCCTGGTACCTACAAGGACTTCAATCCCTCGGTGCTTTGTCGTGCCATTGTTGGTTTGCACCGAATAACCTGTCGCGTCGCGCTGGCTCAACAAGTCATCCGATTTGGTGAGTTGATAAGCAACCACTTCGTATTGAATCTGCTGTTGGGATCCGCGAAGGCCCCACTCCAATTGCTCGGCCTTGATCGCCTTAAGTTGACTTGCTGCATTAAACAAGGCCTGCGCCTCGGCTTGGCGCGCGCTTAAGCTGCCACCTGATGCGGAACGGCCACCTCGGAAAAGTTGACTTTCAGAGGGCGTTCTAAATCCTTGGTTATAACTTGCATACCATTGTGATTGGGCACTTAACTGATAGACCATGCCGAGCTTGGGGACCCAGCGAGCGAAGTCTGCCTCGGCTGATGCGGGGAGGTAATATTCGCGCCCGGCAACGGTGAAGTAACCCGGATTTGCCTGGTTATCCATCGTATAACTCGACTGATCCCGGCGCAGACCAGCGCTTAGCCTCATCGCAGGGAGCGGGGAAAACTCCCAATGCGCATAGGGCGACAGATTGCGATAGTTGACCTCGTAGTCATACATCCTCGCACCAAGGCTGTAGCCGGTATATTGGGTATAGAGTCCACGCAAGCTCGCATCGCTCGAAGCGCTTGCCCTCGCATCGATCTGCGAGCTCAGCGTAATTTTTGTTTCCAGACGCTTGCTCGGACTGCGATCGAGATCCAGACCCACAATCAGACGTGATCGATAAGCATCGTGAAAGTCACGCCGATAGGTTGCCTGGAGCCCTGCCGAAAAGACTTCAGTATCTTCAATGCGTGCATCGCCTGTAAAGTTATAGGAACCATTAAGATCCATCTTATTGCGGCGCAGGTAAGGCGTGAGCGAAAGCTGCTGCCCACCAGCTAAGTCATGCTCGAAAGCCGAAGAAAATCTTAGTGCATCCACCTTGCGATAAGCAGGTGAGCGAAGGTTCACCGTTGGATCGTCCAGGTAAAGAGCCATGGGTAAGGCGCTGTTTGCGCCCGTCTCTTGATCAATGGAGGTCATGCCGATAATCGTTTTAACCCGCGTTGTCGGTGACAGCTGGCTATCCCATCGCAGGTTAAAACTCCTGCGGTCGTAACCTGTGTTCTGACGCCAACCATCGGTTGAAGTCAGGTTGACATCAAGCCTGAGCGCACCTGCTGATCCTTCACCACTATCTGCCCCAGCCAAAAGGCGTCGATAGCCCCACTGACCCATCTCAAGCGACCCATTTCCACCTGCGCGGGTTGAAGGAGTCCTTGTAATAACGTTGACGACACCACCGATGGCATCCGAACCGTACAGTGCCGAAGCTGGCCCTCGAATCACTTCAACTGACGCCGCAGACGGAATATTGACCTCATAAAGTGCGTTATGGTTAAAGTTTCCTGTGGCACGAATCGGGATCCCATCCTCAAGAAAAAGATACACAGGGCTCGTGGTAAAGCCCTGTCGGATTGCTGTCTGATGACCCTCACCATTGGTCACACTTACTGCAACACCTGGAACTTGACTAAGCAATTCACTCGGATGCGTCGGCTTGGTCACTGATATCGATTCTTGACCAATCACGCCGACGGACCACGGTGACTCGCCAAGCGGAACGGCCTGTCGGGTTGCTGTGACAGTGACGGACTGGCTCTGCGCAGCCACGGCTTGAGCCACCTGGTGCTGACTGTTTTGTGCCTCGACTAATTGCGGCTGACTGCCTTGAGCATGCGCTAATAGGCTGTGAACGCTGCATGAAACCACTGCCAGCACTGCGGCTGCAATGGGAGAGTGCTTGAACATTTTTGATCCAATTCAACAAAGTTTGAGCGTTTTCAAATCGCACGACGTTTGATGCGACCTTCAGAAAGACGAAGAAAACAATCAAAACTGAGTTGGTGGACCTCGGGACGGCAGCGGTGGCTGCGCGATTGCAATCAGGAAAGCCTCACGCTGAGGCTCAAGCGCATGGGCAAGTGGCGAAGGCGCATCCAATGGGTGGTGAACCCAAAAGTCGGGGGTAAAGAACCCCGAGCACAAGGGACAGTCTTCTGACAGCGCGTTTGCATCGCTACCATCGCCCTGATCATTCACGACAATCAGGCGGCTGCCATGCTCAGGCGAACATACGCTGTCTAAGGATGTCGGGTTTAGCAGCGGCGAGGCAATCGAGAGGGCTGTAAATAAGGCAAACCACAGCGCTACAATCCAACGCAAGCGCTTCACCGGCTGTCCCCCACTGATTTCTTGAACGTGCTCATCGTCCGGAGATTATCAGTTCTTAGAAGTCGATCGCAAGTCAGTGCATCGACCACGACGGCGCCCTACCTAACCGCCCAGTAAATCCATCAACCCTAAACATGAGATGTCAGACGATGAAGAAATCAGTTGCCATTTACGAAAAGTCCTTGGAAAGCATCAATGGCCTCGCCGATATCGATCAACTCAATATGAAGTGGGTGCCCTACAACAAGGAAGGAAAGTATCGAATCGACGGCAGCCTAAAGGACCCCGAGGATGTAGCGCTTGACTATCTTTGGCTAAGCCCTCTCATCAGCGCCGAGAAGTTTCTTCCAGAAGCCTTTCAAATGGCCTTAAGAACCGCGTCGATCAACGTGCTGCAAACCTTCAATGCCGGCCTTGACAACCCTTTTTATAAAGCGATAGCTGCTAAGGGTACGATGATCTGCAATAGCAGCGCCCAGGGCATCGCGATTGCCGAATTTGTTTTCGCTCAAGTTCTTAATCAGCTTCACCCACTACAACTACAACGACAACAACAAGCTGAGCGGCTTTGGAAAAACACCCCGTTTCGAGAACTATCACAAAGCACCTGGCTTATCATAGGATTCGGGCCAATAGGACAAGCTATTGCTCAACGCGCTAAGGCCTTTGGCGCAAGGACCTTGGTTGTCCGCCGTAAAGCACAGGCAAGCGCCTTTGTCGATCAATGTGCAAACGCAGGCGAGCTGCCCCAGCTAGTACCCCAAGCCGATATTATTGTCCTTGCCTGCGCTCTCAATGCGAGTACAAAACATCTCGCTAATCAGCAGTTTTTTTCACAAACAAAAAGTAATGCACTCTTAGTCAATGTTGCACGTGGCGGCGTTATCAACAATCAAGCACTGATTGAAGCACTTGACCATGAAAGACTTGGACACGCCATTCTTGATGTCTTTGACACAGAGCCGCTTCCGCAAACTGATGCTTACTGGTCGCATCCGAAGGTAACGGTGACTCCGCACACCTCTTTTGCCGGTAGCGGCACGATGAGTCGATGGACTGAATTATTTTTGGACAATCTCACGCGCTTTTCCAGGGGTCAACCGCTACAAAATCTTGTTGACCCTGCAAGCTTTACTGACTAGTGCTTGAAAAGAGATGGCTTAAAGGTCCTGGCAAATGCCGATGCCAGTCGCGTTCGTTATGTCCGCTTCCCTCATGCACAAGGCTTTTAAATCCAGGTGCTCGAAAGCCTTTGGTGTAAAGCAATCGGTCGACCGCTTGTTGAGCTTCCTCATACAAGGCGTCGAGCTCGATGGTGCCGCGATCCATCCACAGGCGGACGCGAGCAGGTTCGGGTAGCCTGTCACTTAAGTACTCAAGCGCAGCGCCTGGGACCTCAGGATTTCGCTCGTAACCACCGATCCAATGTGTACTCAAACAGGCAGCGCCACCGAAGATCTCTGGATATTCACATAAAGCGTAGAGGCTAATGACGGCCCCCATACTTGAGCCCATCAACATGCAATGTTCTCTAGCGCGAAGCGTTTTATAGCGATCATCGACCCAAGGCTTAAGCTCATGTACGAGAAATCGCAGGTACTCGTCGCTTCGCAAGCGCACCTCGGACATGCGTTGTTGGAGCCGAACTTGGGTAGCCGTCGAGAGGCGCTTAAACCACGCTTGTGGAAAATACTCCGCAAATCGCAAGGGACCGAGATTCCAGGGCGCGACAACGATGAAGTTGCGCAATAGCCCTCGATCGATCATCGGGGCTGCAACTTGATCGACCGCCCATGACTGTTTGTTCCATGTTGTCTCAGCGTCAAATAGCATTTGCCCATCATGCATATAAAGCACGGCATGCTCGCGCCTTCCGTCATAGCTTGGTGGCAGCCAAATCTCGATATGGCGAGGCTCAACGAATGTTGACGGAAAGTTGTCATAACGCTCAACGCGTCCGTAGCGCACCTTTTGCATCGGATCAATCGCTGTGCCTTTGGCGAAGGCACTTGGCGGGACTTGCGCGAAGGCGTTTAGTGGGGCTTGGGTATATGCAGCTGAAGTCCAAAGCCATGATGCAAGCGCGAAGCGACGGTTTTGATTCATCGGTATGTACTGACTTTCACTGTTATTAGTCACCAAGCGCCACACCCTCTCTGCGTGGATCGGCGCCGCCTGTATAAACCGGTGATCCCTGCCCTGGTATCATCGTTTTAACAATCGTAGCAACGCCGCTTGATTGCTCCGCAAGCGAAACCTTGTGTCCCAGCGCAAGCAAGCCCTTGATGAGGGGATCGCTCATACCTTCATGCGCGCGATCGATATATGGATGCTCACCACCAACCGCCGTCGTAGGGCTGTTTGCAGCACCAAGGTTCACCATGGCGGTAGCCTCTTGGGCATTGAGCTTCCAGTCGATCACACCGATCAATGTTTTGCTCACAAATTGGATGATGCTTGGTCCACCTGGCGAGCCCGTTGCCATTAGAAAATCGCCCCTTGAGCCATCGCTCGCTTTGGCAAATACAATCGTCGGCGCCATTGAACTGCGGGGTCGCTTGTTTGGCTCGATTTTGTTTGCAATCGGCGCTCCCTGGCCATCGGTCGGGTTCAGCGAAAAATCGGTCAGTTGATTATTGAGCAAAAACCCACGTACAAGCCGGTACGAGCCCATACTTCCCTCGATGCTCGAGGTCATCGAAACGACATTGCCTTGGCGATCCACGATGGTCATATGGGTTGTACCGTTATCTTCCTGAGAGCTCATACCCAAGGCCTTAGCCGTAAAAGATCCTGGCTTTGCTGTTCCAATACTTTTATACATCGATATAAGACTTGCTCTCTCCTTAAGGTAACGGCTGTTAAGAAGACTCGACAAACCAAGGGCGGGAAGCGGGACGAAATCTGTATCCGCAACATACTTATTACGATCTGCGTACGCAAGTCGTTGTGCCTCACTAATCAAATGAGCGGCCGTGACTGAATGCTTTGCGCCATCGCTACCAATTTGCGTGGGCTTCTGATGTGATAGGTCAAAATTACCCAAAATCCCCAAGATCTGCCCGACTGCAATCCCACCCGAAGAAGGGGGGCCCATGCCGCAAACCCACGTGTTACGGTAACTAATACAAACGGGTTCTCGACGGATAGCCTTGTAGTTGGCAAGATCTTCCACCGTCATTAGACCTGGCGTGACAGGCACTGGGCTTAAAGGCCCTCCTATGCCTTCAGCAACTTTATTTACGATGGATTGTGCAATGGATCCGATATAAAAAGCATCAGCACCGTGTGATGCAATCGACTCAAGCGTTGCCGCATAAGCGGGGTTGCGAACGGTTGTGCCCATCGCCTTCGGCGATAGATCGTCATTCAAAAAATAACCAACCGCATCCACATCGCGAAGTAGCTCTTCGCGTGCGCTCAGAATCGCCGCTGCCATCCGCCCATTCACGGTAAAGCCTTCGTGGGCAAGTTGGATCGCCGGATCAAAGAGCTCGCGCCATGGCCTCAAGCCATGATCTCTATGGGCTAGTTCAAGCATCCGCAGCATACCTGGGATACCTATCGATCTCCCGCTCGCCCGCAAACTAAGCCACGGTGTCGGTCGAGTTGGCAGGGGATGTCGCTTATCGCTCGTACTGATAAAGCGTAAATAATCTTCGTTTGCAGCTGCTGGCGCGGTCTCCCTCCCGTCGTAAGTCACAAGCTGCTTACTCGAAGCATCAAAGTGAATCAAAAACCCGCCACCACCGATGCCTGACGATTGTGGTTCTACCAATCCTAGAACCATTTGCACAGCCACTGCGGCATCGATCGCACTACCACCATCGCGCAGCACTTCACATCCCACTTTGCTTGCAAGCGGATGTGCTGTTACCACCATGTAGCTCCTTGCAGTAACCATGCCTACCTGCCTGCGAAATCCAGAGGAGGGCTCAGGACGGGAGGGATCAACTTCAGGTCGGACGCTTTGCAGCATCGAAGCTTCAGCAGGCTCTACCCTCGAGCGCGCTAAAGCCGACTGATCGCAAGAAGCAAAGGCTGAGCTCACAAGGCAGCTCAACACCATAGCTGCCCTGACCGCGCTCTTTGCTACTGCCTTCAGGAGTAACATCGATATCAACGCATCGCCTTGATTCATGAATTTGACCTACTCATTCCCAATATTCCTCACTCGCCTTGTTCTTAAGGCGAGCTTACTGTGTTTGCTCGCCAACCAAAGCATAGGGGCCCAGACTGTGACGCCATCAGACCAAGACGATCCGTACTTGTGGCTTGAGGCCATCGATAGTGAGCAATCCATGGCCTGGGTCAAGCAGCAAAACAAGATCACCCTTGCGAGCTTTGCCTCAAACAAGGCTTTTAAGGCCATGCAAGATGAGTTTCAAGAGGTGCTTGACAATGCGCAACGTATTCCCCAAGTGACACGCCGAGGATCATGGTTTTATAACTTATGGCAGGACGGCAAAAACCCGCGCGGCGTTTGGAGAAGGACAAGTCTTGAAAGCTTCAAAAGTAAAGAACCGGTCTGGGAAGTTTTGCTCGATCTTGATGAACTCGGTCGCTCAGAAGCTAAAAGTTGGGTTTGGGCAGGAGCAACTTGCTACGGCCCAGATTACAAGCGCTGTTTGATCCAGTTATCACCAGGCGGATCCGATGCAAACATCGTACGAGAGTTTGATGTAGAAACTAGATCTTTCCTTGCTCAAGGGTTTCATATACCCGAAGCGAAAACCAGTGTTGACTGGATTGACATCGACACCATCTATGTTGCGAGTCAGCATGGGCCAAACTCGTTAACCGACGCTGGTTACCCTAGAACCATCAGACGCTGGAAGCGGGGCAGTCCGCTCCAAGAGGCAGAGGTTGTATTTGAGGCAAAGCAAAGCGATGTGGCGGCTTGGGTTCAGGTGGATGCCACACCCGGTTACGAGCGAACGATTTTTGGGCGCATGCCCGACTTCTTCTCAAGCGAGCAATTCTTATTGCAGGGCAAAACAATGCTTGCCTTGCAAAAACCGCCCGACGCTCAACTACGTTTTTGGTATGAGCATGTCTTGCTGGAACTTCGCAGTCCAATGCTTCAGAAAGACAAAAGCTGGCCAGCAGGATCCCTATTAATTTCATCGGCATCATCATTCCTTGCTGGCAAACCCCAATGGCATGCCTTGTTTACACCGAGTCCTAGTAGATCGCTTGAAAACTATAGCCTGACAAGGTCATCGATCTTGTTAAATGTTTTAGATCAAGTATCAGCTGAGGTCGAGATCTTAAGCTTTAAGCAAGGTCGTTGGACAAAACGTCAACTTAAGCCTTCTAGCTATAGCCAGATCGTGGCTCGGGGCATTCACGATAGCCAGCAGGGGCAAGGCGACCCTTTAGGCGAGAGTTTTTTGCTCAGCGTTAGTGACTTTTTAAACCCTGACCGCTTGCAACTGGCGCAGAGTCATTCCGAGACGATCGAAACACTCAAAGCGCTGCCAACATTATTTGATACAAGTCAGATGATCGTCGAACAAGGCTTTGCCACTTCAAAAGATGGCACAAGCATTCCGTACTTTTTAGTCCGGCCTCGGGGCAATCGCGAACAAAAGACATACCCAACGCTGCTGCATGGCTATGGTGGCTTTCAAATCTCGGAGCTTCCGCGCTACTCGGCTGTATTTGGGCGAGGCTGGCTTGCGCGTGGTGGCGCACTTGCGATTGCAAACATTCGTGGGGGCGGTGAGTTTGGCCCGCAATGGCATCAAGCCGCCATGAAAGCAAATAAACAAAAAAGCTATGACGATTTTGCAGCAGTGGCCAACGATTTGATTACTCGCGGTGTTACGAGCCCGAGTCAGCTGGCTATCAGAGGCGGTAGCAACGGTGGGCTTTTGGTCGGCTCGGTCATGCTACAAAAGCCAGACTACTTTGCAGCAGTCGTCTGTCAGGTTCCACTATTAGACATGAAACGCTACCACTTGCTGCTAGCCGGGGCGAGTTGGATGGCCGAGTATGGCAACCCCGAAATCGCTGATGAGTGGGCGTGGATTTCGGCTTATAGTCCTTATCAAAATGTGAAGCCACAGCAAAAGCTACCACCGTTATTGTTGATGACGAGTACGCGCGATGATCGGGTCCATCCTGGCCACGCTCGAAAGATGGCAGCGCGTATGCTCGAACAGGGACATCGCGTCAGCTATTACGAGAACATCGAGGGTGGCCACGCTGGAGCGGCAGATAGTTCACAGCGCGCTTTCATGCTTGCTTTGGAGTTCAGCTTTTTGTGGCAGACGCTTTCGCCAAGATGAGACATAGAGGCTTTATCGCTTGCGAAACGATTTTGAATGAGGAGTTTTAAAACAGATGGCAAGCATCCAATTTTTGCGCACACCCGAAGCGTCTTTTGACAACCTCCCCAATTATCCCTGGGTAGGACGCTATATCGACGATTTGAAATCGCTTCAAGGCTTACGCATACACATCTTGGACGAAGGCCCCAAGGATGCTTCGGCCACCTGGTTATGTCTTCATGGCAACCCAACCTGGAGTTATCTTTATCGACACATGATCCCGATATTTGCAGCGGCCGGGCATCGCGTCGTTGCGCCTGACATGCCAGGTTTTGGAAAGAGTGATAAGCCTGTCGATATCGCGCAGCATCGATTTTCATGGCACCGGTCGATCTTGCTCGAGCTCGTTGAATCACTGGATCTAAAGCATATTCATTTGGTGGTTCAAGATTGGGGCGGTTTGCTTGGTCTCACCTTGCCAATGGAACATCAAGAACGTTATAAAGCGCTACTCGTTATGAATACCTACCTCGCAAGTGCACGCGAGCCGCTTCCCGAGGGATTTATGCAGTGGCGCGCCATGTGTGCGGCAAAGCCTGATTTTTCAATCGCAAGGCTACTCGCCCGCGGCAATCCCCACATGAGCCCAGCTGAGGCAGCAGCCTACGACGCGCCTTTTCCCGAACTTGCTTACCGGGCTGCAACCCGCGCATTTCCTGAGATCGTTCCAGCTTCTGAAAATGATGACGGCGTTGTTGTCTCGCGCGCTGCAGAGCGCTTTTGGGCGCAGGACTGGGCCGGTCAGTCGATGATGGCCATTGGCATGATCGACCCCGTGTATTCGCCCGCGAGCATGGAGAGACTACGCAAAGCTATCAAGCAGTGCCCATTACCGATGATGGTCGATAAGGGCGGCCACTTTGTTCAGGAACATGGTGCGCTTATTGCCGAAAAGGCTGTGGAAATCTTCAAGCACGCTGAGAGCAGATCGGAGCATTGAATGAAACATTTATACGAAATTGCAGTTTTGCCTGGCGATGGGATCGGTGTAGAGGTGATGCAAGCGTGTTCAAATTTACTGCAACATTTGCAAAACCTATCAAGTGATTTTCGCTTAAATCTTAAGCAATACCCAGCAGGTGCGGCTCATTATCGGGATTTTGGCGATGCCCTCCCCCAAGCCACTTGGGAGGCCTGCCGCAACGCCGACGCTATTCTTTTTGGTGCGATGGGACTTCCTGAAGTTCGCTATCCAGACGGTACGGAGATTGGGCCGCAACTCACGCTTCGTCAAGGCCTCGATCTGTTTGCTGGCGTGCGTCCCATTAGGGCTATACCCGGCGCACCGCTAGCATTGGCAGACAGCAGAGCCGAAGCGATTGACTTTGTCATCGTACGCGAACAAAGCGAGGGATGGTTTTTTGGGCGCTACCACCCGGAGAAGATCCCGAGCGCGGGCGCAGATGAAGCCTACGACCTTGGCCGTGTTACCAGGCATGGTTCGGAACGGCTTTTTCGATTTGCCTTTGAACTTGCTCAAACACGCGGTCACAGCGCCAACAGACAAGCGCGAGTTACCTGTGTCAATAAGTCCAATGTTCATCGTGGCCAGGCATTCATGCTTTCAATCTTCAAGGAAGTCGCTCAATCCTTTCCACAAGTACACGCAGATCAGTGCTATGTTGATGCGATGGCGCTCTATTTTGTCAAACAGCCATGGCTTTACGATGTCTTACCTACTGAAAATCAGTTCGGCGATATTTTGTCCGATCTCGGTGCTGCGCTGATCGGCGGTATGGGGATGGCTCCTTCTGCGGACATCGGACTCTCGCATGCCCTATTTCAACCCTCGCATGGCACGGCACCCGATATTGCTGGACAAGGCATTGCAAATCCTACAGCGATGTTTTTATCAGCTGCGATGATGTTGCAATGGCTTGGTACGAGGCATCAGGACGCATCCTTGCTCCAAGCAGCAATTCGCATCGAACGAGCTGTTGACCGAGCCTTTGCTGACAAGGCACTACGAACACCCGATCTCGGGGGCAGCCACAGCACCTCGGAAGTTTACCAAGCGGTGATCAAAGCACTTTAGGAGCACAGCATTTACTGCTCTTCGCGCAAAGCCACACGTCTAATTTTCCCAGAGATGGTTTTCGGTAAGCTTTCGCGAAACTCGATCTCTCTGGGATATTTGTAGGGAGCCGTTTGCTCTTTTACGAAATCTTGGATCTCGCTGGCCAGTTTATCGCTTGGGCTGAAGCCTTGCGTTAATGTTATATAAGCTTTCACGATCTCACCGCGCATTGGATCAGGCTTAGCGATCACCGCAGCCTCGGCGACCGCTGGATGCTCAATAAGGGTTGACTCCACTTCAAAGGGACTAATGCGGTAGCCGGACGACGAGATAATATCGTCTGATCGTCCGACAAACCAAATGTAGCCGTCCTCATCCCTGGTTGCGGTATCGCCCGTGTAATACCAACCATGACGGAATACCTTTGCTGTGGTCGCTTCGTCTCGGTAGTAGCCTCGAAATAATCCTGGCGGATAGGGGTCGGTGATTTTGACTGCGATATGGCCCACTTCGTTCGGGGGCAAAATCTGCCCCTCATCGTCAATCACATCAACAATCAGTCCGGGACAGGGCTTTCCCATCGATCCAGGTCGAATGGCCATGCCTGGAAAATTGGCAACGATATTGATGGTTTCGGTCTGTCCATAACCGTCATAAATATCGCAGCCAGTTGCCTGCTTCCAGGCACGCATCGCTTCGGGATTGAGCGGCTCGCCAGCACCAAAGCAATGACGCAAGGAGCTGAAATCAGCACCGGCGAGATCGGCTTTTGCCATGATGCGATAAATCGTAGGCGGAGCACAAAAGGTAGTCACTCGATGTTGAGCAATGATCTTCAAGTGCATGGCCAGATCGAAACCATCACCGTCATAAAGCACAATCGTTGCGCCAGCCAGAAGGGGCGGATACAACAGGCCCCAGGCCGCCTTGGCCCAGCCAGTGTCGGTAAGTGTCCAGTGCACATCGGATTCTTGAAGGTCTTGCCAATACCGAGCGGTAATCCCGTGAGCAAGCGCGTAAGCATGGTCGCGAGCTACCATTTTGGGCATGGAGGTTGTGCCCGAGGTGAAATAAATCAGCATGCTTTCATCTGCGCGCGTTGGCTCATTAGCAGCTCGATCGAATTGATCACTTGCCCGATCACACAGTGATTCAAAGTGTTCCCAACCCGATCGCTCCTCGCCCACCAAAATACGGTGCTTAAGGCTTGGACAATCAGCCTGAATGGACTCGATAGCAGACGCATGCTGACTGGCAACCACGGCAAGCTTGGCATCAGAACGATCGACCCGATAAGCAAGATCCTTGGCTTTGAGTTGGTTGGTACCTGGCATTGCAATCGCACCAATTTTTGTACATGCCAAAATGACAAAGTACCAAGCAGGGATGCGAGGCAATACAAGTAAGACCGTATCGCCCTTTCGAACACCCATCTTTAAAAGCGCGTTGGCAAAGCGGTTCGACTGTTTTTCGAGATCGCTATAGCGGTAGTAATTCACTTGATCGCCCGCGCGGTTGATCGCAATTAAGGCTGTCTTGTCAGCACTTCGCGCACGTTGATCAACGACGTCAAAGGCAAAATTAAAAGTTTCCGGAACTGCAAACGAAAAGTTAGTTCGCGCCGACTCGTAATCAAAGGGTGGGAATGATGGGTTCATGCTCTGCTATCTCCTCCGAATCATTCTAAATAATATTATTTACTCTGAGTTTGTCATTCTACAGGTTCAGGCTGAAGTGTTGCGTGATCAATGTTATGGCGCTCTCTGAGTAATTGTTGTATCGATCTTAGCGTTAAAGGCCATTGCTCGAATGATTGAATCTGCAAGTGGGCAGTCATCGTGATGTGTCCAGGTGCGGTCTCCCAAATATGCAAATTGTGAACCTCAAGGACATTCGGATCAGCTAGCAGGGTCTGCGCAACTTGGTTGAAGTCGACCGTGCTCGGAACCTGCTCCATCAGAATGCGATACGAGTCGCGCAGCAGCATCAAGGTTGAGCGGAGCAAAAGCGCGCAGACAAGCATCGATAAACATGGATCGATCAGGTAAAAACCCGTCAACCAAATCACGAGTCCCGAGATAAGTGCTGCCATCGAGCCGAGAAGATCGCCCATCACATGAACCAAGGCGGCCTTGGTATTTAAGCTCTCCCGATCTCGGGACAGTAGCCAGGCCACCAACAGGTTCACGACGAGACCGAGACAGGCAACCAACATGACCTGCTCACCTGCAACCGCCTGCGGCTTGAACAAACGCGACAAGGACTCGGTGAGGATGAGCCCTATGAGGCCTAGCATTGCGATCGCGTTAACCCAGGCAGCGAGCACCTCGATACGACCGTATCCATAAGAACTTGTCGCTGACGGCGCCCGTCTCGCTAAACCTTGAGCGAGCAAGGCGAGCAAAAGAGAGCTTGCATCGGTCAACATGTGACCGGCATCTGCCATCAAGGCAACTGAGCCGGCATAGCGAGCTGCTATCCATTCGGCTGCAGCAAAGCCAAGCGTTAGTAAGACTGCAAGGCCAAGCGCCCCGCTGCCCGCATTAAGGCGAGCATGACCATAAGAGGCGTCAAGCCAATCGTGGCGATGGAGATCTTGAGTCATAGCAAATTAAGCCTAACAGAACCATACCCATGCGATTAAGCCCCGTGGGACGATATGCCTTCGAAAGTTGATTCATCAATCAGCGCTACAGTGCGCTCTCGATTTTCGTGACGAAACCTAAAAGAGGAGTGGTACATGTTTTCACACATCATGCTAGGCACCAATGACATCGAGCGCTCAAAGACTTTTTATGACGCTGTGCTTGGCACACTTGGCGTCGGCCCAGGCCATATTGACCGTTATCGTATTTTTTGGCGCACCAAAACCGGTGTTTTTTCGACATCCTTACCCATCGACGGCAATGCGGCCTGCGTTGGCAATGGCAGCACCATTGGTTTTGCCTGTAGTTCGCCAGAACAGGTACAAGCCTGGCATGAGGCAGGGATTGCCCATGGCGGCCAAGCGATTGAAGATCCTCCGGGAGTCCGCGAAGGTCCTGCTGGCAAGCTTTATCTTGCCTATTTGCGCGACCCAGATGGCAATAAAATTTGTGCGCTTTATCGGATGCCTGCTGCCTAAGCACCCTGTCATGCAGGCCTGAGTCAGCCCAAAACTCTAGATGTGGAAACACTGCAACAGATCGGCGCAAATAATTGTTCCTTAAGATTATTTGCTCTATGCTGGATCGGTGTTTCCCTCATCAAGGAGTTTGTGTCATGACACCAGTACCCTTTAACCCCGTCGAATGGGCAGGCGCTATCGTATTGATTTGCCTTGTTGTCGCCGCTGCACTTGGTGGTGGCTTCACCCTGATTGATTCAGCCAATCAGATCAAACAGCACTTTGATCCTGCCCAAAAAGCAGCCAGGGCACGCAAAGAAGAAGCGATACGCAAAGAGCAAATGCTTGCTGCCCTTAAAGCAGAATTGGAAGCCAAGGCCAAGGCCGCGTCCCAAACCAAAGCCGAAACCCCGAATAAAGCCTAGATCATCGCGGTATGCTCGCTTAAATCAGGCAGGTTTAGACGAATGAGAATTGACTAAGCATCGACTCATGTCGCTTCTGCCAGCCTTTTATCGCGTTTTGATCGCCTTCAAAGATAAGTTTTAAAAATTCAAAAACGAGTTCGCAGCTCGCGCCTTTGATGCGCCGATTAGTCTCGAAACCACCGGTTGCTTCGCGGTCTGTAAAAACACTATGGGAACCACCCTCAAACATCGCAAAACATTTGGGTAGACCTGCACTTGCCTTAAAGATCGCTACGCGGTCCTCGGGTCCACTGTAGAGCCCTGGAATACGAATCAAGTCCTCACTACAAGTGATATGGAGACTAGGTCGATTCATCGAGGCCAAAATCGATGTCCAGGATGACTTCCCGTAAAAGGCCGGCGCAGACATCGCTATCACAGCCCTTGGACGAGCATCCTGCAGATCAACGAGGCGCCCTTCTCTCAGTACCCGGGCGCCGCCCATTAATAAAGCGGAGTTAGCACCATAAGAGTGGCCCGCCACAACCAAGCGACTAAAGTCAAAGCCCTCCGATAAGCGATCAGCTTGTGATCGATCCAAACAAAATCGAAGATCAAGCACTCTTGCGATAGCCTCGTTGTCGCCGCTTGCTGCAAGCAATCGATCCGCCAATAAAAAAGGGCTGCCTGCTGACCATATC
>Ga0194133_10004081_pt1 | contig 20005 bp, 18 predicted proteins | sample TA2KigOf40mmetaG_FD_155448 | JGI IMG/M metagenome (GOLD analysis project Ga0194133, IMG submission 155448) | Freshwater microbial communities from Lake Tanganyika, Tanzania - TA2015055 Kigoma Offshore 40m | ecosystem: Environmental > Aquatic > Freshwater > Lake | place: Tanzania: Lake...
CAGACATCGAGCCTTTGCCTGAAAAGGGATCCTTATTAACTTTCCATCCATTCATTCAATTTAGTAAACTAAGAAACTATTTGGTTGTTTTAAACGCTCAATCAAATCCGAGAATTGTGAATCATTCCTTGTTGATTTTTAATAGTAAATCAAAAGAATTTATCGGAAAGACACAAATTCAAACTAACTCTGTAACCACAATTGACTTAGATCAATTTGGTTTTGAATCTACAGATTTGCCTGTGTTCGTGTCAAAAGGTATGGCAGCTATACCATTTGGGCTAGGAATAAATCTTGATATGAACCTAATGAGCCTAGAGCACACGCATCCCCCGGGAAGTTTTGTCGTAAGAGGGGATCGCAACAAGATTCAAAAGCAAATAAAGTCTAAATGGTTAGAAACACTGAAAGTGGATCTTTATGAAAATTAAGGGTCATAACATAACTGATATTCCAAACATATTGCGAAGAAAGTTGTATTTATCTTCTGCCTTTGTAAGACGTCCAGAATCACAAAGTGCTGTAATTAGCGATCTATTTATTTGGAGGTCAGATAAATCCTGGGATACTTATTTTGAGTTACTAGACATTTATGGTCTGATAACTTGCGACCTTGACAATTCCACCCACAGAGATTCTATTTTTAAATTCTTCAATCGAGATGGGGAATTTTTATTTGAAAAAGTTATTTCAGGCAACAACTTTGCTCGAAATACTGTTTACATCAGAAACCTCTTGGAAAACTCAGGAATTGAAAAACAAACATTAGGAGACTACGGAACTTTTTCCGTTTTCCATTCAATCGATAAATCATTAGATTTTGAATCATCCTTAACTGACAGAGGATACTGCGGTTACGAACATAGTGGCTCTAACTTTAGAGGATACGTACATGGAAATTTTGATGCAATCTCAAAGTTTGAGAATAAGCTAGAATTGCTTATGGGATATGGAAAATTAAAACAATCCTATAATTTACAGCACATACTTACAGGACCAAGCGCATACGAGATTGCGTTGGTTAATCCGACAGACAAACAGCAAAGTGTAAAAGTTAAAATTACAACTTTGGAAAATGAGATATATGAGAATTATTCGATTCCTCCTAGAGGACTCAAAATATTTAATGTAAAAGTTTTAGAAAACCAATCTAGTAGAGTTAAAATAATTAGTAAAATGTTTATGGCTAGACCTACTGTTTTTCGTTGCACATCTAACTCGATGGACGTTTTTCATGGCTAAAATGAAACAATTTACATTGACTCTTCCAAGAAATTTAAGAACAAGGAAAGACGTTGAGACTTTTTTCAATCGGCTAGTTAAGATCCCTGAACCTAAAGGTAGTCATTTATCTAGTCATTGGGAACACTTTTTACCTCAAATTCAAATACGTCTTATTCCTGGTCATAAACTTCCAAGAAAAATCCAAATCAATCAAGGAGGACTAGCTGAACTAACACGTCTAAATATTATAAATATTCTACTCTTTTTGTTACAAATTTTTCGCAATATCTTTTTACTCATTAAGTTTAGATGTAGTCTAAGAGTGCTACTTGCCATGTGTTTGATTTCAATACGTACAGGCCGAATTTTGTGTTTTGATATAGTAAAGCACGCTATTCTAATAAATAAAATTAAATCAATTATAGATTTTCGAAACGCTTCAAAAATAGTCATTATTGGTGATGGGTTTGGTTTCTTAGGCAGCTTATTAAAATTTTTATATCCTAAGGTTAGAATAACTTTTGTTAATTTACAAAAAAATCTATTTCTTGATTATTGCTTTTTCGTTAAATCATTTCAAGATTTAGCCGATGCGCCTTCGCTTATCGAGGCACATCAATTAAAGAATTTTCAAAAAGATGAGTTACTTTTTTTTAATGTCGCTTCTCTTGGTGAAATGACATCTAATCAAATCCAAATGTATCTTCATGCAATCACTGAAGTCGGTGGAACTTTAGTGAGTCTAAACAGAAACTCGAAAAAGCATCCAGATGGAACAATCGTAAACTTGTGTGAACTATTAGAATCTGAACAAAGTGAGTTACTCTTTGATGAAAATCCGTGTAATTTCTACGCAAATTATCCAACAAATGGTTTGAACCCAGGATTTCTCCCTTTCGACGGGGAAATACACCTTAAAATCTTGAAATTCTAACTTAATTTGCGATGAGTGGCTTAAGTAAAGGAGAAAGCGTCACATGAGTATTATTGACATAATTTCGTAACAAATGTTAAGTACCTAAGGGAGTTTGTAAATTGGGTAACATCACTCACACTAGTTCCTTGAATATGGTCCCAAAGGTAGTAAATATTGGACATGACGAAAAAGTTAAAAAAGTAACAATCGGACCTGGAAATCCACTAGCTCTAATAGGTGGGCCATGCGCCATTGAATCAAAAGATCATGCTTTCTTCATGGGAGAAGCCATAGGCAAAATTGTTACTGAATTAAACATTCCTTGGGTGTACAAGTCCTGTTATGACAAAGATTGTCGATCATCTCCTGAAAGCTTTCACGGTTGTGGATTAGAAGATGGTCTGGAGATTTTGTCAGCAATTAGAGAAGAATTTGGAGTACCAGTTGTATCTGATTTCTCAGATACTTCGTGGGCTAAAGCCACAGGGGAAGTTTGTGATCTTGTTCAAATTCCAGCTTATCTTTGTAGACAAACATCAATATTGCGTGCTGCGGCCGAAACTGGACGCCCCATTCACCTAAAGAAAGGTCAATTCATGAGCCCTTGGAACATGAAAAATTCTGTGAAGAAGATTGAAGCTGCTGGTGGCAGTCAAATAATTCTTGCAGACAGGGGCACTTTTTTTGGATACAATTCTTTAGTTAATGACTACAGGTCCCTGACAATAATGGCTGAAACAGGTTATCCAGTTTGTTATGACGCTACACATTCAATTCAAAACCCTACCTCAATGGGCAATATCTCTGGTGGGGAAAGACAATTTATTCCTTCTTTAGTTCGCGCTGCGGCAGCCGTTGGAATTGATGCCCTATTCATGGAAATACATAATGATCCCAAAAATGCAAAATCAGATCCTAATACTGTGATAAATGTCAAATACATTAAAAATGTCTTAATTCAAGCAAAAGCAATGCATGAACAACGACTTGAGTTAATTTCTAAATTAGGAGTGGACAATGTCGAATAAAACTCTAATTGAAAATATCATGATCACCCCGGACAAATTTACAGTCGTTACTCCTGAAGTGACTCTTGTAACAGTCCTTGAAAGAATGTCGAAGTTTAAAATAGGCCATGTTTGTGTAGTGGATAACCAAATGAAATTAGTTGGAGTCTTTACTGACGGAGATTTCAGAAGACTAATCCTAAGCATACAAAAACCCCTGCCTGCATTGTTATCTGATGATATTGTTAAATACTCTTCAACTAGTCCAAAGACTACATATGTCGATAGCGATTTTTCTGAGGTGAAAAAAATAATGGCAGAGAATAAAATTTGGGATTTACCTGTCATTGATCGAGATCAAAAGTTAGTAGGACTTATTCACATGTCAAGTCTGCTTAAATAAGATGGGTATTTACTTTTGAACAATTCTAACTTAAAGCTAAAGCTGAAGAATAAAGAAGTTGTTTTTGCAGCGTGGGTGTCTTTTGGTCACCCTTCGATAACAGAAATTTTTGCTCAAGGCCCATTTGACTTTATTGCGATTGACATGGAGCATTCAACCATCAATTTAGAACAAGCCCAGAGAATTATTGCTGCAAGTCAAGCATATGGAAAACCTTGTTTGCCACGCCCTGTTTCACACTCAAATGATTACATCAAGCCACTTCTTGATTCGGGAGCCGATGGAATAATTGCACCTCTGGTCTCTTCCAGAATTGATTCAGATCTATTAATTGATTTAATAAAATATCCACCTTTGGGTAAAAGAAGCTTCGGAGTTAATAGGGCTCAAAACTATGGCTTGAATTTTGATCAGTACATTTCGAAATGGAATGAGAATTCAATTTTTATCCCACAAATTGAATCAAAACATGCTGTAGAAAATATTGAATCCATAATTGCAAACGAGAATGTTGATTCGGTAATGGTGGGTCCATATGACTTATCAGGATCATATGGTTTTCCTGGACAACCTAACCATCCAATAGTTATGGAAGCACAGCGAAAAGTAATTAAAGCTTGTCAAATAAAGAATAAGTCTTGTGGGACACAAATTAAAATGTTTTCAGAAAAAGACATTTCGAATTCAATAAACTTAGGATATAATCTTATTTTTGCTAGTTCGGACTTGTTTATTTTAGCAAATTGGACCGCTTCGGCAATAGAAGTTATAAGCAATTTTCAAAAGGTAAAAAAATAATGACAGTGAATTTTTTAAGTTCTCTTTACAGCCTTGAAGGTAAGAATGCAATTGTTATTGGTGGGGGCGGTCATCTTTGTTCAGAAATTGCATATGGATTTTCTAAAGCAGGGGCAAAAGTTGCCGTCTTAGATTTAAGGCTAGAAAAAGCATCGCTCGTGGCTGAGCACATCAATGCAGAACTCGGTGGAGATGCGATTTCTGGCCAAATAGACGTTAGTGATGAAGCATCGATAAAACTAAATCTTAATACAATAATTAAAGAATTTGGGACCGTCGATATTTTGGTAAATGGAGCAGGGATCAATTCTTCTACTCCTTTCTTAGAAATAACCAAATCCTCATGGAATGAAGTTCTTGATTCCCAATTATTAGGAACTTTTCTGTCATGTCAGATATTTGGTGAACATATGTTGAAAAATAAAACCGGCTCGATTATAAATTTTTCTTCCGCATCTTCCAATCCACCTTTGTCTAGAGCATTTGCATACTCTGCAGCTAAAGCCGGCATAATGAACTTGACCAAGAATTTAGCCCGAGAATGGGCACCAAGTGGCATAAGAGTAAACGCATTAAGACCAGGTTTTTTCCCTACTGAATGGAATAAAAAGAATTTTATTGACAAAGAACGTGAATCAGCCATTCTTTCTCACACCCCAATGCGACGATTTGGTGAACCATTTGAATTAGTATCTGGAGCCATATGGTTGGCCTCAAATTCATCAAGTTTTGTAACGGGAACTGAACTAATCATCGACGGTGGATTTTTATCCATGACAATTTAAGTGACTTAAATGAGAATTGCCATAATTTCAGGGGGGAGCCGAGGCATCGGTGAAGAAATATCCAAAACATTTATGGAATCTGGGTACAAGGTAATTATTGGCAGCAGGTCTGAGCCAAAATTCAAACTCTCTAATGAAAGTGTTTGGGTCAAAATGGATGCTACAACTCAAAGTGGTCATGAAAAATTATTTACAGAAGCTAAGAGAGAATCTGGATTTATTCAGACTTATATAAATAATGTTGGCTATTCTGAATGGCGATCAATTGAGAATGTTGATCAGACATTTATTGACCACATGTTCTCAACTAACTTATTTAGCACAATTTATGGATGTAAGGTAGCGGCTGAAAATCTTACCTCTGGTGGAAATATAATAAATATTTCGAGTATTGCCGGCAAAAGAGGTACAAAAAATAATTCAATTTATTGTGCAACTAAATTTGGAGTAAATGGATTTACACAAGCTTTAGCAAAAGAATTAGGGAAAAAAGATATAAGAGTTAATGCCATTTGTCCTGTCTTGATTAAAACAGAAGGATTATTAGAAGCTCTGGGCAAAGAGTCTTCACCTGCAAGTAATAGGATTGATAATTTCTTCAATATTTTTATAAAACAACAAGTTGCATTAAGCTCATTACCAAATAGTAAGGATGTGGGAAAATTGTGTTTATTTTTAGCAAGTCCTGATGCTTCCTCGATTACAGGTCAATGTATTAACCTTGATTCAGGAGTCATTCCGAGTTGAGTGACAATCCTGAAGGGAAAATTTGCATAGTAATTCCCGCAAGGATAGATTCGCAAAGATTTCCTAAAAAAGTTTTATGGGAATTTTTAGGTATCCCCATGATAGAACATGTCTATCGACGCGCGTGTTTATCCTTGCCTTCTGAACATGTATTCATTGCATCTGGGGACAATGAAATTCTCTCTAAAATGAGTTCACTTTCTGCAAATGTTTTAAGAAGTTCAAAAGAACACCTTCATGGTACTAGTCGAGTCGCAGAAGCTGTTGAAAGTTTAGATTACAACCACGTCATAATCCTCCAAGCAGATGAATTATTAATCGACCCAAGCCATCTAAAAGCCCTAATCGACAAAATACATAAATTACAGGACATTGATTGTTTTAACCTTATTACAAATATTGAAGACAATTCACAGTTAGCCGATAAAAACATTGTAAAATGTTTTGTGGATAGTGATCTCAACATTACTCATTTATTTAGATTAGAGGAAGAAAACAAAAAAAGTAGGCCAGTATATAAAATAATGGGTACCATCTCGATGACTAAGCAAAGTCTAATCCATTTATCAAAAATTCAAGACTCAAAAAATCAGGAAGTATTATCTATTGAGCAGTTAAAAATAATTGAAAATGATTTTAGTTTAACTGGTGTTATTGTTGATTCTAGCTATCCTTCAATAAATACCTTTAATGAAACACAAATAGTGAAAGCTTATGTTGACGAAAGTATTCGACAAAAACAAATATTGGCTTCTTATGTACAATTATGAACATAGCATCAAAAATTATGAGTATAAATTTGAAAAGTTAGCAACTAAATTAGATCGGATTCTGATTGAATTTCATGACAACATAAATATTGTTTGCAATGCAAACATTCATTTATCTAGAAATCACCCAGAATATTTAGGGGTATGGAAAGTTCTGATTTACAAAAAAAGCCTATCCATGAATGATTACTTTAGTGGCTTTCTACTTTTACTGCAATCTTTTTTATTTTACATTCTTTCAATTATGCGTGAATTTATTCGTCTTAATCAAAATCAACCAATGTCGAATCAAGAAGGTTCCAAACTTGATGTGATGTTTATTTCTCACCAAATTCAAAACCTTGTCACAGATGATGATTTTTACTTTGGAGAAATAATCCAAGATTTAGCTCAATCAAACAAACGGGTTGTCCGATTACTTATTTCACACTTGAACTTTTCTCAATCTATAATTGAGCCAGGGAAATTTATGACGTTAATCCTCAATAGAACCGTGAGTAAATTGGCCTTAATTAATTACTTTTTTGCTAATATGTATTCATTATGGAGACTATTTCTTTTTTGTTTAAGGAATGGGTTTAAACTTTACGAAATAATATGTGTTTTAATAGGTCAATTATCGAATTTCTCCTTAATCAAAATCATTAATAATATAGAGATAGAATTAAAGTCATGGAGACCAAAAAATTTAATTATAACTTTTGAAGGAAATGCTATAGAACGGGCCGTGTTACTATTATCTAAAAAATATAATTCAAAAAGCTTTGGTTACCAACATGCTCCAATAATTAAAAATCAACACTCAATTCTAAGATTGCTAAAAGGTGATTTAGATCCAGATGTTATTTTATGTTCCGGTCCATACTCTAATAGTAAGTTCCTGACCAAACTTGGGAAGGAAAAAATAATTTTGACTTTAGGAAGTCCTAAATTTAGACAATTTGAAGATAAAGAGAATTTTACTAAAGGAAAAGACAGTATCTTACTAGTACCTGACGGAAACTTTGAAAGTGTTGATAATTTCGTTAATCTAGGATATTACCTATTATCATCTAAATATTCCGGTGCGGTTCTAATACGATCTCATCCACTTTTTCACAAATACCTAGAAAACGAAATCAGCAAATTGTCAAAGAACTGTCCACATACCCTTTTGATTTCGTCAGGGAATTTGATCGAATCCTTGCAATCAAGCAAGTGTGTTGTTTACCAAAATTCTTCAGTTGCAATACAAGCGATACTTGAAGGATGTCACATCATATATTTGAGAAATCCTTTAATGAATATTGACCCGTTATGGGAGCATAATGAATATCGCTCAATAGCGACTTCTTTTGGTGAAGTTAAAACCGTTGTCGAAACTCTTGCTACCTCAAAAGATTTTACACCGATGGTGCTTCATGAAGCAGGCAAATTGTTTTTTTCAGAATTAAATTTAGATATCATACTAAATTCTCTAAAATAAATTTCTGAAGTTGGTCTCTTCCGTAAATAATTTGTATTGAATCTTCGTAAATCGGATTGCACAATCTTCTCAAATATGGATAATAAAATACTGATTTTGTACCCATCTCTTCGCCGATACAAGATATAGTCGTAAAGGGGATGGATATAATTAATTTAGATTCTGCCACTAAAGTATAAGGATCCGTGTCCCAATGATTAATAATTATTTTGTTTAAGTCTTGAAGTTGATCTAAAAAATTGATATAAGATACTGAGTGGTGTTCTTCATTCAATTGTCTTTTTGATTTAAGGTTTATCTGAAAATCTTTTAAACTGTTGTTATTTTCATACACATCAATAATGTCAGATATAAATTTTTTCATCAAAATATCAGTATAAAACTCTTGACGATGGGTGGGTGCAACCGGACTGACATCGAATATTGTTATGATGTTTTTTTTCTCTAAATTTAAACGTTTTACTGGAATTTTAAAAACTAGTGAACCTACGGCCCTAAACTCAATATTACTGTTAAATCCTTGCAGGTACTCCGCATAACGTGTTGTCCATACCCAATGAATATCACCCAAACTTTCCTTGTCTACGATGGAATTATTGGGCTTGATGTTCTCATCCTCAAATTTTATTTCTAAGCTGTTCTGGCTGTAATGAATTACATTTGTAGAGAATTGCCTCGACATTTTTGGGAAATAGAACTCGAGGGGATACGTTTTTACCCCGCTTATTGTAGTAAAAATATCAAGACTTAGATAACTATTAAGTAATCTTAGAATAAAACTGGATATTAATTTATTGGGATTTTTTTTGATTTTAATACTTAATTCTATAAATTCTCTAATTATTGCAAATAATCCAATAACTTTTATTTTATTAAAGATTAAAAAAAGTAGAGGATATGGTACTAATATTACAATGGTATTTCCTATCTCAATCTTATCAAAACTTTTTGCTTGAATTATTAGATTTCTTTTCCTTTTTAATGTATCAATAGGGAAAATTTTATTAAAATTAGGATTTTTTAAGCTTTCTAGCAAATCTTTTATTTGATATGCAGTTAATGTGTATAAAACACCTATATTTTCAAATTGACCAGATAAGTCCTTATTTATCGAGTTATACCTAGAAATATTCTTTAGGTGTAGCAAGATCCTTAAACTTTGGCGAAATGTCATTATTTTATATCTGGTAACGAATCTTCATAAATTTAGTATTCAGCCCTTATTTTTCTATTTAAAAAATTTATGCAGGCACTCGGTGATATATTCTAAATTTGATTTATTTAATTTAGTGTGTAAAGGAAGAGATATTTCTCTTTCGTAAAAATCCTCAGCATTAGGGCACAATCCCTTTTTGTACCCTAAGTCTTCAAATACAGGATGGAGGTAAACTGGTATGTAATTTACTTGAACTATTATTCCTTTGTCTCTTAAGTAATCAAATAATTTTTTTCTCGTATCTTTAGGAACCCGAATAGGAAAAAGATGCCAAAATGGATCGGAACCAGGGGTTCTAGAGGGCAAGCTAATTTCAGCAATAGTGGATAAAGTTTTGGTGTAAAAGTTAAATATATTGTTTCTGATTGACTTAAATTCATCAATTTTCATTAGTTGGCTAAGCCCCAAAGCTGCATGTATATCCGATAATCGATAGTTCAATCCAAAATTATGGACTTCTTGATGCCAGTCCCCTTCCGAAAGGTTTCTTAGCTTTGACTTTTCCCTCACTAATCCATGCATTTTGAAAGACCGGGCTTTACTCAATAATTCTAAATTATTAGATACGACTGCTCCACCCTCACCGCTAGTTATATTCTTTGTTGGGAAAAATGAAAAAATGGTTAAATCGGCTTCCTCGCCTACCATCTTCCCTGATAATTTTGAGCCCAAAGCGTGTGACGCGTCATCAATTACCAAAATATCTTTATCTTTTACTGCGGTTTTGATTCTCTTGATGTCCACAGGATTTCCTGCATAGGCCACACTTGTGACAACAGCGGTCTTTGAAGTTATAAGAGAGCCAATTTCGTCTGGATTAATATTTCCTGTTGCAGCCTCCACATCGCAAAATTTAATATTTGCTCCTTGTAAGACTGCAGTCGAAGCTGTGGCCACAAAGGTCATAGGTGAGGTAATGACCTCTTTCCCTCTTAAATTTATTGTTGAATAAGCGCAGTGCAATGCAGCTGTTCCAGATGACACTGCAATCGCAGCGGCTGTCCTAGTAAAATTTGCTAGTTGCCTTTCGAACTGATCTACGAAACTGCCCATCGTGAGATTACCGCTACGTAAAACTTCAGTAACTAAGTTAATATCTTCCTCGGACACGTCATGGCGGCCATACGAAATTAACTCCATAGACAAATAGTACCATTACATTTAGACATAACTACGTAGATAACTCCTAGAACATTGGGTATAAAAAAATTACTAAATATTATGGGATTTATGACTTTTGCACTAACTTAGGTATATGATTCCAAAATTGACATTACTTGAGACATCTCGATTAATCATTAAACCTCTTTCGCAAACAGATAATATTGAAGATTACTTAGGTTGGATGAAAGATAAATCAAATATTTTTATTAGTAGCGTAAACCAAAACTATACAAAAGCGGATTTATACAACTTTATTCGCACAAAAAACTTAGATTCAAACGCTTTACTTTTAGGTATTTTTGATAAAATAACAGGTAAACATATAGGTAATGGAAAGTTTGAACCGATAAACTTTGATGAGAAGTATGCTGTATTTGGAATCCTAATTGGTGATGTTAATTTTAGGGGTAGGGGTATCGTCGTCGAATACATTCATGCTTGCTTTCATGAAATATTGATTCCGATGAATATCACGAAGCTAGTTCTAAGTGTTAGTAAGTTGAATACAAATGCGATTAGAGCCTACACAAAAGCCGGGTTTGTGCCTCCAGCTCAACCTGTTTTAAAACTAGATTCAATGTCGCTTGAATTAGAGTTAACAAACTAGACAAACTTACTACTAGTACAAATAGTGAAATTAAATTTGAGCACTCGTGTTTTACTTAATCTTTTAAACTACCAGTCTCGATAGAAAAAGTTTCACACTCTTTCAGCGGAGGATAAGGGATTTGAACCCTTGAGGGATTACTCCCAACTGACTTTCCAAGCCAGCGCCATAGGCCACTAGGCGAATCCTCCGTATTGAAGCGTACTTACTTACCTTCCACTTAACTACAAGTCATAGTCTTGTTGATGACTCTTCGTGCGGTAGCGCAACTTGTAATTGACCCCAGGGTTGAAAAACAGCAAGGTATTTACTTGTTTTATTGCTAGGTTGGCGAGGGGTGGCTTCTTTCGTTAGCTCGATGCCTTAATTCTGTTGTTGCTGCAATTATTACCAAAATAAATGTGACCCCAATTAAAGCAGAAACAACTGTCGCAACCGTGTCAGTTGAAATTAACCACACACTTATTGTGGCAAGAATTGTGCCAATCCACAACAGGACAGAAACTTTTGTATCTTCTCTAGCAATTCTTCCATAAAGTAAAACCTGGAGTACGGCAAATAAAGATCCTTCTACTGCAAATAGCCAAACCTCTGAATACAACTCTGCGTAACCTGAGCCACCAATTGCATTAACAACAAATTCTGAAGCAAAATAACAAACACCAACATATAAGATACCAATTAATCCTGTCCCAATAACGGCAAGTCTTAATGCAGAAGAATTATTCTTCCCCATCTTTGGGAAAAGTACTACGGTTATTGCTTGGGGCATAAAAAAAGCAATTTTTGCAACCAGCATTCCTACTGTATAGGTTCCTGATTGTTCAGGGGTTAAAACTATTCTTGCAAGCAAAACATCAATGTTCACTAGTACATAAAGTGCAAATAATGCCTGAGTCGCTTTCCATAACTCTTTAATGCTTTTTTTAGTACGGTCTGATTCCCAAAACTTTTTACTATTACCTAAAATAAAATGAGCAACTATAACACTTATTAATGTTCCTCCAAAAAATCCAATTCCGACTGAAATTAGCTCTGGGTAAATGAATAAGCCAAAAATCGCTGAAATACTTCTTCCAATACCAAACACAATGTAAATTCCTGCGAGTTTTAAGTAAAACTCTTTACCTTGTGCAATTCCTAACTGCGTGCTAATAAATACAAAAGGAGCAATTGCTCCAAGGGTCAGGACTAAAACCAAATAATCTATTTTAAATATTGTTGACAAGGGAAATGAAATAAATATTGTTGCAATCATCACAACAATTGAGACTTCCAGTCCAAATTTTAATAAATCATGATGAGTCTTTTCAAAGTTCTTAACTAGCTTTCTTGCCACAATCGCTTGAATTGCTAAACCAATAGGATTAGCAATTTGAGTAATTCCTTGCATTGCACCAAATGCCCCAAATTCAGCTGGAACAAGTAAGCGTGCGGCAATCACACTCGCGGCATAGGCAAGTACTTGTGGCACAGCTAAACCTGCACCTACAACGATGACTCCTTGAATGAGTCGTTTTCGTTCTTGCGGTGTGCTAACCATTGTTTGTTTTAGTCCATTTCCCACAAGTAACACTTGTTGCAACTATTGCTCGCTTTGAGTCTAGAGATTATCTAGTCTGTGTAGGTATTAGGCGAGCAATTTCTTATCTGTCGCCTCCCAGACATAGGCTTAACCAATCATGGTGCTTGCTCTTTATCGTCGTTATCGTCCAGACACACTTCTTACTGTCATTGGACAAGAACATGTCACTGAACCTTTAGCTCGAGCTATTGATTCAGGAAAAGTTCATCACGCTTATTTATTTAATGGACCTCGTGGTTGTGGGAAAACTAGTACTGCTCGAATCATGGCTAGATCTCTTAATTGTGAAAAAGGTCCAACATCAAATCCTTGTGGAAAATGTGAATCTTGTATTGCACTTGCACCAGGTGGTGCCGGAACTGTTGATGTTGTAGAAATTGATGCTGCCACTCATGGTGGAGTTGACGATGCCCGAGAGTTAAGAGAACAAGTTGGTTATGTTCCCATAAAAGATAAATACAAAATTTACATAATTGATGAAGCTCATCAATTATCAACTTCTGCAAATAATGCCATGTTAAAAATGATTGAAGAACCTCCAAGTCACTTGAGATTTATTTTTGCAACAACTGAGCCTGAAAAAATGTTAGGAACTATTAGATCAAGAACACACAATTATGCGTTTCGTTTAGTTAATAGAGAAGTATTAGCTAAACACCTGGCAGAAATTTGTAAGCGAGAAAACATTAAATGCGATGATGCTGCTCTAAAGGCAATAGCAACAGCTAGTGGTGGAAGTGTGAGAGATGCATTAAGTCTTTTAGGTCAATTTTCTGCAGGGATGGATGAAAAAGGTTTATCAACTGAATACGTTGAATGGCAACTTGGATTAACACCTCTTGGCATATTAGATGAATTAGGAAATTCTGTTTTAGAAAATGATTTAGCTAAAGCACTTGAAGTAATACGGAATGCGTGCACCCAAGGAATTGAGCCTCATAGATTACTTAGTGATTTTCTTAACTATTTAGGAATTCGAATCAGAGAAGCAGACACAAATGATCGAGATGCTATGTCAATTCTTGTTACCGCTGCCACAAGTGTTTCAGTTTCACTTTCACAGTTAAAATCTTCATCAAATCCTGAGTTATCTCTTGATTTGGCAATTGCCAGATTATTTGTTCAACCAGCCACCCAAATTCAAACCAATGCCCCAAAACAATCAGAACCGGTTACAAAAACAGAAGTAAAACCTGTTGAAAAGAAATTAGAAAAACCCCAGCCAGTTAAAGCTGTTGTAAAAAAAGACATAACTGATGTCGCTGATTTAGAAGTTAGATGGAAAGACATAATGGGTGAACTAAGTAGAGTCAGCAGAGTTGCCTGGCTTGCCTACATGGATTCAAAACCACTTGAATTAAATCAAACTGTTTTAGTTGTTGGACTTAAAGATGCATCTAAATTAATGATTGCATCAGAAATGAAACATATTGAGAATTTGAAGAATGTTTTAGTTTCAGCTGTTTCCTTAAATGTATCAATTGAATTCAAACACATGGAATTAACTAACACTGAAGAATTTGATCAACCAAATACGAATGATGAATCCGTTGAATACAAAGATGGTTTATCAGTAGCAATGGAAGCATTAGGTGCTGTAAAAATTCATGAATTTGAAAACGGTGGAAACTAAAAATGTATGAAGGCTCCCTTCAAGATTTAATTGATGCGCTAGGAAGACTTCCTGGGGTTGGCCCAAAAAGTGCCCAAAGATTAGCTTTTCATTTATTACAAACTGATGCAGCAACAGTAGAAAATTTAGCAAAATTACTTTTAGTAGTGAAACAAAAAGTAAAAAGTTGCAAAACTTGTGGGGCCGTTTCAGAAACTGAAATGTGTAATATTTGCTCAGATACTCGACGTGACTTAACAAGTATTTGTGTTGTTGAAGAAGCAAAAGATATTTCCTCATTAGAAAAAACCCGAGAATTTAAAGGTCGCTATCACGTTCTTGGTGGTGTAATTTCACCAATTGATGGAATTGGCCCAGATCAATTGAGAATCAAGGAATTAGTCAACAGAGTTACAATGGAAGAATCAAAAGAAGTTATTGTTGCAACTAATCCGAATTTGGAAGGCGAAGCAACTGCTGCCTATTTGGTTCGTGTCCTTGAATCAACAGGAGTCTTAGTCACCCGACTAGCAAGTGGGCTACCAGTAGGTGGCGAGTTGGAATATGCCGATGAAGTGACGCTGGGGCGTGCTTTAAAGGGCAGAAGACAAGTTTCTTAAGCAAAAATTGCATCTTCTAGAATAGAACTTCCTTCTAGTTTTTGAAGCAGGTTTTCTTGTCTCTGATTGTGCAGAAATATGGTGGTTCATCAGTTGCTGATGCCGCCAGCGTTAAGCGTGTTGCACATAGAATTGTTGACACTAAAAAACAAGGAAATGAAGTAGTAGTTGTTGTTTCTGCAATGGGTGACACAACTGATGAACTTATTGAATTAGCTGAACAAGTTTCACCAAAACCAGCAGCAAGAGAACTAGATATGTTGCTAACTGCTGGTGAAAGAATTTCAATGGCAGTTTTAGCAATGGCGATTCATGATCTTGGAATGGAAGCTCGTTCTTACACAGGTTCCCAAGCTGGATTAATTACAGATGCGACCCACGGCAAAGCGAGAATTATTGATGTTGCACCAGAAAGAATTAAACAAGCATTAGATGAAGGTGCAATTCCAATTGTTGCTGGATTTCAAGGGGTTTCAAAAAGCACTAAAGACATAACCACACTTGGTCGTGGCGGATCTGACACAACAGCTGTTGCCTTAGCTGCAGCTTTAAAAGCAGATATTTGTGAAATCTATACAGATGTAGATGGCATTTTTACTGCCGATCCTCGAATTGTTAAAAAAGCCCATCCTTTAAAACACATAACTTATGAAGAAGTGTTGGAGTTATCGGCAAATGGTGCGAAAGTGTTGCACTCAAGATGTGTGGAATATGCCAGACGCTTTAAAGTACTAGTACACGTTCGATCTTCTTTCTCAAATAAAGAAGGAACTTGGCTAATTAGTGATGACGAAAGGAAACCTGGAATGGAACAACCAATCATTTCTGGTATCGCCCAAGACTTAGGTGATGCCAAAGTAACAATCATTGGCGTTCCCGATGAACCAGGAACAGCTGCCACAATTTTTGAAAACATTGCCACAGCTGGAGTAAACATTGACATGATTGTGCAAAACGTATCAGTCGGAAAAAGTGGAAAAACTGATGTAACTTTTACTTGTCCAAAAGCAGATGGCGAAAAAGCTTTGAAATGTCTTGAAGGCATCAAATCCCAAATAGGTTTTGAATCATTAGATTACGATGACCAAATTGCAAAAATTTCTCTTGTTGGTGCGGGTATGAAATCTCATCCTGGTGTTTCAGCAACATTGTTTAGAGCAATGGCAAAAGCTGGAGCAAACATTGAAATGATTTCAACTTCTGAAATCAGAATTTCAGTTGTAACTAGATCAAGTGATGCACCAAAAGCAGTAGAAGCAATTCATACAGCTTTCCAATTAGATTCAGAAAATGAAGCTGTTGTTTATGCCGGAACTGGCAAATAAGTAAATGGCAAAACCAAGCTTGGCAATAGTTGGCGCAACTGGTGCTGTTGGCTCTGTCATGATTGAACTAATTGATGAACGTGCCGATATTTGGGGTGAAATCAAGTTACTAGCTTCAAAAAGAAGCGCTGGAAAGAAACTAAAAGTTCGTGGACAAGAATTAACTGTTGAAGAAATCTCACCAGAAGCCTTTGTTGGAATTGATGTTGCTGTGTTTGATGTACCAGATCAAATCAGCAAAGAATGGGCACCAATTGCAGCTTCTAAAGGAGTAGTAGTTGTAGATAACTCAGCTGCATTTCGTATGGATAAAGATGTTCCCTTAGTAGTGCCCGAAGTAAATCATGATCAAATAAATAATCGTCCCAAAGGAATTATTGCAAATCCAAATTGCACTACAATGTCAATGATTGTTGCTCTTGGTGCACTACATAAAAAATATAAAGTTAATGAATTAGTAGTTGCTTCCTACCAAGCAGCATCTGGTGCTGGAAAACCTGGTGTTGATGCTTTACACGAACAAATCAGCAAAGTTGCAGGAAAAAATTTAGGATCAAATGCTAAAGATGTTGCTAATGAAGTTGGAAATCATTCACCATTTCCAAGACCACTAGCTCTTAACGTTATTCCTTGGGCTGGATCTCTAAAAGAAGATGGTTTTACTAGCGAAGAATTAAAAGTAAAGAATGAATCCAGAAAAATACTTAGTTTACCTAATTTGAAAGTAACAGCCACTTGTGTTCGAGTTCCAGTGGTGACAACTCATTCATTAGCTGTGCATGCCACATTTGATAACAAAGTTGATGTTAAAGAAGCAAGAAAAATACTGCGAAATGCACCTGGTGTGGAAGTTCTTGATGATCCTGAGAATTTGATTTTTCCAACACCTGCTGATGTTGTGGGAACAGATCCAACTTGGGTGGGAAGACTGCGACAAGACCCAAGTGCCCCAAACACCCTAGATTTCTTTATTTGTGGCGATAACTTGAGAAAAGGTGCTGCCTTGAACACATTACAGATCGCAGAACATTACGTAGCAAGTCTCTCGTAAACTCTTACTCATGGGTCTACCCAAAGTAAGTGTTGTCCTCGTTAATTTTCGAGGCATTGATGACACATTAAATGCAATTAAAAGCATTCAAGAAACAAATTATCCTAAAGAACAATTAGAAATTGTTGTTGTTGATAATGCATCGGGGGATAATTCTGTTGAGAAACTTAAAAATCTAATTAATCAAATTGTTTTAGTTGAATCAAATGAAAACCTTGGCTTTGCTGGGGGCGTAAATCTTGGAGTTAAAAAATCAACCGGTGAAATAATTGGATTATTAAATAACGATGCTAAATGTGATGTTAGCTGGATTAGTGCTGCGGTTAATACTTTCATAAATGATAAAGATGTTGCATCTGTTGCTTCTAAGGTTTTGACTTGGGATGGAAGTGCAGTGGATTTTGTTGATGGGTCCTTGACTTGGTATGGCATGGGTTATAAACGTGAAGCCTTAAAGCCAACTGATGAAGTAATTGATTTTAAGCGAGAAGTTCTTTTTGGAACTGGTTCTGCCATGTTTTTTAAGAAAGATATTTTTGAAGAAGTTGGTGGATTTGATGATCGATTCTTTATGTTTTATGAAGACGTTGATTTAGGTTGGCGTTTGAATCTTCTTGGTTACAAAGTAATTTATGAACCAAAATCAATTGCTTACCACAAACATCATGCCTCAATTGATAAGTTCGGCAAATATCACGAAAACTTTTTATTAGAGCGAAACGCTTTAATGTCGGTTTATAAAAATTATGAAGCAGCTTCTCTTGATCGAGTCTTGCCTGCTGCCATGGCTTTAACGGTAAGAAGAAGCATTGCTAGAGGAGAGCTAAACCCGGATTTATTAGACATTAAGAATTCGAAACAATCAGATACAGATGATGTAACCATCAAGAAAGATGCACTAACTGGTTTATTAGCAATTGATTCTTTAGTGGAGCATTTACCGTCTTTAACAGGATCAAGAAACAAGATTCAAGCATCAAGGAAAAGATCAGATGGTGAAATGGTTGCCTTATTTAGGCAAGCATTAGAGCCTGCTTATCCATGGCCACGATATCTTGAGGGATACCAAAAACTAATGGATGTGTTTAATATCGAATCTTCATTTGGCCGTGAACGAAAAAGAGTATTAGTCGTAACAGGTGAACCACTTTCAGAAAATCTGGCTGGTCCTGCCATTAGAGCTTTAGAGATATCAAAATTTCTTGTTCAAGACTTTGATGTGTTACTTGCAACCACTAAAGGCAATACTTTAAAACACGACACAGTTTCCACAATTAGTACTAGACACAGAAAACTACAACTTTTAGTTGAATGGGCAGACATTGTTGTCTTCCAAGGATTATTAATTTCAGAAAACCCTTGGTTGGCTGATAATGAAAAGATACTTATCGCAGATGTTTATGATCCATTTCATCTAGAAATTCTTGAGCAAAGAAAACAACAAGGAATCAGTAATCGACTTCGTGGCAGCAGAGACACAACTGATGCTCTTAATAGACAATTAAGAAGAGCTGATTACTTTATTTGCGCATCTGAGCGACAAAGAAGTTTGTGGTTGGGTCAACTTGCAGCAGAGGGAAGAGTTAACCCTTACACCTATGACGCATCAGCTGATTTAAGAAGACTGATTGATGTTGTTCCATTTGGAGTTTCAGCCAAAGCCCCTGAGAGAAAATCTGATCCGATAACAAAACTGTTTCCACAAATTAAAACTGATGACGTCATCGCACTTTGGGCTGGTGGCGTTTATGACTGGTTAGATCCACAAGTAATTGTAAAAGCTGTAAAGAAACTGAATAATCCAAAATTAAAGCTTGTGTTCATGGGATTAAAACATCCCAATAGTGAAATACCTTTGATGAATGCGGTGCAAGACTTAAGGGATCTAAGTAATGAATTATTAATGACAAATTCTTCAATCTTCTTTGTTGAAGATTGGGTCAACTACGATGATCGATCACAATTCTTGTTAAACGCAGACTTTGGTGTAAGTGCTCATAAAGGCCACATTGAAACCCAGTTTAGTTTCAGAACACGATTGCTTGATCATTTCTGGTCAGGTTTACCAACAATTTCAACAACAGGAGATGCTCTAGCTGAAGTGATTGAAGCAAACAACGCTGGTTTAACTGTACCAATTGAAGATGTTGATGCATGGGTTAATGCGTTGAATAAAATGATTACAGATGCCAAACTAAGAAATACTTTCAAAGAGAATTCACTAAAACTTAGCCAAAATTACACTTGGAACAAAGTACTTCAACCACTTTACAAATTCATTAAAACAGCCACTCCTGCAGCAGATCGATTACTAATGCCTGATCTATTAGGTGAAAACAGGTTTGCTAATCCTTATTTGGCAAGTTTTCCAAGACTTACTCGCTCTAATTTGATTTCAGCAACAGAACTACTTAAAGATAAAGGTTTGAAAGCTTTTGCCAAGAAAGTTATAAAGAAGATTATCGGTAGAAGTTAAGGCAGTTTGTGGTACACATCTAAAGCGTCTTTTGTACTACCCTGGGCAATTAACTTGCCTTTGTCAAGCACTACAGCTGAATCACAAAAGTTCTGAATAGTTGCTACGTCGTGAGTTACTAAAATTATGCTTCTGCCTTCATTTTGCATCTCTTTTATTCTGTCTAAGCATTTCTTTTGGAAAGGTCCGTCACCAACGGCAAGAATTTCGTCAACGAGTAAGAGTTCTGGATCA
>Ga0194133_10004082_pt1 | contig 20000 bp, 16 predicted proteins | sample TA2KigOf40mmetaG_FD_155448 | JGI IMG/M metagenome (GOLD analysis project Ga0194133, IMG submission 155448) | Freshwater microbial communities from Lake Tanganyika, Tanzania - TA2015055 Kigoma Offshore 40m | ecosystem: Environmental > Aquatic > Freshwater > Lake | place: Tanzania: Lake...
TCCAGGACCTTGACCTCGAGCTCCATCCCGATGTGCACCATCTCGCTCGGATGCGAGATGCGGCCCCACGACATATCGGTGATGTGGAGCAGGCCGTCCACGCCGCCGAGGTCGATGAACGCCCCGAAGTCGGTGATGTTCTTGACGACGCCCTTCCGGACCTGGTCCTTGCCCAGCTCCTTCATGAGCTTCTCACGCTTGCCGGCGCGCTCGGTCTCAAGGATCACGCGGCGCGAGACGACGATGTTCCGGCGGCGCTTGTTGAGCTTGATGATCTTGAACTCGTACTTCTGGCCGAGGAGATCGTCGATGTTCGGGACGCGACGGAGCGCGATCTGCGAGCCCGGGAGGAACGCGTCGACGCCCATGAGGTCGACGACCACGCCGCCCTTGATCTTCTTGACGAGGACGCCCTCGACCGGCTGGTCGGACTCGTACGCGACGCGGATCCGCTCCCACACGCGCATGAAGTCGGCCTTCTTCTTCGACAGGACGACCGAGCCCTCGCTGTCCTCGAGGTGCTCGAGCAGGACCTCGACGGCGTCGCCGGGCTTGAGGTCCGGCATGTCCTTGAACTCTTCGAGCGGGATCGTCCCTTCGGACTTGAAGCCGATGTCGAGGACGACGAGGTTCTCGCGGATCTCGAGGACCGTCGACTGCACGATCTCACCCTCTTCGATCGAGGCGAGCGTGCCGTTGTACATATCCATCATCGCCTCGAACGACTCGGAGGCGATCTCGTCCTCGTCGTAGAGTTCGGGGCGGCGGTTGGCGAGGGGGCGCAGCTGGGCCTTCTGGGCGTCGCGCTTCCGGCGGGCAATCAGCTCGGGCGACAGCACTTCTTCCGTGGTGCTCATACGGGTGGGACTCCGGTCGCGGAGGGTTCGGCTCGCCGCGTCGAGGCATGGGGTGGGTGTAGCCCCGCAACTTAGCCCTGTGCCACCCCCCGCGCCAGCGCGACGATCCGCTCCACCTGCTCCTCCGGTGTCAGCCGGGTGGTGTCGATTCGGACCGCCCCGGGCGCTTCGATCGTCTGCGCGGCGTCCGCCGCGTCCCGGCGCATCAACGCCTCCACCTCGGCCAGCACCTCGGCGAGCGCCGGCGCCCCGCCCTGCCGCTCCACGAGCCTGCGGCGCGCCCGTTCGTGCGGGTCCGCGACGAGGAAGACCTTCACCGCCGCCTCCGGGAAGACCGCCGAGCCCATATCCCGCCCGTCCACCACCACCGGGTGCGACGCCGCCGCGGCCCGGATCATCGCATTCACCCAGGTCCGCACCCCGGGCATCCGCGCCGCCACGGAGACCCGCGAGGTCACCGCGACCCCACGGAGCTCCCCCTCCGCCGGTGCCCCGTCCAGCAGCGGACGGAAGGTCCCATCGACGGGTTCCAGCGTGACGCCGTGCACCGCGTCGAGGACCCCCGCCTCGCTCCACGTCGTCTCGTCGGGCGCGCGCCGTAGCATCGCCGCCGTCGCGGCGCGGTACAGCGCCCCCGAATCGACGTGGCGGATGCCGAGCACGGCGGCGACGCGCTTCGCGGTGCTCGACTTCCCCGAGGCGGCGGGTCCGTCGATCGCGATCACCAACGGACGGGCGGGGTCAGCGGCGGCAGGCATCGAGCGCATCCCAGAAACTAGGCCACGAGACCGCGACGCACGATGGGTCGTCGACGACGATCGCGTTCCCCGGCACCGCCCCGAGGACACCGAACGCCATCGCGATGCGGTGGTCCCCGGCGGTCCGCACGCGCCCCGCGAGCGGACCGTCGCCGCCGCGGATGACGAACCCATCGGCGAGCTCCTCAGCCTCGACGCCGACCGCCTGCAGGTTCTCGACCACCAGCCGGATCCGATCGCTCTCCTTCACGCGGAGCTCGCCGGCGCCGGTCACTCGCGTCTCCCCTGCTGCCCGCGCGGCGACGCAGGCAAGCAGGGGGAGTTCGTCGATCAGAACGGGCACCTCGTCCGGACCGATCGTCACACCGAGCAACGCCGACGGAGCGCCACCCAGTCCCCCCGATCCTCCGGGCGACAGGTCCCCGACGGATGTCGCCACGAGATCCGCGACCGGTTCCCCCCCGACTTGCCGCATCCCCTCGAGCCGCACCGAGAGCCCCATCCGACGGAGCACCGCGACCGCCCCCATCCGCGTCGGGTTCACCCCGATGTGCTCGAGCCGGAGCGTCGACGCCGCCCCCAGCGCGACGGCACCGAGGAGGAACGTCGCACTTGACGGATCACCGGGTACGTCGGTGGGGCCGGCATCCAAGCGACCCGTCGGGCGCAACGCGACCATCGTGCTATCACGCACGAGATCGACGCCGCGCGACGCGAGCAGCCGTTCGGTGTGATCGCGCGTCGGCTGCGGCTCGTGCACCTCGACCGGCACCTGCGCGACGAGCCCGGCGAGCAGGACCGCGCTCTTCACCTGGGCACTCGCGACGGGGCTGCGCCACGTCAGGCCATGCAGCGCCGTGGCGCGCACCGTCATCGGCAGCCCGTCGTGCGACGGCAGCGCCACGGTCGCGCCCATCGCCCGGAGCGGCTCCGCGATGCGGCGCATCGGCCGACGCGAGAGGCTCACGTCCCCGACGAGGGTGGCGTCGAGCCCGGCCCCGGCGACGAGCCCCGCGACGAGCCGAGCGGTGGTCCCGCTGTTCGCGCAGTCGATTGGCTCGGTGGGCGCCCGGAGGCCGCGCAGTCCGACGCCGGGCACGACCATCACTGTCGCATCGAGGGGCGGGACCGCTACGCCGAGGGCGCGCAACGCCCGCGCGGTCGCCTCGACGTCGGCGGAGACGAGGAGACCGCGGATCTCACTCGGGCCGTCCCCGAGCGCCGCGAGGAGGAGCGCGCGGTGCGAGATCGACTTGTCGCCGGGAACGCGCAGCACGGACATCCGGCGATTATAACCACCCCACGCCACACACACGACGCGCCGCGACGTGCACGGACCCAGTGCCGGACCCGCTGGCCGAACCTCCCCTTGCCGACTCCGCGAGTCGGTGCGCTTGCCGGACCCCCCGCCCCACCCTAACCTTCGCCTCACGCGGGAATAGCTCAGTTGGTAGAGCACAACCTTGCCAAGGTTGGGGTCGCGGGTTCGAGTCCCGTTTCCCGCTCTGTCGGTTCCGATGATGCACCGAGGCGGGGGTGGCACTGCCGCCCCCGCCTCGCGCGTTCCGACGCCGGGGTGGCGAAATTGGCGAGACGCGAGGGACTTAAAATCCCTTGGGCGAAAGCCCGTGTGGGTTCGATTCCCACCCCCGGCATCCATTCCCCACGGCCGTGACCACGCCCACACCCACCTCGCTCACCGCCCTCCTCGCCGTCGCCGGCGGGGGCGCGCTCGGCGCCGCCGCGCGACATCTCGTCACGCTCGCGGGGGCACGCCTCGCGACGACGGGACTCCCTTGGCCGACGCTCCTGATCAACCTCGGCGGCTCCTTCCTTCTCGGCTGGTTCCTCCGCTGGGCCGACGCCACCGGCGCGGCCTCGGGGGTGCGCCTCTTCGTCGCCGTCGGACTCTGCGGCGGCTTCACCACCTTCTCGACCTTCGCCGTCGAGACGCTCGCGCTGCTGCAGGGCGGCCAGGCGCTGCGCGCCGCGCTCTACATCACGCTCTCGGTCCTAGGAGCGGTGGCGGCGGGCGCCACTGGCTTCGCCCTCCGAGGCTGATCGCGACGGGCGCGGCGACACCGCGGGCCGCCACGCCCCACCTGATTGCGGCTAGCCGCGGACGCCCTGCGTGTGGACGACGTGCCAGAGGGTCGCGGCGAGCAGTCCACTCAGCGCGGCATCTCCCCCGGCGCTCGTGGCGCGCCCCTCGGCATCGACGTGTTCCGCGGCCCAACCGTCGGCCAGCGGCGCCCGACGGAGCCACTGCACCATCTCGGACGCGTCGGGCCCGAGGAGCCGACCGATCTGCACGGTGAGCCGCGTCGAGGCCCCGATCCGCTTCGCCGTGCGTCGATACGTGGAATCGGTCCGGTCGACCCCCTCCCAGAGCGGAAGCCAGAGCGCGGAGCCGACGGGGTCGTCGTCCAGCGTGCGCTCGCCGCGCAGGTCGGCGGTCGCCGCGAAGGTCTCCTTCCCTGCGCCCCCCGACGCGAAATGCCGGCGCAGCGCCGCCCGGACGGGCGCGGGGTCCTGCACCTCCTTCGCGGCCTCCTCGTCGAGCAGCTTGGCGAAGGCATCGAGCGCGAACGCGGCGACCGCGTTCCCGTGCAGGGTGTACGGCAACGGCGCGACCTGGCGCTCGAGTGTCACCTCGGTGCGATAGAGCGGATGGTCGGCGTCGCGTCGGGCGGCGAGGTCGTCGTGCGACACGTACAACGTGTCCGCGAGGACGGCCTCCTCCACGATCTGGTCGTCCCCGGTCTCCCGGATATAGCGCTCGGCGGCGACCGCATACGACGCGACCCCCTCGAGCGTGAACCCCGGCTCGAAGAGCGTCCCGTCGAGGTAATGGACGCCGCGGCCCGGCGCGTACCCGTGCACCTCGCAGGCGCGGAGGATCAGTTCACGCGCGAGCGGCGGATCGGCGAGCTGCACCGCCGGCACGGTCCACGCGAGCGCCTCCCAATCGCGGATCGTCGTCCCCCAGGGGCACCACGGCGCCCGAGACCGGACGAGATAAAAATGCGCGTCATCGAGGGCGCGGGCGACGGCGTAGAAGTACGCGAAGAGCAGGTGTCGGTTCACGAGGGCGTCGACCGCCTCGACCCCGGTGCTCTGCTCCAACGTCCGCAACGCTTCGCGCGTGGCGGTGAGGAGCGGTCGCCAGCCGCGCCGTCGCATCACGCCGACGGTGGCCGCAGCGCCGTCACGTTCGGGGCCGGCGGCAAGGTGGAACGCCATCTCGCCCCGTTCCCCTGGGCCGAGGAGGAACGCCCGACGGATCGCATACGACGGCGCGTCCCCCGGCGTCACCTCGACCTGCGCCTCTCCGTCGGCCGCGAGGGCGAGCGCACAGAACCCCGGGACGCCAGCGCCGTCGAGCAGCACGATGCCGTCCGGTGTCCGCGTGGCGCGATGCGCGTCCTCGGCGGGACGGGGCGTCCGCACGCGCAACTGCCGGTGCCCGAGCACCCCCTCGAGCGAGACCTCGACGCGCCGGGCGGCGGAGCCGCGATTCTCGAGCGCGATGGCATACACCGCACCGGCGATGTCCGCATCACGCCCGAAGGGCGCGAACACGGTGCCCCGCACCACAACGTCCCCTACCTGCGCGGTGAAGGTCGGCAGCCACTGGAGCGCACGCTCCCAAACGATCCCTCCTTGGGCGAGTTCCACCTCCACGCCGTCGATCCGGATCACCGGACGCGCCAACGGCGCCGCACGGCCGGACAGGAAATCGGGCCCGCCCGCGAACTCGACGGCCCCGCGCGCCCCACGATGCACGAGGCTCACGGCGTGGATCGAGGCGTCGGCGGGATGGATGCACGGGAGCGCGAGCCAGTGGTTCCCCGTCAGCTGCCAGGGAATCGTCGACAGGGGGGCGGTCGCCTCGAGCGCGTCGGTCGACGGGAGCGGTGCATTATCTTGTGACATCACGAGAGGAAACTAGCCGCTCGCCCGCCCGCAGGCCCATCGTCCACGCCGTGTCGCCGATCCTTCCCTCCTCCCGTCCGCGCCGACTCGCGGTCCTGTGCGCCGCCCTCCTCGGCGGCAGCATCGTCCCGACGACGGCGGCGAGCCAGCGGATCCTGACACCGGGACCCGACGCGGTGACGCTGCCGCGCGGGGCGTTCCGCGTCGAGACCGGGGGCGAGCTCACCCTCCAGCGCGATCGCTGGAACGAGGGGCGCCTCGAGGGGATCGGTGGTGCGCTGACGGGGAGCCCGCTCGATGCGACACGTCTCGCGCTCCTCGCGCCGATCGAAGGGCTCGTGCGCGGGCTCGGGGTCGATGACTTCCGCGCCTCCCTCGGCCCCACGCGTCTTGAGGTGCGGCAACGCCTCTTCGCCTCCGCTCTCGGCCTCGAGTACGGCGTGACCTCACGCGTCACACTCGCCGTCCGTGCCACACTCGTCCGGACGCGCCCGGAGGCGCTCTTCCGCGCCCGCCCGGACAGCACGGCGACCCTCGGGCTCAACCCGCTGCGCCTCGGGAGCGGCGTCGCCGCCGCGAACGCGACCGCGATCGGGCGCTTCACCACCGCGGCGACCCAGCTGGGCCAGCGCCGCACCGCCTGCGCAGCGAACCCAGCCGCCTTCCCCGAGTGCGCGCTGATCCTCGCCGAGGCCGCGCGGGTGACCGCGCTCGCCAGCACCGCCTCGAGCTTCGCGACGGGACTCGGCTCGCTCTACGGCACCGCGACCGGCGCGGGCCGTCGGTACGTGCCGCTCGCGGGGAGCTCGGCGGAATCGCTGCTGATCGCCCGCGTCGACTCGATGCGCACCGCCTTCTCTCGATACGGCATCGCCGGCATCCCGGCGAGCGGCGCCCTCCCGGCAAGTGCGGAGATCGGGCTGACCGGCGAGGAACTCGACCGACTCGTCCGCGACACGACCGACGGCTACGGGGCCCGCCCGCTGGATGCCGGGGCGCTCACCGCCATCGGGGACGTGCACGTCTCGGCGAAGCTCCTGCTGATCGACCGGGTTCCACAGCGATTCGAGCGGGGGACGCGTGGGGTCCGCCAATCGGTCCTCATCGATTATCGCCTCGGGACCGGGACCGTCGACGACCCGGACGCGCTCTTCGACGTCGGGACGGGGACCGGCACCGCCGCCTTCACCGTGCGTTCGCTGACCGACGTGGTGCTGGGTGACCGCCTCTGGACGACGATCGCGCTGGGGGCGACGTCGAGCGGTGCGGCGGTCGTCCGACCACTCCGCGTCCCCGCACCCGACGGCACCGACCTCGTCGAGGCCGGGCGGACGCTCGCCGTGCAGGTGACGCCCGGCCGACTCTTCGACGCGACGGTCGCCCCACGGTGGCAGCTCGGCGATTACCTGATGCTCGGTGCGCTCTGGCAATGGAGCCGCGCCGAGGGGGACCGCCACGGCGTACCGGAGATCGGCCTTCCCGGCGGGGCGGACCCAGCGCGACTCGACGCGTGGAGCGCGCGCGAGGCGCAGCGCGTCGGGCTCTCCCTCACGTACTCCACGCTCGCCGCGCGCCGACGCCTGGCGATCGGCGGGACGGCGTGGGAGCTGAGCTACACCCATCTGCAATCGATCGCGAGCCGCCACGGGCTCGTCCCCAAGGCGTTCGAGGACCGCGTCCTCCTCCGCGCCTATCCCCGCTTCCGCGCGCGCTGAGCCGTCGGGCGGTCCCGCGTCGGCGCCACAGAGGCCGACGCCAACAGCTCCCTCGCGTGCTCACGGCTCGTCGCCGACTCGGCATCGCCACCGAGCATCCGCGCCACCTCGGTGACGCGCGCCTCGTCGGTCACGACCACGACATCGCTCGTCGTCACGCCCCCCTTCGCGCCCTTTGCCACCACGATGTGGTGATGCGCCCGCGCCGCGATCTGCGGCAGGTGCGTGATCGCGAACACCTGATGGTGCGTCGCGACATCGCGCATCGCATCGCCGACCATCAGACCGGTGCGGCCGCCGATCCCCGCGTCGACCTCGTCAAAGATCAGCGTCGGCACATCATCCAGACGGGCGAGGATGACCTTCAACGCGAGCATCACCCGCGCGAGCTCACCTCCGGAGGCCACCCGCGCGAGCGGCCGCGCCTCGTGCCCGAGGTTCAGCGCGACCCGGAACTCCACCTGCTCGGCCCCGTCGGGACCGATGCGCTCACGTGCGGGAAGGTCGACGAGGAACCGCCCAGCGGGCATCCCGAGTTCGGGGAGCCGCGCGGAGACCGCCGTCGCGAGCGCCGCCGCAGCGGCGCGGCGTTTGCCCGAGAGCAGCTCCGCCGCCGTGGTTACCGCGACAGCGGCCGCGTCGCGACGGGCCTCGAGGGTCCGTCGGTCGAGCCCCGCCGTGTCGAGCAGGTCGAGCTCGGCGCGCGCGGCACGCCCCGCCTCCACTACCGCCTCAATTGAACCGCCGTGCTTCTGCTTCAACCGATACAGCAGGTCCCGGCGGCGCTCGACCTCCGCGAGCCGGGCGGGATCGTGCTCGATCCCCTCCGCGTACGCCCGCGCCTCCCGCGCGACCTCCTCGAGCGCGTACCACGCCGCGTCGTAGAGTTCCTGCAGCCGCGCCGTGGCCGAATCGATGCGCTGCAGTCCGGCGAGCGACCGCTGCAAAGGACCGAGCCGCGGCAGGGCGCCCTCCTCCCCTTCCAGCGCCTCCGTCACCTCGGTCACGAGCGTCTGCAGTTCCTCCGCGTACGTCAGCCGACGCGCCTCATCCTCGATCGCCGCATCCTCCTCGGGGCGCGGCGCCGCGGCCTCGATCTCCGCCGCGACGTGGGCGAGCCAGTCCGCGCGCCGACGCGCCTCCGCCTCCCGGGCCGCGAGCGCGTCACACGCCGCCTCGGCCTCCACGAGCGAGCGGTGCGCGTCGCGTAACGCGTCGCGCTCGCGACCGGCGCCGCCGAAGGCATCGAGGATATCCCGCTGCGCCTCCGGCGCGAGCAGCGCCTGCGCCTCGTGCTGGCCGTGCACGTTCACCAGCGCCCGGCCCACCTCCGCGAGCGTGCCGGCGGTCACGGGGGTCCCGTTGATCCACGCGCGCGCACGCGAACCGGCGGCCGCCGCCACCTCGCGGCGCAGCACGAGCGTGCCCTCGCAATCGATCCCCCGCTCGTCGAGCGTCTGCCGGAAGGCGGGGCGTTCGCCGATGTCGAAGATTCCCTCCACCATCGCCCGCTCGGCGCCCGCGCGCACGAGGTCGCTCGACGCTCGCTCCCCGATCAGCAGGCCGAGGGCCTCGACGACGATCGACTTACCGGCGCCGGTCTCGCCGGTAAGGACGTTGAACCCCGGGGCGAGGGTGAGGGCGACCTCGTCGATGACCGCGAGCTGTCGGATGCGGAGTACGGTCAGCATGCGAGGACGTTCGGCCGGGGCGCGGTGGTCGGCCTCATCACCGTACCGCACGCGTCGGCGTTCGCGTTCATCCGTCGCGATCCGCGAGCCCGCCCCAGCCGAGCTTCATCCGGAGGCGCGCGAAGAAGGGATGACCGTCGAGCTGGACGAGCCGCACGGGCGACGCGCCGCGACAGACCACGAGATGCTGTCCCGCCGCGAGCGCCGTCCCGACCTGCCCGTCCGCCGTCACCAGCACCTCATCCGGCGCATCCTCCACCTCGAGACGAACCGTCGCGTCTGCCGGGAGGAGCGTGGGGCGGAGCGCCAGCGTGTGGGGCGCGACCGGCGTCACGAGGATCGAGTCGAGGGTCGGGACCACAACGGGACCGTTCGCGGAGAGCGCATACGCGGTGGACCCGGTCGGCGTCGCGACGACGACGCCATCGGCGGCGAACGCGGCGACGAGCTCATCGTCGGCGAAGAGGCGGAGCCGGAGCACCCGCGCGAACCCGCCCTTGTGGACGACCACATCGTTCAGCGCGCGCAGTCGCACCCCGACCGAGCCGTCCGGCTGCGTGGTACTCGCCTCGAGCGCGAGTCGGTCCTGCACGGTGTACCGACCGGCCACGAAAGCGGCAAACCCCGCGGGGAATTCCTCGTGCGAACAGGCGGTGAGGAACCCGAGCTTGCCGAGGTTGACGCCGAGGATCGGGATCGGCGCCCCGCCGAGGAAGCGCGCCGCCCGGAGGAGGGTGCCGTCGCCGCCGAGCGCGAGGAGGGCGTCGACCTCGTCGGGGCGCGCGAGCGTCGCCGCGCCTGGGACGAGCTCGGCGAGACTCCCCTCGACGTGCAGCGAGAGTCCGTGCGCCGGCGCCTCGCGAGCGAGGAACGTCAGGACGTCGGAGAGGCCGTCGTAGCCGCGATGGCCGACGACGCCGAGCCGGGTGATCACCCGGCGAGCGCCCCGCTCTCAGCGGCGGCACGCACGGCGCGCGCGATGCCGTCAGCATCGATGCCGCACTGCGCGAGCTGCCGAGTGCGCGACGCGGCGTAGACGATCCGGTCGGGGACGCCGAGGGTGTGCACGCGCACGTCGGGGGCCAGCGCCGCGATCACCGAGGCCATGAAGGCGCCGAAGCCGTTGATCACGGTGCCTTCCTCGACGACGACGATCTGCTCGTGGCTCGCGACGAGGCTCGCCAGCGTCGCCTCGTCATAGGGCTTGAGGTAGCGGCAGTTCACCACCGTCACCTCGAGGCCGTCGGCCGCGAGACGCTCTGCCGCGCGCATCGCTTCCCGCACCATCGTCCCGACCGCAAGCACGGCGACGCGCTCGCCGCGGCGCAGCACCTCCCAGGAGGCGGGAGGGACCGCTCGGACCTCCGCCGCCGCAGGAACGAGATCGGGCGCCACGTCACGCGGATACCGGACGCAGAACGGCCCCGCCTCGTGCGCGATCGCAGTCTTCAGCAGGCCGACCAGCTCCGCCCCATCCTTGGGCGCGGTGACGGTCATATGCGGGACCGCGAGCATATAGGCGATGTCATAGAGCCCCGCGTGCGTCTCGCCATCCTCGCCGACCAGCCCGGCGCGGTCCATCGCGAAGACCACCGGGAGCGACTGGATGGCGACGTCGTGCACGATGTTGTCGTAGCCGCGCTGCAGGAACGTGCTGTAGATCGCGACCACGGGCTTCGCGCCCTGCGTGGCCAGCCCGGCCGCGAAGGTGACCGCGTGCCCCTCGGCGATGCCGACGTCGAAGGTCCGTGTCGGGTGCGCCTTCGCCACCGTCCCGATCCCGGTACCGCTCGGCATCGCCGCCGTGATGGCGGCCACCTGCGGGTGCGCCGTCATCAGCTCCGCGAGCGCCGTCCCGAAGACCGCCGTGTAGTTCGGGTTCCCCGTCGCGGCCTTGAGCAGCTTCCCCGTGGCCGGATCGTGGCCCGGCGGGAGTGCGTGCCACTTCTCGCCGTGCTCGCCGGCCGGGAAGCCGCGCCCCTTCTGCGTGATCACATGCACGAGGCGCGGCCCGTTGAACCCCTTCATCGCCTCGAACGTCTCCACCATCTGTCCGATGTCGTGCCCGTCGATGGGGCCGAAGTACCGAAAGCCGAGCTCCTCGAACAGGACCCCGGGCGTCAGGAACGCCTTGACCGATTCCTCCCAGCGCCGCACGAGGGTGCCGGCATCCTTGAACACCCCGGTCGCGTGGTCGGCCCAGTCGCCGATGGCGCTGCGGAGCCGGTTGTAGATCGGGTTGCGCTGCACCGAGGTGAGATACTTGTGCATCGCCCCGACGTTGGGCGCGATGCTCATCTCGTTGTCGTTGAGCACGACGATGAAGTCCCGGTCCATGGCGCCGGCGTTGTTCAACGCCTCGTACGCGAGCCCCGACCCGAGCGAACCATCCCCGATGATGGCGACGACCTTGAAATCCTCGCCGCGGAGGTCACGCCCCGCCGCCATCCCCAGCGCGGCGGAGATCGACGTCGCCGCGTGCCCCGCGCCGAAGGTGTCGTACGGGCTCTCCGTGCGCTTCAGGAAGCCGGAGATGCCCCCTTCCTGCCGCAGCGTGTGCATCTGGTCCTTCCGGCCCGTCAGCACCTTGTGCGGATAGCCCTGATGGCCGACGTCCCAGACGAGCTGATCCCGCGGGGTCTCGAACGCGGTGTGCAGCGCGATCGTGAGCTCGACGACGCCGAGGCCCGCGCCGATGTGGCCGCCGGTGACCGAACAGGTGGAAATCAGGAAGTCGCGGATCTCCTGCGCGAGCTGCGTACGCTCCGCAGCGGACATCGTGCGGAGATCGGCGGGACTCTGGAGTCGGTCGAGCAGGGTCATCGGACAGCGGGCGATGGGGAGTGTGGTAGGTTGCCACCCGGCACGGCGTCCGGGCAAGAGACGCGAGGCATCAGGAGCGACGGGCGACGACGAAACGGGCGAGGAACTCGAGCTCCGGGGTGAGCGCGCCCTGTCCCTGCAGACCGGCGCACGCCTCCTGCACCAACGCTTCGGCGCGCGCCTTCGCCCCCGCCACCCCGAGGAGAGCCGGATAGGTGCTCTTACGATACTCGACGTCCTTGCCGGCGGTCTTGCCGAGTTGGTCCGTCGTGGCAGTGATGTCGAGGACGTCATCGGCGATCTGGAACGCGAGCCCGATGGCGGCCCCATAGCGTCGGAACGCCTCGAGCCGAGCCGACGGTGCGCGCGCCACCAGCCCCCCGAGCACCATCGACGACTCGATGAGCGCCCCGGTCTTGAGCCGATGCACGCGCTCGAGCTCCTCGAGGGAGAGGGAACGCCCCTCCCCCTCGAGGTCGAGCAGCTGTCCCCCGATCATCCCGGCGGCCCCGGAGGCACGCATCAGCTCACGCACGATCGCTGCGGCTTCGTCGGCATCGAGCCCGAGCCCGAGTGCCGCGTCGGCCGCCGCACGGGCCGCCAGCGGCACCATTGCCATCCCCGCCGCGGTCGCCGCCGCGACGCCGTGCACGACGTGCACCGTCGGCCGCCCACGCCGCATCGCATCGTCATCCATACACGGGAGATCGTCGTGGACGAGCGAGTACGCGTGCACCACCTCGACCGCGGCCGCGAGGTGGCTCACGTCCCCGGTGCCCCCAGCCGCGCGATAGGCGCTGAGGACGAGGACGGCGCGCAGCCGTTTCCCTTCCCCGGCGAGGCTGTACCGGATGGCCTCGTACACCGCGCCGTCCCGGCCATCGAGACACCGCGCCACGAGGGCGTCGAGCGCCTGGGCCACGCGCGCCCGGTCGCTGCCGAAGTCGATCGGGACCGCCATCGCGTCGCTCACGACCGCGCCTCGAAGACGCCATCAGCCGTCTCGACGAGCGTCCGCACCGTCCCGTCGGCCTCCGTGAGGACGGCGGACGCCTCGCGGAGGCGGACGATCCCCTCTTCGAACAGACGAAGCGCCTGTTCGAGGGGGAGGTCGTCACGGTCGAGCGCCTGGGCGATCTCCTCCAGGCGGGCCAAGGTCTCCTCGAAGGTCATCAGCCGGTCCTCAGATGCGGGGCGCTGGCGTCAATGAATTCGGTCCGCGCGGTCACGCGGCCGTCGGTCAGCAACAGGTCGAAGCGCTCACCCACGGTGAACGCCCCACGGCGCACGAGCGGTCGACCATCCGCCCCGCGGGCGACAGCAAAGCCGCGGGCAAGGACGCCGAGCGGGGAGAGCGCCTCGAGGCGTCCGGCGACCCGTTCGATGCGTGCCCGACGCCGCTCCACCGCGCGCCCCGCCCGCAGCCGGAGGCCATCGGCGTGTGCACGCAACCGGCGCCCCTCCCGGTCGACCCGATCCTCGAGCGCATCGGAGAGCCGCCCACCGAGCGCTCGGACCCCCGCGCGCAATTCCTCAAGCACCTGGACGGCGCGCTCCGCGGCAACGCTCGGCGTCGCCGCACGCTCGTCGGCCACGAAATCGGTGATCGTGAAATCCGTCTCGTGCCCCACGGCGGAGATCACCGGGATCGGGCACGCCGCGACCGCCCGGGCGACCGCTTCGTGATTGAACGCCCAGAGATCCTCGCGCGACCCGCCACCGCGCCCGATGATGGCGACGTCGGCGCCGCCCCAGCGCGCGAGGCGATCGAGCGCCTGCACGAGCGAGGCCGGAGCGAGCTCACCCTGCACGACGGCCGGGATCAGCGTGAGGTGCACGCCGGGGTGCCGCCGGCGGATCACCGCCTGGATGTCACGCCACGCGGCTCCGTCGCCGCTCGTGATGACCGCCACGTGCGACGGATACCTGGGCAACCGACGCTTGCGGGACGCCGCCGTCAGCCCCTCGGCGTCGAGCGTCGCCTTCAGCGTGTCGAACGCCTTCTGCCAGAGCCCGGCGCCCTCGGCCTCGATCGCGTCGACCATGAACTGCAGCTTCCCCTGCCCCGTCCAGAGGCTGAGGGTGCCGCGCGCGAAGACGCTCATCCCCTCGTCCGGCGGCGCCGGGATCCGGCGCGCATCGCGCGCCCAGATGACGGCCGGCAGCTGCCCCACCGCATCCTTCAGCGAGAAATACCAGTGGCCGTTGGAGTGTCGCTTGAAGTTGGAGACCTCCCCCTTGACCCAGAGCCCCGGGAAGGCCGCCTCGAGGGACTCCTTCGCGTACCCCGCGAGCTCCCCCACGCCGAGGGCGGACTCGATGGCGGCGCCGGGGGCGAGCATCGCGATCGTCAGCGCACGAGGGTAAGGCGCGCCGCGCGCACCGTGTTCGCCAGCAGCATCGCGATCGTCATCGGCCCGACGCCACCGGGCACCGGCGTGATGTGCGACGCCACGGCGCGCACCTCCTCGAACCGCACATCCCCGACGATCCGATAGCCCTGCTTCGCCGTCGGGTCCTCGACCCGGTTGATCCCGACGTCGATGACGACGGCGCCCGGCTTTACCATCTCGGCGGTCACCATCTCAGGCTTCCCGATCGCCGCGATGAGGATGTCCGCGCGCCGCGTGTGCGACGCGAGGTCGCGCGTACGCGAGTGACAGACCGTCACCGTGCAGTCGGCGCCGCGGCCGGCCTGCATCAGCAACGCCGCCATCGGCTTCCCGACGATCGTGCTGCGCCCGAGGATCACCGCCTCCTTCCCCGCCGTCTCGATACCGCTCTCCGTCAGCAGCACCTGGACGCCGGCCGGCGTGCACGGGGCGAAGGCATCGGGATCGCCGATGAGCACTTTCCCAGCGTTCACCGGGTGGAAGCCGTCGACGTCCTTCGCGGGATCGATCCGCCGGATCACCGCCTGCGCGTCGATGTGACGCGGTACCGGCATCTGCACGAGGATCCCGTGCACGGCCGGGTCGGCGTTCAATCGGTCGATGACGGCGAGGAGCTCGGCCTCCGTGGTCGTCGCGGGGAGGCGGATCGTCTCTCCGCGCATCCCGGCCTCGTGGCACGCCTTCTCCTTGCTCGCGACGTAGACCGCACTCGCCGGATCGTCGCCCACGAGCACCACGGTCAGCCCCGGCACGAGGCCGCGCGGCGCGAGAACGGCCGCCTCGGCGGCGACCCGCGCCCGGACCCGCGCCGCGATGGCGACGCCGTCGATCAGCTCAGCGGGCAATGTCCGACGCCCTCGTCTCACGGATGGCGACCACGCGGATCTGCCCTGGGTACTGCAGCTCCGACTCCACGCGCCGCGCGATCTCCTCGGTCAGCGACTGCATCCGCGCGTCGTCGATCCCACTCGGATCGACGATGACCCGCACCTCGCGGCCCGCCTGGATCGCGAAGACGCGATCGACGCCCTTGTAGCTGCCGGCGATCTTCTCGAGTCCCTCGAGCCGCTTCACGTAGGTCTCGAACGCCTCGCGCCGCGCGCCGGGCCGCGACCCGGAGATCGCATCGGCCGCCTGCACGAGCACCGACACCTCGCTCTCGTGCGGTACGTCGTCGTGGTGCGCCGCGATGCAGTTCACGACGAGCGGATGCTCGCCGTACTTCGTCGCGACCTCGACGCCGAGCTGGACGTGCGTCCCCTCGTGATCGTGCGTCAGGACCTTGCCCACGTCGTGCAGCAGGGCACCGCGCTTCGCCATCGCCACGTCGAGCCCGAGCTCCGCGGCCATGATCCCCGCGAGGAACGCCGTCTCCTTGGAGTGGTACAGGATGTTCTGGCCATAACTCGTCCGCCACTTCATCCGCCCGATCAACTTGATCATCTCGGGATGGAGCCCGTGCACGCCGACCTCGTAGGCGGCCTGCTCCCCGGTCTCGATGATCGACGCGTCGACCTCCTTCCGCGCCTTCTCGACGACCTCCTCGATGCGTCCGGGATGGATCCGGCCGTCCGCCACGAGCTTCTCCAGCGCGACGCGCGCCACCTCGCGCCGCACGGGGTCGAAGCAGCTCACGACGACGGTGTCGGGCGTGTCGTCGATGATCACGTCGACGCCCGTCGCCAGCTCGAAGGCGCGGATGTTCCGGCCCTCGCGCCCGATGATGCGCCCCTTCATATCATCCTTCGGCAGCGCGACCGCCGCCGCAGTTATCTCCGCCGTGTGCTCGGCCGCGATCCGCTGCACCGCCAGCGCGACGATCTTCTTCGCCTCGCGGTCGGCATTGCGCTTCGCCGTCTCACGGATCTCGCGCACGCGATTCGCTGACGCGGCCAGCGCCTCTTCTTCCAGCCGGCGCGTCAGCTCCGCCTTCGCCTGCTCCGCCGAGAGGCCGGCCACCTGCTCGAGCCGCCGCCGCTCCTCGCCGACCATCGCGTCGAGCTCGCCCTGCCGCTCCTCGAGCTGCTTCTCGCGACGCCCGAGTTCGCTCGCCCGCCGCCCGAGCTCCTTCTCCTTCTGATCGAGCATATCCACCTTGCGGTCGACCTGCTGCTCGCGCTCGACGACGCGCTTCTCCTCGCGTTCGACCTCTTCGCGCCGCTTCCGGGCCTCCTGCTCCCAGGCCTCGCGGACCTTCATGACCTCTTCCTTGCCGGAGAGGACCGCCTGCTTGCGCGCCGCATCGGCCTCGCGCTCCGCCTCGGCGACGATCCGCTTCGCGACCTGGTCGGCCGCCTCGCCGGCGGCACGCCGCGCGGCATCTTCCAGGGCGCGGCCACGGCGGCGCCCAAACGTGAACGCGACCGGAAGGGCGCCCGCGAGCACGGCGCCGATCGCGATCGCGATGGCCATCGGGTTCATCATCTGTGACTTCCTATAAGCGAGGCGGCACCGGGGGGTACCGCAGACCCTTGGGGAAGGCGCGCCGGCCGCCGATGGACGTTCCGCGGCAATCGGCCTCTCGGTCAGGCGCCGACGAAGGGCGCGGGACGGAAGAGGGGTAACTGCCGACGGCACAACCACCTACGGGACTTTGCGCCTACGAACGACTGAGGCAAGGTACGACTGTCAGCGGGAAATGGCAACGCATCCCGTCAGGGGTCGCACCCGCGACACCCGGCACGGCCGGCGCCGTTCAGCGCCGACCGCGCGTCACCCCTCGCCGCGCTTCCCGGGGGGCAGCCAGCGCCGGAGCTCCCCGGACAATGACCGCATCCGCTCCGCCACCTGCGCCTGCGCCGCACGCTCGTCGAAGAGCTCGGAGGTGATCGCCATCGCGGCCAAGATCGCGGCCTTCCCGGGATCGGTGATCGCCGGGCTCTCCAGCACCTTTCGGATCGCCGCGTCGACGTGTGCCGCGATGGCCTGTGTGTGCTCCGGCGAGACCGTCGAGCGCACCGTGTACTCCTCGCCGACGATCCGCACCCGCGTCGAATGCACCGTCATACGGTCTCCCCCCCGAGGGCGTGCTGCTGTCTGAGGAAGGTGACGCGCTCGAGCGCCGCCTCGGTCTGCGCGACCGCCGCGTCGAGCCGCGCGCGGAGCTCGGCGTTCTCCGCCTCGAGTGCGGCCACGCGCTCCTCGGCGCTCGCCTCACCGGCCGGCGAGGCGCCGAGGGCCTTCAGGCGCGCCTCCGCCTGCTGCGCACGCTTCCGGAAGGTCGCCACCTCCTCCCCGAGGTGCCGGACCAGCACCTCGAGCTCGCGGAACGCCGCGGCGGCGGGATCAGGCCGAACGGGGGCGGACACCGAGACGCTCCTCCAGAGCCTTGAGCAGTTGGACGCGCCGACCTTCGATCTCCTTGTCCCGCAACGTGCGTTCCGGATGCCGGAAGGTCAGTCGCCACGCGAGGGAGCGCACGCCGTCGGCGACCCCGGACCCACGAAACTCGTCGAAGAGTACCACCGTCTCGAGCTGCGCCCCCGAGACCTCGCGCACCACCTGCTCCACCGCGGCAGCGGGCACCGCATCCGGGACGAGGAGCGCGAGATCGAAGATCGCGGCGGGAGTGGTCGGAAGCGGTCGATAGCGGATCGGCGCTCGGGTCGGCGCCACGGCGGCGCCTCCGTGCGCGTGCGTCCCCGGCGCGGCGACGGGCACGTTCGCGACCCGGCCGAGCGTTAGCTCCACGCCGAACGCCGCCTGCGCCCAAACCGGGGCATCGAGCAGGACCCGCTCGACGGTCCCCACCTCGATGTCATCCGCACACACCCGCCAGAGTACATCCCCATCACCCGGGACGAGCGCGATCCGCGCCCCGGGGAAGGCCACGGCGGCGGTACGCTCCCCGAGTGCCTTCGCATCCCACGCATCGAAGGCGGGGGGCTGCGGCTCCGAGAAGTGCACGGGCCGGCGCGCCCCCATCAGGAGCGCGGCGACCCGCTGCTCCTCGATCGGCAGCGCGTGGCCGTCCGGGGCGAACGCTGCGCCGACCTCGAAGAGGCGCACGTCCCCCTGCATCCGATTCAGATTGTACTCCGCGCGACGCGCGAGGGTGTCGAGCAACCGACGACGCAGATACGGCTCGTCCTCGGCGAGCGGGTTCTGCACCCGCACGAAGCCCTCGGAGGCGCCCGCCGTGAAGGGGAGTGGGCGCACCTCGTGGAGCCCGTCAGCGACGAGCGCATCACGCAGACGACGCCCGACGAGGAAGAGCGGATCGTCGGGCGCGGTGCCGGGGCGCGCGCCGTGCAGCGCATCGGGGAGACGGTCGAAGCCCCGCAGTCGCGCCACTTCCTCGATGAGATCCACCTCGCGCGACACGTCGTGCCGCCAGGTCGGCACGGTGACGAGCAGGGTCCCATCGACGCCGTCACGGATACCAAAGCCGATGCCGCGGAGCAGCGACGCGATCTCCTCGGCCGGGACGGCATCCCCGAGCACCGCCGCGACCCGCGCCGGACGCACGGTCAGCGGCGGCGCGACGGTCGGCGCCGCGCCGAGGTGCAACAACGCGTCCACCTGCCCACCGCCGAGATGCGCGAGGAGCGCGGCGCCGATCGTCAACATCTCCCCCACCGCTCCGGCGTCGATGCCGCGCTCGAACCGATAGCTCGCGTCGGTCGAGAGTCCCGCCTTGCGCCGGGTCGCGCGCACCACCGCCGGCGCGAAGCAGGCGACCTCAAGCACCACGCGCGTGGTGGCGTCGGTAACCTCGCTCCCCCGCCCGCCCATCACCCCCGCGAGCGCCGTGGGCGCCGCCGCATCGGCGATGACGAGCATCGTGGGATCGAGGGTCCGCGTAATGCCGTCGAGCGTGACGAGCTGCTCGCCGCCGCGTGCGCGCCGCACGACGAGCGTGTCGCCCTGCAGCGTCGTCGCATCGAAGGCGTGCATCGGCTGGCCGAAGCCGTGCAGCAGATAGTTCGTCGCATCGACGAGGTTGTTGATCGATCGTCCACCGACGGCCTCGACGGCCGCGCGGAGCCACGCCGGGCTCGGCCCGACGGTGAGCCCGGAGAGCACCGCCGCCCCATACTGCGGGCAGTCCGCGCGCTCGTCGATCTTCACCGTAACGCCACCGGCACGGGCCTCGCGGTCCGCCCGCACGACCGGCACGGCGACCGGCGGCAGCGCGGCGATCTCCGGTGGACGCTGGAGCGGCGTCCCGGTGAGCGCCGCCACCTCGAGCGCGACGCCGAGGTGCGAGAGCAGATCGGGACGGTTCGGCAGCACGTCGACGAGCAGGCGGACGTCCCCGAGCGGGAGCACGTCGAGCAGTGGCGTTCCGGGCGCCGCGTCGGTCGCGAGCGTCAGGATCCCGTCGTGCTCCTCGCCGAGCCCGAGCTCTCGCGCCGAGCAGAGCATCCCGTTGGAGGTGAAGCCCCGGATCTTGCGCTTCTCGATCAGCAGCCCGCCCGGCATCGTCGTCCCCGACCGGGCGAACGGATACGAGGCACCGACGGTCACGTTCGGCGCGCCGCAGACGACCTCGAGGAGCGTGCCGCTCCCGTCGTCGACCTGATTGAACGACAGCTTCGTCTCGGGGATACGCTCGCTCGCCACCACCCGACCGACGACGAACGGGACGAGATCGACGCGGAGCCGCTCGAGCCCCTCCACCGTCGCCACGTGCGCCGTCAGGAGGTCGCGGATCGCCTCGGCCGACCGGCCGTGCGGCACGAAGCGCGAGAGCCACTCGTGCGAGATGTTCATCGGGCGAACTGGTCGAGGAAGCGGACGTCGGCGTCGTAAAGGATCCGGATGTCCGGGATGCCGTGCCGTGAGATCGCGGTGCGGGCGGGCCCCATTCCGAAGGCCCAGCCGG
>Ga0194133_10004085_pt1 | contig 19986 bp, 21 predicted proteins | sample TA2KigOf40mmetaG_FD_155448 | JGI IMG/M metagenome (GOLD analysis project Ga0194133, IMG submission 155448) | Freshwater microbial communities from Lake Tanganyika, Tanzania - TA2015055 Kigoma Offshore 40m | ecosystem: Environmental > Aquatic > Freshwater > Lake | place: Tanzania: Lake...
TATTTTTGAATGCATCTGCGTGAAATTTTCTAAATTTTGAATATTTGTTTATAAATTTTATAGTATTTCTAATATTTACCAATAACTCGTAATTCCAATGCTATAACACCATATTTTTTTTCATCTTCTTCTGAATAATATGTTTGATAAATTTTAAGACAGTCATTTGGATCTTCTATAGAAGGCAATGTATTTCGTAATCCTTCATTTTCTAAATAATTTTCAAAAGAAGGATAATGAGTTTTTTTTAGAATAACTGTTCTGTATTCTCTTTTTATTAGTGGTTCCATTTCTTTATTATACCAATCAATCTGGTCTCCTTCTTACATTTTTTCCCAATCTCCTTTATTCAATCTTCCTTCAACGGTTTTACAACCAACTGCGATAAGACTAAACCAAGGCTCACTTATATTTTTTCTATACTGTTTTACCATTTTTATATGTTAAAACATTTATAAGTATAATAATCAATTTTTTTATAATAAAATTCACATCAATAAAAATAACATAAAACAAGATAATAAATTTAAAATAATATATAATAATAATTATTTATAAAAATTGATTTATAATACTATTGCTATAATTTATAATAAAAAAACAATGGAATTACCTTTTGACATTTGGAATAAAATATATGAACAATGTAAGACATTTATAGTTCGTAGAAAATTATACAATGCACTACCACAAAGTTTTAAGAATCAATATCCGAAAAAGTTAATTCCTGATGGTGATAAATCTTTATTGAAATATTTGTCAATAGATGATGATAAAGAAGTTATTTTAACCTTAAAAATTAGTAGATATATTTCAAGTGATGTGAAACCATTAGAAATCAAAAATTTGAAAATAATATACAAAAATGTGCCTAAAACATTAGACGAATTATTTGATTTTGATAAGAGAATATATGAATCTTATCTTTATATATTAGCCTATAATCAATATAAAAAAACTAAAGGATGGAAAGATTTATCTACAATGAACATTGATTATGAATTAAAAATGGGGGATTGTGGACTTTCTTTAATAACTGCAATTACACCAATATCCGAAATGGCTTAAATATATTTTGCGATTGATATTTATTTATAAAAAAATTGAATCATTTTTCAGTTTTTTACTTAAAACTAGTATAACATATACAATATAATAATATGACAACCCAGATTGAAACATATTTGAATTCTTTACCTGAAGATGAAGAAGGGCTTGATATTAGTTATAAAAGTTTGAAATCTTTGCCGAATTTAACTAGATTTAAAAATCTAACATTTTTAGATTGTTGGAATAATCAATTGACTTCGTTGCCATGTTTACCGCAAAATTTAGAACAATTACGTTGTAATAATAATCAATTGACTTCGTTGCCGACTTTACCACAAAATTTAGAAAGATTATATTGTGCTTTTAATCAATTAACTTCGTTACCAACTTTACCGCAAAATCTAATAATATTAATGTGTTATAATAATCAATTAACTTCGTTGCCGACTTTACCGGAAAATTTAGAAATAGTATCTTGTGATAATAATCAATTGACTTCGTTGCCAACTTTAGCGGAAAATTTAGTACAATTAATTTGTGAAAATAATCAATTAACTTCGTTGCCAACTTTACCGCAAAATCTAAAATATTTAATTTGTACTAATAATCAATTGACTTCGTTGCCAATTTTACCGCAAAATATAGAAGAATTATATTGTGAGGATAATCAATTGACTTCGTTGCCGACTTTACCGAAAAAACTAAAAGAATTAAAATGTGATAATAATCAATTGACTTCGTTGCCGATTTTACCGCAAAATTTAGAACAATTAAATTGTGTTAATAATCAATTGACTTTGTTGCCGACTTTACCGCAAAAGTTAGGAGCATTATTTTGTGAATATAATAAATTGACTTCGCTGCCAACTTTACCGCAAAAGTTAGGATTTTTTAAAACATTAAATAATCCTATTTACGAAATAGTAAATAATAATAGTTTAATTAAAATAAAAAAAAATATACAAACATTAAATAATTTTCGTTATTTATATTCTTCTTTAAAATTACGTAATTGGTTATGGGAAAAGGTATTAAAACACATTATTGAGAAAAAATATAATCCAAGTTATTTAAAAGAGAATTTAGGTGATGATGATGATTTAGACACAGTGTTAAATAATTAGAAATAATAAATAATCGTTGTTTTACTTTGTAGTAAATGTTAAAAGGTGTAAAATTAAATTACATATTGAGTTAAAGGACATCAAATATTACCATATGTTCCATCTCCAAATAGAATAGAAATAAGTTATATACAAAAAGTCGCAGAAAAGAAATGATACAAATGCGAACATTTTTGTCTGGAAATGTCAGTATTCTATTTTCGAACTGAAAGAATATTATTTTGCAAAACTTTTAGCTTTACAATTTGAATCTAAATATATTCCATACTTAGAATTTTTTATATCTGATTTTTTACATAAATCTACGAATCCTTTATAAACTTCAACATATAATTCAAATATATTCATTATTTTATTTTTCTCATAATTTGAACCAGTACGATTAAAATACATTCCTTTATCTATAAAATTATATTCATCATACGAAAAATACCGGTCATATGTTTTATCTTTATCATATTGTATTTTAATTATATGTAATATGTTATTCTTTTTCAAATAATCACATAAAACCTCTAACTCTAATTGGGTAAATATCATATATTTTTTAATTTTTCCAGAACTCAATTTTTCTATATTTTGTATGATATGATAAATATTTTTGACCATATGATTTGTCCTGAATTCATTTGACATATATACTAATTCATTGTCAGTAAATTTATAATAATAATAATTGTTATTCTTTTTACTCAAATGATATTCTACTACTTTTTCAAAATGGGTTGTTCTATAATTTGGAATAACAATCGTATTTTTATAAAGTAATTTTATTTTATAGAATGTTCCAAATTCATCTTCTGGTTTATTACATGATATGCTAACATTTATATTTCTTGATTCTTCCGATGATAATGAAATATTGCTTTGTTCATTTGACCTTATTGCACGAACAACTTCTTGAACTAATTGCGAAGAGTTCCGTTGAGGTTCTATTATAAAAATATTTTTTTCCATTTTTATCCTATATATTCTGATTTTTTTAAACCAATTCATTTCATATTCAATTTTTTTTAATATGATTTAAAAATATTTTCTAAATAGGTGTTCTACAATAGGGACAGCTATTATTATTGTATAACCATTGATTTATGCATTTATCACAATACTTATGTCCGCACTTTGTAACTATACACTCTCTTAGTATAATATCCAAACATATAGGACATTTTAATGTTTGTCCTTGATAAATAGGTTCTTTTAGAAGACCGTTGCGTAAAATTTCTAAAGATAAGAAGATAGATTTATATCTATTGAATATTGTAATATCAATAACAGGTTTCCACTCGTAAAGTTGTTTGACGATTTCTAAGTGTCCATTATGACAAGCATTTTCATATGCACATTCATTTTTTGCTGAAATATCAATTGTAGGTTTCCACTCGTAGAGTTGTCTGACTACTTGTAAATGTCCTCTAGAACAAGCCATTATAAATGCATATTCACTATTGGCTGAAATATCAATTGTAGGTTTCCAATCGTAAAGTTGTCTGACGACTGTTAAATGTCCATTAAAACAAGCCCATCTAAATGCGTATTCTTGATCGGCTGAAATATCAATTGTAGGTTTCCACTGGTAGAGTTGTCTGACTATATCTAAATGTCCATTTTCGCAAGCACTTCTAAATGCGTATTCATCATCGGATGAAATATCAATCGTAGGTTTCCATTCATAAAGTTGTCTTACGACTTCTAAATGTCCATATAAACAAGAAAATTCAAATGCCTCTTCACCTTCGGCTGAAATATCAATCGTAGGTTTCCATTCGTAAAGTTGTCGGACGACTGTTAAATGTCCATTAAAACAAGCATTTCTAAATGCGTATTCATCTTGGGCTGAAATATCAATTGTAGGTTTCCATTCGTAGAGCTGTCTAACTACTTCTAAATGTCCTCTTGAACAAGCCATTCTAAATGCATCGTCATAATGGGAAGAAATATCTATAGTTGGATTTAACTTGAATATTTCTATTACCGATTCTAAGTGTCCAGTTTTACAAGCTTCTTTGAATTGTTCATTGAATGCCATTATTTTTGATTTTTTTATATTATTATTTATATATATAAAAAATATCAATTTTTTACATATTAGTATAAATATCTTCTATATGGGTGCTCTACAATAAGGACAAGCACTATTTTTTCTAACCTTTGATTTATACATTTATTACAATACATTTTGTAACTATACAATCTTTAAGTATAGTATCCATACATATTGGACATTGTAATGTTTATACTTCATGAATTAATTCCTTTGTAAGTAAGTTTGGTAAGCTAATTCCTATAGATAAGAAGAGTAGTCTATATTCATTAAATTTTGAAAGATCAATTGTTGGTTTCCATTCATAGAGTTGTCTAACTACTTCTAAATGTCCATTTTTACAAGCCATTCTAAATGAATATTCATCATCAACTGAAATATTAATGGTAGGTTTCCAATCGTAGAGTTGTCTGACTATTTCTAAATATCCATTACAGCAAGCTGTTATAAATGCCTGTTCACCTTTGGCTGAAATATCTATTGTAGGTTTCCACTCGTAGAGTTGTCTTACTATTTCTAAGTCTCCATTATAACATGCTAATTTAAGTGCTTGTTCATCAAGGGCTGAAATGTCAATCGTCGGCTTCCATTCGTAGAGTTGCCTCATAACTTTTAATTGTCTTTTTTTACAAGCGTATCTAAATGCCCATTCATCTCGGACTGAAATATCAATTGATGGCTTCCAATGGTAGAGTTGTCTGACTATATCTAAATGTCCATTTTCGCAAGCAGTTCTAAATGCAAAATCTTCTTGGGATGAAATATCAATTGTAGGTTTCCATTCGTAGAGTTGTATGATTACTAATAAATGTCCATTACAACAAGCCATTCTAAATGCGTATTCATCTAGGACTGAAACATCAATAGAAGGTTTCCATTCATAAAGTTGTCTGATTACTTCTAAATGTCCTTTATAGCAAGCATTTCTAAATGCGTATTCATCTTGGGCTGAAATATCAATTGTAGGTTTCCATTCGTAGAGTTGTCTGACTACTTCTGCATGCCCATTTTGGCAAGCCATTCTAAATAGGTATTCATCACCAGCTGAAATATCAATCGTAGGTTTCCATTCGTAGAGTTGTCTGACTAATTCTAAGTGTCCATTTTTGCAAGCGGTTTTAAATAATTTTTCATCTTGGTAATTAAGATCAATTGAAGGTTTCCAATTGTAAAGTTGTCTTACTACTTCTAAATGTCCATTTTCACAAGCCATTCTAAATGCATCTTCATAGGCTGAAATATTAATCTTAGGTTTCCATTTATAAAGTTGTCTAACAACTTCTAAATGCCCATTTTCGCAAGCATCTAAAAATGCCTTTTTATAATTCACAGAAATATCTATAAATGTGCTTAACCTATATATTTCTCTAATCGTGTCTAACTCTCCAGTTATACACGATTCTATAAATTGTTCTTTTGCTAAAATATTAAACTTTGGTTTCCAATTGTAGAGTTGTCTAACTACTTCTAAATGCCTATTTTCGCAAGCAACTAAAAATGCTTTTTTATAATTCACAAAAGTATCGGTAAATTTATTTAACCAGTATATTTCTCTAATGATTTCTAAGTGTCCAGTTTTACATGCTTCTATAAATTGTTCATTGTATGCCATTATTTTTGATTTTTTATAATGATAATTATTTATAAAAAATATCAATTTTTTACATATAAATATCTTTAAAATAAGTATTCTACAATAGGAACAAGAACTATTTTTTTTTTTACCATTTGATTTCTTAAATATTCAGGTTTTTGTTTCTATCTTCAAATCTTTTATTCTCATTCAATTTAAATTGCTTATCTTTTGTATATTCCATAAAAAAATTACAAGGTTCATCATCAATCTCAAATTCATCTCTAAATTTATCCCACATATTCTTTTTGGCCCATCTAAAAAATAAATAATTTTTATCTTGTTTTTTTCTGATATCACAAGGTAATCCACATTTACATAAAGTAAATCCTTTATATAATCATTATCAGGATATTTATATTCAATATCAAATCGCGTATATTTACCACCTCTTATTTTATCCCATTGATCTTTATTATGTATCATTAAACATTTGGTAATATAATTTTCAACATATAAATTATCATATTGATACTCGTCGCATTCATAATTAAAAAATCTTAATTTGAAACCCTTATAATTTTCGTAAAAAATACCAGGATTAATTTTATTAACATAGTCATTATAATCAATAAATGGATATATGATAAACATCCGATAATGATTACGCATTTCGGATAGTATGTGAGAATGTCTATATAGAATTATTCCATTAGTTATGTAGTATCCAACCTAAATATATTATAACTCACTATGAAAAAGAAAATATAATAAATTATAGTATTCAGTGAATAATAAATATAGACACATCGTCAGTTATAATTGATTTTTGTCCAATATGTTATACAAATAATGTTAAATTAAATGGAGAGAATAACTTTTGTTCTACTTGTTTAAATAAACATTATATTCAAAAAATAAATTGTCTAATATTTTAATCATATAAAAATTGTAATATTTCTCATTCATTTATTATTTTTTTTAGTAAGTGTATTTGGTAAGGTAATTCCTATAGATAAGAAGAGTAGTCTATATTGGCTTAATTTTGAAATATCAATCGTAGGTTTCCAATCGTAGAGTTGACGAACTACTTGTAAATGCTCATTAAAACAAGCCATTATAAATGCCATTTCATCATTGGATGAAATATCAATAGTAGGTTTCCATTTATAGAGTTGTCTAACGACTTTTAAGTGTCCATTACAGCAAGCCATTCTAAATGCATATTCATCATTGGCTGAAATATCAATAGTAGGTTTCCACTTGTAGAGTTGTCTGACGACTTCTAAATGTCCATATTGGCAAGCCAATCTAAATGCGGATTCTTGATAGGCTGAAATATCAATGGTAGGTTTCCACTGGTAGAGTTGTCTGACTACTGTTAAATGTCCATTATTGCATGTATATCTAAATGCTTCTTCATCAAAGACTGAAATATCAATTGTAGGTTTCCACTGGTAGAGTTGTCTGACGACTGTTAAATGTCCATTAAAACAAGCCCATCTAAATGCGTATTCATCTCTGGCTGAAATATCAATTGTAGGTTTCCAATCGTAGAGTTGTCTGACGACTGTTAAATGTCCATTTTCGCAAGCATATCTAAATGCATATTCATCTCTGTATGAAATATCTATAGTTGGATTTAAGCTGTATATTTCTCTTACCAATTCTAAGTCTCCATTTTTACACGCTTCTATGAATTGTTCATTGAGTGCCATTATTTTTTATTATTATTAAAATAAAAAATATCAATTTTTTACAATTAACTATTATCATGATAAATATTTTCTATATAGGTGGTTTACAATAGGGACATCTACTATAATTCTCTTACCATTGATTTATCATAATACTTATGTCTGTATTTTGTATAATATCCATACATATAGGACATTTTAATTTTTCTCGTTTATGGATGATTCCTATATAAGTAGGCTCAGTAAAGATAAAAGAGAGTCATCTATATTCACTAAATTTTGAAAGATTAATCGTAGGTTTGCATTATTAGAATTATCTTACTATTTTTAAGTGTCCTTTTTCGCAAGACATTGTTAATGACTAATTCTACTTGTTGATATCAAATAATATACAATTGAATATTATTTTAATAATAAATGCTTTATTACTACATTGTTTTAATGACTCTTGGAGTCATCTTTCAAATTATAAAAATCAACAATTTTTATAAATATACTATTATTTATCGTTTAGTAAATCATAGTATATCTGTTTTTCATATTAAAAATATAGCTAATAACTGTATGGATTAAATAATATAATATTTTATGATGTATATAACTTGGTATAAAATTAATTAAAATTTTCTTTATAATCTTCATAATTCATAGTTCCCATTGATAGATTACAACTGCTACACAATGGTATTAAATTATCTAAAGATGTTGACCCACCATTTTTAAAACTAATTTTATGACCAGCGTGAAAATCATATCCACAAATTAATTCACTTTCACAACAAGGACAAGGAACTAATTCATCTGTATTACATATTGAGATTTTCCAATTATTCCATAATTTTTTTTTTAAACTATTGCTTACACTACTTGATATATTTTTAAGAAAATATGTGCCAAGATAAAATTTTTTATTATTTCTTAATCTCAATTCTATACTATCAATTTTACAAATAGCATTTATTATTTTTTCATCTTTTCTAGTTTGTAAGTAAAGACCATGTTCTTGATTTTCTCTTTCAAACCATTCAATAAACTCTTCATCATTTTTAAATTTTGTAAGACGTTTTTCATATTTTTTTTGAAATTCGTCTAAAAATATTTCAAGATTTATATTGGGAGCCCTTGGAGTTTCACTTGATGAAATATAATGATTATAATTCTTTTTTAAATAATCGCGTAATATTACAGCTATTTCTTTTTTGTAATTTTTTAAAAAATCTTTGACTGGGATATTTTTGTTTATGATTGTAAATAATTCACGCATTTCTTCTAAAGAATTACATTCTATAATTTCAATATCAACATTGAAATCATTAAATTCATTAAGATTATAAATTTTTTCCATAGAAAAAAGACGATGTTGACCATCTAATAAGTATTTTTCACTATTATAAATTGCTATTGTAATACAACCAAAATATAAATATGTTCCATATTTTTTATAATGGTCTATTTGAAAATTATAGATTTCATCAATATGATCTTCTAATTTATCACGCTGATAGTCTGGTTTATGAATATCAATTTGAAGTAATTTTGATATACTTAATGTATATTTTTTTTGTCTTCCGTTATTACTAAACATATAATGATAATTATTAAATGGTTATATTCTTTATATATATACTTGTTAAAATATAATGATTATTTCAACAAGTATTTATCTTCTGTTACTAAGACCCATCTGACGAGCTTCATAGTTTGTAAGAGCACCTGCGTCGCGAGCTCTTATCTGAGCATCTCTACTTGGATTTGAAAGATAGCCTGAAGAATTATAGTTATTCCCACCATAAGAATAAGCTGTTTTGGAACCACCATAAGACCATGTTGATTTAGAATCTGGATTACTAAAATGTAGATTAAGAGACATTCAAAGGTTTTTATATATGAATTAAAATCATATATTTTTATATAGTTTAACATATTAAGAATATTCTCTATAAATTATTTCAAATGGAAGTTTTTCTGGAATTGTAATATGAGGGTTAAATCCTAATGTAGAACATATAATACCATCAACTATTATTGAATTATTTTCTTCATTTATATTAGTATTTGATAATTCAATTATATAAAGTTCATTGCTATTAGGTAATGGTGGTGTTAATTTTTTGGGCAAACACCATTTATCTCTATATTTAACTGGATTATTTTTTGAAAAAACATTACCATTTAGATAGCAAATTTCTGATATATTATTTTTATAAATATTTGTAATTTTATTGAAACCACCTAATGTTTGAATTTCATCATTTATCATTAATTCTGATATTTTTTTTTTTATATTAGATTTAGTAATAATGTAATTATTTGAACCTATACCTAACTTACTAAATTCTTTATCCATTTTACTTATATATAATATAATCAATAAAAAATTGATTTATTTTGACCGATTTTATATTAAAAATGAATGATTTATTAAAACAATATTCATATAATTCTTTTACAGATTTAACTTTAATGATAGATGAACAAAATATAAATGATTTAATTAATACTTTTACTATTTATTTTAATAAATTCGCAAATATTATGTATTTAAAAAATTCTGGTAAATTATCTATAAATAATCAAAATAATATTTATATACAAAATTGGACACCTTGGCGTTTTATTATTCGTAAAATATATAGACAAAGCACTCTATTATCGTTAATTTTTATTGATCAAAATATATCAGAATATGTTAAATATATAATTTTAATAATAGAATTAAAAGATAAATTAATGGATAATTTTATTACGCTAGTATATTCTAATTATAATTTAATAGTTTCTATTCTACCTGCTATAATAAGTCTTCATAATTATTATAGTTTTAAAGGTAAATATAATATAGAATACATTACATATCTAAAATCTATCTATAATCAATTATCTTGTGTTAATAAACAATTAAAAGCTGAAATTGATATATTAAATAAATAAAATATATGTCATATAATATATGACAAATCTTTTTTTTGGAGGTAGTCCAATTTCATTGGAGTTAACAAGTATATTTGGTTCAACTCTTGAACCTAGTGAGGCTCTTTTATTGAATACTTTTTTAAAATTTGATGAAAATGATGATGGTCTATTACAACTTCATGAAATTAAGAAGGCGTTTAATTATATTGGTTTACCTGGAACTAATATGAAAGAAATATTAGCTTTAAAAAATATTTCAGAAATAGACTTAAAAACATTTGTATTGATTGTTAAATTCTTATTGGTAGGTGCTGAAGAAGATCAGTTTAATGAAAAAATTAGTGTTTCTGTCGCTCAAGAAATATTTAAAGATGCTGATTTAGTATTTAATATAGAAAAAGATTACGATCAGGAAAATATAGAAATTAATGAATTTATTGATAAAATTCTAGAAAACAAGAAAGAAACAACATCTGATAATAATCAATAATTTATATTAAATTTTTTATTTAATTTTAAATAGTTAAAAAATAACATTTATTAACAATATAATGAATATTATTATTTTAGACAATGATGAATGTTTAGGATATTTTGGATTAATAAATACAGCTTATCATACTATGACACATTATTTAAAAAAAAATGATATTAAATTAAATACAGAACTTGGCAATAAATTTAAAGATATTTTCACAGAAATGTCTGTTGAATTATTAGAATTAGGCTACGCACGACCAACTTTAGAAGAGTTATTCAAATCTATTAGAGAATTTAAAGAGGAAGGATTAATTGATTATTTAATAATGATGACTTCTGCTGATAGATTTTATGATAGATCTCATATAGAATATTCTGATTGGTTGATTATTTTGCGTGATATATTTGAAAAATTTTCAAATAAAAAAAATCCTGAATTAGCACACATACCTCTTTATGATTACGACCATTCTTGTAGAAGTGATGAAGAAAAACCAGTAGAAATGAATGGACGAACACAAAAACGTATTGAAACCATTTTAGATAAATTAAAAATAAGTGGCGATGATATTAAAAGTATATTTTTTTTTGATGATGCTATACAAAATATTAGGTGGGATTCACCCAAAGATATAAAAAAATTAATTAAAGTAGGCGTTGATTGCTTTTATGCAATGCCTAACTTTTTAATATTTAAACAAACAATAGATAAATATTCTCCTAAATTTGTTGAATTAGGATATAAAAGATTTATGAATGATATATTAGATAATTATAAGGACGAATCAAAAGAATTAAAAGAATATGGATTTGAATTTGATAAAAATCCCAACAGCACTATACCTTTCATACACGAAGTGCAAGATGAAGGTTATCCTAAAGATGAACCTGCTTTAGTCCAGAGAATTAAAGAAAGTATTGAAAAATTATAATATATATATAATATATAATAATGATTTCTAAAATTAGAAAAAAACGACATACAAAATCTAGGAAAAAATATGGAGCAGCAGGTGGACCACCTGTTTATAATGAGTCCTATAAAGATACAATTGATTTATATAATACATTAGAAACAAGACTAAATGAAGTTCGTGATAAAATATATATCAATCATAGAGATTTACTATCTGGAAATAATACTGAACTTGAAGTAGAAGAAGAGTCTATAAAAACATTAATGAATAATATTAAACAAACCAAACCAGAAGCTTATAAATATATAAATGATTTAATTATTTATAAATATAATGAAAATAAAAGTCAAAATAATCTATTAAAAATTAAAAATAGAGCAAATACAAATTGGGATAAAAGAATAGTTTCTCATTTTTTTGCTGAATATCAAGATAGAAAATTTTCTGATGGTTATTTTTATCTAAATAATATAGAATTAAGAAATAAATTCTCCAGGCTAGATGCTATAAAGCGCGTTGATTTAATATCAAATATAAAAAAAATGGATGAAAACGTGTTTCATTTATTACAACTTATTATTCAAAAAAAAGATACACGTGCAGTTTATACAGAATTACTAAATATTTTAGATAATAACGAAGTGCTTTATTATGCATTTGAATAATAAATTTATCTTTAATTTTATGAGCAAAACTTAAAGATAAAACTATGTAATAAATTATAGTTTTCAATGGAAAAACAATTTAATCTTATAGTCAATCTAAAAAAACAAATAAAAGATATAATTATTGATTATAAAAACTGGTTATCAAATAATAAGGAAGAAAAATACAATAAAATTATAACAATAAATGGTTGGGTAAGAGATTTTAGACAGCAAACAGAGAATGCTTTTATATCATTGCACGATGGTTCTACCTGTGAAATTTTACAAATAATTTGTTCTAATTCTATACTAGATAATTTTTCAGAATTAGAAAATATGCGAGGTGCTTGTATTCAAGTTACTGGTAATGTCATAAAATCACCTGCTAAGGGACAACTAATAGAATTAGTAGCATCTAAGATTACGGTATTGGGAGATGTTCAAGATAAAAAGAGTATTTTATTAGCTAAAAATGTTCAACTTGATACTCTTAGATCATATCAACATCTAAGACCTAGATTTAGAACATTTGGATATATTTACAAAATACGTTCAACCTTACTTAAAAATATTCATAATTTTTTTCATGCTAATAATTTTTACAATATTGATCCAAATATAATAACTACATCTGATTGTGAAGGTGGAGGGGAAGTATTTACAATAACAACTTTAAATCAAAACATGGATAATGATAATTATAAAAATGATTTTTTTTCAAAACAGGCATTTTTAACAGTAAGCTCACAACTACAATTAGAAGCTTTATCAGCAGGTTTATCTAGAGTGTATACACTTAATCCTTCTTTTCGTGCTGAAAAAAGTAAAACTAAACGACATCTTGCTTGTTTTACTCATTTAGAATGGGAGATTGCTTTTATTAATATAGATGATTTAATGGATTTTTCTGAATCACTATTGAAATATGTTATTAGTTCTACATTAAGAGATTGCATAGATGAATATACCGAATTAGATAAATTTATTTCTAAAGGCATTATTCAAAAATTAAATGATATAATAAATAGTGATTTTACTCGTATTTCATATGATAAAGCATTAGATATAATAACTGATAATAAAAATCAAATATTAAAAAAATTTAATAAAGAGATTACAATAAATGATATTCCTAAATGGGGTGACGATTTAGGATCATATTGTGAAAGATATATTTGTGAAGATATTTATAAAAAACCAACATTTGTGTATAATTATCCAAAAGAACTAAAAAGTTTTTATATGAAAATTAATGATGATAATAAAACAGTTCAAGGTGTTGATCTTTTAATTCCTGGATTAGGAGAATTAATAGGATCATCTATTCGTGAAGAAAATTATGAAAAATTATGTAACGAAATGACTAGAAGAGGTATGGAACATAAAAAATTAGAATGGTTTATTGATTTACGGAAAAACTCAACATTTGAACATGGTGGAGCAGGTCTTGGTTTTGATAGATTAGTAAATATGTGTACTTTAATAGATGGTAATATTCGCGATGTTGTGCCATTTCCTATAGCATTTCAAGAATGTGACTATTAATTAATATATATTATATAATTATTTATTATTATATATTATATGTCACAATTATCAATATTAAATTTTAGGGACGAAGATGAAAAAAAAAAAATATTAAAAATTCTTCAAATTGCTGATAGTATTCATGATTTTAAAGGCGAAAGATCAGAAACAGATTTAAGTAGCATTACACCGTTAAAAATCGGTGCTACAACTTACAGTATTACTCCTTCAACGGTTGAACATAAAGCTGAAGTTATATTGACACAAAATATAACTAATCATAAATTAGATCTAGTTAAATTGATTAATAATAATGAATATAAATACGAAATAGAAATAAATAATGAATTAAGCTCAAAGGAAATGAAAGATAGTTGCGATCCTTCATATTTTACAGCTAAAGAATTAAAAATAAAAGTATATTTTGATAGATTATCTCATGGTAATAAGTTACGAAATAAAAAATATTTTACAAAAAGTGTATTTGATTTTTTCAAAGAAAAATATAATACTGTATTTGGAACAAATAATAATAAATATCTTATAGATGCGGCAAATGTTTCTATTAGCAATTTTTTATCATCTGATAGTCTACATTCCGTCAGTTATACACAAATTATAGAAGAATCTAATAAATGGGACATGGCTCCAACATCTACTCCTATAGAATTAAAAGATAATTGCATTCAAAACCCTTCCCCTCCTAAAACAAAAAACTGGATAGCTGATTTAAATGAAAAAATAGTGACAGATCGTGATGGTGCTATTTCTACTGTATACAACAAGACAGATATTTCTAATATATCATTAATAGATATTATAATAAAAAATCAAAAAAAAGTTTTTGAATCATTTTTAGGTGATGAAAATTACAAATTTGTTTTATTAGATCAAGCAGACATAACATTAAATAATTTTAATGAAAAATATTGCATTCCTATATTAACAAATAATTTATATTGTTTTACAACTAGAATTAATGGTGAAGATAATTGTTATGGGTATATTGTATTTATGAAACAAGATAGAACAAAATTATGTATTTTTTCATCCAATGCCTATAGAAAAATGCAGGATAATCCTATAGGTGTAAACACTCTTTCTAGTCAATTTGTAAATCCAGATCAAAATATAAAAGATATTACTACACATTTAGGGTGTAAAGGAGATATAGATTCATTTATATTAGATATTAAACGCACTGGTGATTGGAGTCAAATTATTCAAATAAATAATCAATATAGAACTAATAAAATTACATTTATTTCACATGATAATTTAGCTATTTTATTTGCTAAAATAATAAATATTCCTTATATACATACATCTACTAGTGAGCATTTTATATCATTTAATATGCGAAATCCTGAAATTACACAAGCTCCAACCAATGATAATATTATACAAAATTTAAAAAGTAAAATACAAAATTATATTAATAAATATAATATTTATCTTGATGATAGTTTTTTTAATAATTTTATAGAAATAAAAAATTATTTTAAAACTATTTTTAAAGATAAAATGAATTTTATAAGTAATTTTTTTTACAAAAATATATTTGAATTTATGTATATTGTTATAGAAAATATATATATACAACATGCATTAAATATAAATGATTTTTATAAACATCAAGAACTATTTGAAAAAATAGATACAGAACCAGATGTAGAAAAAAAAATTTTAGACTTAAATAAAATATATTCTGTCATTGAAAAACAACTTTTATTAATACAGAATTTTAATAATGAAATAGTAATAGAACAAATTACTTTAGGCTCTTTAGAAAAATATATTAATAAATCCCCAGATTTAAAATCCTCAGATTTAAAATCAGTAATTATTGACATAAAAAAACTATTGTTGAATATAAAAATTATGAAAGGAAATATGGATTTATCTAAATCATTTATATTTCTATTAAACAAATTATATGATATAGATAATATTCAAGTTCCTTCAAGTGAAAGAATTGCTATTAAAAATGCTAAATTAAAAAATGATTTATTAATTGATATTTATAATCAAATTTTCAGTATTATAAATAAAATTAAATTTTATAAAGGTGATGAATTATTAGTAAAACCTGAAAATTTTTCAAAAAAAAAAAATGACGAGCTTTATAAAGATATAAATGATATGACAAAAAAATTTAATGAATTACAATTACAAGTTATTAATATTACAAATAATACAGGAAAACTATTAACTCAGAAAGGTGGCAATCCGTTTTTAAATTTAATTTATATAGGCTTGCCATTATCAGTCTTTTATGGTTTGCGTTTATTTTATAATAAATATAATAAATCAGCACATACAGTGCAATTAAAAACTCAAAATAATTGGAAAGAAAAAGCAAAAACAGCGTTTGCATCCAAATCATATAACAATATAATACCAGTAAATCCATTAAATTTAAGTAAAAAATTAAATTTTTATTATAATACTAATAAAGAAGGATCTGAAAATTTTTCTAGAGCACATTATTCAAATATTACAAAAAAACTTATGGAAGATATGTTAGAAGTTCACTATTCAGAAAATCAAGCTTATATATTAAGATACAATATTCATAATTTTGAATATGCTAAAATACAAAAGGGATCTGAATTTTTTGTAAATTTTGATGTAAATAATATGCATATTATAGCACAAAAATTTTATGAATTAATTATTGATAAAATATTTATAAATAAAATTAATGAAATATTACTATTATTCGGTATAAATCCAATACAAATCAAGATAAAAAATGAAGAAAAAATTATACTTGAAGAAATAAGCAAATTTAAATTGTATATAAATAATTTTTTTCAAAAAAAAAACAATAAAAGAACAGTCTCAAGTTTTAAAGAACCAGCAGAAATTGAACAAATATATATAAAAGAATTAGAATATTTATTTTCTCTACCTATGTATGATTTAAAAAAACCTTCAATGCGTAAAGCTAAACTAAAAATAGAATATGAATATGAAGATAGACAAATTGATAACAATCAATATCTATATAATATATTTGATATGATTTTATCTGATAACACATATACAGAATTAATAGAAACAACTAGATTCAATATTTTAACAATGCCAACACAAAGAAATACAAGAAAAAAAGAAGACGATAAAATAGAAGAAAATAAGTATATAGAATGGTATAAACAATATTTAATTTTAATTGATATATTTAAAAGTATTCAAGATAATCGTGTTATTACTTTTAATACAACAGAAATAACTGATGGAGGAGGAAACAATAACAATTTTATATGCCAAGAAAATTTAAAACAAATTTATTTATCATTAAAATATTTGGTATTATCTCGTAATGAAAGTATATACACTGAAAATGCTATTATATTTAAAAATATATGTCATTTTTTTGAAATAGATATTCCTGATAATATTCAAATAGCAGACTCTCGTAATCTACAATTATTGATAATATTTATAAATAAAATTTTTGTAACTAGATATTTATCAAAAAGACAGGAAACTATTGAAAACTCAATATACAATGAATGGGAAAAAGAAGATATATCTAATTTTCACAGATATTATGATATATATACAAATATTAAAGATTATCAAAATATTGTTGATGAAATTGAAGAATTAATGATAAATGAAACATATGATTTAGATTACTGCATAAATGAAATGGTAAAAAGCGTTGAAAGTTTATATTCATTTGTTGAAAAATTTTTTATATTTAAATATGATAATCAAACGTTATTAAGTCATGTAGGTAATGTTGTTAATAATAGTGTTTATTTGACAAATATAACAAATAATACATTATTAGATGATAAAAGTAATATGTATTTAAATAAACCTATGATAGATATACAAGAATTAATTGTAAATATAGAAAAAGATCAAATAGATTTAACAACAATTAATAAATTTATTAAATATATAGACATTAAGGAATTAGATATATTACCTGAAAATCAATCTAAAATTAGTAATTTTATTACACATAATTACGAACACCAAAACATATATGATTATACTAATGATTCTTATAGGTATCCAGCCCAAATATCAGTATATGGTGGTTCAAAATTATCAAAAAAAAAAAAAATAATAAAAAAACAAAGTAGGCATAAAAATTAATATATGCGTTAAAAAAACATATCACAGCACACATATATACATATTTAACAGAATACACTATATATATTTATTTTTTACCTCATTCCAAATGACAACAAGAACAATTCTTCCATCTGAACTGCGCACAGGGCGTCTCCATCTCATCCAATCGTTGCGTTGAAGATCTCCACATTCTTGAAGTTTGCGCCTTATGCCACCGATTGATGGCATACTAACATTGTTGTAGGCTCTGAACCAATCTTGAATTTTCCTGATAAGTGTATCCTTGCATAAATCGTCCCTGTCATAGAGGTAGATCTTGCAAATAGCGGTCAGATCTTCGTTAGACCAACGATGTCTTCTAAAAGGTCTTTTCTTATAATCCGAATTGTTTTTTTTTGTCATTTTGATATATTTTTATATATACTTAGTTTTTCAATTTTTTTGCTCATTGACAGGCGGCAGGAAATGTTTGTTCAAGCATGAAGTCAATCTTGCGCTTCACTTTTTCAAAAACTTCTGTAGTGAGACGAGAGTGACTCCAGGAATTGCCCCAAATGTTGAGTTCTGCAAACGATCGTATCTTGATCAAAATAGCATTGTCGCTCTTTCCTCTCAATGAGATGTTTTCCTCACGACAAAAGTCACGAAACATCGCGCACACAGCATTGTTGTTGATGTAGTTGCTCTGACACCACCAAGTGCAACATAGCAAATGTAATTGTGGTTCAGTCCAGCGTTGGTGCTTTCTTGTCTTGGTACGGTAAGCCTTAGTAATATGCATCATGGTCTTTCGCTTGGTATCTACTACTATACTAACCATTACTATCAATTTTTTTTTGCTATAACAAAAGTGAATTATCATTATAATTTATTTGTATGAAATATAAAAAAAAATACAGACTATTTTAAAGCTCTGCACATTTAAAACGCCCACTTGTGAATTTTATATTTCAAATAATAATTAAACATATATTTAAAAACAAAAATGTATATTTAATTATTATATACATGGATGAAACTATTCCTTCATCACCATATATAACTTATCATACTGAAAGAGAAGATTATACGGGATATATTCCTTATAAAATAACAAATAATAACATAACTTATGAATTATTTTATGAATACAAAAGATATTGTCCTGTAACAAAAAACACATAAAAGAAAATAAATATGAATTTCCAATTGAAGATATTGTAAAAAGTTCTTATTTAATGTGTACACTATTGGAATTAGAACGAGGAAATTGTGATAATTACAATCCTTCTTATACATATAGATGGGATGATAATACATTTGAAGTTGGTATATGCGGAAATGATTTATGTAAAATGTATGATTCCATTAAAAATATTCAATCATTGTTAAAAAATAAAATAAATTGTGAAACAGATGATAATTTTGAAAATATAAAAATAGATATATATAAAAGTTTTATTAATAAAGAAGGAAACTGGGACTTGATAATAATTCCAATACAGGATACACCACTGAAGAAAAAAGATAGAATAGAATATATATTAAATTATATAAAGACTATTTAATAATGTATAACTTATCAGAATTTGATGGTTGGTCTACACGATTTTTGTCTTTTATTGGGATGTCAGAGAGTCGTTTTTATGATCTTGAAAAGCATTTGTCTGAAGACGAATGGAACAAATTATATATTGAAAGTTATCTTAATGCCTTACCAGATGATATTGATTCTTTAGATATCAGTGGGCAAGATTTTAAATATATACCTGATTTATCTAGATTTACAAAATTAGAAACATTGTATTGTTATAATAATCAATTAACTTCTTTGCCAGAGTTACCACAAAACCTAAAACACTTATATTGTTATGATAATCAATTAACTTCTTTACCAACTTTACCGGAAAATCTAGAAACATTATATTGTTATA